>Ga0182743_1001010_pt1 | contig 30154 bp, 28 predicted proteins | sample eDN3rd30CKraftOP_FD_128522 | JGI IMG/M metagenome (GOLD analysis project Ga0182743, IMG submission 128522) | Enriched Organic Plus compost microbial communities from Emeryville, California, USA - eDNA 3rd pass 30_C Kraft OP (version 2) (version 2) ... | reverse complement strand
TTGCTGCGTCTGGCCAAAACCACACGCGGCACGATTACCTTTGAGGGGCGGACGATCGACCAGGACGACGCTGCAGGGCTGCGTCTGCTCCGTCGCAATATGCAGTTCGTATTCCAGGACCCATTTGCCTCCTTAAATCCCCGCATGCGCGTGGGCGATTGCGTCAAAGAGCCGATGCTGATCCATGGTCTCTACGACGGCGCTCAGGCAGACCACCGCGCGGCGGAACTATTTGAACGCGTGGGGCTGGATGCATCGATGTTGAGACGATGGCCACACGAGTTTTCAGGTGGCCAACGGCAACGTATCTGCATCGCTCGCGCGTTATCGGTCGACCCCAAGGTATTGATCGCCGACGAGTCCGTGTCTGCGCTGGACGTATCCATACAGGCGCAAATCGTGAATTTGCTGATTGATCTGCAGCGCGACTTGGGCGTGAGCCTATTGTTCATTTCCCACGATATGGCCGTAGTGGAACGGATCAGTCATCGCGTTGCGGTGATGTATCTGGGCCAGATCGTCGAGATCGGCCCGCGCCAGGCGATTTTCGAGAATCCCCAGCATGCTTATACCCGCAAGTTGATGCAGGCGGTGCCTATCGCGGATCCGACCGCTCGTCGCGGCGGCATGTTGGAACTGAGCGAGTTGCCCAGTCCTGTAAGGGCCGTGGGCGATGAACCCGATGTGAAGCCGCTGGTTCAAGTCGGCGACGGCCACTTTGTTGCGCGGCACCGTATTGGCGGTGCGTACTGAACGTTTTTCCTTTTTTATCCTGGAGATCAAAATGGATCGTAGAAGTTTTCTGTTGGCCTCATCCGCATCGGCCGCCGCCTGGGCGTTGCCGGGTATGTCTTTTGCACAATCCGGAAAACTGGCGTTTCGCTGGGTGCCGCAAGCCGACCTGACGTTGTTGGATCCGGTGTTCACGACTGCTGCCGTAACGCAGGTGCACGGACAATTGGTATTCGACACTTTGTATGGTCTGGATAACGACTATCAACCCAGCCCGCAAATGGTGGCCAATCACGTCAGCGAAAACGACGGCCTATTGTGGAGGATCACGCTGCGTGACGGCCTGGTGTTTCATGATGGATCGCCGGTACGCGCGCAGGATGCGGTAGCGAGCATCTTGCGTTGGTCCAAGAAAGACCTGATGGGTAAATCGCTGATGCAGTCGACGGAATCGCTGACCGCCTTGGACGACAAAACCATTCAATTCAAGCTGAAAAAACCGTTTCCACTGATTCTGAATGCGTTGGGGCGGCAATCGGGCAATATGGCATGCATCATGCCGGAGCGCCTGGCTCAGACGCCAGAAGCCGAAGTCGTCAAAGAAATGGTGGGCAGCGGTCCGTTCAAATTTGTCGCTGACAAATGGATGTCCGGCTCACGCGTGGTGTATGAGAAATTCGCCGGCTATGTGCCGCGCGCGGATGACCACAAGCCCGAGTTCACAGCGGGGCCGAAGCTCGCACACGTAGACGAGGTGCGTTGGCACATCATCCCCGACCGCGCTACCGCTATTGCTGCGCTGCAAGCGGGTGAGGTCGACGGTGTGGAGATGGTGGACAACGATTTCTTGCCCGTTTTGACTTCGGATCCCAGCATTCACCTGGTCAAGCGTAGCCTGCCGACCATCGGCGTGATGCGTTTCAATCATCTGCATGCGCCGTTCAATGATCCTGCCATTCGTCGTGCCGTACTCAGCGCGGTGAATCAGACGGAATACATGACCGCCATGAATGGCGCGGATTTCCCGGAGTACTGGAGTGATAAGTGCGGCGTGTTCGTGCCCGGTTCGCCGATGGACAGCGACGCCGGCATGGAAAAGCTGACGGGTAAGCGTGACATCGATGCCGCCCGCGAGGCTATCAAGGCGGCTGGATACAACGGCGAAAAGGTCGTGCTGTTGGATCCGGTGGATTTTCCCACTTGGCATGCTGCGGCGCTGGTTACCGCCGATCTGTTCAAACGCCTGGGGTTCAATGTGGACGTGCAGACCATGGATTGGGGTACAGCCGTACAGCGCCGCAACAATCAGGACGCACCGGCCGCAGGGGGCTGGAGCGTTGCTTTCACGGGCAACACGGGCCCGAACAACCTGGATCCTGCTGGTCACTTGGCATTGCGCGGCAATGGTAAACAAGCCTGGTTCGGATGGCCGACCAGCGAGCGCATCGAAAAGCTGCGTCTGGATTGGTTCAACGCGCCAGACTTGGAAACACAAAAGAAAATATGCCGCGAAATCCAACTGCAGGTATTTGAGGATGTCCCGTACATTCCGCTGGGCGCGACCTATCCCGTCAGCGCCTTGCGCAAGGAATGGAAGGACTTCCAGCCGCAAATGTCCTTGTTCTACACCGTACGTAAGGACTAAGGCTAAAGGGAGATCCATATGAGTAGCAAAACACCGAAAGTCGCTGTTCTGGGCTTTCATCTGGAGGCCAATGCCTTTTCTCCGCTGTCGGTCGAACAAGATTTCCGAGCCCAATGCTGGGAAGAGGGCGAAACGATCACCGAGCTGGCTCGTAGCGTTAGCCGCCTGCCTAGCGAAGTGACGGGATTCTATGCGCGGATGGACGAGCTAGGACCTTGGACGCCGGCGCCATTGATTGTGGTCGGGGCGCCTCCGGGCGGTCCTGCCAGCGCGTCCGTATGGGCGACTTTTGTGGCCGAGGTGGAGCGTCGCCTGGTGGCCGCCATGCCGGTGGACGCGGTGTACGTGGCGAACCATGGCGCTTCGTCGGCAGAGGGCGAGGATGACACAGAGGGGGTGCTAGCGCTGCGTCTACGCAACATCGTGGGGCCGGACGTACCCATCATCGCCACGCACGATCTGCACTGCAATGTGTCTGAGGAAACCGTGGACGCGCTGGACGCATTAATCGCATACCGTACCAATCCACACGTCGACCAGCGAGAGCGTGCGGCTGATGCGGCCGATATGATTCATGAGATGCTGGACGGAACGCGCATGGAAACGGCATACATCCGTTTACCATTGACACCACCGTCCGTCACGCTATTGACGTCCAGCGGGCCTTACGCAGATATGGTGGCGATGGGCACGCGTTTGACGCAAAAACGTGGCGAAGGTCCCATCGCCCACGTTTCCGTTTGCGCTGGTTTTGTGTTTTCCGATCTGCCTAAATGCGGTGTCACCATCACCGTGACGTCACGTGGCGATCTGCAAGCCGCGCGTCGTACGGCGTTGCAAGTGGCCCGTGCGGGGTGGGCAGATCGGGCGCGCTACGTGGCTAACACCATCTCTGTCGAGCGCGCAGTCGAGTTGGCGCGAGACGCCAACAAACCTCTGCTATTTGCCGATGTTGCGGATAACCCCGGAGGCGGCGGTCGAGGCAATACGTCATGGCTGTTGAAGGCTTTCGACGAGGCGCATATCCCGAACGTCGTGCTCGGTATGTTCGTGGACCCGGCGTTGGTAGCCGAGGCCGGGCAGCTCGGTGTCGGTGCGGAGTTCGATGCCGTATTCAATCGCGAGGAAAGCCTGTATTCGCGGCGCTATACCTCGCGCGCTCGAGTGCTGAAACTGACCGATGGCGAGGGTATGGGGCGGCGCGGCATCATGCGGGGACGCAAGTTCTCGTTAGGGCCGACTTGTCTATTGGAGTTGTTGGAGTCGGGAATGCTGGTGGTGGTGGGCAGTCTGCGTCGTCAGCTGGCCGAGCCGGCGATCCTGGAAATGCATGACATCGACATCGCGCATGCGGGTCATGTCATTGTCAAAAGCCGAGGCCACTATCGGGCGGGCTTTGACGAGTTCTTCCCTGACGAACGTATACACGACGTTGATAGTCCCGGGCTGACCACGCCGAACCTGAAACAAGTCGATTTCAAGCGTTTGCCGAGGCCGGTATGGCCGTTGGACAATGACGCTGTCTGGCATGAACCGGCCTGGGCATCAGAAGTGACAGACTAGCGTGGTGCATCGGTCTCGATGGCGGCCATCATCCATGCTGGATGGTCATAGGCCGCCTCGATATGTTCGCGCAACATGTCCACAAAGCGCAGTACGCTGCTGGGCAGGTGACGGTCAGCCATGGTCTGAATGTGACAGTTGCGCTGGTGCAAACTGCTGTTCGATAGCGGGACGGCGACCAGCTCGCCGCGTTCGGTCAATCCTCTGACCGTCAGGTCGCTGGAAAAGCCGATGGCGCCCCAGTCCATGCAACTGGTGTGAATGCCCTCTTGGTTGTTGCAGGTGAGGGCCACGTTGAGCTTGATATTTTCGTGCATGCAGCAGAGATCGACCATGAAGCGTATCGTGCTGCCTGCTCCCATGAGTGCCACGGGGTGGTCTTTCAAGTCGCGCAGCGACAGCACTTTGTGTTTCGCGAGCGGATGAGTAGGCGACATGATCGCAAATACCGGCATTTTCCTGGCGTATTGAACATCCACCCCTTGCGGCGGAGACAGGTTGTAGCTGACACCGATATCGTCCTCGCCCTCGCGCACGCGGCGATTGATCTCCAACGACTGCAGGGTAGTCAATTCAAAACGCAGGGTGGGTTCTATGGCCAGCGCCTTGCCAATGACGCGGGGCAATAATTCGCGGCCAAACGCCTGGTTGGCGGAAATTCGAATGAGTTTCTGACCGACTTGGCTCAATTCACGGATTTCTGCCCGGGCACGTTCGGATTCCAGCGCGGCGCGGCGTGCATAGGCTTTGAGCAGTTGTCCCGCCTCGGTCAACACCATGCCCCGTGCATGACGGTCGAACAAAAGTGTCTGGTGTTCTTCTTCCAGTTTGCGGATCATCCGGCTGACTGCAGAGGGGGCGACATGAAGTTTTTGCGCGGCGCCAGTCAACGATCCCGTATCTACGACTCCCAAGAAATACTGCAAAGCTGTGTTTAGCATGACATGAGGGCCAGGGCCAGGTCGAAATGGACAGGGTTCTTATACTAACTGAGAGCGTGGCGGCCACGACGCAGGCGTCGGCAGCGGCTATGTTTCCGCGCATGGCGGAATTCCCGAATGAATCGGAAATTTTTGCTGATGTTCCTGGCGGTGTATCTACGGCCGGACTCGGGAACGAGAGATGCTCAATGACGGCAGGTCATTGCCGCCAGGGAGACGGCGCATGGCAGACCTCGACTAGTCTCAACGGCTTAGCCGTAAGCCGCACATTTACACCGCAGGGTCCATGCTCACGGCATTTTGCCGAGCCGCGCGCCCCTGCCTCACGGAGATCCTTATGTTCGCTCACAATAAACGCTTGCAATACACCGTCCGGGTGGCAGAAACGAACCCTGGCCTTGCGAATCTGCTGTTGGAACAGTTTGGCGGTCCGCAGGGTGAGTTGGCAGCGGCCTGTCGTTACTTTACACAGGCGCTCGCCGAAGACGATCCGGGCCGCAAAGACATGCTCTACGATATCGCCACCGAAGAGCTCAGCCATCTCGAAATCATCGGCACGCTCGTGGCGATGCTGAACAAGGGCGCCAAGGGAGCTTTGGCCGAGGCGACCGAATCCGAGGCCGATATGTATCGCCGCCTAAACGGGCCGGGCAATGATTCGCATGTGACCCAGGTGCTCTATGGGGGCGGGCCAGCGCTGGTGAACTCAGGCGGCCAGTTGTGGAGCGCGGGTTACATTGACACCATCGGCGACCCCGCGGCCGATCTGCGTTCCAACATCGCTGCAGAGGCTCGTGCGAAGATCATCTACGAGCGTTTGATCAACGCGACCGAGGATCCGGGGGTGAGAGAGGCATTGGGCTTTCTCATGACGCGCGAGGTCTCGCATCAACGTTCGTTCGAAAAGGCGCTTTATTCCATGGAGCCCAACTTTCCGCCAGGAAAGCTGCCTGGCGATCCGCGGTTTACCAGTGTCTATTTCAATATGTCCCAAGGGGAAGGTGATACACGGGGCCCCTGGAATAGCGATGAGAACTTCACCTATGAATCTGATCGCGAAAAGCAATGCGGCATTGATGGCGATGGACAGGCATCCGTCAATTTGAAGGAAGACGAACTCACCGCGATGCAAGCACTGGTCTCGAGGACGGCGTCAGATCCGAACTCGAACCCGACCACGGGGACGGAACTGGGCGGCGGCCCTGAGACGTTGCGAGATAAACCCTGACGATTCACCCCGCCTTTGCCAAGGCGCGCCGCCGGCCCGATGAAAGGAACAGCAGACCAGATCGGGCCGGTATCTGTTTTCGAGCGTGGGGCTCAAGCGTTTATGGAGCCGGAGCGAGCTTGGCGGCTGCCCTTTACCAACACCTGGGTAAGCATGTCCAGGGAGTAGGGTTTTTGCATGACGGGGAACTCAACGGCTTCCGGGCCTGTTATGACGTCGCTGTATCCGCTGGCCAGCACAATGTGTATGCCGGGCCACAGCGCGCGGATCCTTTTGGCCAGGTCAACGCCGTTCATGCCTGGCAATACGACGTCCAAAAGAGCGATGTCGAATCGCCCGTTATTGTCCTCGAGTGCGCGCAAGGCAGAGGGGGCGTCTTTCAGCCAAATCGGCCGCTGGCCGAGATCTTTCAGCATGGCGAAAACGACCTCGCCGACCATGATATTGTCCTCGACCAGCAGAATGTCGTTTCGCACGCCGATGTTACGGATCAGGTCTGAATCGAGGGATGTGCTGGCTATGGGCTGTGGAGCCTTTGCGGCGGGCAGATACAGCGTGAACTCCGTCCCTTGTCCTGGGGTACTCTGCACCCGCACGTCGCCGCCGGACTGCCGTACAAAACCTTGGACTTGGCTCAGTCCGAGTCCGGAGTTCTCGTGAGCGTCTTTTGTCGAGAAAAATGGGTCAAAGACATGGGCCAGAATATCAGGCTCGATGCCTACTCCCGTGTCTCGCACTGACAGGGCGACATGGCCTTCTGGTCGATTGGAGGCCGCAGTAGAGGCGGGAATATTTTCGATATGGTGAACGGCAATCGTCAGCGTACCTCCCGTGGGCATGGCATCCCGTGCGTTGATCACCAGGTTGAGCAAGGCCGATTCGAGTTGGCCGGGGTCGGCGAATATTGTGCAATTACCCGGACCCAGTTCATAGGTCAGCGCGATTGACGATCCGACCGAAGCCTCAAAGAGTTGCCTGAGAGAAGACAGATTCTCCCGTACATCGAAGACGTGCGGCTGAAGCGGTTGCTTTCTGGCATAAGCCAGCAGCTGCCGGGTCAATTGCGCGGCGCGTTCGGTGGTATCCGAAATGACATCGACATAGTGCCTCATCGATTCCGGCAGGTCCTTCGACCTTTTCAGGAATTCGGCCGAGAATCTGATCGCGGTCAGGAAATTATTGAAATCGTGGGCCACCCCGCCAGTCAAGCGGCCTATAGCTTCCATTCTTTGTGCATGGTGCATGGAATCGCGGGCTGCCTGCAGTTGCTCCCGATGAGATTTTTGCTCCGTAATGTCCCTGGTAATTTTTGCAAACCCGATAAGTTGCTTCTTATCATCGTAGACAGGATCAATTACGACGCTGCACCAAAATCTGGTTCCGTTCTTGCGAACTCTCCACCCTTCGGCCTCGAACCGGCCGTCTTTTTTCGCGGTGGCCAAGGCTGATTGCGGCATACCGGCGGCTCGCTCCTCTTCAGTATAGAAAACCGAAAAATGCTGGCCGATAATCTCGTCCGCGGAGTAACCCTTAAAGCGCTCGGCGCCTGTGTTCCAACTGATGATCTGTCCGTTGATGTCCAAGAGATAGATCGCATAGTCCATGACCGCGTCGACCAATAGTCGATATAGGTCTTCCGTCGGAAGTTCTGCAGAAGAATCCATTTTCCCCCTCACCTTGAATAGCCCGGCCTGGCAGCAAGAATCGTGCCGCAGTCTTGCCGCGAAGCATTCCCGTCCATTTACCTGGAATGCGCCACTCAGGCAAGTATTTTATTCGGGCCCCCGCAATTCCCAGCATAATCAGCCTCACGCTGGCTATGAGCTCGGCGGTATACCCCTGGGCCGTAAGGGGGATAGCCTGGCCACTCCCGCTCCTGTTGTGTCCTGCGTCAGCGCGCAGGTCTGCGCCAGCCGCGCATGGCGCTCGGATTCCTGCCATCCCGCGCTTGCCAATGCGCTATCCGCAATGGCAAACAACGCAGTCTCGCTTAAAGGGCATTCCGGATCGCCTAGCGCGTCGTGCACTGCATGACTCAAGCATTGTCCGTTGTGCCAGTACACCGTCACCCGGGCACCGAAATGGAGCGGGTAGCGTTGGCAGAATTCGGCATCGGCGGCCAGGCAGGTCGTCTTGCGCAACGTGGAAATCTGCGGGTTCGCGATGGCGGGTGCATCGAACGATGCCGGTGAGGGGGCACCTTCACAGAGCGCGACGGCCACGCCGTGCTGCAAACTGAACCGTGCCTGAGCGGCATCGATCGGATCGGGGCGATCACAAAACGCAATCGCATCGTTGTAGGTACGGATCTCTATGTGCCGCACTTGCGTCCAAGGCAGCGGGTCGGCTTGGGAGGACCATGCATCGCGCAGGCCGAGTGCGGCATGGATGGCCGGATGAGCATGGCGGCAGGCTGACCAGGGCTTGAAGCTGGTTGCGTGGATCTGCCAGTCGCCGCCCAGCGCTGCGGTCAACATCTCCGGCCGCGCGTCGGGACAGGCCGCAGCGAAGAATCCCTTTTCTCCCTCAAAGGCAAGAGCGGGGCCGCGCAAGCCTGCCTGGGCCAAATAGGCGGCTTGTACTCCCGTTTGTGCAGTACGTGACAGGTGCCAGGGTTTTGCGTCGCATGGGTCGAGCCGCGTTTGCCATAGTCCGGATGTCTGTACCAGCGCAAGACGGATAGCGTGTGCAGTTTGCTCGGCACTCAGGCATAGCAGGTACGCCGCGGTAATGGCGGCGCCCACCGCTCCGCATGTGGACGTGTTGTGCCAGTAACGGTAGTGTGTGGGCCCGACACTCATGCCCAAGCGAATCATCGCTTCGTAACCACGCACCATTGCGTCGAGAGTCGCCTGCCCACTGGCCCTGTTCTGGCGGGCAACGGCCAGCGCGGTAGGGGCAATGACGGGGGCTGGATGCACCAGCGCCTGACGATGCGTGTCATCCATTTCGAAAAGACTGCCCAGGCTGGCCTCGAACAATAGCGTATGCCACGGGTCGTCAGCCAATGACAAGGCCTTCAAGCCCTGCCAGAACGGCAGGGCAGACGGCGCTGACGCCGCCAATGCGGCGGCGCCGGTCCACGCCACCAGGTGCAAACTGGCACGTTCGCGATCGCCTGCGCAAATCGGGCGAGCGCAGTGTTGGGCCAGCCGGTCGGCGAGCGTCATGTTGTTTGCCGCGCTGCGTCTGTACGAGCGTAGATCGCGAGGTGTATATCGCGGTTATGAGTCACAGGCATGTTTTACCTCTCTTGGCCAATGAACCAATCGGCTATGGCGCTGCCATTCATGAAGACCACCTGCGGATGCTGCACTAATAGATCCAGCATTTCTTCGAAATAGCCAAAGCGGTGCGGTACTCCCATCAAATGGGGGTGAAGGCCGAGCGCCAACACTCTGGGCTGCCTTTCGATCTCGCGCTCGAAAAGCGCGAGCGTGCGCTGCAGGCGCAGCAGGAACTCGGGTGATGAATGTTTTTCAACCGCGTAAATGACCGAGTCGTTCAGTTCGAGGTTGTATGGCATCTGAATGAGACGGCCTTCTTTGACCTTCATCCAATGGGGCAGGTCGTCGATGACCCAGTCACAAACATAATCAACTCCGTTGGCAGCCAGAATATCTGCAGTGTCGTATGTTTCGCGCAACCCGGGGCTGAGCCAACCGCGCGTGCGTTGACCGGTGAACGATTTGATTTTCTCCAGGCATGACTGGATTGCTTCGAGTTCGGAGCCGCCATGGTTGATCGATTTCTGGTGCATGCCGTGACCGATGAATTCCCAACCGGCGTGCAGCATGGCTTGTGCGGCGCGTGGATAGGCGTCGATCACACTGGCGTTGCAACTCGTTGACGCAGGCAGGCCGCGGGACGTGATGGCCTCCAGCATGCGCGGCAAGCCGGCCCGCATGCCATAGTCTGCCCAGCTGAAGTTCGGCACGTCCGGTACTGTTTCCTTGCCATGCGGCGGCGTGATGATGGTTCGCGGCATGGGCTGATCGAGGCTCCAGTTTTCGACATTGACTACCAGGTGCACGAGAATCTTGCCTGCCGCCGGAGGTGTCAACGGGGGGCGATCATTTGAAAACGCATAGGGAACTCTAGGGTTTGCCATGATGGTGGTCCAGGTCAGTGACGCATCTGTTGCATGATGTCGCGCTTGAGGCCGTTGAATACCTCGCTGGTGATGAGATCCAGGCTGCGCGGACGTTCGATCGGAACGGTGATTCGAGTGGCGATGCGCCCTGGACGGGCGGACATGACATAAATCGTATCGGCCAGCAGGATGGCTTCATCGATGTCGTGGGTCACAAAGACCACGGTTGTTCGCAGCTTTTGCCAAACCGACAGCAGCAGTTCCTGCATGGTCAAGCGAGTCTGCGCATCGAGGGCGCCGAATGGTTCGTCCATCAATAGCACCTTCGATCCCAGCGTCAGCACACGGGCGATGCCTACGCGTTGGCGCATGCCTCCGGACAATTGCACTGGCAGGTGTTTTTTAAATGCGGACAGCCCCGTGATGTTCAACATGTCTTCGGCCCGTTCGACATATTCCTTCTTGGGCTTTCCTGCAATCTTTGGACCGAATACGACGTTTTCCCAGACATTCAACCAAGGGAATAGCGCCGCTTCCTGAAAGACTACGCCGCGGGCAGGCCCTGGGGATGCGACGGGTTCGCCGCCGACTTTCAAGGTACCGGACGACGGTGTTTCGAAACCGGCGATGAGGTTCAATAGCGTGGATTTTCCACAGCCGGATGGGCCCAGCAGCGCGACAAACTCACCTGCCTCGACCGTCAAATCAATGTTGTCCAGCGCCTGGACTGGGGAGGCGCCGCCGTAGGTCTTGCTGAGGTCATTTACAAAAATATCAGACATGGGTTTCTCAATGATTTTGCAGCATGCGCCATACCAGGACCTTGCGTTCCACCGCGACGATCAATCGGTCGCTGATGAAGCCCATCAATCCAATGGACGCCATATCCGCCAGCACGATGTCCATGCGGCCGACGTAATACGCGTCCCACAATACGTAGCCCAGCCCCGATTTCACGGCCACCATCTCCGAGACGATGACCGCGGTCCACGAAATGCCCAACCCGATACGCAGGCCCGTGAAGATCGAGGGCATGGCCGCGGGCAGCACGACTCGGCGCAGCAACTGGCTCGATGAGGCTCCCATCATCGAGGCAGCACGAACCAGATTTCGATCAATGTCGCGCGCGCCTTGCGTGGTGTTTACGACGATGGCGTAAAAACCCCCGAGGAAAATGAGAAAGATTGAGCCCATATCGCGAATACCGAATACGGCAATCGAAAACGGCAGCCATGCCGTGATCGGGATGGGCCGCAGGCCTTGTACCATCGGGTCCAGTGTCAGGGATGCGATACGGCTCCAGCCGATCGCCAACCCTAGCGGTATACCCAGCAGCATCGCCAAGGCAAAGCCCTGGATCACGCGCATGGTGGAGTACTGAACGTTGCTGAGCCAGGTTCCCAGATAGGGATTCAGTCCCATTCCCGCTTCGGCGAAGATCCAGTCATACCAAGCCGAGGCGACACGCGCGGGTGTGGGCACCGCACCGGCGAACTGGTCGGATTGGCCAATCACCTGCCATCCGATCAAGACAAGTACGGGCACCAATAGCGCCAGGGCGGTTCGCTTCACCGCGGCGTTATGGCGCCGATCGGCCCGCCCGGTCACGACGGGGACGGGAATTTTTACACTTGATTCGCTCACACGCGACTCCTCTGCCCATGCTCGCTCCCTTTTGGCAACGAGCAGGGCGCAGTAATTACATGACTTCTTTCAGGAGGCTGGGATCCCAGACTTTGCTTATCTCGCCGCTGACATCTTTCGGGATGACGCCTAGTTCATTGAAGGTCTTGGCCTGGCGTTGCAATTGTTCGAGATCCAGCACGCCACCCAGGTTGATGAGCTTGACGGATTCACGAGTGACCTCGACGGGCAGGCCGGTGTATTTCGAGTAGGTCTGTGCAAAGAGCTCTGGGTCCTTGGCCAGTTTTTCTTCCGCTGACTTGTAGGCCCACAGAAAGCACTTTACGGCTTCCCGTTTGTTGGTCACTGCATCGCGAGTCGCGGCGAGCAGGCCGAGTTCCGCGCCTACGGCTTTCGATTGGCTGTATTCGAGATTTTTGGAGAATGTCGCGGTGCTGTCGGCCACCAGCTGGGATTCGAAGGGTTCCCATAGCGCCACGGCATCGATGTCCCCACGCTTGAGCGCTTGTACGAATGCCGTACCGCCGCCCTGTATATTTACCGCCGTGAAACTATTGTATGGAACGCCTTTTTCAGCCAGTGTGGCTGCCCACTGGAACCACACCGCGGAACCCGGTGCTATGCCGATACGCTTGCCCGCGATATCCTTCCAGTCCTCGATCTTGACCCCTTTACGCGTGACGAGATATTTGGGCGACGCCGCGACGCCTGTCAGACCGACCAGTTTGTCGCTGCCCTGCGCTAGCGCAATGGCGAGATCGGCAGGGCCTATGCCCGAGATATCGACAGATCCCGACAACAATGCGGTACGCGCATCGGCATAGCGCACGAACTCAATGGGTTTGATTTCGACGTTGCACGCTTTTACGGCCTCAGGAACGTCAATAATGGGCGAAAGATGCCCCACTTTGACGAAGCCCACGGTCAGTATTTGTTTTTCCTTTGCTGGGGCAGGCTGTGGGCCTACCGCCTGGGCCAGACCGCAGTACATGCCGAGAGCGGCGGCCAACATCAACGCATTGCACTTTCTCATTTCACTTCCCCTGATCATTTATTAAGGACCGCAAGGTGTACCAACGAAGCTTCGGATGATGACTCGATATTGAACGCTATCGCCCTTTGAACTCTGGAGGGCGCTTGTCGCGAAAGGCTTGTTGCCCTTCTTGGTAATCCTGACTCAAAAAACAGGCGTCGGTGGCGGCGTCGACCTCACTGCTCGACGGCGCATTCCCGCCTCCCGCCAGATGACGTAATGCCAGCTTGGCTGCTCTTATCGTCAACGGCGCATTGCCAGATACTGCGGCAATACGCTCGGCTACGATTTGATCGAAGTTCGCGCGAGAAAATACTTCGTGCACCATGCCAATACGGGCGGCTTCGATACCGTCGAAGGTGCGAGCGGTCATAAAGAGCTCTGTGGTGCGGGCGCTGCCCAGAACGTCGCGCATCCGTTGGACACCGGGACGGGCATAACCCAATCCCAATTTGGCTGCCGGCATACGAAAACGTGAATCGTCTGTGCAATACCGCAGATCACACGCCAACGCCAGACCCATACCGCCGCCCATGCAGATGCCGCGAATCACAGCAATGGTCGGATGCTGCGTTTCACTGAGCGCATTTTGTGCGTTGTTCACGGCCGAACCATAACGCGCGATTTGCTCGGGATCATTGCGTAACGTGCCGAACTCGGAAATGTCCGCACCTGACATGAACGCACGGTCACCTTCGCCCGTCAGCACCAGCGCTCGGGTAGTCGTTGATTGTTCCGCTTGCGCGACTATGACGGCCATCTGCTCCCACATCGAGAGCGACATTGCATTAAAGCGTGCTGTGTTGCAGATATGGATCGTGACGATGCCGTTTGTCTCATCGACTTTCAAATGCCCCGGTTGAGTATGCACTGAGCTCATCTTGGTCGCCTCCTTCTCAGACGGCGCCTGCACCGCGCAGTGCCTCAATGTCCTGCTCGTCATAACCTATCTCGCGCAATACTTCATCAGTGTGCTCACCCCAACCAGGCGCCGTGCGGGCGATGTCGGCCGGCGTGCGTGCGAGTGTGACCGGCTGTGTGATCATGGTGCGCTGCCCTCCCTGCCAGGCGGCCACGGTCTTGGCCACCCCTAGATGCCGGACCTGTTCGTCTTCGAACATTTGTGGGACCGAATACACGGGCCCCGCAGGGACGCCCGCGGCGTTCAGCCGTTGGACCCAGTCGGCCACCGTTGCCGTCATGAAGACGGTTTGGATCATTTGATTCAAGCGCTGACGATGCTTCACGCGCAACTTTTCATTTTTGAATTCGGGATCGTCCATCCATTCGGTGTGTCCGATGGCCTCGCAAAAGCGCTTCCAATTGCCTTCGCCCGATGCCCCCAGGTTGAATTGACCGTCTTTCGCGTGAAACAGGCCCATCGGACTGCTGGTCGGATGATCGTTGCCTTCCTGGCGCGGGACGTCTCCATCATTGAGATATCGCGCTCCCTGGAAATCCATCATCGCAATCTGCGCATGGAGCAAGGAGGTATGTAGCCATTGGCCTTGCCCGGACTGTTCGCGTTCGAGCAAGGCCGTCAATATGCCGAGCGCCGCGTATAGACCGGCGCTGGAGTCGGCCACGGCCAAACCCGCGCGCACTGGGCCTTGTCCGGGAAGACCCGTAACCGACATCAGGCCGCCCATACCTTGGATGATCTGATCGAACCCTGGCCGCTTGGCATACGGACCATCTTGGCCGAATCCGGAGATACTGGCCAGAATGATGCGAGGATTGATCGATCGCAATGACTCATAATCCACACCTAGGCGTGCTTTGACATCGGGACGCCAGTTCTCCACCAGTACGTCGGCACCAGCGACCAGACGCTTGAGCACCTCCCGGCCTTCGGCAGTCTTGAGATTCAAGGTCAACGATCGTTTGTTGCGGTTTAAATTTTGAAAGTCGCCGCTCCACCGGTCAGCTGCGAACATGGCCTCATTGGGGTCGATGCCCGCCGGCGGTTCGACTCGAATGACATCGGCACCAAAGTCGGCCAGCATACGTACACAAGTCGGGCCTGCACGCACACGCGATAAGTCCAGCACACGGAAACGCTGCAAGGCTTTTGATGCAGTTATTTGAGGCATGTCTGGTTTCTTTCTTTATTAGAAGGGGATAAAGATGAAAAGGCGTCAGGCCATCGTTGTTCTATCTGCTGCGCCCATGCGATCAGCAGGCCCTCCTTGCCCGGACGGGCGATCGCCTGAACCGAAATCGGCCGTCCGCCTATATCGCGGGCAATGGGCAGAACGATGGCGGGTAAACCCAGGTAATTCACAAACGACATCCAACTGAACATCGCCAGGAGCTCGCGTGGTTGAAAGCCGGCGGATGTCGTCGTGACATTCCCGCTGTCTGGTACGCCGCGCGGCAGGGCAGGGGTGAGCAGGATGTCGGCATCGGCCAACGCAGTGCCCAGGAATTCCCGGCATCGGCCCGGCTGCTCGCGCCGGGCATTCAGGTACCAAGTGACCGGTATGGTTGCGCCTGTCAGCGCCAGGTTGCGAACCAGGCCGGGCAGCTGTGTGTTGGCACGCAGGGCTGGTGCATGAACGCTGGCTGCTTCGGCATACAGTGATATTTCTGCCAAACGCTGCAATTCGCGCAAATCTTTTATTGAACGCTCTGCCGGAACGTTTAGTGTGCAGGCCAATGAGTCCAGCGCTTGCGCGACACCGGGCGCAAGGTCACCGGTTGGATTCGCATGTGTCCAGCTCACCGCGATGCGCAAACCGTCGCGTTGTGCAGCGTCATAGGTGGCATGCAGTTTGCGCGCTTGAACGGCGGTCAATGCACAGCTCAGGGTTACCATCAGATCCGGACCGCTGCGCGCCAGCAGTCCTACTGTATCCAGTGAAGAGGCCAGTGGCGCCACGCCTTGCGTGGGAATCAGGCCATGGGTGGTTTTCAGCCCTACTATGCCGCAGGTCGCGGCCGGCATGCGTACCGAGCCTGCTGTATCGGTACCTAGAGAGGCGTAACACAATCCGGCCGCCACGGCGACGCCTGACCCGCTGGACGAGCCGCCCACGGCCGCAACGGGATCGATCGGATTGCGCATAGGCGGATACGCGCTGTTCTCGGCGGTTGCTCCGCTGGCGAATGGCGCCATGCCCAACATTGCCAACGGAGGGGCTCCTGCATTCGTCAGGCGTTGCACGACGGTTGCGTGCCGCCTTGCCGACCATCCTGATGGCGGACCATCCGCGCCGCAGCCGGGGAGCCGATCCGGCAGGACAAAGATATCTTTATGCGCTACGCCCACGCCGGCGAGAGGCAATGACGCATCCTGCCGTACTTTGGGCAAATCCGGTATGTGCGCGACACAATGCCAGCGATCTTCGCGCAACGCTTGCTGCTGGACGGCCAGTGCTTCGGATACGGTCAGTTCGCCGTCGCGCAACAAGGCGCGCAAGGCGCCAATGCTGGAGGGCAGTCCTGCTGGGGTTCGAAAAGCGGTCTGTGTCACGCCGATTTCCTCGGCGGTACATCACCGTCGCGCGGAGAGATCCGCCGCAAAGATTTGGCGATATTCGCGCACTCGGCCTCGCTGGCAACGATGCGCTGGAGAGAGAGTGTATGCTGCAATGCAGCAATTATGGCGTCCTCCCGGTAGGGAATCTGAGCCGACTTCACACCAGCTAGGGGGCGATTGGGTGATCTCTTCATGTATTTTCCGATCTCATAAATATATTTATAAATCACTTTATAATTTTTCTATATCAGTGTTTGTATGTATTCATAAACGTGAAAATCAGCGAACAAATCCGCCTGGCTATCGAGGACGACATCCGGAACGGCGTTCTTTTGCCTGGCGACGCCATCGATGAAAATGAATTGGCAGCGCAGTTCAACGTGTCGCGCACACCGGTGCGCGAGGCGCTATTGCAGTTGAAAGTCCAAGGCATGCTGAACAGCTTGCCGCGCAACGGCATGACCGTCGCCAAAATGGACGTGCAAGAGCTGCTGGCCGTGTGGGAACTGCTGGGGGAAATGGAGGCCGTGGCCGCCCGCATGGCTTGTCAGCGGATGACGCCGCAAGAGCGCGCCGAGTTGGCGCGAGTCCATGCCGAGGCGGCAGCGGTGATCGAAGCGGAAGACGCAGACGGCTGGCGTCAGGCGAATCACGACTTTCACGAGGTGCTGTACAAAGGATGCCGCAACCCGTATTTGCGCCAAGAACTGCTACGGTTGCGCGCGCGTACGGGCGCCTATTTAAAGCATGCCTTCACCGCGGTGGGTCGGTTGCGTGAGTCGTACGACCAGCACGAGGAGCTATTACAAGCGATTCTGGCGGGCGACGCGATGCTCGCTCAGGAGAAAATGTCGCATCACATCAGCCTGTCACAGAGCTCCAAAGGATTGGCAGATTTTCTGATCAATCTACCTCGCTCCATGCTGACTCAGTCAGGTGATTGAGTGCGTGCTCGTTTATCACAATAGGCGAGGGAGTCATGATTGACACTCAATAGGCAAATGTCAACAGTGTTGTAGGCAGTTAGACAAACCGCTGGGGGGACGAAAGAATCGTCCCCCCAGCCGCTGTCCGCGGGCCTCTATGGGACAGCTGTTATCGCTATTACTACTTTAGGCTGCGAGCTGCTGCGCCTGCGAGGTTTCCCAATACGCATAGGTGCGTACGACATGCAACTCCAGCACGCCACGGCCTTGGGCTTGATGCAGCGCTTGAGGGATGATGGCACGTCCGTCGGTCCAGCGCATGGCGACGCCATTCAAGTCCCGCGGAGCGTGCAGGCCAGCCAATTGTGAGTCGGATAGGTCGATGTTGTCCAGCCATTGCGGTTGGAACTGATCAAAGCCAATGACCGAATTCGGTCCGACTTCGATAGTGATCGGTTGGTCCCCGGCGCCGCCGTTCAAATTGCCGATTTCCAGGTTGGTGTCTTCGGCGTAGATGGTGAATGGATTTGAACCGTCGAAATTGGCGAGTACGCTGCCGGCGCCGGTGAAATTGACTTCGGCACCACTCACCCCTAGCTGAAAGTTGTATTCCGTATCTGCCTCGGCTTCGGTCCACGTCCATGACGGGTTATCGGTAGTTAAGCTGACATTTGTGGCCATTTTTCAATCCTCTTACGTTGAAAAGTACCCGTTTCAGGGAAAACAGCGTGCAGAGAACACGGCAGAAAGCACCATGTCCGGAAAGATTGTTCGCCAAGCAGATTTCACAAGTTCTCACATTGCCTGTGAATTATTGTGAGGAGATTGTTACGTAATATAACCATATTGTTCAGTGCAGCAATCACGCGCGTCAAGGTAGATATATGTTACATATTTTGGAAATAATCTGAAGGGATGTGCTTATGTCAGGCTTATTTCGCCTTTTCACCGGGTACATTTTATGGAGTCCGAATGGACTGCGGACCGCGTGACTCTTAGGCCAACGCAATACCCCCATCAACATTCAACACAACCCCTGTAATGAAGCTCCCGTCATTACTCGCCAAGAACAACGCAGCCCGCGCCAACTCCTCTGGTTGACCCAAACGCCCTAGCGGAATCGCCTGCGCAACCCCGGTCTCAAACGCGGGCCGATTGGCTGCGGCGATGCCCAGCTTCGCGAGAATTGGCGTATCGACTGGTCCAGGACTAATGACGTTCACTCTGATGCCGCGGTCCTTGAATTCCAGCGTCCAACTGCGTGCAAAGGCTTCAATCGCAGCCTTTGTCCCGGCATAGACGGCGTGTCCCTCCAGGACCTTGCCGCTCGCTATCGAACTTGTCAGCAGGATCACGCCACCGTTACGCATCAGCGGCGCGATCTTCTGGACGCCGAAAAATACGGCTCGAGTGTTGGTATCGAACTGAGCGTCGTATTCTTGGATTCCGACCACGCTCGAAGGCGTAATCGTGTTGACGCCCGCGTTGGCCATATATATGTCAGCTCCGCCAAAGCGTTCGGCCACGAGCGCTGCGACGCGGTCATGTGTTTCGAGGTCAGCCAGATCGCCCGTGACGCCCAGCGCCCTGGGCCCCAGTTCCGCGACAGCACCATCGACCGCGTCGCGACGGCGCCCAACAATCACTACGTATGCGCCTTCCGCGATGAAAAGCTTTGCGGTGGCCAGGCCGATACCGCTGTTTCCGCCCGTGATGATGGCGACTTTATCTGTCAGTTTGTTCACGTCAAATTTTCCTTTCAGGCCGATGCCTGTGATGTGTGATACCAATGTAATTAGGAAAAAAAAGACGCAATAGTCCTACAATGATGCTTTTATTTGTGCCTAATAGTCATTAATGACAGTCGAACATTTCCACGGCCTGTCCGCATTTGTGCGGTCCGTTGAGGCTGGCTCATTCACTGGCGCTGCCCGGTTGCTGGGTACGACGCCGTCGGCCGTCTCCAAAAGCATCGCTCGCCTGGAACGGCGCTTGGGCGTCAGGCTGTTTCAGCGCTCAACGCGTGCGTTTATCTTGACGGGCGACGGGCAAGCCTATTACGAGCGCGTCGCACCGCTGGTGCGCGGGCTCGAAGAGGCCGACGAGTCACTAAAAGCGCCAAACACCGCGATCGGGACATTGCGGGTGAGCATGCCGGTCGATCTTGGGCGCTTGCTGCTGGAGCCGATCACCTCGCAGCTGATGGCTGATCATCCCGCCCTGGCGCTTGATGTCAGCCTGAGCGATCGATATGTCGATCTGATCCGAGAGGGTTTTGATCTGGCGTTGAGAGTCGGAACGGTCGCGGATAGCGGGTTGTACGCTCGCAAACTTATCGACTTGCCGCTGGTGCTGGTCGCATCTCCGCAGTACCTCGCGCGGCATGGTGAGCCGCAGACAGTGGCCGATCTCGGCGCGCATCGTCATGTGTGTTATCGATTAGAGGGCCGGGTGTTGCCGATCATGTTGGCCGACGGTATGCGTGTCCCGATCGAAGGGATGTTCGACGCCGATAGCGGCCAAGCGATGCAAATCGCGGCAGTCAATGGACAAGGCATCGCTCAAATCCTGATGACGACGGTGCAGGATGATCTCAATACCGGAAAATTATGCCGTGTGTTGACGCATGTGCCGCTCATGCCTGTACCTTTGCAGGTGGTGCATGGGTTCGGCCGTCATCTGCCTATCCGGGCCAAGATATTTATAGACTTTATTGCCTCGCGTCTCACACTGTTGGCCGGAACGGCGCGCGCAAAATCACGCCGTTCTGGCCGGTGACGCGGGTGGCGTGGCGTTTGCCTTTGCCCTGGCGATTTCGCCTAACTACGCACGGCGCCCGATGGCGACAGGATTTCATCGGCTGCGCCATCGCCTGACGTCACCAAGGCATAGTTGTATCCCTGTCCCGACCAATAGCGAGCCAGCAGATCCCCATCGCGCCGGCTGCCTTGTGGCAGAAACTGTTTGCCGGGTCCTGGCGGGCGGATGTAGAAGGTCGCGCGCTGTCCAGCATTGTCGTAAATGACAATCGCGGCAGGCCCTTGATCCGTTGCCAGCAAGCGAGCCGCAACGGGTTGAAAGCCGCTCGCACTCAAATTAGGCAAACGTTCGGCGTTAGCAAAATACTCATCCAGCCAGCCTTGCAGATCTGCCGTATCGGCGCGCACATCGGGTTGTGGAGCGTCGGCTGAGGCAAACAAGCGATAGGCTTGCATGGCATCTTGCATGGGCAGGATCCGGTTGGCGACGACCGTGGTGTCGCGCACACTCCAACCAGTGACGCCGCCGATCGCCAGCGCCATGACCAGGCTGGCCGCCATTGCCAGACGACGCCGTGAACGACTGCGCAGCCGTGCGCGTACTGCCGCGGGGTCCAAGGCCGGATTCGGCGGCAGGCTATCGTGGCTCGCCATCGCGCGCAGCCGCTGCGTATCGCGCTGCCAGGCGTCGAGTTCTTGCGATTCTTCGGGATGTTCCCGCAGATAGGCCTGCATGGCTTGCCGTTGTGCGGGATCAAGTTGGCCATCCACAAACGCGTTACGCGCCAGATCGTCGATAGAGCGTTCGTTCATTTCAAGATCCTCAGGTGGGACTCACCGTCCCGGCCTTCATGCAAATCGCGCAACGCCCTGCGTGCGCGGGACAGTCGAGACATCACAGTACCTAGCGGGACGTCGAACATGTCAGCGACGACCTTGTAGCTCAGGCCCTCCACACAAATCAGCCACAACAAGGTACGTTGCGCTTCGGGCAAGCGTTCGAAGGCATCCAGCGAAGCGCGTGCAATCGCCGTCCGTTCTGCCGATGGCACTGCTGCCTCGGATCCGGTGAACCAGTCGAGTAGCCGCGCATAACGGCGCGACCGCCGTTGGGAATCCAGAAACTGGCGGTACAGAATGGTGAACAGCCAAGCACGTACGTTGCCTTGTGGGCGGCGGCTGGGCCAGCGCGTCAGGGCTCTTTCCAGCGCGGATTGCACCAGATCGTCAGAAGACACGGGATCACGCGTCAAATGCAGCGCAAATCGCCGCAGCCGAGGCAATAGCTGGCGTACGACGGCATCGGACAATTCGTCCGCCTCTATCGCGTCATCATCGGAGGGTAACGCTTCGTGTATCGGCATGCGTACCGGCTGATTCATCAAATGCCTCAATAAACCCCGTATCAAACCGGGGAAGAGGGCGCGGAGAGAGAAGGAACGGCCACGCTGTTCCCGTCCAGGCGCTGCACCCGTGGCGTCAAAGATTGACAGGCTAATGTCGTGAGACGCCGCTCCCGTGAGTTTATTCCCTCACGGAATAAATTTTTTAGCTTGCCGTCCTACAGGGGTATTCGACGCCCCAGGGCAAGGACTCTCATGCACCAAGGATCTGAACGCGACGCCCGGCCGCTCAATGCCCGGCAAACCTGTCTTCGCCTTGCCGCAATCGGCGCTATCGTAGTGGTTTCCGGCACGGCTTTTGCCTATGTAGGCGGCTGGCTGGACCCGGATCGTTTGACTCCGGACAGGGTGGTAGATGCGCTGGAGGCCAATAGCGGCGTTCACGCAGGCTTTCGGCGTAATCACGCAAAAGGCGTCTGTGTTGTTGGTCATTTCGAAAGCAATGGCTCGGCGCATGCCCTGTCCACGGCAGCCATGTTCGAGCGCGGCAATACCCCGGTAATAGGGCGGTTGGCGCTACCCGGCGGCAATCCCTATGCCCCGGATTCCAGCGTCCCTATTCGCAGCTTTGCCCTGCAGTTCACCTCGCCGAATGGCGAGCAGTGGCGTACCGGAATGAACAGCATGCCGGTATTTCCGTTGGCGACGCCGCAGGCGTTTTATGACCAACAGCTTGCTGCTCGTCCCGACCCCAATACGCACAAACCGGATCCAAAGCGGATGGGAGCGTTTTTCGCAGCGCATCCCGAGGCAGGGGCCTTTCTGGCGTGGGTCAAGACCGCAAAGCCATCGGCCAGCTATGCGACGGAAAGCTATTACGGCCTGAATGCCTTTTACTTTGTCGATGCGCAGGGCAAGCGGCAAGCCGTGCGCTGGCATCTGGAGCCTTTGGGCGCTGAGGCCGCGCCAGCCGCCCAGCCGCAGCATGACGCCAACTATTTGCAGGGCGACCTGCAGAGGCGCTTGGAACAGGGGCCTTTGCGCTGGCGTTTGGTCGTGACACTGGGGGCTGCCGGGGATCCTACTGACGATGCGACCAAACAGTGGCCGGCAGATCGGCCCACTGTCGATGCTGGCACTGTGGTGATAACTCGCAGCGCGCAGCAAGACGACGGCCCGTGCCGTGACGTGAACTACGATCCGACCGTATTGCCACGCGGTATTGCGATTTCCGATGACCCGCTGTTGCCGGCGCGTTCTGCAGCCTATGCTTCGTCTTACGAGCGTCGTACCAGTGAGGGGCCGCCTCAGAGCGCGCTGGCCCCATCTCATTCCAGTCAACCGGAGCGCGCGCAATGAACTTTTCTGTTTATCCCACTCACCGAGCACCCGCTAAATTCAGCTTTTTCGCTCGCCTGTTGCATTGGTTGATGGCCATCGGGATTGTGGCGATGTTGTTTATCGGCGTAGGCATGGTGGCCTCCGTTTCGGAACGGCATCAATGGCTGATGCAGATTCATAAACCTTTGGGACTGGCTCTGTTGGCGTTGGTGTGCCTGCGCCTGGGTAGACGTCTTGTTTATGGCGTCCCGGCCTTGCCGGCGGATATTCCGGCCTGGCAGCGCGTGGCAGCGTTGGGATCGCATATCCTGTTGTACGTCTTGATGTTCGCAATGCCGTTGATCGGCTGGGCAATGGTGTCCGCCGGCGGTTATCCGGTGATGGTGGGCAGTTGGCAGCTACCTCCTATTGCGCCGACCGATGCTTCGTTATTTGCCTGGTTGCGGGGCGCGCATCGGTATCTCGCGTTTTTGTTGTTTGCCACAGTACTGCTGCATCTGGCTGCTGCTTTGTTCCATGGCTGGATACGGCGTGACGGTGTTCTGGAATCGATGACGCGAGGCCGGTAGCGATTATTTGTCCGGACGATCTCAGCGCTGCGAGCAGGGCAGCTCTTTCTGCAAGGCCTCGCCCACAAGCGAGGCCGCATTGCCACGTAGCTGTTCGGTCGACAGGCCCGACAGATAGGTATGGACGCGATCTGCCATCTCGTGTGGCAGGATGCCGGTGCTGGAACACCAACGCTTGCCGCGTGTGTCGTCAGCCACACCGAGGATATAGGCTTGCCCATACGCGCTCGAAAATTGACGCTGTGCCTCACCCTCGTGAAATTGAGTGGGCATTTTGCCTTCCAATGCAAGCGCCAGGTCAGAGCCTGACATCGCCCAGGTGCGGGTCATGTCAGCATGACAAGCCGAGGTAGCACTCAGCCCGAGAAAAACAGCCAGCATCTGTTTGCGCATCAATATCTCTCTCGTGCAGTTGGTTTACAGTGTAGCCAATTGACAAGCTGACTCCAGTCAAGTTACTGCCTGATTTCTCAGTCCAATTCGGGCAGAGCGTGTGTTTCAATCGATATCATCATAGGTAACCTCTCGTATGGTGACAAACCTGCCGATCAATCTGCCCGCATCGTCACCGGCTTCACTTAGGTGGCTACGCCACGATGATGCACATGCATGGTCCGCATACCTGAATCTCCCAGGCGTGATTGACCATACGAGTTGGGACGATATCAGTGCCAACGCGCTCGCGGCGTTGATAGCGCATTACGCCACGCAGCACGATGCTTTGCGTTGGGCCATCGTGGATTCGAATGATACTTTGTTGGGCACGGTGGGGTTGAATGAAGTGTCTCGCGCTCATGGCCGTGCTGAACTTGCCTACGATATTTCCCCGAATTATCGGGGACGCGGTTTGGCCACTGTGGCATCGCTAACTGTTATTCGCTGGGCATATGATCGGATTGGCTTGCAGCGTGTGCAGGCTACCGTACTTGATAGCAACGCTCCATCTATTGCCGTTTTGGAGCGCATTGGCATGCAGCGAGAAGGACTATTGCGTCAATATCGCAAGGTGAGGGGACAAGCTCGTGATTTTTGGATGTATGCAACGATTTTGAGCAAGCCTTAAAAAGGAAGATGTTTTCTCGTTGATGCGATTCGCCCGAAGGCTGTGCTTCCGTGTATCACCGCGAAAACGACGGCTCCGACCTGTGTCTGAGTCGCTTCACGGCTAGTAAGGCTGCCGAAACTATGAGGTCGAGCGACGGTGAATGAAACGAAGCAATATAAAAACATTATCGAGGCTGAGTTTTTAAATATTAGACACCGATAATTGGGCGGCATAGAGTCTCCGTGGCAATACGCACGGCAATAAAGGTTGAGGGCGCATTCCACGCCGTCCTCGCCATACCACGGAGACACGCCATGCAACGACGACTGCTTCTATCGGCCATGCTGGGCCTGACGCTGGCCGGTCTGGCCGGCCACACGCCTCGCGCCTTCGCGCAGACGTTTCCAGATCGGCCCATCAAATTCGTTGTGCCATTCGGACCAGGCAGCGGCACTGATACGTCGGCTCGATATTTCGCCCGTCAGTTGCAGGAACTCACTGGCCAGCCGGTGGTAGTCGAGAACAAACCCGGTGCTAATGGATTCATTGCCGTCAAGAGCGTGCTTTCTGCGGCCCCTGACGGTTACACCGTATTCATCGGCAGTAATTCAACCCTGGCCGTGAACGCCGCCTTGTTTAAAGCGCTGCCCTACGATCCCCTTAAGGATTTCGTGCCGTTGACGATGATGATGCGTTCGCCGGCAATGCTCGCTGCCAGCCCCAAGGCCCCTTATTCCACGCTACAGGAACTGATCCGCTACGCGCGCGAGAATCCTGGCAAGGTGAATTTCGGCGCTGGGTCGGCGGGTTATCAGTTGATGGGCGAATTGTTCAACGACGTTGCCGGTATAAAGACGGTCTACGTTCCGTTCAAGGGCGCGGGCGATGCTATTACGGCTGTCGCGTCCGATACGGTAGGCTATACCTTTGCCGAAGTGACGGCGGTGCAAGAACTGGCCAAGAGTGGCAAGGTAAGGGCATTGGCCGTAGCCGCCAACCGGAGGGTGGGTACCTCTGCCGACGTGCCGACCGCGGCCGAGGCGGGTTTGCCCGGGTTTGAGGCCTATACCTGGGTCGGCGCCATGGTCAGCGCCAAGACCCCAGCCGCGGAAACGGCCAAACTGGCCGAGCTGTTCACAACGATCTCAAAGACCAAGGAGATACAGGAGTTTTACGAACGCCTGGGGGCTACTCCCATGACAGGCGGCCCGGCGCAAATGCACGAATTTCAGAAAAAGGAAATCGCGTTGTGGCAGCGCATCGTCCAGAAGGCACACGTGCCGCAGCAGTGACGCCTTGGGGATTCGCCTTGCCCAGGCGCTGGAGCGTTGGCCTGCTGAATACAGAAAAGCCCACGAGCGCATACACTGTCGGTCAATTCAGCTTTTTCGCCCCTTATTGTGACCAACGCTTCTTTCTCCTCTCTGCCCTTCTTGCCCGCCTTGCTGGACAACCTGCAAGGCCTGGGTTTCGAACAGATGACGCCCATCCAGGCACAGAGCCTGCCGCTCATCCTCGAAGGCCGCGACCTGATCGCGCAAGCTAAAACCGGCAGCGGCAAGACCGCGGCGTTCGGCCTGGGCGTGTTACAAAAGCTGGATGTGAATCGGCTGACCCCGCAATCGCTGGTGCTATGCCCCACACGTGAGCTGGCCGATCAAGTGGCGCAGGAGCTGCGCCGATTGGCCCGTCAGATCCCCAATGTCAAAGTTCTGACCCTATGCGGCGGTGCTGCTGCGCGCCCCCAGGCGGAGTCGCTTGCCCGCGGGGCACATCTGGTGGTGGGCACACCGGGCCGCATCCAGGATCACTTGCAACGCGGCAGCCTGGATCTGTCAGGTCTGAATACCCTGGTGCTGGACGAGGCCGATCGCATGGTGGACATGGGGTTCTACGACGATATCGTCGCGATTGCCTCGCATTGCCCGACCAAGCGTCAGACCTTGCTGTTTTCAGCGACTTATCCCGACAACATCCGCAAGCTCAGCGCGCGTTTCCTGCGCAATCCGGCCGAGGTCAAGGTCGAGGCCCAGCATGATGCCAGCCGCATCGAGCAGATTTTCTACGAGATCGACGAGGGCGACAGACTGGACGCTGTCGTGACGCTGCTGGCGCATTTCCGTCCGGTGTCGACGCTGGCATTCTGCAACACCAAGATCCGCAGCCATGATCTGGTCGAACGCCTGCAGGCTGAGGGTATTAGCGCACAGGCGCTCAACGGTGATCTGGAACAACGAGAGCGTGACGAAATCCTGATCCAGTTCGCAAACCAGAGTTGCGCCGTGTTGGTCGCGACTGATGTCGCCGCCCGTGGCCTGGACATCCAGAATCTGGGCGCCGTGATCAATGTGGATGTGACCAAGGATACCGAGGTCCACGTACACCGTATCGGCCGCAGCGGTCGTGGCGATCAGAAAGGGCTGGCGTTAAGCCTGTGCTCTCCCAACGAAATGCGCTGGGCCAACCTGATTGAGGAATATCAGGGCTCCCCATTGAAGTGGGCTGATATCAAGTCGCTGCGCGCGAAAGCCGATCGCCCCTTGCGTGCGCCCATGATTACGCTGTGCATACAGGGCGGCAAGAAAGACAAACTGCGCCCCGGCGATTTGCTGGGCGCACTGACGGGTGATGGCGGCCTGACATTCGAACAGGTCGGCAAGATCAACATCACTGAGTTCAGCTCTTATGTAGCGCTGGATCGTCAGATCGCCAAGCAAGCGTTTTCACGGCTTTCCAACAGCAATATCAAAGGCCGTCGATTCCGGATGCGGTTTTTGGAAGAGTTCTGATTTTCTTGCTCGAGCCCTGAAATCGAGCGGCAGCCTCCGCAATACGTTGCGCCAGCAAGGTCGCGACAGGTTGTCTCCGATCGGACGGGCGTTCGACCAAGCCGATTTCCCTAGAAAAAGTGGCATCGCCTAAATCGATGGCGGTGACCCCTTTCGGTATCCGGAGCGCGTCGCTCATCGGCAGCAGGGCGACTCCCACTCCCAGGCGTACGAGTTGAGCGATGGCCTGCAACTCGTCGAGCTCGATGGTTTCTCTTACGGTGAAACGAGCGTGTCGCAAAAACTGATCAACCAGCCGTCCGCCAAATGAGCCGCGGTCGTACCGGATAAATGGTTCGGTTTGCAGTAGATCTTGCCAGCTGCGATCTTGCATCTTTTGGGGTGCGAGCAAAACGAACGGTTCCGCGTAGAGTTTGCGCCATTGCAAGTCCGACGGCAACGCAAAGGGCGGTTTGAGCATCACTGCAATGTCGATCTCGCCAGAGTCAACCTGGCCCAGCAGATTGAGTGATATGCCTGGCACCATGCGAATCCGGTATCCTGGATTGATTTTCCAAAATTCCGCCAAGGCCTCGGCGAGAAACGTCTCCTGCGCAGACGCGATAGACCCGATGCGGATCAATCCCGTTTTCGGAACATCCGTATTGCGCCCAAACTTTGAGTAAACCGACATCAACTCTTCTGCAACAGCGAGAGCCTCACGTCCATTGCTATTGAGATTGGCAGACCTGCCAGTCCGGTCAAAAAGGGGATAACCGAGTTCCTCTTCCAACCGCTGGATTTGCGCACTGACAGCGGATTGTGTGAGGCCGATGTGAGTGGCCGCATTGGCAAATGTGCCGTACCGCACCACCGCCATGAAAGTCTGTAGTTCTCGGAGCATGATGTCGTTAAATTAAAAGGTGCGGTTCTGGCCAAATATATATTGTTTGATGTGAAGCATAGTCTGCCGACCCGTTTAACCCAAGGCCGCCTGCATCTTTTTGAGATCGTGTTCCAACTGGATGCGCATGACTTTCAGCATCGCTTTGGCATTGCCGGACAGCGGCGTGCCGGAGCGGAACACGAGCAAACTGGTAAAGCTGATTTCTAACGATAGACGTTTGATCGTCAAGCCGCGAGATAAGTAATCCAGCGCCATGATGGGATGCACCATGCCAATGCCGACGCCATTGAGGGCGAGTTCGCAGACTGAATTCGAATATGGCGTCTCCAGCATTGGACGAAGATTGAGATCAACCGCCTGAAGTGCGGCCTCAAGCCGGCGTCGGCTGGCGTCCTCTGGATTGAGTGCGATGAATGGGTGTTCCACAAGGTCGCGTGCGTCGATGATTTTCTTGTCTGCCAGCGGATGGCGGCTATGCATGGCGATCACTCCTGGCGTACGCAGGAATACCGAATGCTCCAGGCCCGCAACGGAAAGCTCATCAGCCATCAAACCAAAATCGAGCTGACCCGCAGCCACCTGACGCAGCACTTCTCGGGAGCTCATGATCTGAAACGACATCTGCAGTCCGCGATCAACCAAGCCGAACGCAGCAATCGCGCGCGGCATGAACCCCGTGCCCAGCGCGGGCAGTGAACCGATGGCCAGGCGGCCTACGCCAAAGGACTTGAGACTGCGGATCCGGTGTTCGATCAGCTCAAAGCCAGCGAAGCATCGGTCGACTTCCTCCATCAGCGCGCCCGCCTCGGGTGTGGCGACCAGTCTTCCACGTACCCGTTCTAATAGGCGCAGGCCGGATGATTCCTCCAGCTTGCGAATGGATTGGCTGATGGCCGGCTGCGATATCCCGAGCAAATTGGCGGCTTTGCTGGTCGTGCCGGCCTGCATGACGGCTCGGAAGACCTGGATTTCGCGCATGTCCATATATAAGTCCTGCTTATTGACTAAGTTATTTCAATTGTTGAACGAATCGGCTCGACAAATCAAACTGCGCCTCATCGAAACACCTTTTGAGCGCAGCGAATAGACTAAATGAACTCCATCAGCCCTTCTAATACTGATTTCGCCAGCTTGTCACCGGCCATCCAACGTGCCTCCACGGTGGTATTCGACTCGTTGGCCGATTTTGTCAACCGCAAGCAACGCCAGCCCGACGGCTACAGCTACGGGATCACGGGAACGCCTACCGCGCGATTGCTGGAACAGCGCATCGCGGCGCTCGAAGGCGCCCGGCACTGCGTGATCACGCCCTCTGGCGCTTCCGCATTGATGACCGTGGTGATGGGATTTGTGCGCGGCGGTGATCATTTGCTGGTCTCGGCCGCTTGCTATGGCGCGCTCAAGACTTTCGCTGAAAAGTGGCTGGCATATATGGGGGTGGACGTCGAGATCTATTCACCCGCGATGGGGGCGGAGATCGAGGCGCTGATTCGACCCACAACCCGGATGATCTGCATGGAGGCGCCAGGAACTGTCACGATGGAGATGGCCGACATCCCCGCCATCGCCGAGGTGGCACGGCGCCATAAGGTGCTGACGATGATGGACAACACGTGGGCCAGTCCGCTGGGATTTCAACCGCTCGCCCATGGCGTCGATTTCAGTGTGGAGGCCGCCACCAAGTTTTTCAGCGGTCATTCCGATGTACTGATGGGCAGCATCAGTATGAATGACGCTGAGCACTATGCGGTGCTACGTGAAACGCAGAGCATCCTGGGTCAGCAGGTCAGTCCGGATGATTGCTTCCTGGTGCTCCGGGGACTGGAAACGTTGACTCTGCGGGTACAGGCACAGAGCGCTGCGACCCTGGACATCGCGCAGTGGTTGCAGGCACAACCGCAAGTGGAGCGCTTGCTGTATCCGCCGCTGGAAAGCGATGCGGGACACACCCTCTGGAAGCGCGATTTTCGTACTAATGGCTGCTTGTTTTCGGTGATCCTGAAATCGGGGCCGGAATCAGCCTTCAGTGGCTTCTTCGATACGCTGCGGCACTTCTCCATCGGCGCCAGTTGGGGCGGAGTGCATAGTTTGGCTGCCTATTATCCGGCGGCGTTACAAGCCAGCCGGGCTCATCCT
>Ga0182743_1001009_pt1 | contig 30174 bp, 26 predicted proteins | sample eDN3rd30CKraftOP_FD_128522 | JGI IMG/M metagenome (GOLD analysis project Ga0182743, IMG submission 128522) | Enriched Organic Plus compost microbial communities from Emeryville, California, USA - eDNA 3rd pass 30_C Kraft OP (version 2) (version 2) ... | reverse complement strand
GGTGCACAGCTTCCAGGCGATGATGTAGCGCGAGAAGTCGTCGAGCACGGTCGACAGATACATCCAGCCCCACCCGATGATCTTGAAGTAGGTGAAGTCGGTCTGCCACATCTCGTTCACCCGAGTGGTCTTGGTGTGGAACTGATCGGCGGCCTTGATCACGACATAGGCTGGACTGGTGATCAGGTCATGGGCCTTCAAAAGCCGGTAAACCGTGGCTTCCGACACGAAGTAGCGCTTCTCGTCGGTGAAGCGCACCGCCAGTTCGCGCGGTGACAGCTCGCTGTAATCCAGCGCCATCTCGACGATCTGCTGCTGGATGTCATCGCCGATGCGGTTCCACACACGGCTCGGCGCCGATGGTCGATCTTCCAGCGCTTCCGGACCGCCTTCGAGGAAGCGATCATACCAGCGGTAGAACGTCCGGCGGGCAATGCCGAGTTGGTCCAGCGTGTGCTTGGCGGGCAGGTGCGACTGCTCGACGATCCGGATGATCTCGAGCTTCTCGGATGCGGGATACCTCATTCGTCGTCGCCCCCATCCGCGATCATGCTTTTTTGAGCAGACGGTTTTCCAGCGTCAGATCGGCCACGCATTCCTTCAGGGCGCGGGCCTCGCGGCGCAGGTCATGCACTTCGCCGGTGGTCGCAGCGCGGGCGGTGTCACCAGCGAGGCGGCGCTTGCCGGCTTCCATGAACTCTTTCGACCAGGTGTAATACAGGCTCTGGGCGATCCCTTCCTTGCGGCACAGCTCGGCAATGCTGTCTTCCCCGCGCAGACCTTCCAGCACGATCCGGATCTTGTCCTCGGCCGAGAAGTGCCGACGCGTCGCACGCCGGATATCCTTCACTACCCGCTCAGCAGGGGCCTTCGGCGCCGATTTCTTCAAGGAGGATTTGGGCTTCATCTTCGTTCCTTCGTCACTACGACGAAGCCCAAATCCTCCTTACATCACAACCTCAAATCTGTGCCATTGGTGCTGACGGTGGACACTCGGCGACCGTTTCGAGCTGGTCGCGCGCGAGAGCATCCTCGACCAATCGGTACTGGGCATGCCGAACCTGGCGGTCTTCCTCTAAGCGGAGAGGGCGCGGGCCCCGGAGTCCGCGCCCTCCCGACAGACGCCAGATTATTCTTGTTTAAGAGCATTATTCTATAAACAGAATTGACAAGCGGCCGACAAGCGACGACTTGTGGTTCCGTGAGCGGGGCGTGTCCGCTCAACGGAGAGGCTCGTACAGACGATGACAGCGGATCGTAACGGCAAGATCGTGGTTGCCGGCGCCGGACTGATGGGGACCGGCATTGCGCACGCATTTGCAAGCGCGGGATTTGCGACGACCCTTGTGGACATCAACGCCGAGGCGCTTGGAAAGGCACAGGCCTCGATCGCGAAGATTCTCGATGACGGCGTCCGGCTCGGCAAGCTTGCCGCCGATGCCGCAAAGGCATCGAAGGCGCGCCTGATGACCGCAACGAAACTGCAAGAGGCGGCAAGGGATGCGGCGCTGTTCGTCGAGACCGTGTCCGAGCAGATGGCGACCAAGCTCGCCGTCATCGCCGAGGCAGAGCCGCTGCTCGCGCCTGGCGGCATCATCGCCACCAACACATCGGCGCTCAGCGTCACCGAGCTCGCCCGCTCCGCCGCCGACCCCAGCCGAGTCGTCGGCATGCATTTCTTCAATCCTGTCCATAAGATGAAGCTGGTCGAGCTCGTTCTCGGCCTCCAGACGAGCGATGAGACACTTGCGGTGGCCCGCACCTACTCGAACGCGATCGGCAAGACCTCGATCGTCGTTAACGAGGCGCCTGGCCTCACCACCAGCCGCATGTCGGCGATGCTCGGCAACGAGGCGATGTACATGCTGATGGAAGGTACCGCGACCGCCGAGGACATCGACACGGCGCACCGTCTGGGCTTCAATCATCCCCTAGGACCGCTCGAGCTGGGCGACGTGACGGGCTGGGACACACGCCTCGCCGTTCTTCGCTACCTCCATCAGACGCTCGGCGAGAAGTTCCGCCCCTGCCCGCTTATCATCAAAATGGTGGCGGCCGGCCGGCTCGGCCGCAAGTCGGGCGCCGGCGTCTATGAATATCTCGACGGACAGAAGGTCCCGGGCTCCGGCCTAAAGGCGAGCGCGCTGTGAGCGAGGTCGTGATTGTCGAGGCGGCGCGCACGCCGATCGGGCGCTTTCGCGGCAGCCTTGGCTCGGTGCGCGCCGACCATCTCGGAGCGCATGTCATCATCGAGCTGCTCAGGCGCGCCGGGATCGCGGCTTCGAACGTCGACGACGTCGTCTTCGGCTGCGTCACCCAGGTCGGCGAGCAGTCGGCAAACATCGCGCGCACGGCGCTCCTGGGCGCCGGCTGGCCGCACAGCATCCCGGGCATGACGATCGACCGCAAATGCGGCTCGGCGGAAGCAGCGGTCCATGTGGCGGCAGGCTCGATCGCGATGGGCGCGGCAGACGTCGTCGTCGCCGGCGGTGCCGAATCGATGACGCGTGTGCCGATGGGCAGCAATCGCACGATCCATGGCGAGGCGTTCGGCTGGATGGTCACCGACCGCTACGACCTCGTCGGCCAGGGCGAGGCTGCCGAACGGCTCTGCGACCTCTACCAGCTGACGCGCGACGAGTGCGACGACTACGCGATCGAGAGCCATCGCCGCGCTGCTGCCGCGGCGGACGCCGGCCGGTTTGACCGCGAGATCGTCCCCGTTCCCGTCGCCGAGCTGTGCGAGCACGACGCAAACGGCGACGCGACCGTCGTGTCGGCCGACGAGACGATCCGCCGGGAGACCAGCCGCGAGAAGCTGTCGACGCTGAAGACGAGCTTTCGCGAGAGCGGTCGCATCACCGCCGGCAACGCATCGCAGATCTCCGACGGCGCCTCGGCGCTGCTGCTGATGTCGGCTGATGCCGCACGACGCCTCGGCGTCCGCCCTCGCGCCCGCATTGTCGCGACGACAGCGGTGGGCTCCGATCCGGAGCTGACGCTGACCGGCCCGATCGACGCCACGCGGCGGCTGCTGGCGCGCACCGGCCTTGCCGCCGACGACATCGACCTGTTCGAGGTGAACGAGGCCTTTGCCTCGGTGCCGATCGCGTGGATGAGGGAGATCGGCGTCGGGCACGACCGCTTGAACGTCAACGGCGGCGCCATCGCGCTCGGCCACCCGCTTGGCGCCACCGGCACGCGGATCATGGCGACGATGCTGAACGAGCTGGAGCGCCGGGGCGGCCGCTATGCGATGCAGGCGATCTGCTGCAACGGCGGCCTCGGAACGGCGACGTTGATCGAGCGCCTCAACTGATTGCGCAACCGGGACAGCCGGCATTGTCGGTGCCCCTCAGTTGCGTTACTCATCGCAGCAGTCCTGCGCCGGAGTGCGCTTTACCTTACACGATCGGGAACCGATGGCCGCTCGAACCAGTCTCGCCAAGAAGGACCGTCAGATCGCGGCTGCGCAAGGCGAGCCCAAACGAGCCAAGCCTCAGGCATCTGCGCGCAGCGAATCCGACGCGGAGTCGACCAAGACGGTCATCGTCAAACCGGTCGTGAACGCGGTGCGCATCATGTGCTACCTGAGCGAAGCCGGAAGCCCGAGCCGCGCGATCACGATCGCGCGCAGCCTTCAGATCAACGCCAGCACCTGCTTCAACATCCTGCGCACGCTGGTGCAGGAAGAGGTCGTCGAGTTCGATCCTCTGTCGAAAACGTACCGGACCGGGATTGGGCTGACACGCCTCGTCGAAAGTTTCCTGACGGAAGGGCAGCGCGTCGCGGCGGTCGTGCCGCACATGGCAGACATCGCCGCCGAGTTCAGGGTCACGATGGCGCTGTGGAAGCGGGTCGCGTCGGACCGCATCGTGCTCGTCAAGAACGTCTCGTCGCCGACCGATCTCAGGATCGAGATGGCGGAGGGTCAGCGCCTGCCGATGATGATGGGCGCGACCGGCCGGCTCTTTGCGCCGCGCCTCGACCTACCCGAGAAGAAGCTGCGCGCGATGTTCAAGACGCTGCGCTGGCAGCGGCAGCTCAGCTTCGAGGAATATTGGGAGCAGGTTGAGGCGGCGAAACAGCAAGGCTGGGCGATCGACGACGGCTATTTCGGGGTTGGCGTGAAGAGCCTCGCCGTCCCGATCGAGGACCGCAACGGCAATCTCATGTACACGCTTGTCGCCATCATGTTCCGCGACCAGCTGACCGGCGAGCGCGAGCAGGACCTCGGGCGCGCCATGAGCGCGCTTGCCCCACGCCTTGCCGCCATCCTCATCTGAACCTGTCGCCTATCCCATAAAAAGCTGGACGAGCGGCGCTCGTTGTCTCTAATGAGATTTGCGTTCTAAGATTAGAACGTGACCATTGCGGCGACAGCTTTGGATGGCAGATGCGGCTGACCGACTTCGACTTCGCGACAATTCCCCCGGCAGCGGAAGCCTTCCGCGCCGAGGTGCGGTCGTTCCTCGACCGCGAGATGCCGGGCATCCCGCCCATCGTCCGCGCCGACAGCTGGATGGGCTATGACGCCGAATTCAGCCGCAGGCTGGGAGCGGCAGGGCTGATCGGGATTACCATGCCGGAGCGCTTCGGCGGGCGCGCGGCCGGCTCTTTTGCCCGCTATGTGGTAAGCGAGGAGCTGCTTGCGGCCGGCGCGCCCGTCTCGGCGCACTGGATCGCCGACCGGCAGAGTGCTCCTCTCCTCCTCCATTATGGGACGCCTGCGCAGCAGGAGCGGTACATTCCGGGCATTGTTCGCGGCGAGATTTATTTCTGCATCGGCATGAGCGAGCCGAATTCCGGCTCCGACCTCGCCTCGATCGGCAGCCGAGCAGCACGCGAGGGCGATGTCTGGGTGCTGAACGGCCGTAAGATCTGGACGACCAATGCCCACCGCTCGCACTACATGATCGCGCTCGTCCGGACACAAGGCCGCGGAGACGATCGCCACGGCGGCATGTCCCAGTTCATCATCGACCTGAAGGCGCCGGGCGTCACCGTCCGCCCGATCCGCGACCTGAGCGGTGGCGAGCACTTCAACGAAGTGTTCTTCGACGACGTCGTGCTCGGCTCCGATGCGCTGGTCGGCACCGACGGCAATGGCTGGACGCAGGTCATGGCCGAGCTCGCTTTCGAGCGCAGCGGCCCGGAACGCTTTCTTAGCTCGATGACGCTCCTGCACACGCTTGTGGACGCAATCGGCCCGACGCCGGATGCGCTCCAGTCGTTCCAGATCGGCCGTGTCGCGGCCAAGCTGATGGCGCTGCGGGCAATGTCGCTGTCGGTGACGGCGCAGCTCGACGCAGGCAACGACCCGGCCTGGGCGGCGTCCTGCGTCAAGGACATCGGCACTGCGCTCGAGCAGGAGCTGCCCGAGGTGGCACAGCTCCTCGATGCGACCGAGCCGCGCGTCGACAGCGGCAGCGATCATGCGCAGGTCCTCGCCTATCTGACGCAGCTCGCGCCATCCTTCTCGCTGCGCGGCGGCACCCGCGAGATCCTGCGCGGCATCCTTGCACGCGGTCTTGGAGTGAGGTGAGGCCATGAAGGCGATGTTCGAGGAAACAGCCGAACGCGTGCTGTCCGATCTCGTGACGCCCGAGCTGATCGCTCAGGCAGAGAGCGGCCGCTGGCCGGATGCGCTCTGGGGCGCGATCGAGACCAACGGCCTGACGATCGCTGCGACACCGGAGGCGCAGGGCGGCGTCGGCGGAAGCTGGCATGACGCATTTGTCCTCGCCCGCGCCGCCGGACGGCACGCCGTCCCCGTTCCGCTTGCCGAGACGCTGCTTGCAAACTGGGTGCTCGGCCTTGCCGGGCTCGATGTGGTGGCAGGTGCCGTGAGCGTTGCGGTCGGCTCCGGCAGGCTTGACGGCACGGGCTTCAGCGGCACGCTCCGCGACGTCGCCTGGGGCACACGAGTCGGCCACATCTTGGCGGTCAGCGGCGGTGCCGCACCATGCCTCGTTCTGCTCGACGGTCATGATGCGGCGGCGGCGCCGGCGCAGAACACGGCGCGTGAGCCGCGCGATACGCTGGTCTTTGATGCGGCGCGCCCGGTCGCCAGCGCCCCGCTTCCGGCCGCGCTCGCCGAGGATGTCCTGCTCCTCGGCGGCGCGATGATCCGATCGGCGCAGATCGCCGGAGGGCTCGCGCGGCTGCTCGACGTCGCGACCGACTATGCCAACCAGCGGGTTCAGTTCGGACGGCCGATCGGCAAGTTCCAGGCGATCCAGCACCAGCTCGCGCTGCTCGCTGAGCAGACCGCCCTCGCCTCGGCCGCCGCCGAAATGGCGTTCGCATCGAGCTCGGTCGAACGGCGTCCTTCTGCTCTTGCCATCGCCGCTGCCAAGTCGGTGGCGAGCGAAGCCGCCGGCCAGGGAGCGGCGATCGCGCATGCGGTGCTCGGCGCAATCGGTTTCACCTACGAGCACTCGCTCCATTTCACGACGCGGCGCCTCTGGTCATGGCGCAGTGAATATGGCTCGCAGACCCATTGGGCGCAGCAACTGGGCAACACGCTTTGCAGCAAAGGTGGCACCGGCATCTGGCCGGCGATCACAACAGCGGCAGCGATCTGAGACGCGCAGGAGACAGGCTCATGGAATCTTTCCTGATCATCGAGCGCGAGGGGGCAATCGCCACGATCACGCTTAATCGTCCGCAGGAGCGGAACGCGATCACCAGGCCTGAGCATATTCAGGAGATCCGCGATTTCTGCGCCGAGGCGACGCGCGACCCGACGCTCAAGGCCGTGGTCGTGACCGGCGCGGGGTCGGCGTTCTGCGCTGGCGGCAACGTCAAGGACATGCGGGACAAGGCCGGCATCTTTGAGGGCACGCCCTACGAGCTGCGCAACCGCTATCGCGAAGGGATCCAGCAGATTCCGCTCGCGCTCTACGAGCTCGAGGTCCCAACGATCGCTGCCATCAATGGCCCGGCGATCGGCGCCGGGCTCGATCTGGCTTGCATGTGCGACGTCCGCATTGCAGCCGACGGCGCGATCTTCGCCGAAAGCTTCGTCAAGCTTGGTATTGTCCCGGGCGATGGCGGCGCCTGGCTGCTGCCGCGCATCATCGGAAATGCGCGCGCCGCGCTGATGACGCTGACCGGCGACGCGATCGATGCGGCAAAGGCGCTCGACTATGGTCTGGTGACCGAAGTCGTGCCGGGCGAAACGCTGCTCGACGTGGCAAAGGATGTGGCACGGCGCATCGCCGCCAATCCGGGTCACGCGCTCCGGCTCGCGAAAAGGCTGATGCGCGAGGCGCAGGACATGAAGCTCGGGCCCCTCCTCGAGCTGTCCGCCGCCTATCAGGCGCTGGCCCACCACACGGCCGATCATGAGGAGGCGGTCAATGCCTTCCTCGAAAAGCGTCCGCCGAGCTTCGGCCAGCGCTGAGAAGAAAGGGAGCGCGATGCGCAAGGTATTTCGTGACGACCACCAGATCTTCCGCGATCAGGTCCGCCGCTTCATCGACCGCGAGATCGTGCCCTACCACGCCGAGTGGGAACATCAGGGCTATGTGCCGAAGTCGGTGTGGCTGAAGGCGGGCCAGGAAGGCCTGCTCTGCGTCATGGCACCCGAGGCGTTCGGGGGTGCCGGTGGCGACTATGGCCATTCGGCGGTGCTGATCGAGGAACTGGCCCGCGCCAATGCCACCGCCGTCGGCTTCACCACGCACAGCGAGATCGTCGCCAACTATATCGTCGCCTACGGCAATGCTGAGCAGAAGCAGCGCTGGCTGCCGAAGATGATCAGCGGCGAGATGATCAGCGTCATCGCCATGACGGAGCCGGGCATCGGCAGCGATCTCCGATCAATGCGCACGACGGTCCGCCGCGACGGTGACGCCTATGTCATCAACGGGTCGAAGACCTTTATCACCAACGGCTTCAACTCGGGGATGGCGGTTGTCGCCTGCAAGACGGACCCGAACGAGAAGAATCTGACGCTCGTCTGTGTAGAGGAAGGGACGCCCGGCTTTACCAAGGGCAAGCGCCTCGAGAAGATCGGCCTCAAGGGCCAGGACACCTCCGAGCTGTTCTTCGACGACGTGCGCGTTCCCGTCGCGAACCGCCTGGGCGAGGAGGGCAAGGGCTTCCACTATCTCACCCACCAGCTCGCCTGGGAGCGCCTCATCATCGCCATTCGTGCTGCCGCCTCGATCGAGGCGCTGCTCGAGGAGACGATCGAGTACACGCGCGCACGCAAGGCTTTCGCGCAGACGGTGTTCGACTTCCAGAACACGCGGTTCAGCCTCGCTGCCGCCAAGGCCGAAGCGACGATGCTCCGCGCCTTCGTCGACGAGTGCTTAGGCGAAGTGATGGAAGGCACGCTCACCGGCGAGAAGGCCGCCATGGCAAAGCTCGTCGGCTCGGAACTGCAGGGCAAGCTGCTCGACCAGTTCCTTCAGCTTCACGGCGGCTACGGCTTCATGAGCGAGTACAAGATCTCGCGCGCCTGGGTGGACGCCCGCGTGGCGCGCATCTACGGCGGGACCTCCGAGATCATGAAGGAAATCATCGCCCGCTCGCTCTAGCGAGCGGCCATGCGTCCCTGGGCGTCAACGTCGTCCGCATAGCCGCGCTGGACGTAGGTCATGCGTCCTCCCGCCAGCATCAGCGCAGCGAACATGTTGAGTTCGACGATCTCCTCGGTCGTGAAATGGCGGCCGAGCTCGTCATAGATTGTCTCGTCGATCGCGAAATAGTCCGTGGCGAAGAGTTCGGCATAGTGGAGAGCCGCCTGCTCGCGGGGCGAGAAGCGGGGATCATCCCAACTGAGGCAGGCAATGTCCTCCTCGCTCACCGCATCGGACTTGCGCGCGATCTGGCAGGCCTTGCAGGTCGTGATGCTTGCGATCTTGAGGCGGACCAGCTCGCGCAGGCGCGGATCGAGGATGCCACGGACGTGCATCTCCTCGATCGTCCGAAGCCAAGCGAGCGCCAGTTTCGGACGGTGGGCCCAGATCTGGACCGGGACGGTGGAGCTGAGCATCCGCGACTGGCGGCCCTGCTCGACGGCGTCGGCAAGGTCGCGCGGAAGCGCCTCGAGCGGCACGGGCGGGATCAAAGGCATGAGCGTCTCCGAAGATCAGGTTGCGGCTGAGGGCTCGATTGGTGTGGCCCGGTGCTCGCTGAGCGCTGCCCACAGCGCCGTGCCAACGACGATCGCCGAGCCGACGAGGGTCCAAACGCCAGGCACCTCCCCGAACGCGAGGAAGCCCGCCACGATCGCCATCGGCAGGCGCACATAGTCGACGGACGCGAGCTTTGCAGGATCGCCGAGCGCCATTCCGTGGATGTAGGTCCCGCTGGTGACCACACTCAAAGCACCCAAGGTCGCCAGCAGCAGAAAATCGACAACGCTCGGCCAGCGCCAGCTGCCGGCAGCAATCGGCGTCAGCAGCAGCACGCCGAGTATCGCCGACCAGACCATGATCGTCGCGACGCTGTTCTTGCGCGTCAGCACCTTGATGCCGGTGATGCTGAGCGCCAGGAAGAAAGCCGAGAGGATAGCAGCGAGGTGCGCCCAGCCGACCTCGGTGGCGGTCGATGGCCTGGCGATCAGAAGTACGCCGCCAAAGCCGATGATGAGCGCAAGCCAAGTGCTGCGCGATACGCGGTCTCGGAGCACGAGCATCGCGAGCGGCCCGATCCACAGCGCTCGCGTGAACGAGATCGCGTTGGCGTCGGCGAGCGGCAGCGTCTGCACCGCGAAATATGACAGCGTCACGCCAAGCGCTGCCGACAGCGACCGCGCGAGCTGCATCCAGACTCCGTGCAGCACGAGCACCTGTCCGCGCGACCGGACGACGAGCGGCACCATCAGCAGCAGGCCGGCGATCTGGCTGTAGATCGCCTGGACGGCGGCCGAGTAGCCGTTGAGGCTCTTGATGAGGACGGTCATCGCTGTGAAGGTGACAGACGAGACGAGCAGCCAGAAGGCTCCGCGCGTGTTGTCGGGCAGGCGCTCAAAGGCCGAGCGGATCGCGCCCCGCCGGCCTGTTTCCTCGGGCACGGAACCCATCTAGGCCGGTGCCCGCATCCGCGCAGCGGTCTGCTTCCAGTCTTCGGGCGGAGTCTCGGAGATATCGAAATCGAGCTCGACCTCGACGCCGTTCGGGTCCTCGATGAACATCTGCCAGCGCGAGAAGGGGCTGGGCGTGCGGATGATGCGGTACGGCGTTCCGCGCTCGGACAGCCTTTGGACGACACCCAGCAGGCCTTCACTCGTAAACGCCATATGGTCGAGGGCGCCTCGGCGCGGTTCAGGCATGCGCTCGACCTCGACAATATGGAGGATAGGACGGTCGGCGGCGTAAAGCCATGCACCGCCGATCCCGAAATCGGGACGCGGACCGTCGATGAGCCCGAGCGACGCGTAGAAAGCCAGCGTCTCGTCCAATCGATCCGTGACTATCGTGAAATGGTCCATCGCCCGGATTGTCATTCCATCCTCCGACTGCACAGGGCCAATCACCCATTTCATCTGAACATAGTCACTTCTTCTGATATTAGAAAGATGCTAGCGGCTATGGCGCACCAGATGGGCGTGCGACAATGCATGGCGAGAGGAGAGACGAATGGCAAAGTTCGAGATGCTGCTAAGTGCCGACATGATGGTGCCCGACCCCGACGCGATGACCGAGCTTCTCGTGTCGAAGCTCGGCGTGCACAGCCATCCGAGATGGCGTCAGGCGTTCGACAACCATCCCTATATCGCGCACTTCCTGCGCGTGCAGAAATCGCTCGCCGTCGCGCCGACGCGCATCGAGCCGCAGGTGCATCTCGACAAGCCCAACCCCGGCGATCCGCTGTTCCATGATCATCTGAAGGGCCTGGAGCGCTTCCAGGGCCATCACCGGCCGATGCTGACCCACTCGGTCGTGCTGGTCACCTGGCGCGAGAAGCTCAACGCACTGATCCAGCGTCTCCACGAGCGCAAGGTGCGCTTCCGCCTGGCGCAGCGGACGCCCGAGATGCAGTTTGACCGGCTGTGGCTCGGCGTCACGCCGGAGGACCCACAGTACGAACCGTCGGTCGATGGCGGCCTCTGCATCGAGTTCATTCCGCTCGAACCAACTCAGATGCCGGCCGAGGTTTTCAACAATCCACCCCCGCGTGTTGAAGATCCGAAGCCGGGCGAGCTGCTGCGCGTGACCGCTCGTGGCTTTATTGTGCGTGATCTGGAGTTCACGCTTTCGAAGCTCCGCGAGAATCTTGAATGGGAGCCCGAATCGGTCGAGACGCTCGAGGGCGAGGGGTACCGGCGCGCGCGCATGGGCTTCACCATCCGCCACAGCGCCACCCTCGACATCATCGAGCCGACGCGCTGGGACTCGCCCACGGGCCTCTACCTGCACAACTGGGGCCCTGGCCTGCACTTCATCCGCCTCGGTGTCCATGACCTTGCCGCCAAGGCCGAGCAGCTGAAGGAGCAAGGGATCGGGTTTGAGTGGCTGCCCAAGTCCGATGCGGTCGGCGGCGCGCCGCTGATCCGCATCGACCCCCGCGAGCTCGACGGGCAGGTGTTCGAACTCGAAGGCCTCAGCGCCTAACAGTCACCGGAGCCGGCCTCGTCAGCGTCAGGGCTTGACGATCCGGCTCCTTAGGATCCCGATCCGCTCGACCTCCAGCTCGACAACATCGCCGGGCTTCAGGTAGCGCATCTGCTCCAGGCCACAGCCAGTGCCGACCGTTCCCGAGCCGAGCGCCTCGCCGGGATGGAGGGTCTCCGAGCGCGAGACATGGGCAATCACCTGCTCAAAGGTCCAGCCCATGTCACGCGTCGTGCCGCGGCCCCATTCCTCGCCATTGACGCGGGCAACCATCGTGAGGTCGTAGGGGTTGGGAATCTCGTCGGCCGTGACGAGGCACGGGCCCATCACGTTCCCGGTGTCGAAGTCCTTGCCCTTGGCCGGTCCCAGCTGTCCGCCCATCTCGAGCGCCTGAGCGTCGCGCGCCGAGAAGTCATTATAGATGGTGTAGCCGAAGATGACGTCGCGCGCCTCCTCCGCCGGTACGTCCTTCACCTTGCGGCCGATATAGCAGGCCCATTCCAATTCGAAGTCCATGGCACGCGAGTAGCTCGGCCAGATCACTTCGTCATCGATGCCGACGACCGAGAAGCGGTTCGCCTTGTAGTAGATCGGCTGACGCTTGAACGTCTCGATCACGAGATCGTCCTGGGTCGTGTCGAGAGCGCGATAAGCGGCTTCCGGGTCGGGCTCCTTGCGCACCTTGAAGCGTCGCGCCGCGGCAAAACTGTTCCGCAGGTGAAGCTCGAAGCATGAGAAATCGCGCAGCTGCGGTGGCGGCTGGAGCGGCGCATGCAGCCGAACCTCCGCCCGCGGCAAGGTCGCCGCAGCGGCAGGCGAGGCCACCAGTTCGCGCGCGAGGTCGAGCGCATCGGCTCCCCCTTCGATCAGGCCGAGCAGGCTCGTGACGGCAGAGGGCGCAGCGTCGCCGCGGGCTGCCTCATAGGCAGCGGCGAGGTCGACCACTCGATGATCATCGTCGATGAGCGCGCCCGAGCGGAATACACCGTCACCGCGCGACCAGGTCACCAGTCTCATAACATGCCTCCTGCGCTCGACTCGCTGCCGCGTGAACCGACGCGCCATGCGAGTATGAAATGGATGCAGCCCCAGGCACCGGTCAGCAACAGCGCCGCAAGGCCCCAACGAATTCCGTCGCTGCCGCCGACCCAGTCGCTTACGACCCCGGCGAGAAATGGCCCGAAGCCATAGCCCACGAGATTGGTCGCGATCTGGAGCGCCGCCACGCTGATGCCGCGCATCTGCGGCTGCACCGTGCCGAGGATCGCGCTGTAGCCGGGCGCTGTATAGCCCCGCACGATCAGCTCGAAGAGCACCAGTCCGGCGAGCGCCAGCACGAGGTTGTCCGACAGCAGGAACACCAAGCCGGTCAGGAGCGACGCAACCGTCGTGCTTGCCGCTGCAAGTGGCAGCGCTGCGACGCCGCCGCGCTTGAACACCCGGTCGCCGAGCGGCCCTCCAAGCAGCGAGCCGAGGCCGCCGAAGATCCCTGCCGCCAGACCGGCAAGCAGCCCGGCCTGTGCGAGCGAGAGGTGGTGGACGCGAATGAGGAACGACGCCTGCCAGACGAGGACGCCCGACAGCATGATGGAATTGAGCGTCATCCCGAGGAACACATGCACGAAGAGCGGGCGACCCAGAACGTAACGCAGCGTCTCGCGAAGCGGGGGCGCGTCTTTGTTACCTGCAGCGGCTGTCCGCTTCGGCTCGACTACGGTAAAGTACATGAGCGCTGCAACGACGAGACCCGGCAGGCCGGCGATGAGGAAGGCGGCACGCCAGCCATAGTGGACGGCGATCATGCTGCCGAGAATGAAGCTCGCCGCGGTTCCAAGTGCCGTGCTCGCCCAGAAGATGCCGATCGCCGTCGAACGCCGTCGCGGCGGGAACAGGTCGCCGATCATCGACAGCGCCGTCGGCGCGCCGCCTGCCTCGGCAAGACCAACGGCCAGGCGTGCGCCGACGAGCCCGGCATAGCTCTGTGCCAAGCCGCAAAGGGTCGTGAACCCGCTCCAGATGGCAACGAGAATCGAGAGCAGCCGTCGCCGGTCGGTACGATCGATCAGATAGCCGAGCGGCAGCCCGGCAACCGCATAGGTGAGGCTGAAGGCAAGCCCGGTCAGGATGCCGAGCTGGCCATCTGCCAAGCCGAACTCCTTCTTGATCGGCTCGATGACGATCGACATCACCGAGCGGTCGACCGCATGCAGCGCGTAGATGAGCGTCAGTACGCCGAGCGCGTACCACGCCCGGGCGGTGATCGGCCGGTCGGGGGCGCGGTCATCGACTTTGGTCAGCGGTATCATCGGGATGTCTCCGCCTGCAGCGCGGGACCCTAGCAGGCCGGCTGCCGGCCGTCCGTCGCCTGCCGTCTCATTGGAACCACCGTGCCGGACGTAGGGTCAGCTCGAGAAGGATTTCGCGTCCCCGGTTGACGTTACCGGTCAGATCGGCGAGCCCGCCGCCGAGCGTCGTTCCGGTGCGCGCTGCGGTTCCCGTCTGCGGCACGTTCGACGCCACATCGACGCGATACGCCTTGGTCAGATTGCGGCCGATGAGGGCGAGCTGCCAGCCGGCGGCCTCGTTGAAGGTCCGGATGCTGCCGCTCAGAAACCACACCGGATCCTGCTCGGCACCCGGCGCGCGCTCGGGGTGCGGATTGTAGCGGGACTTGTAGGAGGCATCGAGACCGGCGCCCAGCGACAGACCCGACGAACTCACCTCCCGCTCATAGTTGAAGCCGATCGAGGCGTTCCAGCGCGGCGCATTGATGAGCGGCTTGCTGGCCAGCTGCTGGCCCTGAAAGACGCCGGCCGCGTTCGGCATGAGATTGCACCCCATGGCGACCGTCTGCCCGATAAAGCAGGTCGCGAGAAAGTCGGTGTAGTTCGCGTGGTTGTAGTTGATTGCACCGTGCAGGTCGAAGCCGGCGAGCCCTTGGGGCCGCAGCACGAAATCGGCCTCGATGCCCTTGACACGTGCCGATGCGGCGTTGGTGACGCGGATTGTCGGAATACCGCTCGAATTATCGAGCGAGTTCACCTGAAGGTCTGAATACTCAAAGGTGTAGGCGGCCGTATTCAGGCGCAGCATGCCGTCCAGCAGCCGCGCCTTGGCGCCGATCTCGAATCCTTCGGCCTCCTCGGGGCGATAGAGATAGTCGGGCCCGGGCGCTGCAAGAGGGGCTCCGCCGGTCAGCGGAGTCGCAAAGCCGCCCGACTTGAAGCCGTTCTTGTAGGCGCCATAGAAGGTCGTACGGCCGTTCGGGCGCCAAGTCAGCGTCACCTCGGGCGAGACGTTGTCGAACTTGGCATGGTTGCGCGACAAGGGCTGCGGCACGCCGTTGCGGTCGATCGCGAGATCGCGGATCTCCTGCGTCACGCGCGCACCACCCGCCAGCTCCAGCTGGTCGGTGATATCCCAGATCGCCTGCGCAAAGCCCGAATAGGCCTTGCCTTTCACCCTCTGGTCGAAGACCACCCCACCACTGAAGGCGAACGTGTTCGTCCGTAGTTTCGAGTCCTCGAGATAAACGCCGACAAGGACATTGAGCGGGCCGTCGAAATCAGAGGCAAGGCGCAGTTCCTGCGACAGCTGGCGGTAGGCCGTGTCACCGGCGATGTCGAGCGCCGCAACCGCGTCCGACGGGGCGACCGCATAGGTGTCGTAACGAAACTCGCTTTGGCGCACATAGCCGGTAACCGAGGTGAGCGTGATGAGGTCGCTCGGGCGGTAGTTGAGCTCGAGCGAGCCGACGGTCTGCTCATATTCCGCCTTGCCGCGCCGATCCTTGATGTTCGCCGGGGCGGCTGCGATCACGCCGGCGTTGATGAGGCCGGTGACATAGGTGTCGTTCGCCTTGCAGTCATCGACGGCGAGCGCGGCAGCGAGCGCCGGATTGGGCACGCCGCCGTTGAGCGCGCTCGCCTGCGACGTCAGCGCCGCTGCGCCGTTTGGGCAGTAGATGCGCTGGAAGCCGCCGCCCTGCTGATATCCGATGCCTTCGACACGGGCGCGCGTGAACTTGGCGCGAGCGTCGAAGGCAGCCGTCGGCTCCCAGCGCAGCGTCGCCCGGCCGAAGGTGAAGGTCTGATCGGGGCCGCGAGGCTCAAAGCCGTTCACTGCGCCCGGCCGGATCGCATTGGCGGGGCCGGCGGCGAGGCCCGCCAGGTTATGGCGATAACCCTGCATGTCCGATGCCGAGAGCGCGACGCGGATGCCGAGCGTGTCGGACAGCGGCGTCGAGACGACGAGGTCGCCGCGGACCTCGTCGGCGTTGAACTCATAGCCGGTGCGCGCGATCACCTCGAGGCTGTCGCCAGGGTCGGCAGTCTTGATCGAGATGACCCCGGCCGGGCTGTTCTTGCCGAAGAACAGCGCCTGCGGCCCTTTCAGGATCTCGATCCGCTCCATATCGATCTGACCGAGGCGAAGCGTGCTGCCGCGGCTGATCTGGACGCCGTCGAGGTTGACCGAGACGGTCTGCTCGAACGACGGGTTGGAGCCTGCGGTCGTGCCGACGCCGCGCAGCACGATGGTGCCGCCGATACCGCCCGACACCTCGCCGACTTTGAGCGATGGGACAAGGCTTGCGAGATCGGAAAAGGTCGTGACGCTCATCCGCTCGAGCTGGGCCTGACCGAGTGCGGTGACCGCGACGGGAATGGCGATCGAGGTCTCGTCGCGCCGGCGCGCAGTGACGACGATGTCGCTGGCGGTCTCGGAGCCCGCCTCTATCGCTGGAGCGCCGGCTGGCGCGCTCTCCTGCGCGGCGGCGGATGCTGCGCTCATCATCGCCACGAGCGCAATTGTACTGACCGGTTCTAATGCCTTCATGATGCTCCTCCCGGTTCGGCCTACTGCATCTTTTTGGAGGCCTTGCCTGCGCATTAGTCCAAGCATAACGATCGCGCAATCTTATATTGACAACACATTCTCGTATTGGAATTTTAGCCGCGATAAGCAGGCTTGGCGCGAGTGCTTGGTCCAGGCATAGTCGGCGGGGAGAGGCACCCTTCACATGCAACGCAAGCTCCCGCTGCTCACGCCCGAAAACAGCGCATTCTGGCAGGGCGGAGCAAATGGGGAGCTACTCATCTACCGCTGCGCCGGCTGCGCGCGCTGGTTCCACCCGCCTGCTCCGGTCTGCCCCACCTGCAATTCAACCGACGTCGGACCCGAGCCGGTTTCGGGCCGCGGCAGCGTCTACAGCTTCACTGTCAACCACCAGGCCTGGACGCCCGATCTTGCCGACCCCTATGTGGTCGCGATTGTCGAGCTGGACGAGCAACCGGGGCTGCGCTTCCTGACCAATATCGTCGGTTCGCCGCCCGACGCGGTGACGATCGGCATGCGCGTGCGCGTGACATTCCTTCACTGTGAGGATGTCTGGCTCCCCCAGTTCGAGCAGGACGCTTGATGACCCGCCAGTTTGCAGCGATCACCGGCATCGGCCAGTCCGAGGTCGCACGGCCGTCCAGCCGCTCGGCCATGCAGCTGACCGTCGATGCGGCTCTTGAGGCGATGCGCGACGCCGGCCTCACCAGCCGCGACATCGATGGCGTCGCCTGCTGGCCGGGCGACAACGACAATGGCAGCCCCTTCTCGCCGGTTGGACCGCTTGCACTGAAATCGGTGCTCGGGATCGAGACGAACTGGTATGGCGGCGGCTACGAGGCGCCCGGGCCGCTCGCCGCGGTGATCAACGCGGCAATTGCGGTGAAGGCCGGGCTCTGCCGCCACGTTCTCGTCTTCCGCACCATCACCGAGTCGAGCGCGCGGCAGGTCGACCGCAACGTCTCGTCGCTCGCCAACAAGACCCAGGGGCGAGACGGCAGCTATTTCTGGCAGTGGTACACGCCGTTCAACGCGCGCTCGGCGATCAACATGATCGCGATGTACGCACAGCGCCACTTCCACGAATTTGGCACCACCTCCGAGCAGCTCGGCTGGATTCCGGTGACGCTGCGCGCCCATGCCGCGCTCAACCCCAACGCGATCTACCGCAAGCCGATCACCATCGAGGACTATCTGGCATCGCGCATGATCTCGACGCCACTCCGTCTCCTCGATTGCGACGTGCATTGCGACGCCTCGACGGCAATCATCGTGTCGGCCCTCGACGCTGCGCGCGACTTGCCCAATCCCCCGATCCGCATCGAGGCGGTGGGCTCGGCGCTGTCGAAGCCGTGGTCTTGGGACCAGATTTCACTCACCGAGATGGCGACCGCCGATGTCGGACGGATGCTATGGTCGAGGACCGACTACCGGCCGAGCGATGTCGACACGGCGCAGCTCTATGACGGCTTCTCGATCCTGACGCTGATGTGGCTTGAAGGGCTGGGCTTTTGCTCCGTCGGTGAAGGCGGCGCCTTCGTCGACGGCGGGACGCGGATCGGCCTCGGCGGCGCGCTCCCGCTCAATACCAACGGCGGCCAGCTCTCCGGCGGGCGCACCCACGGCCTTGGCTACGTCCACGAAGCCTGCACGCAGCTCTGGGGCCGGGCCGGCGAGCGCCAGATCAGACAGAACCGCGTCGCGGCCTGCGCAGGCGGCGGCGGGCCGCTTGGCGGGGCGCTTCTCCTTGTTAAGGAATAGGATCTTGGAGCTCGACTTCTACTACACGACGACTGCCTGCTCGCTCGCGTCGCACATCGGCCTCGAGGAGGCCGGAGCGCCGTTCAACGCGCACTTCGTCAAACTCTACCGCGACGAGGAGAAGGCGGCGTACCGTCAGATCGTCCCGACCGGCAAGGTGCCGGCACTGCGTGTCGACGGCGCCGTCATCACTGAGAATGTCGCGATCCTGACTTTCCTCGCGCAGGCCTTCCCTGAGAGCCGGCTGCTTCCCGAAGACCCCGTCCTTGCCGCGCAAGGCATGGCGCTGATGAGCTGGTTTGCGAGCACGGTCCATATCGACCGCCGCCAGGCGCGGGTGCCGTCGCGGTTCGCCGAGGACGAAGCAACCCACGCGGCGCTTGGCGCGGACGGCGCCGCGCGCTTCCTCGCCGACATGCGCCAGCTCGATGCGATGCTGGACGGCCGCGACTGGCTCGTCGGCGACCGGTTCAGCGCCGCAGACGGCTATGCGCTGATATTCTGGGCCTGGGCGCTGGCCGATGGCCAGCCGGTTGCAGAGCTTCCAAACGTCGCCGCGCACGCCGAACGCGTGATGGCGCGTCCCGCAGTGCAGCGGGCGCTGCAGCGCGAACGCCACCCGCTGCTGCAGGGGGCGTCCGCCTGAGCAGGATATCAGGCGCGCCGCGCGCCAATTCGGTTGCGCAGCGTGCCGATGCCCTCGATCGAGGCTTCCATGACCTCGCCGGGATTGAGGAAGATGCCGGTCCCGTTCCCGACCCCTTCAGGTGATCCGGTGAAAAGGATATCGCCACAGTCGAAACTGGTCCGCTCGTCTATGAAGCGGATGAGCTCATCGACGCCCCAAGTCATGTCGCCGCTCGACGCGGACTGGCGGACCTCGCCGTTCACGGTGAGCGTCATCTTGAGCGCCGGAGAGCCGGCGGGGAACTCGTCGCGCGTCACGATCCAGGGGCCGACCGGCGTGGTCGCGTCCTGGCTCTTGGCAGCGAGCAGGTCCATGCCGACGCCCTTCGGACCGCTCCGCTGCAAATCGCGCGAGCTAACGTCGTTTCCAACCGTATAGCCGAGCACGCTCGACAGCGGATCGTCGCGATCGACCGTCTCGGCGCCGATGACGGCCACCAGCTCGACCTCATGGTCGAGCTCGCTGGTGAGCGGCGGATAGCGCACCTCGTCATAGGGTCCGATCAGCGCCCGATAGGCCTTGAGGAAGGCGAAGGGCTGCGACGGCGGCGCCACGCCGAACTCGACCAGATGCTTGGTGTAGTTGACGCCGGCGACCATCACCCGCGCGGAGCGCTCGATCGGCGCGAGCAGATGCACCTCGTCGAGGCGCAGCGATTGGCCGTCGAAGCGAAGCGCGCCCTCACCCTCGCCACGCGTTACGGCCGGCGCCCATTCGGCAAAGCGACCAACGATCGGACGGATGGTGGATGCATCGGCATCCACCACGCCCCAGAACGGCGCACCGCCGTTCTCAGCTCTTGCGATACGCATTAGGCAGCGGCAGCCGTCCGGGCGCGGCCGATCTTGGCCGGATCGAGATGCAGCAGCTCCAGCGCATTCTTGTAGCGGATCTTCTCCAGATCTTCGTCTGAGATGCGCAGCCCCTCGGTCAGATCATGGCGCACCGCATCGCTGCCGCCGAAGTTCGAGCCGTAGACCAGCCGGTCGGCCCCGATCAGGTCGAGGATCGCCTGACGCATGATCTTCTCGTGGAGCTCGAGGTCGAAATAGAAGTTCGGCAGATACTCGATCAGCTCCTTCTTGTTGTGCGTCGTGTCCAGATTCTTGTTGGTCTGGTTGAGGCGCCCGAGCTGATACGGGACGTAGCCGCCGCCATGCGTGATGTACACCTTGAGGTTCGGGAAGCGGTCGAAGACGCCGCCGTTGATCATGTACCAGAAGCACCGGGTCTCGTCATATTGCATGCCGACGATTGCGGTCGTCTCGTACTTGTCCTCGTTCGCCCTGCTGCCCCAGGTGACCGACTGGTTGTAGCCATGGACGAACATCGGGAGGTCTAGGTCGCAGAGCGCCCGCCACACCGGGTCGAACGCCGGGTCGTCGAATTCGAGGCCGCCGAAATTGGCGCCACCCGAGCTGAGACCGACGAAGCCATGCTCCTTGACGGCACGACGGATCTCCTTGGCGGCCTCCTCGGGATGGTTGAGGGGCGCATGGGCCCAGGCAAAGAGCCGCCCCTCGCCACCAGCGCAATATTCGGCGAGCGTGTTGTTCACGGTGCGCGCAAAGGGTACCGAGAATTCCGGCTCGGCCCAGTACATGTAGCAGTGTGACGGGACCGAGAGGACCTGTGCGTCCTGACCGGCCGCATCCATGTTGGCAAGCCGCTTTTGCGGGTTCGCCCAATTGGCGAAATACTCCTCGAGCGACGGCGCCTTGCCGGCGCGGACGGCCGCCTTTCGCTCCGGCGAGCCGAGGGTGAGAATCCATTCACCGACGCGCAGGCGGATATCGCCATCGTCATGCTTTTCGAAGAACGGCCCCCAATGCGGGTGCTGGTTATAGTAGCCAGGCAGCGGAGCGTGGGCGTGCAGATCGATCAGCATCCATCAAATCCTTTCCGGAATTCGCAGGTGGCGCAGTTCCGCCGCAGGGCCCGCGCCGTTCATTTCCGCCATCAGGCTGCGCCTTCTGGCTTTCCGAGTCAATATCGAGCTTTCTGTTCAGGACTTAGAACCGATAGGTCGCGCTCATTCCGTAGGTCCGGGGCGCACCGATGACGATCGAGTTGTAGTTGGCGCCGTAGAAGGAACCCGAGCGCCCCGCATAATATTCGTCGGTCAGGTTCTTGCCGAATACAGCGAGCGTCATCGGAAACCGCTCGAATTCGAAGGAAACCTGCGCGTTCAGAAGACCGTAGCCCTCCTGTGTCACCGACGCGATCTGGAAGGGCGTATAGGGAACGCTGCCGGCTCCGGTCACACGAGCGGTGTTCAGGAAATAGACCTTGGACTGATGGGTGTAGTCGGCATGCAGGTTGAGTGTACCCGCCCCGGCAAAGTCGATCGGCAAGTCGGCGCCGACATTGAAGGTCGTGTTTGCGACGGTCGGCACTTCGGATCCGACGAACGGCCCCTTGGTGAACTTCGGGTGGATCAACCCGAGCGATCCATTGAGGCGCAGGTCGCCGACAAGCGCCGTTGCCTCGAGCTCGCCGCCATAGATCTCAGCCTCGCCGGCGTTCAGGGTCGTGATCACCACCGGGCTGGCGGAAAGAACGGCGTTCTGCTGGATGTCGGAATAGGTCGAGTAGTAGGCCGATGCGCCGAACCGCAGCCGGTTGCCGAGGAGCGACAGCTTCGCACCCCCTTCCCAGCTGTCGACCTTCTCCTCGCCAAACGGCGTGAAGAAGGCAGCGGTTGTCCCGCTTGCCTGCTGAAAGCCACCCGAGCGGAAGCCGCGTGAGAACTTGGCGTAGAGCAGACCATCGCCGTCGAGCTGGTAGTCGAGCCCGACGGTGAAGGGAACATAGTTGAACTTGATGTTGGGCGGTCGATAGAGGCAGCCGGCCGAATCCTGGTTAAGGCCGATGGCCGTGAAGGGACACGGTGCCGGCCTGATCGCCGAGGCAGGCGCTTCCGCCACCGATGCGAACGCTGGAGCGACCGAGTAGCGCGCCGGCGTGTAGACCATCTTGCGCGTGTCCTGCACGAAGCGAACGCCGCCGGTCAGCCGCAGCTGCGGCAGAATCTCGTAAGTGAGCTGCGCAAAGGCACTTATCGACTCGTTGTCGGGATTGATCGTGTTGTCCTGAATCACGGTGCCGACGCGCGAGACGGGCGAATTCGCGATCTTCTCTCGGAAGTAGTAGACGCCGACGACCCAGTCGAGCCGATCATCGATCGCCTCGCCGAGCAGCTGGAGCTCCTGCGAGATCTGGTGCCCCTTTAGCGTGAAGCTGCGAACGTCGGCATTCGGGAGCGGCGTCGCATCCTGATCCGAGGCGCCCTCGAAATCGATGTCGCGGTAGGCGGTGATCGTCTTGACGGTCACGGCACCGATCGTGCCGGTGATCGTGCCAGTGACGTCGTAGACGGTGGAATGGTTGAGCGGGTTGATGCCTGCATAGCTGATCCGCGACCCGGGCGTCGCGGCGTAGGGCGCCAGGTTGGCCGGGGAGAGGCCGGCGTGGTAGTAGCCGAGCACCCAAAGCGGCTGATGGTTCACACCGTTGTAGTAATCGAAGCTCAGATCAACGCGCAGGTCGTCGGTGACGTCTCCGCGCACGCTCACTCGCACGAAATCGTCGTTCTGGTCGGCAACATCGCTGCGGAGCAGAGGATTGTAGCCATAGCCATCGTGCTCGACATGGGCATAGACGAGGCGCGTCGCCAGCCGATCATCGATGACGGGGATGTTGACGATGCCCGTCAGCCCCACCGCGTCATAGTTGCCGGCCGAGACCCTCAGCGACCCTTCATAGTCATATGTGGGCTTATTGGTCGTGATGTTGAGGGCGCCGGCAATCGTGTTGCGACCAAAGAGCGTCCCCTGCGGTCCGCGAAGCACTTCCGCCGACGCCAGGTCGACCAGCGCGAAATTGCTGCCCTCGGGCCGGGCATAATAGACGCCGTCGACATAAATGCCGACAGCCTGGTCGACGTTTGGAAGCACGCCGCCCGGCGCAACGCCGCGGATCGCGAGGATCAGGTCGTTGTTGCCGTAGGGTGTCGCCGTGAAGGTGACGGCCGGCACGTTGGCGGCAAGGGCGTTCACATCGCCGATCTGCCGATCCTCGAGCTGCGCGCCGCTGAATGCACTGACGGCGACCGGCACGTCCTGGAGGCGCTGCTCGCGACGCTGCGCGGTGACGACGATGTCCTCGAGCTGGTCAGACGCTGGCTGGGGCTCGCTTGCCGCCTCCGGAGTGGCGGGCATCTGCGCCGCGGCCGGGCCAGGCGTACCCAGCGCCGCTCCAGCGAGCAGCAGCACGTGAACGGATTTTCGCATCAAGTCCTCCCTGTTTGAAGATGCGCGCTCGAGATGGCGGCCACATCGCGATAGACCGACGACACATCTCCATCAAGAATTTAGTTCGCGATTGAGAATAATGGCGCTATCGATGGGGAGCGGCCGGAGGGCGCCGCGCATACGACGGGCACGAGAGATGACAAAGCTGGAAGAGCAGTCCTGGTCGGCGAGAAACACGGCGGGTGCGGAGACCGTGTTTCCACCTGCGGCACGCGCCTGGACGGTGATTGCGATCCTCTGGCTGGTCACCCTGTTCTCGCAGCTCGACCGGCAGCTTCCGGCGTTGCTCGTGCGTCCGCTCAAGGCCGAGTTCGGATTAAGCGACACGCAGTTCAGCCTTCTTCAGGGCTATGCTTTCGCGATCTTCTATACGCTGATGGGCCTGCCGTTCGGGCGACTCGTCGATCGCACGAATCGGCGAAATCTCATCCTGCTCGGCGTGGTCATTTGGGGCACGATGACCGTGCTAGCAGGCTTTGCCGACAGCTATACGGAGCTTCTGCTGACCCGCGTCGGAGTTGGCGTCGGCGAAGCTGTGCTCGCACCGGCCGCCTATTCGATCATTGCCGACTATGTACCGCCTGCCCGGCGCGGCCGTGCACTCGGCGTCTATTATGTGTCGCTGGCAATCGGGTCGGGGGTGTCGCTATTTTTAGGAGGGATGATCCTCGCTGCGCTGCCGCCGTTGGGTCTCGACATCGGCAGCTTCGGCCTGCTCTCTCCCTGGCGGCTCACCTTCATCGTCGCGGGCCTGCCCGGCGCGCTCCTCGTGCTGCTCCTCCTTGCCATCCGCGAGCCGGCCCGCCAGGAGACGCGTGGCGTCGCCAACGCCTCGGTCGTTGATCTCGTGCGCTACCTGTCTGCCAACCGCTCGACGTTCCTTCGCCTGCTTACCTATCCGGCGCTGATCGCCGCGATCGGCTATGGTACGCTGGCCTGGGCGCCCGCCCTGTTTGAGCGCCAATATGGCATGCCGGTCGCGCAGGTCGGGTTGACGCTCGGCGCCCTTGTTGCTTTGGGCGGGCTCGTCGGAACCCTGATCAGCGGCTTTCTCAGCGACCGCTGGGTCGCGGCCGGCAAGCCGGCCGCCCGCTTCCGGGTCACCCTCGTCGCCTGGGCGGTCATCGTGCCCACGGCCAGCCTCTGGCCGCTGATGCCCAGTGCCACGCTTTCCTTCGTGCTGCTCACCATCACCATCACCGGCTTTGCCATTGGTCAGGCAGCGGCGCCGCCCAGCGTGCAGGACGTGTTCCCGAACGCAATGCGCGGGCAGGCGATTGCGCTCTACCTGCTGCTCGGCGGACTCGTCGGGATCGGGCTCGGGCCGATGCTTGTGGCACTGGTCACCGACCTGTTCTTCGGCGACGATTCAAAGCTCGGCGCGTCGCTCGCCCTCACATCGATCCCGCTGACGTTGCTCGGCCTGTGGATGTCGCTATCGGGGCAGAAGCCTTACCAGCAGACGCTCGACGCGCTGAGGGAGGGGAGGTCGGCGGCATGAGATCGGCCGAGTTGCTCGACGAATTCCATCAGCTTGCGCGCCAGTCCCTTGCGGCCATGCGCCACGGGCACGAGAACATTGCTGATCAGGTAGCGCATGATGAACTCGGCGAGCATGTCGTGGTCGAGCGGGCGTCCGATCTGCCTCGACCAGTGGTCGAACACGGGCGCCAGCGCGTCACGTGCCTTGGCGACGCCATCGCCGAAGCTGCGACGGAAATAGCCGAGAGCGAACTCGGGCTCGGCCTCGAGGAAGCTCCGCGCCTGCTCGGAGTTCAGGTAATCGTCAAAGAAGCCGAGGAATGCATCGAGACGCGCGGCAGGGTCCTGATGCGGCGCGATCGCCGCACGCAGCGCCGCATCGAAACGCCCGCGCATGAACTCGGTGTAGGCGTCGAGGAGTTCGGTCTTCGAGGAGAAGTAGCGGTAGAGCGTTCCGCGCGCGACACCCGCCTCGACCGCGATGTCCTGGACCGACATGCCGTCCAGTCCGGCGCGCAGCATCAGGCGGGTCGTCGCCTCGAAAATGCGCTCCTTGGTGGCGACGGCGCGCGGGTCGGGCCTGCGCGGGAGCGCCGGCGCCTGGTGCCGCCAGCTGGCGCTGCGTGCGCCAGCGCTCGTGCTGCCTTTCCTGGCCGTCGCCTGTTTACTCATTCGTCCTGCTCCTGTTGGCGCCTTGGACGCTATCCTGCGCGGCAGCGCGCGTCCATCGTCCGGATATCTGAAACCCTGCCGACCCTCCCTCTGTCGTCGGCCCTAAACTGAAAGCATCGAGGAGATCGCATGCATTCCACCGATCGTTGGGGCACTGGCCAGCGAGACACCGTTATCGCCGCGCTCGACCGCGCCGTCGCCGCTCATCCCGACCGCACGATGCTCGACTTTGGCGGCGAGACCTACAGCTATCGCGATGTCGACAGCCTCTCGACGGCATTTGCCCATTCGCTGTCGGCGCTCGGCGTCAAGACCGGCGACACCGTGCTGTCGATGCTCGACAACAACATCGATGCCGTCGTCTGCTGGTTAGCTGCCAACAAGCTGCGGGCGGTCAGCGTGCCGATCAATACGGCGCTGCGGGGCGAGTTCCTGCGCCATCAGATTGCCGATGCGGGCGCGGCCGTGGTGATTGCCGAGGCCGACTACGCGCCCCGGATCGCCGCAGTCGCCGCCGATCTGCCGGAAATGCGCATTCTGCTTCACCGGGGCGCGCTGAAGCACCCGCTGCCGATGAGCAGGCCGGTCGAGCCGCTCGACGCCCACCGCGGAAGCGACACGCGCCCCTTCACCGACAAGCCTGATCCGGCCGACCTGGCGATGCTGATCTACACGTCGGGCACCACAGGCCCGTCGAAGGGGTGCATGATCCCTTACAATTACATGTGCAATCTGGCACGGCTCCAGCTGCGCGCAGGCCCGGCGACGGCCGGCGACGTCACCTACACGCCGCTGCCGCTCTTCCACCTGAATGCGGTCTGCGTCGGCGTAGTGGCGACGATCATGACCGGCTCGCGGCTGGCGGTCGCGCCCCGCTTTTCGGTGTCGGGCTTCTGGCCGGACGTTGAGCGCTCGGGTGCGACGATCGCGTCCATCCTCGGCGGCATGGGCGCGCTCCTCGCCCAGGCGCCGGACTCAGAGGCCGCAAAGCGCGTCTTTGGTCAGATCCACACGGTGCGAGGCAATCCCTTCACCGAGGAGACGAAGAAGATCTGGCGCGAGCGCTTCGGCGCGCGGCAGGTGGGCGGCAACGGCTATGGTCTGACCGAGGCCTCGGTGGTCACCTCGCTGGCAGCCGGCGAATACGCAGCACCGGGCTCGTCGGGCCGGCGCATCCCCGACTTCGATGTGCGTATCGTGGACGACCGTGGGATCGAGGTACCGCCCGGTATCGCCGGCGAGATCCTGATTCGTCCCAACCAGCCCGACATCATGTTCAAGGGCTATTGGCGACGCCCCGAGGAGACGCTCAGAATCATGACAGATCTCTGGCTCCACTCGGGCGACATCGGCAAGTTCGACGAGGAAGGCTTCTTCTATTTCGTCGACCGCAAGAAGGACTATCTGCGGCGCCGCGGCGAGAACATCTCGAGCTTCGAGATGGAGGCTGCCTTCAACGCCCATCCCGACATCGAGGAGGCCGCAGTCCATGCCGTCTTTTCGCCGCGCGGCGAAGACGATGTGAAAGTGACGGCGGTGCTGGTGCCGGGCGCCCGGCTGACCGAGGAAGAGCTGTTCCACTGGTCGGTGGACAAGGTCCCCTACTACGCGCTTCCACGCTACATCGAATTTCGCACGTCGCTGCCGAAGAACCCGCAGGGGCGGGTGCTCAAATATCAGCTGCGCGACGAAGGCAAGACCGTCGCCACCTGGGACCTGGAGGACACCGATATCCAGGTTGCCAAGCGGTGACGATCGCCGGCCGGCGCTTTGGCGCCGGTCAGCCTTCGGCGTCGAGTTCGGCGAGGTTTGCCGGCCGGGAGTTGAAGCCCCACAGGTGAAGGCCGCCGTCAACGTTGATCGTCTGCCCGGTGACGTAGCGCGACATCGAGGATGCGAGAAAGACCGCGACCGGCGCCACGTCCTCCTCTGGATAACCGACGCGGCCGAGCGGCTTTGCCGAGGCCGACACCTTCTCGAAGCCGGGATGCTCGCGGCATAGCCGCTCGAACGACAGGCCGGCAGCGGCAGGAGCGATCGCGTTCACGCGGATGTTGAACCGGCCCCATTCCGAGGCGGCACTATGTGTCAGCCCGCGCACCGCCGACTTGCCCATGTTGTAGTCAGCGTGACGCCAGGCCCCCGTTTCCGCATCGATCGAGTAGAAGTTGATGACGCTCCCGGCGCCGCGCGCACGAAAGTGCGGAAATGCCGCCTGCATCGCCCACCAGCTCGCCCAAAGCGTGGTGTCGAGCGTGCGCGCGAGGATCTCGTCGGTCTTGCGCTCCAAGAGCACCTCAGGGCTCGGCGCGAAGGCGTTGTTGATGAGCGTGTCGAGTCCGCCGAACGCGTTGACTGCCGACTGGATCGCGTTCAGCACGCTCGCCTTGTTGCCGACGTCGGTGTGGACGAACAGCGCCTCGCCACCGAGCTCCCGGCACTCGGCTTCGACGGTGCGGCCGCTCTCCTCGTTGAACTCGGCGATGACGACGCGCGCGCCTTCGCGCACGAACCGGCGGGCGATGCCGCGCCCGATACCTGCTCCGGCGCCGGTAATCAGCGCCACATTGCCCTGCAGCAAAGCCATCAAGAAATCTCCTGCGAGTTTGCCATTCTGACATCGGAAAAGTTTCGCGCAAGCACGATGTCACGCGCAGCCTCCCGGCGCGGCTCATGGCCCGATGTACGGCACGAGACGATCGATGGACAGGATATTCGGAAAACAGAATTTCATTCTAGATTTGTGATGAACGCAATTTGCGTTAATGAGCTTTCATTCGCCTCGACACTCCGCAATGCCGATCAAACTGGAGACGGAAGATGAACCTCGAAGACATGATCCTAGTCAGCGTCGACGATCACGTGATCGAGCCGCCGGGCGCATTCACGCCGCACTGGCCGACGCACCTCAAAGGGCGCGAGCCCAAGATCGAGCGGCGCAATGATCGTGACGTCTGGGTCTTCGAAGAGAAGGCAGCAGGCTACATGGGACTAAACTCGGTCGTCGGCCGGCCGAAGGAAGAGTATGGCATGGAGCCGCTCAACTACGACCAGATGCGCCGCGGCACCTGGGACCTGAAGTCGCGCGTCGAGGACATGGACGCGAACGGCATCGTCGGCTCAATCTGCTTCCCGACCTTTCCGGGCTTTGCCGGTCAGCGCTTCCAGAAGGTCTCGCACGACGACAAGGAGGTCGCACTCGCGGCCATCCGCGCCTACAACGACTGGCACTATTATGACTGGTCAGAAGCGGCGCCCGGCCGCTTCATACCGCTCATGCTCGTGCCCTTCTGGGATATGTCGGAGGCGGTCGCCGAGGTGAACCGGCTCGCGAAGATGGGTGTCCATGCCCTCTCCTTCTCCGACAACCCGGCGATCACCGGCTGGCCCTCGATCCATGACCCCTATTGGGACCCGCTCTGGAAAGCCTGCGCCGACAATAATGTCGTGATCTGCTGCCATATCGGCACGGGCGCCGCTGCCGCGCACGCCTCCGACCTTTCGCCTATTGACGCCTGGATCACATCGATGCCGATCTCGATCGCCAACTCGGCGGCCGACTGGATCTGGGCGCCGATGTGGAAGAAGTATCCGAACCTCAAGATGGCGCTTTCGGAAGGTGGCATCGGCTGGATCCCCTATCTCCTTGAGCGAGCAGACTTCACGCATGGACACCACAAGGCGTGGACGAACTCCGACTTCGGCGGCAAGATGCCGAGCGACATCTTCAAGAAGCACATCATCAGCTGCTTCATCGAGGACAAGTTCGGCCTTCACAACCTCGACTACATCGGCGAGGACATGGTGATGTACGAGTGCGACTATCCGCATTCGGATTCGGTCTGGCCGCATTCGGCGGAGAAGCTTTGGGACGACGTCAAGCACCTGTCCGAAGAGACGATCAATAAGATCACGCACATCAACGCGATGCGCGAATTCTCCTATGACCCGATCTCGAAGTTCGGTCGCGAGAACTGCACCGTCGGCGTGTTGAAGCGCAAGGCGGCGGCCGTTCCCGTCGAGACCGACCCGATTCTTGGCATGGGCGGCGCAGCCCCGAAACGCGAGCCGGGCAAGCCGGTCACCTCGGGCGACATCAACCGGATGTTTGAAAACGCCGACGCAGAGTCGACGGTCTCGGGCCGCCGCTGATCGGACGATCGACGAAAATGGGCCGCAGGTGGCATCACCTGCGGCCCTTCTTCTTTGCGCCCGTTCCCCAGTTGGTCAGCGAGCGGTAAAGCGCGGCTCGCGCTTCTCACGAAAGGCGGCCGCCGCTTCGAGCCGGTCCTCGGTCGTCAGCAGGAGCGCAAACAGGTCGCGTTCCATCGCCAATCCCTCACGCAGCCCCAGCTCGCTACTGGCATAGGCGGCTTTGCGGACGAAGCTGCTGGCCGTCGGTGGCTTCGATGCGATTTTCGCTGCGAGCGCATCGGCCCCGGCGAAAAGCTCCTCGGTAGAAGTAAAGAGGCGGGTTACGATGTTGAGGCGCTTGGCTTCATTTGCATCGACGCGGTCGTTCGTCAGCATCAGGTCTAGCGCCGGGCCGATGCCGATCAGCCGCGGCAGGCGCTGCGTGCCGCCGGCGCCAGGGATCAGGCCGAGTCCAGTCTCCGGAAGCGCGAACACGGCATCGGCTGACGCCACACGGATATCGCAGGCAAGCGCCAACTCGAAGCCGCCGCCCATGCAGACGCCGTGCACGGCGGCAATGGTCGGCGTCGACAGACTGTCCGTCGTCTGATGGGGTGGACGCCCCCCGACGGCATCTATGTGCCAAGGTAGGTGTTGCAGAACACCTATGAGAAGGAGGCGTCCATGGCAGAGGTTATCACGATCGGGTTGGATATCG
>Ga0182743_1001008_pt1 | contig 30178 bp, 29 predicted proteins | sample eDN3rd30CKraftOP_FD_128522 | JGI IMG/M metagenome (GOLD analysis project Ga0182743, IMG submission 128522) | Enriched Organic Plus compost microbial communities from Emeryville, California, USA - eDNA 3rd pass 30_C Kraft OP (version 2) (version 2) ... | reverse complement strand
GGCCATCGTCCGGCGGCAGCAGACATTCTTCGAGTTCGGCGAAGTGGCGCTGCGTCCGCTGATGCTGCGCGACGTGGCCGACGAACTCGAGATGCACGAGTCCACGGTGTCGCGCGCCACCGCAAACAAGTACATGAGCACGCCGCGCGGCCTGTTCGAGTTCCGCCATTTCTTCTCGCGCGAGCTCAGCACCGAATCCGGCGGATCGTGTTCGGCCGCCGCTGTGCGCGCGTTGATCAAGGAATATATCGACGAGGAGGACCCGCGCCAGCCGCTGTCGGACGTGGTGCTGGCGCAGCGCCTGGCCAGCAACGGCGTAGTGGTGGCCCGGCGCACGGTATCGAAGTACCGCATCCAGATGCGCGTGCCGCCGGCCGAGATGCGCCGCCAGGCCTGAAACGGCGCATGCTGTGCCGGCCGGCGCAGCGCATGTGGAAACGACGCGGGACGCCTGCACGATGCAGGCGTCCCGCGTTTTTACTTCCGTACCGATGCGTCCTGGGAACCCGCGACGGCGCCGGACGCCAGCGCCCGCCCGCTTGCGCGGGCGGGCTGCCGCCGGACGGCTTACTTCGAACCGCCGGTGTTGGGATAGCCAGGGGCCGGCGTCTTGTTCGGTGCAGGATTGCCGGCCGGCGCATCCGGCGCCGGATTGGCGCCAGGCGTGCGGTCGCCCGCATGGTTGCTGCCCGGCATGCCGGTGGCCGGCGTGTTCTGCATCGACGGACCGCCGGCGGGCGCATCGGTGGGCGCAGCCTTCTGGCGGCCCGGGGCGGGAAGCGTGTTGGGCTGCGTACCGGTGGTGTCGTTCGGCGTCTGCGAAGGCGAGTACGGCGGCGGAGCCGTCGGGGCCGTGGATTGCGCGGCGGCGACGCCGCCGGCCAGCAGGCCGCCCGCCATCAATACAGCCGATACAGAATTCAGAATAGTCCGGGATCTCATGGGCAAGCTCCTTGGAATAGTGGAGCCCATGACTCCGCAAGCCCTGTGCCTGCATCGCGCGCCACCCGTTGCAATTGCCGACGAGCTCTACGCCGGCCGTATCGCTTTGCCGGATTTACCGCCCCGTGCAAGAACGCCATCCCATGCGGGGGACCTCATCGTGCGGTTGCATCCCTTGGCGCACGGGCATGGCGTTTGCGTACGTTGCACGACGGCACATCCGCCGTTCCCGAAACCGCATCATCAAGAGGACACGTCGATGAGTACCGCCAAGACCCTGCAAGATCTGTTCATTCATGAACTGTCCGACGTCTACAGTGCCGAGAAGCAATTGACCCGCGCGCTGCCGCGCCTGGCGCGTGCCGCCACCGACCCCAAGCTGGCCCAGGCCTTCCAGACGCACCTGGAGGAAACCCAAGGCCAGGTGGAGCGCATCGACCGCCTGGTGGAACAGGCTGACGAGCTACGCCTGAAGCGCGTGAAGTGCCTGGCCATGGAAGGCCTGGTGGAGGAAGGCCGCGAAATCATCGAAGAGGTGGATAAAGGCCCGGTGCGCGACGCCGCGCTGATTGCGGCCGCCCAAAAGGTGGAGCATTACGAGATCGCCAGCTATGGCACGCTGTGCACGTACGCCAAGCTGCTCGGATTGAACGACGCGCTGAAACTGCTGAAGGAAACCCTGGCCGAGGAAAAAGCCACCGACGACAAGCTCAGTGTGCTCGCCCAGTCCCAAACCAACCAAGAGGCCGCCAAGGCGGGCTGACCACGGGGCCGGCCGCTCGCGGCCGGCCTGCCCCACGACATGCCGACACGAGAACGCCACGGCCCTGCGGCAGTGTGGCCCGGTGACGGTCCTCGTGTGGCGTGGCCCCGCGGCGGCTCACGCTTCGTCTCAGCCTTCGAAGTCACCTGCTCCCAGCTTGATGGTGCCGTCGGCCGGCACCCACTGTGCGCGCTTGGCGGCCGCCAGGATCGGCTCGCGCGCGTGCTCGAACGCGCGCAGCAGCTCGCTGCCCGTGCCGTCGGCCGCGCCGAAGAAGCGGCGCAGCGCGTCGCCCGAGATTTCGAACGGCCGCGCCACGCCGGCCGTGGTCAGCGTAAACACCACATCGTCGCCCTGGACCTGGGCGCCGGTTTCGCTTGCAAACGCTCCCATTGCGCTCTCCTTAAGATAATTCGCCTGCGGCGGGCGGCCGCGCTCAGTGCGTGGCCGGCGGTTGCAGTTCGACTTTCAGCCAGCCGGGCTGGCGCGCGTCGAACGCCCGGTAGGCCGAGATGGCGGAAGTCAGAGGCTCCTGCCGCGTCAGGACGGCCACGGGGTCCACCGCGCCGGTACGCACCAGTTCCAGCAGCATGGGCACGTACTTGCGATGGTTGCAGTTGCCCATGCGGATCGTGAGATTCTTGTTCATCGCCTGGCCGATCGGGAAGGTCTTGTCGGTCGGCGGATAGACGCCGATGATCGACAGCACGCCGGCCTTGGCCAGGGCCTGCACGGCCCATTCCAGCGCCTGTCCGGGCGCATCGCCGGGGACCCAGTTGCGGCCGTCGGGTTGGGCATGGGGCGCCAGCTTGCGCGACAGCGCTTCCTGCTCGGCGATCTGCGGCGCCTCGGACTCATCCGGCGCATGCACGTGCTGCGCGTCCACGCCCACCGCATCGATGGCGCAGTCCACTCCGATGCCGCCGGTCAGCGCGCGGATGGTTTGCACAGGGTCTTCCGCATTGAAATCGATCACCTCGGCACCCTGCTCGCGCGCCATGTCCAGCCGATCGGGCACGGTATCCACGGCGAAGATCCGGCCGGCCTGCATCAGCTTGGCAGAAGCGATGGCGAACTGCCCCACCGGGCCGCAGCCGAACACGGCCACGCTGTGCCCCGGCTTGATCTCGGCCAAGTCGGCGCCGAAATAGCCCGTGGGGAAGATGTCCGAAATCATGAGCGCCTGGTCGTCGCTGACGGCGTCGGGGATCTTCACGAGGTTGACGCTGGCATACGGCACGCGCGCCTTCTCGGCCTGCAGCCCGTTGAAGGCGCCCGTCTGCTGCGGCCCGCCGTAGAACGCCGTGCCGGCCAGCTTGCCGTGCGGGTTGGCGTTGTCACACTGGGCGTAGTACCCGGCACGGCAGTACGAGCAGTAGCCGCACGCGATGGTTGACGGGATGACCACACGATCGCCCACCTTCAGGTTGCGCACGCCCGGCCCCAGCTGCTCCACCACCCCCACGCCTTCGTGGCCCAGGATGGTGCCTTCCGGCACGCCTTCCATGGTGCCGCGGATGAAATGCAGGTCGGTGCCGCAGATCGCCGTGCGGGTCAGCCGCACGATGGCGTCGGTATCCTGCTCCAGAACGGGTTCGGGCACGTCATCCAGGCGGATGTCGCCGATACCGTGGAAAACGACAGCTTTCATGAGAGGCTCTCCCGAAAAGCGAACTCAGGGAGCCGGCGCCACGGCGCCCGTGCGCCTGATGCCGGGCCCGCGCGGCAGGCCGGCGCGAACCTTCGCGGCCGCAAGCCGCGTGCCGCCCTGCGCGTCGGCGGGCGCGCCGCTATGCCGGGGCACGTTTGTACACGGCCATGCAGGTTTTGCCTGTCCATCCCCGCGGCGGCACGGCAAACGCGGCCGGCGCCATCAGCCGCCTGGCGCAGATTCAGACGGGCGCGACCGCTGCGCCCTCGATGCCATGCCGCGCCAGCGCCTGCGCAACGAAACCGCTGGCCTTCATCTGCTGGACGAACTCCGCCAGATAGGCGGCGGCCTCGCCCCCACGCGTCTTGGGCATGCCCATGGCCTGCCGAATCAGCATGAAGTGGCCGGGCAGCATGCGCAGCCCGCCCGCGCGCGCCGCGTCGGACTCCAACTGCTGGCGCACGCCCGCCGCGATGTCCAGGCCCTGCTCCAGGAAGGTCTGCACCACCGCTGGCGAAGTGGGCGCACGGACAATCTGCGCCTGCTTCAACTCGCGGCTCAGGTAAAGGTCGTACGCGCTGCCCTGGCCCACCGCCACGCGATGGCCGGCGCGGTCGACCTCCTCGAGCGCGCGCAACGGGGAGTCCCGCCGCACCAGATAGGCGCCCTCGATCAGCACATAGGGCGATGTGAAGGCGATCTGTTCCCCACGTGCCGGATCGATGGCGAAAAAGCCGATGTCGGCGTCGTTGCCGGCCACGGCCTGCACAGAGTCTGCGGCTTTGGGAAATACGCGCAGCTCCAGGGGTATGCCCAGGCGCCCCGCAAGTTCGCGCGCCAGGTCGACCGACACGCCCGCCGCCCCGTCCTGCGCGTCCGGCCGGGCCAGGATGGGATTGCCGACGTTGATGGAGGCGCGCAGGCGCCCGGTGGGCGCGAAGGCGGCGCGCAGGGTATCGAGGTTGCCGGACATGGAAGGTTCCAGGAGGGAAACGTCCGTAGCATACCCCCGGCCAGCTGTCGGCCAGCCGTCGCGCCAATGGCAACAGCCCCGGGCGCCCGTGCGCAACCGGGGCCATTGCCGCGCCCGCCCACCCGGGGCCGGGAGCCGCCGTGCGCGGCGCGTCAGGCCGATTCGCCGGCCGGCGGTTGCGCGGCAGCTCGCGCGATCTTGCGGCTGGCCGCCCAGCGGCCCAGCGCCACGACCAGCAACGCGCCGATCGCTTCGGCTGCCAGCTTGACCCCGCCGGACACCTCGCCGAAATGCTCGACCACGACCACGTCGGTGACCAGCATGCCGCCGGCGATCCAGCCCAGCAGCGCCGCGCCGAACGTGACGACGACCGGGAAACGGTCGATCAGCTTGAGCACTAGCGTGCTGCCCCAGATGATGATGGGCACGCTCACGACCAGGCCGAACACCACGAGGCCGATCTGGTGGTCCGGATCGGCGCCCTGCGCCGCCCCGGCGATGGCGATGACGTTGTCCAGGCTCATGACGAAGTCGGCCACGATGATGGTCTTGACCGCCGCCCATACCGAGGCGCCGCCGTCGATCTTGCCGTGGCCGTCGTCCTCGGGCACCAGCAGCTTCACGCCCACCCACAGCAGCAGCAGCGCCCCCACCACCTTCAGGTACGGGATCGTCAGCAAGGTGAGTGCAAAGGCGATGAGCACCACGCGCAGGCCGATGGCGCCGGCGGTGCCCCACAGGATGCCCTGCATGCGCTGGCGGGCGGGCAGGTTGCGGCAAGCCAGGGCGATGACCACGGCGTTGTCGCCGCCGAGCAGGATGTCGATGAGGATGATCTGGAAGACTGCCGCCCAGCTCAGCGTCTGGAGAAACTCGAACACGTGGGACCTCCGGGGATTGGGGTTCGGTGCCTAAAGGCGAAAAAATGGAAAGATCCGCAACGGCACAAGCCGTATCGGGGAAATCAGGGGGCCGGAGCCGGCGTACCGTGTCGGCCCGGGGAAATCAGATGTCGTCGAATCCGCCGCCGTCGTCATATCCCTCGTCGTAGCCGGCCTCGTCGGCGGGCGCGGCGGGTTCGGCCCCGGGGGCAGGCTCCGCCGCCTGCGCGGTCCCGGCGCCGAACAGGCCGCCCAGCAGATTGCCCAGCATCAGGCCGCCGGCCACGCCGACCGCCGTCTGCATGGCGCCCGCCAGGAAACCTCCGCCCGGCCGCGCGTTGCGGCCGAAGCCGGCATCGGCCGACAGGGGGTTGGACGCGGCCGGGCCGGCAGCGCCCGCCTGGCGGCCGAAAAAGCCGGGGCCGCCGGCGGGTCGGGAAGCGTCGGCCGCATGCATCTGGCCGGCGGCCGGCGCCGCGCCTGCGCGGGTTTCCAGTTCGGCGATGCGCTGCTGGGCGGCCTGCAGCGCCTGCTCCTGCACGACCACCGTCTGGGCCAGGTAATAGTCCGCACCGGGCTGGGCAGCCAGGCGGTCACGGATGTACGCCTCGGCCTCGGCATCGCGCGGCGCGCCCTGCCGTGCCACGGATTGCAGGCGGGCAAACACGCCCTCGATGGCGTCACGGTCCTGTTGGTTCATGAAAGTCTCCTATGCGTGGGCGGCGCCCTTCACCGCAGCCGGCTGCGGCATCGGTCGGTGGCCCGCCAGTGTAGCCAATTCCTTACAGAAACCTGAATATGAGCTGACAGCCGCCCAAAAGTTCCGCGACCGTGTGGCGTCCCGACACTGGCGCGTTCGTTTTCCCCTTCCCATATCGCCTTAATGCAATACAACACGTTACAATCTTTCAACTCGGCGGAGCCGACCCTCCGCTTCCCAGTACGCATCCCGAACCCACCATGAGCTCCGACGCCAGCACCCGCCACACGATCTTCATCTACACCGAGGAACAACGCGGGAACCAGTTGGTGGAGTCCGAAGTCCTGGGCCTGTTTTCCGACATCTCGGGCGCCGAGAAACTCGTCGTGGTGCAGGATCCGCACAGCGGGCTGAAACTGGTCTACCGCGTGGTGCACGAGATCAACAACCTCGATGCCGCGGCCATCACCGATCTGCCGGCCACCGCCTTCGATGGCCGAGGCAGCACCACCATCAACGCCATGAACTACCGGCTGGGCACGGCCGAGGCGGCCATGCGCTACCTGCGCAAGACACATTGGGTACAGGACAAGGGCTGCGTGCTGTCGGTGCTGCTGCAAAACGCCGCGGCGCGGCGCAACACCTTCGTCAGCCGCACCATCCAGCGCGAGCGCGTCACGCGTGTGCCGGCGGGCGTGCCGGTGGAATCCCTGGCCGAGCGCGAGGCCCGCGCCGCCGCCGAGATGGCGCAGGCCACCCTGGCGGGGCAAGGCGCCGATCTTCCGGCGGGCGCCGTCCCGCCCTCCCTCATCGACGGCGAGCCCGACGCCAAGGCCGCGCCGGCGCCTGCCGCCTCCTGATCGGCGCACCGCGCCACACGCTACACTGTCCGATCGGGCGTCCCCCGCGGGCGCCACTGCTCCTTTCCGTTCGATGCCCATCAAAGACACGCTATTCCTGGCCAGCCAGTACCTGGCGCCGCACCACCTCGTCTCCCGTCTGGCCGGCCTCATCGCCGACAGCCGCATGCCAGGTCTGAAGAACCATCTGATCGACCGCTTCGTGCGCAACTACGGCGTGAACATGGGCGAGGCGCTGCTGGAAGATCCGCTGGCCTACGAAAGTTTCAATGCGTTCTTCACGCGCGCCTTGAAGGCCGACGCCCGGCCGCTGGCCAGCGAGGCCGGCGGCGTGCTGTGCCCGGCCGATGGCGGCATCAGCCAGCTGGGCACGGTAGAGCATGGGCGCATCTTCCAGGCCAAGGGCCACTCGTACAGCCTCGTCGACCTGCTGGGTGGAGACCCGGAACGCGCCGCGCCCTTTGCCGACGGCTCGTTCGCCACCATCTACCTGTCGCCCAGCGACTACCACCGCGTTCACATGCCCAGCGCCGGCACGTTGCGCGAAATGGTGCATATTCCGGGCCGGCTGTTCTCGGTCAATCCGCTGACGGCGCGCAACGTGCCCAACCTGTTCGCGCGCAACGAACGCGTGGTATGCCTGTTCGACACCGAACGCCACGGCCCCATGGCCGTGGTGCTGGTGGGCGCCATGATCGTGGCCTCCATCGAAACCGTATGGGCCGGCCGCGTGGCGCCCTACCAGCGTGGTGTCCGCAGCACCCGCTACGGTGCCGGCGCCACCGAGTCCATCCACCTGGACAAGGGCGCCGAGCTGGGCCGTTTCTTGCTGGGCTCAACCGTCATCGTGCTGTTCGGTCCGGGCCATGTGCGGTGGGCGGACACCGCACAGCCCGAGCGTACCGTGCGCATGGGCGAGTTGCTGGGCCACGCGATCGACTAGCATGGCAGGCGCGCCCGCGCGGGCGCGCCGCAGCGGACGGCACTTAGGGCTTACGCGACTTCAAAACAAGAATTATTTGCATTACCATACCGGGGCATCTTCCTTTGCCCTCGGAGAGTCCGCTCGTGACCGCCGCGCCCGCCACTGCCTGCACCCCGCCGATCGACACGCTCTACATCGACCACCATGCCTGGTTGCGCACGTGGCTGCAACGGCGACTGGGCAACGCCGCGGACGCCGCTGACCTGGCGCACGAGGCTTTCCTGCGCCTGATCCTGAAGCCGGCATCGCGCGGGTTCGCCAGCACACTGGAAGCGCGGGCCTATCTGCGCACGATGGCGCAAGGCATGTGCGTCAACCTGTGGCGGCGTCGCGAAATCGAGCAGGCCTGGCTGGACACGCTGGCGGCCCAGCCGCAGGCCTATGCCCCGTCGGCGGAGCGGCAGGCCATGGTGCTGGAAGCCCTGCAGGAAATCGCCGAGCTGCTGGCGGGGCTGCCGCCCCGCGCGGCGCAGGCCTTCCTGCTGTCGGCAGTGTGCGGCATGACGGCGGAGGAAGTGGGCGGCGAACTGGGCGTGTCCTCGCGCATGGTGCGCAAGTATGTGGCGCAGGCCATGCTCTGCTGCATGCAGGCGCGGGCGATGCAGACGGCCGGCGCGCTGGCGCACATGCCCGCACCCTGACGCGGCCAGCCTGCTCCATGCCCATGGAAACCGGCTTCGTCCCTCCCCCTCGCCACGGCACGATGCCGCCACACGACGTGATGGAGCGCGCCGCGCAATGGTATGCACTGCTGATCTCCGGCGAGGCCAGCGCGCAGGACCGCATGCGTTGGGAGGCCTGGCTTGCCTCGCACGCGCAGCACCGGCTGGCGTGGCAGTACGTGGAATCGGTCAGCCAGCGTGTCCTGGCTCCACTGCGGAACACGCCCGACCCGCAACTGCTCGCCGCCAAGGTCCATGCCGTCCACACCCGGATGCGCAGCCGCCGGCGCGTGCTGGCCGGCATCGGCACGCTGGTCGGCGTGGGGTTACTGGGCTGGGCGGGTGGGTCCCACCCTCGCCTGCCCGGCCTCGTGGCGGGGTGGACGGCGGACTACCACACCGGCACGGGAGACATCCGCGCGTACACTCTGCCCGACGGCTCGCGGGTCTGGCTCAATGCCGCCAGTGCGTTGGATGCCGACATGCGCGATGGCCTGCGCAGGCTCGCCCTGGTCGCCGGCGAGATCCTGGTCGACACCGCGCATGACGCCCGGCCGTTCGTCGTCGATACGCCGCAGGGCAGGATGCGGGCCCTGGGCACCCGCTTCACTGTCCGCCGCGAAGCGGGCAGGACGTTCCTGGCCGTGTACGACGGCGCGGTCGAGATCCGCACGGCCGGTGACGCCGCCACGCAGGTCGTCCCTGCGGGACGGCAGGCGCATTTCGACGCCACGCACATCTCGGCCACGGCGCCGGCCGACGCCGCGCGCGAGGCATGGAGCCGCGGGGAACTGATTGCCTGGGACCTGTCCCTGGCGGACGTAGTGGACGAACTGCGCCCCTACCATGCCGCCCACATCAGCCTGACGCCCGAGATCGCGCAGCGGCGTGTGTTCGGCACTTTCCCGCTGCGGGACGTGGACGGCGCCCTGGCCATGCTGGCGGACGCGGGGTCGGTGCACGTCAGCCGGCCCTGGCCGTGGTGGATCTCGATCCAGCCTCGGCCCCGCCGCGCCAGGCCCTGATTTCTCCCGATGAGTTCCGCTTTTTGCCGTCTCGATTGATTTAAGGATCGAGAGGGTCCCATCGCCCATGGCGCTGCATGCGCGCAAGGCGGGCGGCCCGCCATTGCGTCTGCCATTGCCGAAAGGACCTGCCATGCCCCCATGCCGTCCGCATGCCCCGCGCCGCCCCCGCCCGGGCATGTCCTCGCCCACCGCCATCCCCCCCTGCCGCGCGCCCACCCACGGCGAACCGGCGTTCACACCGTCGGCCGCCTGGATTGGCATGGCCGTCTGCGCTGCCCTCGCGGCGGGCGCGTCTACCCTGCCGACACCGGCCCGGGCCGCGCAAGCCACCCCTGCTCCGGCCACGGCGCCCGCGCAACAACGCTACGACATCCCCAGCGGCCCTCTGACGACGGTGCTGACGCGCTTCGCCAGCGAGGCCGGTATCTACCTGGCCGGCTCGATCGAGCTTGCGCAGGGCAAGACCAGCCCGGGCCTGCGAGGCACGTATACGGTCGTCCAGGGCCTGGACCAGGTCCTGGAGGGCACCGGCCTGCAGGCCTCGCGGGACACCGGCCGGCGCTATGTGCTGCGGCCGCTGCCCTCGGCTGGCGTAAGCGAATTACCCGCCGTCACCGTCACCGGCCAGGCCGAATACGCCACCGGCCCCGTGGAAGGCTACATGGCCGGGCGCAGCGCCACCGCCACAAAAACCGATACCCCCATCGTCGAGACGCCGCAGTCCATCTCCGTGGTCACGGCCGACCAGATACGCGACACCGGGTCCAGCACCCTGGACCAGGCGCTGAGCTACTCCGCGGGCGTGCGAACGTCGATCTACGGCGCCAGCGCCCGCATGGACACGGCCCAGGCGCGCGGCGTGGAAATCGAGGACATCTTCCTGGACGGGCTGAAGGACCGCGTCAATTTCTGGACCAGCACCGCGCGCGTTGAACCCTATTTGCTCGAACGCATGGAAGTGCTGCGGGGGCCGTCGTCGATGCTGTACGGCCAGGGCGGCACGGGCGGCCTGATCAACAACGTCAGCAAGCTGCCACAGGCGCAGGCGCAGCACGAAGTCGGGGTGCAGGTCGGCAACCACGACCGGCGCCAGCTCCAGGCGGACCTGACCGGGCCGCTGACCGAGGACGGCGCCTGGCTGTACCGGCTGATCGCCGTCGGCCGTGAAAGCGGCACCCAGATGGACTACGGCCAGGACGACCGCCAGGTGGTGGCGCCGTCGCTGACGTGGGCGCCCAGCGCCGAGACCGAGCTGACCCTGCGGCTGAAATGGCAAAAGGATCGTGCCAGCGGGGATTCGGGCAGCACGCTGCCCTGGGTGGGCACGGTGCTGTCCAATCCCAATGGACGCATCGCGCGCCATACCTATGTGGGGCAGCCGGGCCTGGACCACTTCGACGCGGACAGTTTCCAGGCGGGCTGGTCGTTCCGGCAGGCGCTCAACGACCAGTGGACTTTCCGGCAGAGCACGCGCTGGACGGACAACCGCACCGACTATGCCGCTTTCGACGTGTTCGCGCCCTACCTGGATGCCGAACAGCGCGAACTGGGCCGCGCGGCCTACTTCTGGAAGCACCACACGCAGATCCTGGCGGCCGACCAGAATCTCGTGGGTGAATTTTCCACGGGCCCGGTAAGTCACCAGTTGCTCGTGGGCCTGGACTATCTGCGCTACCGGGATTCCGGCTCGGGTGTCGACGACTACGATGGCCTGGACCCCATCGATGTGTACAACCCGGTGTACCAGGTGGGCTACCAGCCTCCGCCCCGCGAGCCCATCGCCACCAGTGGTGTCAAGCAACTGGGTTTCTACATCCAGGACGAAATGCGCTGGGGGCCGTGGATCGTGCTGGCCGGTTGGCGGCACGACGAGGCCAAGAACTGGGAAGACGGCGCCGACGACCGCAACGACCGGGCCGACAGCCTGCGCGCGGGAGTGATGTACGAGATCGTTCCGGGGTTGCTGCCCTACATCAGCTATGCGGAATCGTTCCTGCCGCAGGCCAACACCAGCTTCGGCCAGCGACTGCGGCCGCTACGCGGCAAGCAGTGGGAGGCCGGGATCAAGTATCAGCCCCCCACGCAGGACTGGCGCGCGTCGGCGGCGGTATTCGAGCTGCGCGAGGTCAACCGCACGGTGGAAATCTCCGAAACGGAGATCTCTCAGCGCGGCAAAACCCGCAACACGGGCCTGGAACTGGAATGGGTCGGCTCCGTGACCCCGCGGCTGGACATCAACGCCAGCCTCACCTATATCAACGTGGACAGAGAGTTGGCAGGCGTGCCCAAGCGCCAGGCCGCTGTGTGGGGCACCTACAAGTTCGCGCTGGGCGCGCTGGACGGGTTCACGGTGGGGGCGGGCGTGCGCTACGCGAGCGACTTCGTCGACGAATCCAGCGAAGGGCTGGACGTGCCCCGCACGCCGTCGGCCACCCTGCTCGACGCCATGCTGGCCTGGCAGAACCGCCATTGGCGCGTCGCGCTCAATGCCAGCAACCTGACCGACAAGGCCTACTTCAGCCAGTGCTCGGAATGGGGCTCGTGCTCGTACGGCACCGGCCGCATCGTGACGCTGACCACGTCGTATCGCTGGTAGCCGGCGGCGCGGCGCTCGCCACCGCCCGCCCCGCCGTCACCAGGGGAAGTCGATCAATTCGCCATACAGCCGCCGCAGCGTGGCCTTCACCTGCGGCGACTGCTGGTAGATGCGGATGAACTGGCGCAGGCGCGGATCGTCGGCGCGTTGGGGCGTGGCCACCCAGCGGATGGCGTAGCGGCGCACCGTGTCGGGATCGGTGTTGTCGAACGCCAGGCCGTCTTTCTCATCGATGCCAGCGTGCTTGGCAAAGGTGGTGTACGTGACCGACGCGGTCACATCGTCGAACGTGCGCGCCGACTGCGACCCCTCCAGCTGTACGATGCGCAGCTTGCGCGGGTTGGCCGTCACGTCCTGCAGCGTGGCCTGATGGCCCACGCCCTGGCGCAGCTCGATCAGCCCGATCGATTGCAGCAGCAGCAGCGCGCGTCCCGTGTTGACCGGATCGTTCGGCACGGCGATGGTCGCGCCTTCGGGCACCGCATCGCCGCGCTTGAGCTTCTTCGAGAACAGCCCGATGGTGGTGGAATAGCCGTAGGCAATGGGCACCAGGTTTGCGCCGCGGCTCTTGTTGAAGAGCTGCAGGAAGGGCTCGTGCTGGAAGAAGTTGGCGTCGATCGAGCCGTCGGCCACCGCGATGTTGGGCAGCACCCAATCGCTGAACTCGATCAGTTTCACCTCCAGGCCCTGGCGGTGCGCCTCCTGGATGGCGATTTCGGTGGCCTCGTTGGCCACGCTGGGAATGACGCCGATGCGCAGCGGCGCCTGCTGCGCGAGCGCCGGGCCGGCGCCCAGCAGCAGCACCGCCAGGCACAGCCGCCGCAGGAAAGGAAGGAGAATTTGCATGATGCGGGTTTCCGGACCGGGCGGGCCGGCGGCCCGTCCACCCGCGCATCATACCGGCCGATACCGACGCCAGCCGCGGCAACCCTGTGCGCATCGATGGATTGCGCGCGCGCCCCGGTATCATAGGCGGCTGCCCCATCCGTCCGCAGGAACCCGCCATGACCGACCGCCAGCTCGTCATCCTCGCCGCCCTCAACATGATCGTCGCCGTCGGCGCGGGGGCATTCGGCGCCCATGGCCTGAAGCGTGTGCTGGATCCCGATCTGCTCGCCATCTGGCACACCGGCGTGCTGTATCACCTGGTGCATGCGCTGGGCCTGTTCGCAGTGGCGATGCTGGGCGCGCACTTCGGCTCGTCGCTGCTGGCCACGGCGGGCGCCGTGATGTTCGCCGGCATCGTGCTGTTCTCCGGCAGCCTGTACGTGCTGGCCCTGACCGGCACGCGCTGGTTGGGCGCGGTCACGCCGCTGGGTGGAGCGGCCTTCCTGGTGTCGTGGGCGATGGTGGCCTGGGCCGTCTATCGCACGCCCGCATGAACCCGCCGCCGGGCTCTTCCGGCGGCGCCAGCCGCGGGGCGCCGCATGCGGGCACGCCGGGCACCGTTGCCCGGCATGGTTCGCCGCTGGCCGGCATCGCCTGCGTGGCGGCGGGCGTGTTCTTCCTTACCGTCAGCGATGCCGTCGCCAAGCTGCTGGGCGAGCGCTACAGCCCGGTGCAGATCCTGTTCCTGCGCGCCAGCATCGCCCTGCCCTTCGTCGTGGCCCTCACGGCCAGCCTGGGCGGCCGCCACGCGCTGCGCACGCGCCACCTGGGCCTGCACCTGCTGCGCGGCGCCATCAATGTGATCTCGGCCACGTTCTTCTACCTGGGCCTGCGCAGCCTGCCGCTGGCCGAGGCCACGGCCATCTCTTACGCCGCCCCGCTGTTCGTCACGGCGCTGTCGGTGCTGGCCCTGCGCGAACGGGTCGACGCCGCGCGCTGGCTGGCCGTCGTCGTGGGCTTCGCGGGGGTGCTCGTCATCGTGCAGCCGGGCGCAGCCACCTTCCGGCCGGCCGCCCTGCTGCCCCTGGCGACGGCCCTGCTGTACGCGGTGATGATGGTGACGGCGCGCGCCATCGGCCGCGGCGAAGGCATGCTGACCACCATGGTCTACATCGTGATCGGGCAGCTCGTGTGCAGCGCGGTGGCCGTGCCCGCATTCTGGACCATGCCCGCGCCGGCCGACCTGCCATCCTTCGCCGCCGTGGCGCTGTTCAGCACGCTGGGCCTGACGTTCATCACGCAGGGATTTCGCATCGGTCCGGCCTCCACGGTGGCGCCGTTCGACTACACCGGACTTGTATGGGCCAGCCTGCTGGGCTGGCTGTGGTGGCAGGACGTGCCGGCCCTGTCCGCCTGCCTGGGCGCCGTGCTCATCGTGGCCAGCGGCGTGTACATCGTCTGGCGCGCGTCCCAGGCGCGGCCGGCGCAACGGGCCGGCTAGGCCTGCCGGCCCACCCTTCGCCGTCCGGCCCCGGCGCCGACCCCGATCATCAGTCGCCGGCGGGCGCCACGCGCAGCAGCGCGCCGTCGTCCGAATCGGTCAGCACATACAGCTGGCCATCGGGCGCCTGACGCACGTCGCGGATGCGCACGCCGTAGTCCTCCAGCAGTCGCTCCTCGGCCACGACCTTGTCGCCGTCGAGCTGCAGGCGGATCAGCACCTGCTGCGCCAGCGCGCCGATGAAGAGCGATCCCTGCCACTGCGCATGGCGGTCCGAGGTGTAGAACGCCATGCCGCTGATGGCGGGCGAACGCCGCCACCAGTACAGCGGCTCCACGCCGCCGGCCAGCGTCTCCCCCTTGGACTCAGGGATCTTCAGGCCCGAGTAGTTGACGCCATGGGTGGCCAGCGGCCAGCCGTAGTTGCCGCCGCGCCGCACCACATTGACCTCGTCGCCACCGCGCGCGCCGTGCTCGTGCTCCCATAGTTCGCCGGTGCGGGGATTGGCCGCCATCCCCTGAGGATTGCGGTGGCCATATGACCAGATCTCGGGCCGGGCCCCGGCACGGCCCACGAAAGGATTGTCGCGCGGCACCGAGCCGTCGGGATGCAGCCGCACGATCTTGCCCTGCAGCTTGTCCAGGTCCTGGGCGGTGGCACGCTGGTTGTTCTCGCCCAGCGTGGCATACAGGTAGCCGTCCAGGAACACCAGGCGCGAGCCATAGTGCTGCCCCGAAGACAGCTTGGGCTCCTGCCGGAAGAAGGTTCTGAAGCTTTCCAGCCGACGGCCGTCGTCGGACAGCCGTCCACGGCCGATGGCCGTGCCACTGCGACCGCCGTCGGGCCCCGCCTCGGCATACGACAGGTACACCAGCCGGTCCTGCGCGAACTGCGGCGACAAGGCCACGTCGAGCAGGCCGCCCTGTCCCTGCGCCAGCACGCGCGGCACACCCGTCAGCGGCGCCGACAAGTTGCCATCGGGCCGCAGCATGCGCAGCCGGCCCGGACGTTCAGTGATCAGCATGCTGCCGTCGGGCAGAAAGGCCATGCCCCAGGGATGCTCCAGGCCGGTGGCGACCTGCGTCACCGAGGCCTTGCCTGTCTTGGCGGGCAGCCCCTGGGCCGCGCCCGGCGCCGCCATCGCCATGGCGGCCAGCGCCAGCCACAGCCGCGCCGCCATGCGGCGCGCAAATCGATCACAAAGCGACATCGGTGAGTCCTCCCTGGACGCGTGGCCGGCGGAGATCCCCGCGACGCACCCTGGCGTACCATGGCGGCTGCGGCACATTGGCCGCATGCCGCCTTACGGAGACCCTGTTAAATGAAACTGTACTACCTGCCCGGTGCCTGTTCGCTGGCCGCGCACATTGCCCTGGAATGGCTGGGCAAGCCCTATGAAGCCCATAAGGTCGAGCGCGACGCGCTGAAGTCGCCGCAATACCTGAAGATCAATCCGATGGGGGCGGTGCCGGCGCTGGCCGACGGCGACTGGACGCTGACGCAGAACGTGGCGATCCTGGAATACTTGGCCGAGCAGGCGCCGCAGCGCGGCCTGCTGGGCGGCGACTCGCCGCGCGAACGCGCCGAGGCGCGCCGCTGGCTGGGCTTCGTCAACTCGGACGTCCACAAGACCTTCAGCCTGCTGTTCGGCGCGCAGCGCTACGCCGCGGCCGAAGCCGCGCAAGAGGAACTGCGTGCCAGCGCGGCCCGGTTGCTGCGCCAGCAGTTCGGCATCGTGGATGCGCACCTCGTCGGCCGCGAATACCTGGCGGGCGCCAAGCCGTCAGTGGCCGACGCCTACCTGTTCGTCGTGCTGCGCTGGGCGCACGCCAAGCAGATCGACCTGGGCGGGCTGGACCGCCTGGCCGCGTTTTTCCAGCGCATGCAGGCCGACCCCGGCGTGCAGGCCGCGATGCGCGCCGAAGGCCTGGAGCCGGCCTGAGCAATACCGCTGAACGCGGCGCCTGCAGGACAGCGGGCGCCAACATGACGGCGGCCGGCGCGCAGCCGGCCGCCTGCCCCGAGGCCTGGTTACGGCATCAGCCGCCCAGGTAGGCCTTGCGCACCTGGTCGTTGACCAGCAGGTTGGCACCCGTATCCTGCAGCACCACCCGGCCGTTCTCCAGCACGTAGCCTCGGTCGGCCACCTGCAGCGCCTTGTTGGCGTTCTGCTCCACCAGGAAAACTGTGACGCCCTGGTCGCGGATCGTGCGGATGATGTCGAAGATCTGCGCGATGACCAGCGGCGCCAGCCCGAGCGTGGGCTCGTCCAGCAGCAGCAGGCGCGGCCGGCTCATCAGCGCGCGGCCGATGGCCAGCATCTGCTGCTCGCCGCCCGACATCGTGCCCGCCCGCTGCACGGCGCGTTCCTTCAGGCGCGGGAACAGGTCGTAGACGTACTCCAGGCCGGACTCGATCTGCTGCCGGGTGGAGAAAAAGCCGCCCATCATCAGGTTCTCGGCAACCGTCAGATCCTTGAAGACCCGCCGCCCCTCGGGCGAGATGGCGATGCCGCTGCGCATGATCTCGTGCGTATCGCGCCCCGTGATCTCCTGGCCCTCGAACAGCACGCGCCCTTCGCGCGCCCGCGGATTGCCGCACACCGTCATCAGCAACGTGGTCTTGCCGGCGCCGTTGGCGCCGATCAGCGTGGCGATCTCGCCCTGGTTGACCTCGACCGACACGCCGTTGAGCGCCTGGATCGCGCCATAGTAGGTATGGATGTTTTCCAGCTTCAGCATCATTCTTCCCCCAGGTACGCCTTGATGACGCGCTCGTCGCTGCGCACCTGATCGGGGGTGCCGGTCGTGATGGGCTTGCCGTGCTCCATGACCAGGATGCGATCGGAAATACCCATGATGAGGCTCATGTCGTGCTCGATCAGCAGCACCGCCACGCCGAACTCGCGCCGCAGCTGGTCGATCAGTGCCTGCAGGTCGCGCTTCTCCTGCGGGTTCAGGCCGGCCGCGGGCTCGTCCAGCATCAGCAGGCGCGGCTTGGTGATCATGCAGCGGGCGATCTCCAGCCGGCGCTGATGCCCGTAGGCCAGGTTGCCGGCTTCGCGGTTGGCGTACTGGCGCAGGCCCATGAAATCGAGCCATTGCGCCGCGCGCGCCACGGCGTCGGCCTCGGACTGGCGATACGACTTCAGCTTCAGCAGGCCGGGCAGCAGTCGCGCCTCGACCTGGGTGTGCTGGGCCACCAGCAGGTTCTCCAGCACGGTCAGCTGCTTGAACAGCCGCACGTTCTGGAACGTACGCACCAGGCCATGGCGCGCCACCTTGTGGCTGGGCATGCCGGTGATGGACTTGCCGTCCATCAGGATGTCGCCCGCCGTGGGCTTGTAGAAGCCGCCCACGCAGTTGAACACGGTGGTCTTGCCGGCGCCGTTGGGGCCGATGATGGCGAAGACCTCGTCTCGCTTGACCTCGAAGGCCACGCTGTCGACGGCCAGCAGGCCGCCGAAGCGCATGGTCAGGCCGGATACTTGCAGCAGCGCCTCGCTCATTTGCCCAGCTCCACGTGCGGACGCTTCATGGGCAAGAGACCCTGCGGACGCCACATCATCATCAATACCATCACCAGGCCGAACACCAGCATGCGGTATTCGGCGAACTCGCGCGCCAGCTCGGGCAGCACCGTCAGCAGGATGGCCGCCAGGATGACACCCACCTGCGAACCCATTCCGCCCAGCACCACGATGGCCAGGATCAGGGCCGACTCGATGAAGGTGAAGGACTCGGGATTGACCAGGCCCTGGCGCGCCGCGAAGAACGCGCCGCCGAAGCCCGCGAACATCGCGCCCAGCGTGAACGCCGACAGCTTGATGCGCGTGGGGTTCAGGCCCAGCGAGCGGCAGGCGATCTCGTCCTCGCGCAGCGCCTCCCAGGCGCGCCCCACCGGCATGCGGATCAGCCGCGTCGACACCAGCAGCGTCACCAGCGCCAGCAGCAGCGCCATCAGGTACAGGTAGATCACCATGTGCTGGTTCTGGAAGGTCCAGCCCATGATCTCGTGGAACGTGCGCGTGCCCTCTTCGCTGGAACGGCGCGCCATCTCCATGCCGAACACGCTGGGCTTGGGGATGCCCGAGATGCCGTCGGGACCGCCCGTGAGCGTGTTCAGGTTGATGAGCAGCAGGCGAATGATCTCGCCGAAGCCCAGCGTGACGATGGCCAGGTAGTCGCCGCGCAGGCGAAGCACGGGAAAGCCCAGCACGAAGCCGAACAACGCCGCCACGGCGCCGGAGAACGGCAGCGCCTCCCAGAAGCCCCAGCCGCCCCAGTGGTAGAGCAGCGCGTAGGTATAGGCGCCCACCGCGTAGAAGCCGACAAAGCCCAGGTCGAGCAGGCCGGCGAAGCCCACCACGATGTTCAGGCCCAGGCCCAGCATGACGTAGATGAGGACCAGCGTGGCGATGTCGACCGAACTGCGGCCGGCGAAGAACGGCCACACCACGGCCGCGACGATGATCAGCGCGATGACGCCGCGCGATCCGCGCGTCGGCGCGGCCGGCAGGGTCGGGATGCCGAACTTCAGGGCGCGAAACGGCTTGGCGATCCACGGGCGCAGCAGCTGGAACGCGAACACGGCGGCGCTGGCGATGGCGACCATGTGCCATTGCGTTTCCATGACCGTGCGCGCCCCTTGGCGCACCAGGTGCAGGCCGAATACGGGCGTGACGATGATGGCGGTGAGGATGGCCGCCATCACCGCATTCTTGAGGGTATTGTTGTTGGCCATCAGACTTTTTCCACCTCAGGTTTGCCGAGCAGCCCCGTCGGGCGGAACAGCAGGATCAGCACCAGCAGCCCGAAGGCGACGATGTCCTTGTATTGTGACGAGATGTAGGCCGCCGCAAAGGTTTCGGCCAGGCCCAGCAGCACGCCGCCCAGCATCGCGCCGGGGATGCTGCCGATGCCGCCCAGCACCGCGGCGGTGAACGCCTTGATGCCGGCGATGAAGCCGATGAAGGGATTGAGCTTGCCGATGGTGACGGCGATCAGCACGCCGCCCACCGCCGCCAGCACCGCGCCCAGCACGAAGGTGAACGAGATCACCTTGTTGGTGTCGATGCCCAGCAGGTTGGCCATGTGCATGTCTTGCGAGCAGGCGCGCGAGGCGCGGCCCATGCGTGAATGCTTGATGAAGAGGGTCAGCGCCACCATGAGCGCCACCGTGACCACGATGATGACCATGCGCGAATACGGCAGCATGACGTCGAACTGGCCGCCCATGGGAATGCTGATGCCGCCCGACAGCAGCGCGGGCACGGCCATGTCGCGAGCGCCCTGGCCCAGCGCCATCCAGTTCTGCAGGAAGATGGACATGCCGATGGCCGAGATCAGGGCCACCAGGCGCGGACTGCCGCGCACCGGCCGATAGGCCACGCGCTCGACGCTGAAGCCGTAGATGCCGGTGACGAAGATGGCAACCAGCAGCATGGCCGCGATGATGAACCATACGGGCAGGCCGCTGTTGGTGCCCAGTGCGGTCAGGGTGACCAGGCCCACGTAGGCCCCGATCATGTAGATTTCGCCGTGCGCGAAATTGATCATGCCGATGATGCCGTAGACCATTGTGTAGCCAATGGCGATCAGCGCATAGATCGCACCCAGCGAGAGTCCGTTGAAGAACTGCTGGGTAAGTTGGGGAATGAGATCTGACATGGAAAGGAAACGCTCCAAATGGTTCCGGCCCCGGTAGTGCAAACCCGGAGCCGGATACCTGGACTACATCAGGCCGCCGAAGGCAGGAGCCCGCGCGGCGGCAAGATCCCGGCGTCAGCGCCGAAGATGATTACAGCTGGGTCTTGTTGCCGTTCTTGTCCCACTTGTACACGGCGAACTCGAAGTCCTTCAGGTCGCCCTTGGCATCGAACTCGACCTTGCCGATGGCCGTGTTGAAGCTGTTCTTGTGCAGGTAGTCGGCCACCTTGGCGGGATCCTCGCCCACGGCGTTGATGCCATCGACGATCAGCTGCACGGCCGCGTAGGCGGGCATCTGGAAGGCGCCGTCGGGATTGCGCTTCTTGTCCTGGAAGGCCTTCACGATGCCCTCGTTGCCGGGCAGTTTGGTGAAGTCGGCGGGCAGCGTGACCAGCAGGCCTTCGATGGCCGGGCCGGCGATGGCGACCAGGTCCTGGTTGGCGGTACCCTCGGGGCCCATGAACTGGACCTTCAGGCCTTGCTCGCGCGACTGGCGCAGCAGCAGGCCGAGTTCGGGGTGGTAGCCGCCGAAGTACACGAAGTCGACGCCGGCCGACTTCAGCTTGGTGATGACGGCGGAGTAGTCGCTGTCGCCGACGTTGATGCCTTCGAAGATCGCGACGTTGACGTTGTTCTTCTCCAGCGTGTCCTTCACCTGCGTGGCCACGCCCGAGCCGTAGGTCTGCTTGTCGTGCAGCACGGCAACCTTCTTCGGCTTGACGGTATTGGCGATGTAGCGGGCGGCGAACGGACCCTGCTGGTCGTCGCGGCCGATGGTGCGGAAGAAGAAGTGCGGCTTGATCGTGTCGGTGACCAGCGGCGAGGTCGCGCCCGGGGTGATACCCACGATGCCTTCCTGCTCGTACACGTTGACGGCAGGCACGGTGACGCCCGAGCACGCGTGCGCAACGGCAAACTTGGCGCCCGAGTTGACCACGCGGTTGGCGGCGGGCACGGCCTGCTTGGGTTCGCAGCCGTCGTCGATCAGGATGGGCTCGAGTTGCTTACCTTTGACGCCGCCCTTGGCGTTGATGGTCTCGATCGCGGTCAGCGCGCCGGCCTGGATCTGGTCGCCGTACTGGGTGTTGGGGCCGGTCATGGGCTGCGGGATGCCGATCTTGATGGTGTCGGCGGCATGCACGCTACCAGCCAGGACGAGGGCGCCCAAGGCAACGGCGAGAGGGGTAAGGCGTTGCGCGATTTTCATTCGGACTTCTCCAGCGAGGGGGTTTGGACGGCGTTGCCCGACCCGGCGGACGGATGGCCCGGCCGTTCGAAGCGAGCATTGCCGGCTTCTTTGTCTAAACGGCAATGTGGGCGGTATTCTGTTCGGTCACCCAGGGCGTGTCACTGCGTGGAATCCCCAATATTTCATACAACTGAATAAAAAGGGACATAATACAGCGCAGCATACAGCCACGTACGCGACCCGAGGTCTGCCCTGCCCGGTGCACCCTCCGCTCATCGCGCCTGCTGGTGCACCCCCGCGGGACGGGCCAGGTTCCACATCAGTGCACGAAACGGCGCCAGCATGGCGAGGTTCACGGCCAATTTCACAGCCAGGTCGCCCAGCAGCCACGTCAGCCACGGCAACCCCGTGCCGCCGAAGGCCACGCCGAAGAACACCACGGTGTCGAACACCGCCCCGGCGGTGCCAGAGACGAGCGGCGCGCGCCACCAGCGCTGGGCGCGCAGGCGGTCGAACACACGGATGTCGATCAGCTGGGCGCACAGGTAGGCCAGCCCCGAGGCCAGCGCGATGCGCGGCGCGGCGACCAGGGCGGACACGGCCAGCGCCAGGGCGAAGCCGCACCAGGCCACCCGGCGCGCGGCCGAGGGCCCGAAGCGGCGATTGAGCACGTCGGTGACCAGGAACGCCACGGGATACGACAGCCCGCCCCAGGTCAGCCAATCGTTCAGCGGCACCTGCACCAGGATGTTGGACCCCACCACGACCACGCCCATGCACAGCACCGCCACGGCGAACTGCCCGGCGCTCATGCGGGGATAGCGGGGCGCGGCGGCGGATGTCATTGGCCGAACTCCTGCCCCAGCTCGCGTGAGCGGCGCGCGGCCGCCTGCATGGCCTGTTCCACCGTCTGCACCAAACCGGCCTGCTCGAACACCGCCAGCGCGGCGGCGGTGGTACCGCCCTTGGACGTGACGCGCTGGCGCAGCACCGCGGGCGGCTCGTCGGACTGTGCAGCCAGCCGGGTGGCGCCCGCCAGCGTACCCAGCGCCAGCTGGCGGGCCTGCTCTTCGTCCAGCCCTACTGCCCGGCCGCCGGCGATCAACGCCTCGAGGAACAGGAACACGTACGCCGGGCCGCTGCCCGACAGCGCCGTCACGGCATCCAGGGCTGCGTCATCGGCCACCCAGACCACCTCGCCCACCGCCTGCAGCAGGCGCCCGGCCAGTTCGCGGTCGGCCTGGCTGGCGCCCGGCAGGGCCGCCAGGCCGGTGATGCCGGCGCCCACCAGCGCCGGGGTGTTCGGCATGCAGCGCACCAGCCGCTGCCAGGGCGCCTGCGGCGTTCCCAGCCAGCCGGCCAGCGTATCGGCGCGCAGGCCCGCGGCCACGCTGATGACCAGCGTGTCGGCGCGCAGGAAAGCGCGCGTGCCAGCCACGGCCTGGTGCATGTTCTGAGGCTTGACCGCGTAGATCCACACCCGGCAGCGCGCCAGCGCCTCGTCGGCCGCGGCCGCGACGGTCATGCCGCGGGCGCGCCAGGCGGCGTGCGCCGCCGTGTCGATCTCGATCACGTGGATGTTATCGGCCGGGCAGACCTGGCCAGCCAGGCCCGAGGCCAGCGCGGCGGCCATGTTGCCGCCGCCGATGAAGGCAATGGAAAGGGTGTCGTCCATGGGGCGCGATTGTAAACCGGCCCGCCAGCCCGGCCTCTTGCGGGATGCCCCAGGGGTTACGGAAATCGACGGGTTTCTCTATATTCGTTTGACAGTTCAGCCCCGCCAATGTGAAAGTCACGCCTTTGACACAAACCATTCATAAAGTGTCAGACCTTGCATCGGACGATCCCGATGCTGGCCTATAGAAAGGAAAGGAGGAATCCTCATGCGCACCCCCCACCTGGCGCTCGCCGCCACCGCGGCCGCCGTCGCCCTGGCAGCCATCCCGGCCCACGCCGCCACCGAAATCCAGTTCTGGCACTCCATGGAAGGCGCCCTGGGCGACCGCGTCAACGCCATGGTCACCGAATTCAACAAGGCAAACCCCGACTACCAGATCAAGGCGGTCTACAAGGGCAACTACGGCGAATCCATGAATGCCGGCATCGCGGCCTTCCGCGCCGGCAACGCCCCGGACATCCTGCAGGTGTTCGAGGTGGGTACCGCCACCATGATGTATGCCAAGGGCGCCATTAAGCCCGTGCAGCAGATGTCCGAGGAAGCCGGCGATCCGATCGACCCGAAGGCCTTTATCGGCGCGGTCGCGGGCTACTATTCGTCGCCCGAGGGCAAGCTGGTGTCCATGCCGTTCAACAGCTCGACCGTGGTGTTCTACTACAACAAGGACGCCTTCAAGAAGGCGGGCCTGGATCCCGAGAAGCCCCCCAAGACCTGGCAGGAAGTGGCCGAGGCCGGCCAGAAGCTGAAGGCCGCGGGCCAGGAATGCGGCTACACGACCTCCTGGCCGTCGTGGGTCCAGCTCGAGACCTTCTCGGCCTGGCACAACGTGCCGTACGCCACCAAGGACAACGGCTTCGGCGGCCTGGACGCGCGCCTGGCGGTCAACACCGACCTGCACGTGCGCCATCTGGACAACCTGGCCAAGCTCGGCAAGGAAGGCATCTTCATGTATGGCGGCCGCGGCGACGAGCCCAACTCGCTGTTCATCAGCGGCAAGTGCGCCATGATCACGGGCTCCAGCGGCCTGCGCGCCAACATCATGAAGAACGCCAAGTTCGAGTTCGGCACCTCCACCGTGCCCTACTACAGCGACGTGCAGGGCGCGCCGCAGAACACCATCATCGGCGGCGCGTCGCTGTGGGTGTTCGCCAACAAGAAGCCCGAGGTCTACAAGGGCGTGACCAAGTTCTTCAAGTTCCTGGCCAGCCCCGAGGTCGCCGCCAACTGGCACCAGCAGACCGGCTATGTGCCCGTCACCAAGGCCGCCTACGAGCTGACCCAGAAGGCCGGCTTCTACGAGAAGAACCCGGGCACCGACGTGGGCGTCAAGCAGCTCAACGTCGAGACCACCGCGCAGTCGCGCGGCCTGCGCCTGGGCTACCTGCCGCAGATCCGCGAAATCGAGGATGCCGAGATCGAGCGCATCGTCTCGGGCAAGGTCTCGGCCAAGGACGGCCTGGCCAACGTCGTCAAGCGCGGCAACGAGCTGCTGGAGAAGTTCGAGAAGAGCGTCAACTAAACTCGCACTTCGAGGGGGGCCGCGTGGCGACCCCCGGCTGGGCGCCATGGCGCGGTCAGCGTTGTACCTGTGTGATGGCGGCGGTTCCACGAACCGCCGCCTTTGATCATTTTCCCGGCCTGGAGCCTCATGGAAAAAAGAGTCGTATTCGGCCACAAGCTGCTGCCGTACCTGTTGCTGGCGCCGCAGCTCGTCATCACGGTGGTCTTCTTCTTCCTGCCTGCCGGCCAGGCCATGTGGCAGTCCCTGCGTCTGGAAGACGCATTCGGCCTGTCCTCGGAGTTCGTCGGTCTGGCCAACTTCGCCGACCTGTTCCACGACGACAACTACCTGGATTCGTTCCGCGTCACCGCCGTCTTCTCGGTGCTGGTCGCGGGCATCGGCCTGGCCGTGTCGCTGCTGCTGGCCGTGATGGCCGACCGCGTGCTGCGCGGCGCCGGCCTTTACAAGACGCTGCTGATCTGGCCGTACGCCGTGGCTCCCGCGGTGGTCGGCGTGCTGTGGCTGTTCCTCTTCTCGCCTTCCGTGGGCATCCTGGCGGTGGCCCTCAACGGCATGGGCGTGCCCTGGAATCCGCGCCTGGACAGCGGACAGGCCCTGACGCTGGTGCTCATCGCCGCCATCTGGAAGCAGATCTCGTACAACTTCCTGTTCTTCCTGGCCGGACTGCAGTCCATCCCTCGTTCGCTCATCGAAGCCGCCGCCATCGACGGCGCCTCGCCCGCGCGCCGCTTCTGGACCATCGTGTTCCCGCTGCTGTCGCCCACCACGTTCTTCCTGCTGGTGGTCAACGTGATCTACGCGTTCTTCGACACCTTCGCCGTGATCGACACCACCACCCAGGGCGGCCCGGGCAGGTCCACCGCCATCCTGGTCTACAAGGTGTACAGCGACGGCTTCCGCGGGCTGAACCTGGGTTCGTCGGCCGCGCAGTCGGTGGTGCTGATGGTGATCGTCATCGCGCTCACCGTCGTGCAGTTCCGCTACATCGACCGCAAGGTCCAGTACTGATTCCGTAGAGGCAGATTCATGGTAGAACGCCGCCCCTGGCTGGACATCCTGGCCCACGTCATCCTGCTGTGCGGGGTGGCGCTGGTTGCCTTCCCCATCTACGTCACCTTCGTGGCCTCGACCCAGACCGCGCAGGAGGTCGCCTCGGCCCCCATGTCGCTGCTGCCGGGCAGCCACTTCATCGAGAACTACCGGCAGGCCCTGTTCGCGGGCTCCGGCGGCGGCTCGGCCGGCGCGCCGGTCGGCCGCATGATGTACGTCAGCCTCATCATGGCGCTGGCCATCTCGCTGGGCAAGATCGCCATCTCGCTGCTGTCGGCCTTCGCGGTGGTGTACTTCCGCTTCCCCGGCCGCATGTTCTTCTTCTGGATGATCTTCGTCACGCTGATGCTGCCGGTGGAAGTGCGCATCGCGCCCACCTACAAGGTGGTGTCCGACCTGGGCATGCTCAACAGCTATGCGGGCCTGACCCTGCCGCTGATCGCCTCGGCCACCGCCACCTTCCTGTTCCGCCAGTTCTTCCTGACGGTGCCGGACGAGCTGGTGGAGGCCGCCCGCATCGACGGCGCCGGGCCGGTGCGCTTCTTCCGTGACGTGCTGCTGCCGCTGTCGCGCACCAGCATCGCCGCACTGTTCGTCATCCAGTTCATCTATGGCTGGAACCAATACCTGTGGCCGCTGCTCATCACCACGCAGGAAGACATGTACCCCGTGGTCATCGGCATCAAGCGCATGATCAGCGGCGGCGACAGCGTCACCGAATGGAACCTGACGATGGCCACCGCGATCCTGGCGATGCTGCCGCCGGCGCTGGTCGTCATCCTGATGCAGAAATGGTTCGTCAAGGGCCTGGTCGACACCGAAAAGTGATGGCCTCGCAGTCGCAACCCGCCCTCGTCCCCGACACGCACATCCGCGAACGCATATACGTATGGCTACCCTGAGCTTCCAACGCGTCAAGAAGACCTATGCCGGCAACGTCCCGGTGATCCACGGCATCGACATGGAGATCGCCGACGGCGAGTTCATCGTCATTGTGGGCCCCTCGGGCTGCGGCAAATCCACGCTGATGCGCATGGTCGCCGGCCTGGAATCCATCACCAGCGGCGAGATCCAGATCGACGGGCGCACCGTCAACAACCTGGAACCGGCCGAGCGCGACATCGCCATGGTGTTTCAGAACTACGCCCTGTACCCGCACATGAGCGTGTACGACAACATGGCCTACGGCCTGAAGATCCGCAAGTGCCCGAAGGAAGAGATCCGCAAGCGGGTCGAAGCCGCGGCGCAGATTTTGGAACTGGGCAAGCTGCTCGATCGCCGGCCGCGCCAGCTCTCGGGCGGCCAGCGCCAGCGCGTGGCCATGGGCCGCGCCATCGTGCGCGAGCCCAAGGTGTTCCTGTTCGACGAACCCCTGTCCAACCTCGACGCCAAGCTGCGCGTGGCGATGCGGCTGGAGATCCTGAAGCTGCACCGCCGCCTGGGCACCACCAGCCTGTACGTCACGCACGACCAGGTCGAGGCCATGACGCTGGCGCACCGCATGGTGGTGATGAACCAGGGCGTGCCCGAGCAGATCGGCACGCCGATGGAAGTCTTCGAAAAACCCGCCTCCACCTTCGTGGCGGGCTTCATCGGCTCGCCGCCGATGAACCTCGTGCCGGTGCAGGTCGACGGTGACGGCATCGTCAAGGCCACCGACGGCACGCCGCTGGAGATCTCGCCCCTGGACGTGCCCGCGCCCGTGCGCGGCCGCAGCGTCATCATGGGCATGCGGCCCGAGCACATGCTGCTGAACACCCGCGGCCTGACGGCCGAAGTCGAGATGATCGAGACGCTGGGTTCCGAGCAGCTGGTGCACTGCCGCTGCGGCTCGTCCATGCTGGTGGTGCGCTGCACGACGCGCCAGCTGTCCGATTCGCTGACGCGCGTCGGCGAGCGCGTGCAGATCGGCCCCGACGGCCGGCATCCGCTGCACTGGTTCGAGCCCGACCACGGCGGGCGCCGCATCCAGGGACTGTAACGGCGCGCGGGCCGGCCCGGGGGGTTCCAAACGGTCTCCCGCGGCGCCCGGTGCCTGGATGCCCGGATGAGGCTACGCCGGGCCGTCCAACGCAGCGGGCTCCACACCGCCGCCCGCTGCCTTGTACACCCGCACCAGCGTGGCCCGCAGCCACGCGTCGCTATCGGCGAGATCGGCCTGCGCCTGGCGCCAGGCCTGTTCGGCCCGCAGGGCCGTCGCGTCGCTGACCAGCCCATTGGCGGCGCGGGCGTGCGCAAGCTCGAATTGTTCCCGGCTGGCGGACGCGCGGGCCCGCAGGCGGTCGTTGCGCATGCGCTCGGCCGCATGATCGTTCAAGGCATCGTCCAGCTCTTGCCACGCCTTCAGCACGCTCTGTCGCCAGGCGACCGCCGCGGCCTGCTGGTCGGTTCGCCGTAATTCGACGACGGCGCGGCGGCGCCCCTGGTCGAAGATCGGCAGACTCAGCACCGGGCCGATCTGCCAGCTGCGCGACCCCCATTCGGCCAGCGTATTCGTCGCCATCGACTGCACGGAGGCCGACGCGCCCAGCGCGATGCGCGGATACAGATCGGCCACGGCCACGCCGATCTCGGCCGTGGCCTGGTGCAGCCGGGCCTCGGCGGCTTGCACGTCCGGGCGGCGGCGCAGCAGGTCGGACGGCTGGCCCAGCGCCAGCGAGGGCAGCGTGGGCGACGTATCGGCGTCCAGCGCTTCTGCTTGCGGGCCCAGCAGCGGCTCCAGCGCGCCCGGCACGTCTCCCGTCAGCAGCGCAATCTGGTTGGCCGCGGCCCCCAGCTGCGCCCGCAGCGCGACCTGTCGCGCCTGCAACGCGGCCACGCCCTCGGCCTGCGCCAGCGCGGGCTCCTGGTCGCTCAGGCCGGTGGCGGCACGGGCTCGGACCAGCTCCAGCAACTCACCAGCGATCGCGACCTCGCGTGCCAACAGCGCCTGCTGGCGCTGCAACCGGCGCAGCTCGAAGTACGCGCGCGCCAGTTCGCTTGCCAGTACCCGCCGCGCATCGCGCAGCTGCGCGGCGGCGGCCTGCACGCCGGCGTCGGCCGATTCGACGGAACGCCGCACCCGGCCCCATAGATCCAGTTCCCACGAAACGTCGAAGCCGGCCTGGTATAGCGAGAACGGCTCGCTCAGCACTTCGATCAGCTGGGGGGCATTGGCGCCACCAATGGCATTGACCAGGCGCGTCTCGGCGCCGTGCTCGCTCTGTCTCAGGCGTGTGGCCTGGGCATTGAATTCGGCCTGCGGCGCCTGTTGCGAGGCCATCATGCGCCGCTGCAGCCGGCTCTGCGTAAACCGCAGCGCGGCCGCCTGCAAGTCGGGGCTGGCCTGGACGGCACGCGCCTGCAGCGCGTCCAGCGTGGCGTCGCCGAACGCATGCCACCAGGCATCGGGCAGCGTGTCGTTCGACAGCGGAAGCGACCCGGCCAGATCGCGCGCGCCGGCCGGGCGTGCGTGCCAGTCGGCCGGCGGGTTCGCCTGGGGAGGCTGGAAGTCCGGCCCCACGCTGGCGCAGCCGGCCAGCAGCAGGATCAGGCCAGCCGCCAGCCGCGGGCCGCGCCGGGTTTGGAAGAAGCGGATGGGAAGGCGCGCACAGGTGATCGGCATGGCTTAGACGAGGCGATGGCGAAACAGCCACGCAGCCAGCGGCAAGGTGATGGCGGCCACGCAGAGGAAAGGAATGAAATCGCGCCAGACCTCACTCAGCGTCGCGCCTTCCAGGTAGACGCGGCGGGCGATGTCGATGGCAAAGCGCAGGGGATTGGCGTAGGTGGCAATCTGGAAGGCCTCGGGCATGTTGCGCACCGGCGTGGCCAGACCCGACAGCAGCACCAGAGGCACCAGCAGCACGAACGTATACAGCATGGCCTGCTGCATGTTCGCCGACAGCGCCGAAATCGACAGCCCGATCCCGACCACCGCCATGGTGAAGAGCAGCAGGCCGGTCGCCAGCGTCATCACGCTGCCTGCCATCGGGATGCCAAACCAGGAGCGGGCGATCAGCAACACCACCGACGACTGCAGCAGGCCGATGGCGATGGCTGGCAGCGCTTTGCCGATCATGATCTGGCTGGGGGAGACCGGCGTGATCAGCAGCTGGTCGAAGGTGCCCTGCTCGCGCTCGCGCGCCACCGACAGGGCCGCCAGCATCATCACCTGGATCATGCTGAGCGAGGCGATCAGGCCGGGCACGATGTTCCAGCGCGTCTCCAGGTTGGGGTTGAACCACGCGCGCGACTCGAGCGAGATGGCGGCCGTCCCGGCACCGGGCAACGTAGCGTTGAAGGCGGCGACCACCGCGCGGACCTGACCGGCGGCGCTACCTGCCGTGGTGGAGTTGCGCCCGTCCAGCACCACCTGCAGCGGCGCGCCGCCCTGCCCGCCCAGGCGGCTGTCGAAGTCGGGCGCGAAATGCAGCACCAGCAGCGCATCGCCCGAGACGATGGCCTCGGCGATCTGCCCGGATGATTGCAGCGTGGCCACCCGGTGGAACACCCCGGTGCCGTCCAGCCGCGCCAGCAGGCGCTGCGACTGCTCGCCACGGCTCTGGTCCAGCACGGCGTACGGGACGTCGTTCAGGTCGAACGTCGCGCCATAGCCGAACAGCAGCGTCTGCAGGATCACGGGCACCAGCAGGATGACCCGGTTGGCCGGGTCCTTCAGC
>Ga0182743_1001005_pt1 | contig 30228 bp, 26 predicted proteins | sample eDN3rd30CKraftOP_FD_128522 | JGI IMG/M metagenome (GOLD analysis project Ga0182743, IMG submission 128522) | Enriched Organic Plus compost microbial communities from Emeryville, California, USA - eDNA 3rd pass 30_C Kraft OP (version 2) (version 2) ... | reverse complement strand
CCGACGGATTGAAGCGTCAATTAGGCCAAACCGTCGTCGTGGAAAATCGCCCCGGCGCTGGCGGCAACATCGGCGCGGAATATGTCGCCCGCGCCAAGCCCGATGGCTACACCATCATGTTCGGCACCTCCGGCCCGCTCGCCATCAACGGCAGCCTCTACAAGCAACAGCAATACGATCCGCAAAAGAGCTTTGCTCCCATCATCCGCATCGGCCACTTGCCCAATATCCTCGTCGTTCATCCCTCGCTGCCCGTGCACAACGTGCAAGAGCTGATCGCCTACGCAAAACAGAATCCGGACAAACTCAGTTATGCCTCATCAGGCAACGGCGCCTCGTCGCATCTGGCGGGCATTCTGTTCAACAAAATGGCAGGCACGCAGATCCTGCACATTCCCTATAAAGGCACCGGGCCTGCATTGAATGACTTGCTGGGCGGTCAGGTGTCGATGTCGTTCACCGACATTCTCACTGCCCTGCCTCATGTCAAAGCAGGCACATTGCGCGCCATCGGTCTGGCCAGCGCAGAGCGTTCGCAAGCGCTGCCCGATCTGCCCACCCTGTCAGAGCAAGGGCTGGACGGCTATGACGTCAGCGTGTTCTTCGGCATCGTGGCGCCGCGCAGCACGCCCAGCGATGTGATCGATAAATTGAACCAGGCATTCATCGCCGTCCTGGCTGATCCTGACGTCAAAGAGACCTTGCACAAGCAAGGCATTGTTGAAGCAGACGACAAAACCCCTCAAGGCCTGGCCTCCTTCATCGATGTACAGGTCCCGAGATGGCGCGCCATCATTCAGGAAGCCGGCGTCGCCCTTGACTAAGGATATCCCGCATGTCTCTCCCTTCGCTGCCGGCTGGTGCGCTGACCGGATGCAAAATCATTGATCTGTCGCGTGTACTGGGTGGCCCATATTGCACGCAGCTGCTCGCGGACCATGGCGCTGATGTCATCAAGATCGAACCGCCCGTCGGCGACGAAACACGCGGATGGGGCCCGCCTTTCTTGCATGAGACCGCGTCGTACTTCATTGGCGTCAATCGCAATAAACGCGGCATGACACTGGATCTATCCGAGCCAGCGGGACAGGAACTGCTGCGCCATCTCTTGGCGGATGCTGATGTGCTGGTCGAAAATTTCAAGCCAGGCACCCTGGAAAAATGGGGCCTCGGGTACGAGCAGCTCAGCGCGGTGTTTCCTCGCCTGATTCACTGCCGAGTCAGCGGCTTTGGCGCAGACGGCCCGTTAGGCGGCCTGCCCGGCTATGACGCCTGCGCACAAGCCATGTGCGGTTTGATGAGCGTCAATGGCGATGCTGAGGGCGATGCCACGCGGGTTGGCCTGCCTGTCGTGGACATGGTCACGGGGCTGAACGCTGCCGTCGCCGTCCTGCTGGCATTAAACGAACGCGTGCGCAGCGGCCTGGGCCAGTTTCTGGACATCACGTTATACGACTGCGCGGTGTCGTTATTGCATCCACATGCCGCAAATTATTTTTATAGCGGCAATGTCCCTGGCCGCACAGGGAATGCGCATCCCAACATCGCGCCTTATGAAACGCTGCCGACACAAAGCGGACCGATCTTTCTGGCCGTGGGCAACAATCGGCAGTTTGCAGCGTTGGCGCGTGCATTGCACGCCGAGGCCTTGTTGACCGACGCGCGATTTACGAACAATGCAGATCGTCTGCAACATCGCGATGCCTTGCGTGCAGAGTTGACCGGAAAACTGGCCTCGCACGATGCCGCGACGTTGGCAGAACAACTGCTGCGACAAGGGGTACCCGCCGCAGCGGTGCAAAATGTCGAGGACGTATTGCATCATCCACATACCCGGCATCGCCAGATGGTGTTGGAACAAGGCGAATATCGAGGCGTGGGATCACCGATCAAGTTATCTCGCACGCCGGCCAGTCTGCGGCGATTGCCGCCGGAGCTGGGAGAACATAATGAGGAGATACGATCTGGCATAGATGCCACGTACCGAGCCTGACGCGCGGCCCGGACGGCACATCGCGCTCAAACGCAGGCTGGCAATGATTCCTCGTCAATCATGTCCAGCCATGCCTGGGCCAAATCATGCAGCGGCTTGTCCACGAGTTTGCCGTCCACCGTCACCGCACCATGTCCGCCTTGCGCTACCGCGTCTGTCACTCGTTTAGCCCAGGCCAGCTCATCGTCGGAAGGCAAGAAGCCCCTGTTCACAGGCGCCACCTGCTTGGGATGAATACATAGTTGCCCGCCAAAGCCGAGGCGGCGCGCAGCGGCTGCCGTAGCTTGCAAGGCGCCGGGATCATCCCAATGCAAGGTCGCGCCATCGACAGGCGCAGCCAAGCCGGCACGCCTCGACGCCAGCACCAGGGCAACACGTATTGGCAGCCAGCCATTCTCGTCTTGAATACCCGTATCACGGGCAAAATCAACGCTGCCAAATACCAGGCGTACGACTCCGGGCACCCGCGCCAAGGCGGCCGCATTTTCTACCCCTGCGGCGGTTTCGATCAACGGAAACAGGCGTACGTTATCGCCCAGGCGCTGACGCAACTGATTCAATGTCGATGGATCCTCTGCCTTGGGCAACATCACCGCATGACAGCCCGCCTCCTGCAAGGCGCAGACATCATCGTCAAACCAAGACGTGTCCGCGCCATTGACGCGTATCAACGCAGGGCAGGCAGATGATGCAAGCCACGGCACCGCCAAACTGCGCGCCCGTACTTTTGCCTCGGGCAACACCGCGTCCTCGAGATCCAGAATGATGGCGTCCGCACCGGCTGCCGCGGCCTTGTCAAAACGCTCGGGGCGATCTCCCGGCACAAACAGCAAGCTACGCAGACGTTTCATCACTCATGCCTCCTCGTGAACTGAGAAACGACGCCGCTGCGTCACCAGCAGCACGCCGCACAGTAAAGCCGGAATCACGATCAGAACGAAAGCGATCCGATAGCTGTCAAAGAGCGCCATCATGGCGCCAAACAAAGGCGGTCCCACCACCACGCCCAGAAAAGTACAGGTCAGCGCCCCGCCCGTCGCCATGCCGGTTTTGCCCGCCGGCGCCTGACGCGCGATTTCCGCGAGGTATACGCCATTCCAACCGACGGCTGCCGCGCCCAGCACCACCAGCGCCAGCGCCACCATCGGCACGGGTGTCTGGGCCGATAGCGACGCCAATACCAGTACTCCCAATCCCATCAAGGCTGCCAGAACGGCCAACATCAGGACCGCCCCCAGATAGCGGTCGGCGCACCATCCCCAAAAAATGCGCCCCACCACCCCGGCCACCTGGCCCAACGACAACAGCGCGCCCGCAGCAATCAAGGTGTAAGCGAGACTATCGTGCAAATACGTCACGAGGTAGGCACTGAACGACCATTGCACCGCTGAAAAGCATAACGAGGCGCCAGCCAACAACGACAGCGTTCTATGCGAAAAAATCAACGCCAGCGGCGCACGTAGATTTCCCAGTCCTGCCGTTCGGGCCGGTTTGCGGTCCGCATCCAGTTCCGCACGCACCCACTGCGCCAACAACGCACATATCAGGCACGCCGCCGCCGTTACCAGCAGCGCCCCTTGCCACCCCACGCCGATTTCGAGCTTGGGGGCCAACAGACCCGCCAGCACACCGCCCAGCGGCACGCCGGTCTGTTTGATGGAAAACACGAACGACATTCGATGCACAGGCGTGGTCTGGATCAGCAGATGCGAACTGGCCGGCGTGATAGGTCCATAACCGAGGCCCAACAGTATCGCGCCGATAGCCAGCAACACCGTATACCCGGCCACGCTCAAGAGCAGCCCTGCCGCACACAACACCAGTCCCAATTGACTGGCACGGATCGCTCCCAGTCGAGACACCCAGCCGCCCGCCATCAAACTGCCTGCCATCGCGCCGACATACATCAACGACACGTAAATGCCGATTGATTCGCCCGCCACACCCGTCTGGGCACTGATCGCAGGTGCCAACACCGGCACCACCAATGCGGCTGCAGCCACCAACGACTGCACCGCCAACGTAATCGCCAGAACTGCGCCGCTGGAGACCCTCACACAGGCACCTGCCATTCACGGCGGAATGACTCGCGGTAACTGAAGCGATCCGCGGGATGGACACTGACGGCCAGTTCAACCAGCGCATCGCGCGCATCCATATATCGGCGCTCCAGCCGCAAGCCCGCCGATCCTGGCTTGGCTCCGAGACGGGACGCCAGCGCCTTGTCCAATACGACACCCTGTATATCCTGATGCACCGTCGTGATCTGTACGTCGAACTCTTCCTCCAGCACCGCATACAGCGCGCGCGTCATCCGGCCCCGTATGCCCGTCACCGAGCGAAAGGCCGGCGCGATATACGCGTCAGTCAAACAGATAGGCGCGTCATGCGCTTTGGTGTAACGCAACCCCCATACGTGCAGCCAGGTTTCGCCCGGCGACGCATCCAGGGTATCTGCCAGGTCGCCGTCCACATTCAACAATGCCTGGCCCTCGATTTCCAGAGAGGTTTCATAGGCGTACTGCCGCAGATCCGTAATTCCCGACATGGTCTGCGTGTACTGCGTCACCGGCTCCTGTCTAAGCACACGACTGCCTACGCCCGCCTGGCGCGTCACCATCCCCATTTGCACCAACTGTTTGACCGCCTCGCGGATGGTAAAACGCGACACGCCAAACTGATCGCACAATTCAAACTCGGTGGGCAGCAAACTGCCCACCGGATACCGGCCCGCTCGTATCTCGTTGATCAGCGTCGTCGCCAACTGCAAATATCGCGGACGGCCGCCTGGCGCTTCGATCTTTACTGTCATAAAACGGCTTTCTTCCTCAAACTGGCAATCTGATCAGGTCCATAACCCGCCTGCGCCAGCAACTCGTCAGTATCAACGCCCATCGCTGGCGCCGCCCGGGTCAATGGGGCCTCCCCAGGGCACCGGATGGGCGACACCACGTTACGTATCGCCCTGCCCTGCGTATCATAAGCGTCCAGCAAGCACTGACGCGCCTTTACAAACGGACTATCCAGCGCCTGAGCCACATCATAAACGGGCGCCGCGGGGATCCGGCCCGCAAAACGCGCCATCCAGTGGTCGGTCGTCTGGGACATGAAGACGGCTTCCAGCTCCTCATTAAAGCGATCGCGGTTCTGCAGACGATCCTTGAAACTGCGGTAATCCGGGTTATCGATCCACTCGGGATGATCCATCGCCTGCGCCAGCAAAGGCCAGAACTTTTCCTTGTTGCACATAATAAAGATCCAGCTGTCTGCCGTACGATACAACTGGCTGGGCACCAGCGAGGGATGCCCGGACCGGGGCGCACGTCCTGTTTTGTGCCCGCCGTTCAAATACCATGTTGCCAGATATCCCAGGTTGTGCAACGCCACGTCGAACAGGCTGACATCCACGTCTCGCCCTGTCCCGCTCTGGCGCGCGCCCAGAACCGCCGACACCAGGCCCAGCGCTGCCGTCGTTCCCGTCATCAAATCGATGATGGACAGTCCGAATCGCGACGGCGGGCCATCAGGCTCGCCGGTGAGCGACAGGTACCCCGCCTCCGACTGCATCAGATAGTCATACCCAGGCCAGCTCGCGCGCTCGCCCTCGCGGCCATACGCCGACAAATGCACGCAGACGATATCCGCCCGAACCTCACGCAAGGCGTCATAGGTCAGCCCAAGCCGGCCTGGCAGGTCTCCGCGCAAGTTATTGAATACCGCATCGGCGTGCCGGCACAGATCGCGCAGCACCTGCTGGCCTTCCGGCCGTTTCAGATCCAGCGTGACGCTTTTCTTGTTGCGATTGAAGGCCTGATAAAAATGGCTGTCTCCAGGTCCGAAATAATGTGGCCCCACCGCTCGGCCGACATCGCCGCCATCGTGGGGATTTTCTATTTTGATGACCTCTGCACCTAGATCGGCCAGATGCTGCGTGCCAAACGGCCCCGCGCCATATTGCTCCACCGAAACAATACGCAACCCTGTGAGCGGCAGGCTCATACGCGGTTCCTCTCGATCAGCTGCTTGGAAATGATGATGCGCTGCAGTTCATTGGTGCCCTCCCCAATGACCAGCAGCGGCGCATCGCGGTAGAAACGCTCGACCAGGTATTCTTTGGAATAGCCATATCCGCCATGGATACGCATGGCTTCCAATGAGTTCTCCACGGCTGTCTCAGTCGCAAAGAGCTTTGCCATCCCCGCCTCCATGTCGCAACGCTCACCGCGGTCATACGCTTGCGCCGCTTGCAGCGTCAACAGGCGTGCGGCTTGCGTGCGCGTTGCCATGTCGCCGAGCTTGGTCTGGATGGCCTGATGCTCGCAAATCGGTTTGCCGAACGTCTTGCGCTGCTGAGCGTACTTGACCGACTCGCGCAACGCGGCCTGCGCCACGCCTACGCCGCGGGCCGCGACGTTGATGCGGCCCAATTCCAGTCCGTTCAGTATCATCTGCAGGCCTCGGCCCTCGACTCCTCCAATCAAGCGGTCGGCGGGAATGCGGTAGTTCTCGAATACGAGTTCAGTCGAATCAATGCCTTTGTACCCCAGCTTTTCCAGTTTTCGGCTGACGGTGAATCCCGGTCCCTTCTCCGCGATGAAAAGGCTCATCCCTTTGTGACGCGGCTCGGCTTGTGGATCCGTTTTGACCAACAGTGCAAAGCAATTGCCGTAATAGCCATTGGTGATCCACATCTTTGCGCCATTGACGACATACTCGTCGCCCTCGCGCCGTGCCGTGGTCCGAATCGCCTGCAGGTCGGTGCCGCAATCGGGCTCCGTCAATCCGATCCCGCCACGCAGCTCGCCCGTCGCGAAACGGGGCAGAAAAGCCTGTTTTTGCGCTTCTGTACCGTTGCGCTGCACGGCGGCCGCCATGATTAGATGCGAATTCAGAATACCCGATAACGACATCCATTCCTCGGAAATGCGCTCAATGATCTTGGCATAAGTTGTCGTCGACAAGCCCAGGCCGCCGTATTCCGGCGCAATCAGGCAACCGAACAAACCCATGGCCTTCATTTTTTCGACGATCTCTTCGGGATAGACATCGTCATGCTCGAGCTGCCACACATGAGGCCGCACCTCTTGCTCCAGAAAGCGGCCGACCATATCCAGAATCAGTTGTTCCTGCTCATCATCGTGCATTGTCATCAGATGCTCCTCAACCTCTCATAGGCGGCACACGCCGCTCAAGCCTCACGTCCCAATTGATCTGCCAGCGCGCGCGCCGATCCTTGCTCCATTTGCAGCACACTTTGCTCAATGACATCGGCCTGCGCCGCCGGCATTCGGCGCAATACGTTGTCCCGATACTTGGCCCGGATATCCGATTCGGTCAAAGGCCGGTCTTCCGCGCCGCGGTTGACTGCCTCGCGCTCGCGCAGCACGCGGCCGTCTTTCAGCTCGACGATGACCTCGCCCGAATAATGCTTTGGGAAACCGCTATCGGGATCGTGCCGGTAATCCGTCACCTCGGCCAAGGCCAGCACCGCCGGATCGCGCAGCGCGTCAGGTTCCAGATCGTCCAGCGTCAACCGTCCCTTGCACAACGCCGTACCCACCAGATATGGAATGCTGAACTGCGCCTCATAGCTATTGGCGGGCTTGCGCTTGGAAGACTCGGGTTCGCACACCGTCTTGACGACCTCTTGCGGCACCAGCACGGTAATGCGATGCACTTGTTCTGCAGAGATCCCCTGCGCATGCAGACGTGCGGCAGCATCGACACTGGCATGCGTAAAGTGGCAGGCAGGCAAAGGCTTGACCGACACGCGCATCAATTCCCACCGCTCGCCGAGTTCGGCAGTGGCCAAGCCCAGGTCATAGTCGGCTCCGCCCAAATGGCTCGCATACAAGCCGAACCGCCCCTCATAGGCTAAGCGCGTACCGGTATAGCCATGCTTGCCGAACGTGGCTGCCGTGATCCCCGCGGACGCGGCCCAACCGGGATGCATGCGCTTGTTCCATGCGCCGTCGTTGAGAAACTCCAGACTGCCCGAGGCCAGCGACAGGGCAATACCCTGCGCATCCACCATTTGCTGTACGTTCAACCCCAGCAGCCAAGCCGCCGCCAAGGTGCAGCCAAAGGTGCCGATCAGTCCCGTGGGATGAAAACCAATTTGATGGAAGCCGCCCTTGGCTACCGCTCCCAATCGCGTGGACACCTCCATGCCCAGCACATAGGCAGCTACCATGTCCGCACCGCTGCGGTCCTCGCGCGCCGCCAACGCCAATACGGTGGGCAAAGCCGAGGCCGTAGCATGAATCACGCCTCTGGCATGGGTATCGTCATAATCCAGGCCATGTACCAGAATGCCATTGGCCAACGCAGCATTGCGCAAGTCCATGCGCCGTGAACTGCCGATCACGACGCTGTCGCCGCCGCCATCGAGCTCGTCAATCGCGGCCAAGGCACGACGGGAAAAATCGTAGCCGTGCGATGCGATGGCGATACCGACGGAATCCAGCATCAGCAGCCGAGCCCGCTCACGCACCTCATCAGGAATACGCCGCGCATCGAAACCGGCAGCGTATTGCGCCAATACTTCCGACAGAGCCAGTCCTGCGGCGGGCATTGCATTGTCTTTCATGTCTGTTCTCCAGAATTCATAACGAGGCCGTCAATGCACGAGCGCCAACGACAGGGCGGGAACGAAAGTGATCAGGGCCAGGGACAGCAACCTGGTGACGTAGAACGGCACCACGCCACGGGCGACCTGCTCGACCGGGATACGCGCAATACCGCTCATCACGAACAGGTTCAGGCCGATCGGCGGCGTCAACGTCGCGATCTCGACGTTCGCCACCATGATCACGGCAAAGTGCACAGGGTCAATACCGAGGTGAGTCGCCATGGGAAAGAGCAATGGCGCGGTCAGCACAATCATGGCGACGCCATCCAGGAACATGCCCAACACCAGCAGCACCGCATTTGCCAGCAGCAGGAACTGCCACGCGCTCATGTCCATGCGTTCCATGAAGCCGATCAACGATGCCGACACGCCCATACGTGCCAGAATGAAGCCGATCAGGCTGCCACCCATCACCACCATGAAAATCATGGTGGACTGCAGGATCGACTCTTGCGACGCCTGCCACACGTCCCGCCATTTCATCGTGCGGTAGATCAGCACGCACAGCAATGCGGCATAGCCCGCTGCGACCGCCGACACCTCGGTGGGCGTAAAGATGCCCAGGTAAATGGACCCCAGCACCAGCACCGGCATGGACAATGCCCCCGCGGCACGCGGCAAGCGCCGTGTAAAGCCCGCGAAATCCGGGGTTCCCACCGTATTCCCGTAACCATGCCTGCGCGTGAGCCATACCGTGGTCAGCAACAAGAGCGCGGCCTCCATCAAACCGGGCAGGATTCCCGCGATGAACAGTTTGTCCACCGGCAATCCGACAATCGAGCCAATCAGGATGAAACCCAATGACGGCGGGATCATCAAGCCCAGTGTTCCGCCTACCGCGACCAAGGCCGCCGAAAAACGCGGCGGATAGTTTTCGCGCTTCAGACCATCCACCGTCGCTGCGCCAATCGCGGCGGCCGACCCGACACTCGATCCGGACACGGCCGCGAAGAACACGCACGCCAGCATCACCGTCAGCGCCAACCCTCCGCGCACGCAACGCACCAGGCTGCCGATGAGTTCGATCATGACAGCGACGATATTGCCGCGCATCATCAGATTACCCATCAATACGAACATGGGAATCGCCATCAGCGGATAGCTATTGATGGATTTGAAGGCCGTCTGGGCGACGACAGTCAGGGGCACGCCGTCGACCGACAGCACCATGCCGCTGGATACCAGGCCCATCGCGGTACCGACATGAGCGCCCAGCGCGAGCAGCACCAATAAGCCAATAACAGAGAGTCCCAGTGTCATAGCAAGGGCTCCTGACGGCTCAACGCTGCGGTGACGCTCGCGTCGGGCGCCTCATCTACAGGCTCGGGAGCAAAAGGATCACCCCAGCGCCACGCATACCATGCGGCGCAGGCATAGTAGACAAACAGCGCCACACCTCCCACCGGCATCGCCAGGAACAGCAACCACATGGGCAGCTCCAGCGATGACTCAGACACCATGCCCATCGAATAAAACCGCTGCACCTGCGGGATGGACGAATACGCCAGTATCAAAGCGAACCCCATGCCCGCAAAGCAAGACAGCAGCCACACCGCACGCTGCGCCATCAACGGCAACCGCTGGACCAGCAACTCGGTACGGATATGGTATTGACGAAAGCCGGCTATCCCCAATGTCAGGAAAAAAGCCCACACCATCAGAAAACGCACAGACTCCTCGGCCCAGAAATAACTGACATTCAGGACATAGCGGCTAAAACCCTCGACGATCATGATCAAAGTCGCGCCCAGTGCCAGCACAGTGGCCAGCCCCAACGTCAATCGTGATAGCCTGCCCAGCGTGCCGAATACCGGCGTCGTGGCGGCTGCTGTTTGCACAGCTTTGCCAGACTGCGCTTGTGCAGACGTCAGCGCAGGGGATTCCAGATTACTTGCCATCATGGACACACTCCTTGCGTATGTTTTCCAGCTCGGCAATCGCATCGGCATGCTTGTTGCGAAACCCCGCACCCGCTGCGACGACACGCGCCTTCAGTTGTTCGACCTGCTCAGGCGCCATTACCCGGTAATGCCCGCCCTGGGCCACCATCTGTTCGATCAGTTGCTGATCTTTGGCCACTGTCTCTTTCCACTGTTTGACGATGATCTCGTTCAACGCGTCATGGATGGCTTTGCGCTGGTCCTCCGGCAGTGCATCCAGCCAAGGTTTGTCCACCGTCACGGCGGACGTCGCCAGTCCCATGCCTGGCGCCAAGGTGGCGAATTTCGCGGTTTTCCCCAAGACATCCACCCACCCTGCGGGGGAGGTCATGGCGCCGTCAATCGCGCCCTGAGACAAGGCGGCCGACATTTCCGAGGCAGACATGGAGATCGGACTGGCCTGCACAGCCCGCATCGCGTCCAGCATGATCTGTCCTCCAATGACCCGGATTTTCTGGCCCTTGAGATCGTCCACGCTCTGGATATCACGGTCTTTCATGAGAAAAATCAGATCGGCCGTGCGCAGAAAACCCAGCACTTGTATGCCGCGCGGCTCGAGATAGCCGGAAATCTGGCGTGTGAACCGCTGCGAGAAACAAGGATTGGTCATATCCTCCGAGGTCAATGCAAACGGCAGGCTGGCCACTCCGACGCGTGCATCGAACTGCTCCAGGCGCGAAGACACCGGCCACACCATATGCACCGCGCCCGTGCCCAATGCCGCCAGGCCATCGCGATCGTTATAGAGTTGCGATGCCGGAAAATACTTTCCCTGTATCGCGCCTCCCGTGCGCTGCTTCACAGCAGTAATGAACTGCTCGATATAGGGGCTGGGATTGGTCGCCGATGGAATTTCACTGGTGATGATCATGTCGGCTGCATTTGCCGCAGATCCCCACCCCACCACCGCGGCTGCCGACCAGGCCATGGCCCAATTCCGAAGTGCTTTCATTTCGTATCCTCCGTTGCGGTGGCCTGCCTATCCCGATGCGATGAAGCTGTCCATGCTGCGGGACGCCGCTGGTGCCACTCGGTGAATTGCTGATACCGCCGCCCCAATGCCAGCACACGGTCCTCGCCCAATGGCGGCCCCACTAATTGCATCCCCAACGGCAAGCCCCCGGCCCCTTGTCCTGCCGGTAAGTTCAGTACAGGCGATCCGAGATAGTTGATTCCCCGCGTCCAGATCGACAACAGGGCAAACTCCCGTTCCAGGCGGGCTTGGTCCGCATGCTGGGTGGGCGCCACCAGTGGCGCGACGTCCGGTGTGCTGGGCAGCATCAACGCATCGGCATCACCCTGAATGTCCCGCAAATACCGCCGCAGGAATGCATGCCGCAGGCGCAGGGCATCGTAGTAATCCACGCCAGACACCAGCAACCCACGCGAGATCCGGCGACGCACCTGATGTCCGTATGCATTACCGAACTGACGCAGCCACCGCTGATGCAACGCCGCGGCCTCGACAGCCAACACGACGGAGGCCAGCACACTCGCCTGCTGCAGGGTGGCATAGGGTGACTGGACCATGACGCACTCCACGCCAGCATCGCGCCATACACGTTGCGCCTCATCCAACGCGTGCCGCATCGCATCAGAGATCGGATCGCCGTCGTCCCATCGCGGCACAGCCACCTTCATGCGACGCGGCGCCGCGCCCAAGGTCACCGGTGCATCCAGGCAAGACAGATCCGCGGGGTCCCTGCCTGCTATCGCTTGATAGGCGTAGCCGCACAGTTCAGCCGACCATGCCAATGGACCAATACAATCCAGGCTCGCCGACAAGGGCATTGCCCCCGCGGCACTGACGCGATACTGCGTCGGCTTTAACCCGGTCAAACCGCACAACGCGGCCGGCAGGCGAATCGAACCGCCCGTGTCGGATCCGATCGCCAGTGGCACATGCCCCGCTGCCACCGACATCGCTGCCCCGCTGGAGCTGCCGCCGGACACCCGGTCCAGATCCCAAGGATTACGGCCAGGCCCGTAGGTTTCGTTCCAGCCTGTAGGAGACATGGCGAACTCGGCCATCTGCTGCGTTCCCAGGATGACGGCGCCAGCATCGCGCAAGCGCGTCACGACGGTGGCATCTGCATGCGCCTGAGGACTGCGGGCACGCAGCGGCGTTCCCCAGCCCGCCGTACGGCCTTGCATGTCGAACATATCCTTGATGCCCACAGGCATCCCATGCAATGGACCACGCCATTTGCCATGACGCTGTTCCTCGTCAAGCGAACGGGCTTCGGCCAGTGCGGCGTCGGCATCGACATGCATCCAGGCGGACTTGCCAGGCTGGCGCTGTTCAATCGCTGCCAGGCTGGAACGCACTTGGCATTCGCTATCTTGCGATGGACTGCGGGCCTCGACCAAGACGTCAGGGAACGGCTCGGCGGCCAACGATCGCAACACCTGACCAAATGGCTCGCAGGTCTGCATCATGTCAGATGCCGCCCAATCCTGTCTGAGCGCTATCCGCAGGGCCTCGACCATCTCGGCCAATTCGGGTACGTCCTGTGCATCGATGGGCAAGTCGCGCGCTTGGGACCACTGCAACGCTGATTCAATGAGCGCGCTCATCTCAAACCCCGCAACGCTTGGCCAGCTCGTCGACCTGTTTGACGACCTCGGGGTATTTATCGGTGTAGACCTTTCTGGCGGCTTCGGCACGGGATTTCCATTCCGCGCTGGCGGCCTCGTCGGCCACGCGATAGACCGATCCTTCGTCTTGCATTTTTTTCACGAGTTTCGCGTCATCTGCACGGGCTTCTTTCCATTGGCGCGGAATGATGCTGTTCAAACTGTCCACGATGGCTTGGCGCTGAGATGCCGAGAGCGTCTCCATCCATGCCCTGTCCACGACAATGGCATAGGTAGCCAAGGACATGCCCGGGACATGGAATGCGTACTTGCCCGTTTTGCCTATCATCTCGGCCCAGCCTGCCGGCGACGTCAACACGCCGTCGATCGCGCCCTGCGCCAGGGCCGAACTCATTTCCGATGCAGCCATGGAAATCGGGCTGGCGCCGAACCCGCGCACCATGTCCAGGAAAATGCGGCCGCCTGTCACGCGCAGCTTGGCCCCTTGCATATCAGCGAGCGACTTCACGTCCCGGTCACGAAAGATGAAAAACAGATCTGCGGTGCGCAACAGGCCCAACACCTGCAATTGCCTGGATTTCAATCGTTCGGATATCAAATCAGTCAGGCCGCTGGCAAAGCAGGCGTTTTCCATTTTTTGATCTGACAGGCCGAACGGCAGATTCAGATAGCCCAAGCCCGCATCCAGTGTCTCCAGCCGCACCGATACCGGCCATACCATGTGCACGGCGCCGGTACCCAGTGCCGCTACCCCGTCCTGATCGTTGTACAACTGCGAGGCGGGAAAGACCTTGACTTGAACTTCGCCGTTAGTGCGTTTCGCGACGTCCTTGGCGAATTCATTCATGTATTGCGTTTTCCAGTGCGAAGCCGCGACTTCGGAAGTCAGCACCATCTCGACCGCACTGGCGCTCACTGGAATGGCCAACGCGCATAGGACGGCAAGCCGGCGGAAAAGCGGATAAAACATAGCAATATCTCCTGAAGTGAGTACTGCAATGCCACGGCTCCCTCCAGACGTAGAGAGCCCTTGAGCCACGCAGGCCCATCAAACAAGTGAAAGTGAAATGCCGGCGCTACTTGTCGCCGACGGCGTGACCGCGTTTGGGTACCAGGCAGGACCGGACGAAGTTCATGACCTCTACGCCGTTCTGGTTATAGGCCCGCGTCCGGGTCGTCACGATGCCCTGTGTCGGCCGGCTGCGCGATTCACGCAGCTCCAGCACTTCGGATTCTGCATACAAGGTGTCACCGGCAAAAACGGGAGCAGTCAGGTTGATCTCTTTCCAACCCAGATTGGCGATCGCTTTACCGCTGACGTCCGCGACGGTCATCCCCAGCACGATCGCCACGGTCAAGCCGCTATTGACCAGCAAACGGCCAAACTCGCTTTCCGAGGCAAATGCAGCGTCGCAATGCATGGGATGGAAATTCATCGTCAACAGCGAAAACTGAATATTGTCCGCGTCTGTCAACGTACGGCCAGGCCGATGCTCATACACCGCGCCTAATTCGAACTCCTCCAAATAGCGTCCAAAGCTGAAGCGATACCGCTGAGGGCCTGTCTCTACTACCTCCATGCTGCCTCCTTTGTACAGTTTGTTAGTTTGTCTGGACAAATAGTCCATCAAGCGAAGGAGCATGTCAACGACTTTTTGTCGTGCGATGCAACACAGAGAGAAAAAAAGCGTTGGCACCGCCCACATGGCGATGCCAACGCTTTTACTGGGGAACGGTTATCAGGCGGTGCTAGTCTGCCGCATCCAGAAACGCCCTGACCTGCTCAGGTCCAGGCAAGGGATCGACTGCACCATATCCGGTTGTGGACAAACCTGCAGCCGCGTTAGCGTAATAGCAGGCCTGCAACCAATCGTCTCCGGCGCAGGCTCGCGCCAGTAAATTGCCTGCGAAGCAATCGCCTGCCCCGGTAGCGTCGACGGCTTGTACTTTGCGCGGCGCAATGGGCGTGCGAGACAGTTTGTCGTCCAGGATCACACCCTTGCTGCCCATCTTCAGTACGACAATGGCGTGGTCGTTGACGGCGCGAATCCAGTCCAGGATCGCATCCGGCTGGTCCATCCCGGTCATCAACGCCATGTCGTCCAGACCTGGGAGAAACACGTCGCACTGGGCGATGGCTTCGCGCAGGATGGCGCGAGCGCGTGACATCGGCCACAGGCGGGCACGCAGGTTGGCATCCAGGCACGAGCGCGTTCCGGCGCTGCGCGCGCGCTCCATGGCGGCGAACACGGTATCGCATGCGGTGGTGCTGATGGCCAGACTGATACCGGATACGTGCAGATAACGCGATCGTTCGACCAGCCCATGCTGCAGGTCCGCGGGCCGCATGCGAGCGGCGGCCGACTCGTGGCGTGCGTAGCTGAAGCGATGGCCTTCTGCCGTATGCTGCACGAAATACAGGCCGTTGTTGGCCTGTTCGTCGCATATCATGCCGGACACGTCGACGCCCTCGTTGCGCCAGGTTTGCAGCAGCAATTCGCCGAAATCATCATTGCCGCCGTAGCGGCCCAGATAGGCGGTGCGAGCGCCTGCGCGCGCTGCGGCGATGATGACGTTCGAGGTGTCGCCGCCGATCCCTTGGCGGTACATGGGCTCGCCCGGCACCGTCTGGTTGAATTCGATCAAGGCTTCGCCCAGTCCCACCACATCGAAATCATGCACGGCCATGAGCGGTCTCCCGGGTCTGGCGCACGGCTGCCAAGAGGCTGTCGGTGTCACGCGCGGCAAAGGCTTTTTTGTCGTAGAGAGAGGACCCTATGCCGACGAAGTTGGCGCCAGCGCGCAAATAGTCATGCATGTTGCTGGCGGAGATGCCACCTGTGGGGCAGAACACAGCATGTGGGAACACCGCTCGCAGCGCGGCGAGATGGGCAGGACCGCCTGTATCGGCGGGAAAGATTTTTACGACGTCGGCTTTGGCCCGGGTCGCGGCCATGACTTCGCTGGGCGTGAAGGCGCCTACGAGGCAGAGTTTGCCGGCCTCATGGGTGGGCGGGATCATGTCGGTGGCCAACCCAGGGGACACCAGGAAATCGGCGCCGGCTTTGAGTACAGCGTCTGCCTGAGCCGCGTCCATCAAGGTGCCTACGCCTAGCAGAACGGCACTGCCGTGTTGCTCGCGCAGGGTTTGCAGGACGTTCAGGACATCAGGGATGGTCCAGGTCAGTTCGATGGCTTCGAAGCCTGCGCGGATGGCGATGTCTGCGGCGTAGAGAGCCTGGTCGGCGTCGGTATAGCGGAGGACGGGAACCACGCGGGTCTGGATCAATGTGGTTAGCAGAGGGGTTGGCATGGGGATTGTCCTGGGGGTGTTCTGTTCACGGGGGACGGCGCGCGGCAGGGACTCGCGATGTGGGCTGGCCGTGGACGTTGAGGATTGGGATGGCATCGCTGTTTGCTTTACCGGTTGCTGATTGGACCGTAACTGTGTGCTCAACTTGTTTTATACGCTGGCGGTCATGCCGCCGTCTACGAAGAGGGTGTGGCCGTTGACGAAAGAGGAGGCATCGCTGGCTAGGAACACGGCGGCGCCGACGAGCTCTTCGGGGTTGCCCCAGCGGCCCGCAGGGGTACGTTGGCTGAGCCACTGCGTGAAGTCGGGGTTGTCTACCAGTGCCTGTGTGAGTTCGGTGCGGAAATAGCCCGGGGCGATGGCGTTAATTTGCAGGCCGTGGCGCGCCCAGTCGGTTGCCATGCCGCGCGTGAGATTGCGTACGGCACCCTTGGTTGCAGTGTACGGGGCGATGCCCGGGCGGGCCAGTTCGCTCTGTACGGAGGCGATGTTGATGATCTTACCCCGGCCGCGCGTGATCATATAGGCGGCTGTAGGTTTGCTGACGTAGAAAATGCTGCTGATGTTGGTGCGCATCAAAGCGTCCCATTGGTCTACAGGGAACTGCTCCAATGGGCCGCGATGCTGCATGCCGGCATTGTTGACCAAGATGTCGATGGGGCCGAATTCCGATTCGGCATGGTCGATCCCTGCCTGTGCAGCAGCAGGGTCGGTCACGTCGAACGGGAGCGCATGAATGGACAAACCCTCGTCGCGTAAACGGCGCGCGGCTTCGTTCAGACGCGCCACGTTGCGCGCATTCATGATCACGGTGGCGCCATGCTGGGCCAGCCCGCGCGCTAACGCGTAGCCTAATCCTTGGCTGGAACCTGTCACCAGGGCGCGCCGGCCGGATAGGTCAAACAGGGAATGGGCTACTGCCGATGATCGCGTTGCCGGTTCGTTTACATGCTGTGTCATTGGCTTTTCCTGGTCAGGCTGGCCGGCCCTGTGGGCACGGCGCAGCCTGATGACGATCAAGAACCGTTCTTTGCACGCAAGGCGGCAAGCTCTTTCTGAACGCGGTCCACGACATCGGCGCCGATTGTGGCTTTGTGCTGCTCGTACACCGATTGGACTTTGTCGCGCATGCGCTTTTGCTCTTCGGGGCTGACGTTGTTCACCTCGAGACCGGCTTTCTTGATTTTGGCCAGAGATTCGCCGTTCATTGTCCGAATGACTTTGCGTTCCTCTTTGCCGCCCAGCACGGCGCATTCACGCAATGCGGCCTTCTCGTCATCGGAATAGCGGCTCCAGATCGGCTTGGAGAACAAGACCAGGAAGGGTGTATACGCGTGATTGGTCACAGAGATGTATTTCTGCACCTCATAGAACTTCGACGTGTCGATGGTCACAAAGGGATTTTCCTGGCCATCAATAGCACGCGTTTCCAAGGCGGAGAAAATCTCGCCGAATGCCATCGGGGTCGCATTGGCGCCCATGGTGCGGAACGTATCGAGGAAAATATTGTTCTGCATGACGCGCAGTTTGAGATCGCCAAAGTCTTCCCATTTGTTCACGGGATGTTTGGAATTGCTCAGGTTGCGAAAGCCATTTTCCCAATAGGCCAGGTTGACCACGCCGGCCGCGTCGAGTTTTTCATTGATGAACTTTCCGAACTCGCCGTCCATGATGGCGTCGGCTTCTTGCTCATTGCTGAACAGGAACGGCAGATCGAATACGCCCAAAGAAGGTACCAGACCCACCAGCGGCGAAGACGACGTGATCACGGCCTCTTGCGTGCCGGAGCGTAATGCTTGCGTAGCCTGCATATCGTCGCCCAGCGAACTGCTCCAGTATGCGGTGATCTTCATTTTGCCGCCGGATTTCTCCTGCAGGCACTCATTAAAGACTTTGACGCCGTTGCCCACCGGGTGTTCTTGAGCCAAGCCATTGGACAGGCGAATGTTGCGCGACTTGAAGTCGCCCGCGGCGGACGCGGGTAATGCGGTAGCGGCGCCTAGAGCGGCGATGGCGGCGGCTATGACTAGTTTCTTCATGTAGATCTCCTCATCTGATCGGCAGATTTTGTCTTTCGATATCAGTCAGTAAACGTTGGACTTGGGTAAAGCGGCGAGTCTTGTTGCTCGCTTCGTACGTCTGGCCGCAACGTGTCGTCACGGCGAACTCAACATCAGGAACCTAGAACAACCAATGCATGGGCACGGTGATCAGTTCCGGGAAAATCACGAACAACACGAGCAACACCGAATACGCCAGCAGGAACGGCATCACTCCCCACACCACGCGCCCCAAGGGGACGCGCGCCACACCGCTGACCACGTTCAGCACCACACCCACCGGCGGCGTCAACAAGCCGATGCAGTTGTTCATGATGAACATGACGCCGAAATACACGGGGTCGATTCCAGCCAGCTTTACAACAGGCATCAGCACCGGCGTCATGATGAGGATTGTGGGCGTGAGATCCAGCGCGGTGCCGACGATCATCACGAGCACCATGATCACGAACATCAGCAGCTTGGGCTGGTCGATCAAGGGCTCGATCAACGCAGTAACCTCGCCAGGAATGTCCGCAGCCGTGATCAGCCAGGCCGATACCATGGCGGCCGCCACGAGGAACATCACCACTGCCGTCGTCTTGCCGGACTTCAGGAACACCTCATACAGATGAGAGAGCTTCAGTTCGCGGTAGACGAATGTGCCCACAAACCAGGCATAGACAGCAGCCACCACGGCAGCCTCGGTGGGCGTGACCACCCCCATGCGGATACCGCCCAGAATGATCACCGGCATGCCCAGCGCCCATGCGCCGCGCCCCGTCGCCTGCAAGCGTTGCTTCATGCTTTGCTTGGGCAGGGGCTTGATGTCGGATTTGCGCACCAGCCACAGCCAGGTAGCCACCAGCGTCAATCCCATCATCAGCCCCGGCGCAATGCCGGCCATGAACAATTTGGAAATCGACACGTTGGCCGCCACGCCGAACACGATGAACGCCATCGACGGCGGAATCACCGGTGCAATGATGCCCCCCGACGCCATCAGCCCAGCCGAGCGCGGCACGTTGTAGCCGGCCTCGCGCATCATGGGGATGAGGATGGACGCCAACGCTGCCGTATCGGCAGCAGCCGATCCCGACAAGCTGGCCATGATGACTGCAGCCAGAATGGCAACGATACCAAGGCCGCCCTTGATGTGGCCCACGCAGGCCAATGCAAAATCAATGATGCGGCGCGACAGGCCGCCGGCGTTCATCAACTCGCCTGCCAGCAGGAAAAAGGGAATCGCCAAGAGAGTAAATGCATCGGCACCCGTGACCATGTTCTGCGCCACGATCTGCGCATTGAACATATCCATGTGCCACATCAGCGCGATACCGCAGAAAATCAGGGCAAAGGCGATCGGCACGCCTACAGCCATGGCGCCCAGCAGCGAACCTACAAAGATCAGCAACGTCATCAGACCACCTCCGCAATCTGGCCGTCTTCACCGACAAAGCGGGCGATTTCTTCGTCGCTGATCCTGCCTATCAAGACCTGTATCAATCTCAACGCCGATATCAAAAAGCAGGCTGCGCCAGTGAACAGCCCGATGCCGTAGACCCAGGCCAGAGACAGCCCTGTGACCGGTGCGAACATGGTGGCGTTGATATCGAACTGCATGACCGCGCCCCAGAAAAAGATCGCGGAGCTGCCCATGATGATGATGTTGCTCAACGCCATGCATATCAGGCGGCCGCGCCGTCCGAAACGCTGAACCAGGCTTTCGATGCCCATATGCGAGTGTTCGCGAAATGTCAGCACAGCTCCCACAAAGGTCAGCCAGACGAAGCAGTAGCGCGACAATTCCTCGGACACCACGATCCCGGAATTGAATCCATAACGCAGCAGCACGTTGCCAAATACCATGACCACCATGGCAGCCAGCAACAGGACCATGATTAGGCCCAGAAATTTATAAAACAGCTCAGTGACTCGTTGCATACTTGTCTCCTTGGTGATCGCGCTGCGCCTTCCGGCGTGCGCGATGCGTTATTAGTCATCATGCAGAGCAATGCTGTGGCTGACCGGGGCCAGCCGGGACCTTCTATGCTTTAGGCGTCAACACCCCCCTCTCAGCCAGATTGCGCATCAATGCGCCAACGCCGAATGTCCATTCGGGACAAGCATCTGACGTATCGACCCAGTTGACCAACTGCCCCAGCGCGGGACTCGAGATACTGACGCGGTCGCCCACCTCGTGAGTAAAGCCCTGCCCTTCACCGCGCCGGTCTTTGGTCGGCGCGAACATGGTGCCCAGGAACAACACGGCGCCGTCGGGATATTGATGGCAGCGATTCAACAACTGATCGGCCAGATCGCGCGGCGTACGGCTGATCGCCGACATCGGGCTGACGCCCTGCATGTGAAACCCGTCGGTCCCTCGCACATCCAGCGACACCTCTAACTGGCCCAAGGCCGCGAGGGTGAATTCGTCATCGAGCAAACGGATGAAAGGTCCAATTGCGCAAGAAGCGTTGTTGTCCTTGGCCTTGCTCAAGAGCAAGGCAGACCGCCCCTCGAAATCGCGCAAGTTGACATCGTTGCCCAGCGTCGCGCCGACAATACGGCCATCAGAAGTGATCGCCAGCACGACTTCGGGCTCGGGATTGTTCCAATGCGATCCGGGATGAATGCCGATCGTTGCGCCGCAGCCCACCGACGACATGGGTTGCGCCTTGGTAAAGATCTCTGCGTCCGGACCGATGCCGACCTCGAGGTACTGCGACCACAGGCCCATATCCTGTAGCAGTGCTTTGACCTGTTGTGCCTGTTCTGAACCTGCCACGAGGCCGCGCAGGTTATCGCCCAGCACAGGCGCCAATTTGGCGCGGATCGCCTGAGCCTGAGAGGGATCGCCTTTGGCTTGTTCTTCGATCACGCGCTCCAGCATGCTGTCGGCAAACGTTACGCCGGCCGCCTTGACGGCCTGCAGATCGAGCGGGGCCAGCAATTCACCGGCTGAGCCATCGAGAAAATCCTGCACGCTGCCCAACGCAGGCAGATCGCGATTCTGATCAAACTGCTTCAGCAGGTCAGAACGCTCGAGCAATGCGGATAGCGTGCACGCCACGCTGCTGGCATCATAAAGCTGCCCCTGGCGCAGGAATACCGGGCATGGCCCACCCATCTGCTTGGACCAGACACGGCCGACCAGGCGGGCCTTGTCGATCTCATGGGGCAGAATATCGGCCGCGCTCAGCTGCGCACGTTGAGCAGCTGCGTCGCCTCGCTTCGTGGAGGTATCTGAGGATGCGCCGGGCGCAGTCATTCTAGTCTCCTGATCGCGCATATCGCGCGAATACGGTTGTCATTCGAAATAAAAATGTCGCGAGCGCTTTATCCCGCCTCGATATCAAGCCACTCCACCGTCGTCTCTGGCGCTATCGCCGGTGGGGCTCTCCAATTGCAGATCCAGGCGCGCGGCAGCTCCCAGAATATGGGTTCGCATCGCGGCACGCGCCTGCATCATGTCGCGCGACGCGATGGCATCGCGTACCGCCGTATGTTCGGCGACGGTAATCTGCACAATCTGTTCCAGCTCGGCACGCGCACGCGCCACCGCAATCGTGTTGGTGATTTTTTCGCCGATGAATCCCACGAACATCGAGTAGTACTCGTTATGCGTAGCGTCGGCCAGCGCGCAATGAAACTCCAGATCCGCAGCGACACCCTCGGACGTCCAGCGGGTATCCATGCCGCGCATGATGTCGAGCGCTTCATCCAGGCGTTCGAGTTCCTCGGCGGTGTGATGCAACGCCGCCAGTCCCGCCGCCTCGACCTCCAAAGGCACACGCAGCTGAAAGAGACTGCGAAAGCTTTCGGGGTTGGACAAATCGGTACTATCGATGCGAATGACCGGCCGGCGCTGCGGCTCCAGTACAAATGCGCCGACGCCCTGCCGGGTATCGAGCAGGCCCTCATTGCGCAATTGCGCAATGGCCTCGCGCACAACCGAACGGCTCACGCCGAACGTCCTGGCCAGTTCGTGTTCCGTAGGCAGTTTCTCGCCGGCCTTGAGCCGGCCCGACGAGATTTCTTGTCCTATGGTCGCAGCGACCTTGGCAGGCAAATGCTCCAAGCGCTGGATCTGTCCGAAGTTAACCATTGTGTTCCTGCGTTATGGCGTCAGCGCCCATCAGGCATTGCACCGTATCTGGCAATTTGGATTGAGCCTGCCATCCGGATCAATCGCCCGCTTGATGGCCGTCAACAGCTGGCGGCGCGGGTCGCTGATACGCGCCTCGAATTCAGGGCGTTTCAAACGGCCAATGCCGTGCTCGGCACTGATACTGCCGCGAAACTCGTCAATCACGGCGTTGATACAGTCCTTGGCATCGTGAATCACGCGATCGCGCTCGACGGCATCTGCAGAGGCGGGCGGAATCACATTGATGTGCACATTGCCATCACCCACGTGACCATATGACAGCGTCAGGCAATCAGGAAACTCGGCCCGCAGCCGCGTCTCGGCCTGCTCGACAAAACTCGACAATTGAGACAGCGACACCGACACATCGGTACGCAGATGCGCGCCACGCTGCGCCTGACCCTCGTTCATGGCCTCGCGGAATTTCCAGAGATTGGCGGCCTGCGCCCGAGAGGCTGCCACCACCCCATCACGCACCAGCTCATCGGCCATGACGTTTTCCAGGAAGCGATCCAGCAAGGCGCGCATATCGACCAGGCCCGAACCTGAGAGCTCCATCAGCACATAACCGGGATGGTCCATCGCGATCGGCAGCGTCAGGCTGGGAATCGCCTCGCGCGCCAGCATGAAGGCCGATGGCGGCATGAACTCGAAAGCAGTCATCAGATCGCAGCAATCACGCCGTGCGCGGCGGTACAGCGCAATCGCCGTATGCAGCGAGTCCACGCCCAGCAAGGCCGTCTCGACCTGTTCGGGACGCGGGTGCAGTTTCAACGAAACCGCGGTGACCACACCCAGGATGCCTTCGGCGCCGATGAACAATTGCTTGATGTCGATGCCGCGGTTGTCTTTACGCAAGGTCCCCAACGCATCCAGGATCGTGCCGTCTGGCAGCACGACTTCCAGTCCCAATACCTGCTCGCGCGCCATGCCATAACGCAATACGTTAATGCCGCCGGCATTGGTGCTGATATTGCCGCCTATCTGGCAACTGCCCTCGGCGCCCAGCGACAGCCCTAGGAACATACCGGCATCCTCAGCAGCCTCTTGAACCTGTTGCAGGACGCATCCTGCCTCGACCACCGCAGAGAAATCGCCCGGGTCCATGCTGCGCACGCGGTTCATGCGCTCCAGGGTCAACACGACTTGATGCTGAGGATCATCAGGAGTGGCTCCCAACACCAAGCCGGTGTTCCCCCCTTGAGGAACGACAGCCAGTCCCAGTTCGGCACACACGCGCACCGCCTCTGCCACGGCTTGCGTGGAATCGGGGCGCAATACGGCCACCGCGCCCGAAGTCACGTCGCCATGCCAGTCGCGGCAATAACGCACCTGGTCCTGAGGATCGGTAATCACCGACGCAGCCCCGAGCCTGCGTACCAATGCGGCCTGCAAGTCAGCGGTGTGGGCGATAGCCGACGATGTCATGCGAGTCTCCAGATTTTTTTCGTTGGGCTGGTTTTTACCAGTAGTCAGCCTGTCAGACAACCCTATAATAGGTCATCAGATTACCTGGAAGTGCAGGTTATGACTACTAGAGAACAACCCTAGCCCTCAAACAACAACATCGGGCATCGGGATGCCCGGAGGAGACTGTTATGCATATCGCCGTCATTGGCGCGGCCGGGATGGTCGGCCGGAAATTGACCGAATCGTTGGCGCGCGACAACGTGTTGGGCGCGCACCACGTAGACCGATTGACCTTGTGGGACGTCGTGCCCCCGGAGGCGCCCGCGGGATTTGCTGGGCAGGTCGACTGCCAGGCCGCGGACTTGTCCGAGCCGGGCAAGGCCGAGGCGCTCGTGGCCGGCCGGCCCGATCTGATAGTGCATCTGGCAGCAATCGTGTCGGGCGAAGCCGAGCTGGATTTCGACAAGGGCTACCGCATCAATCTGGATGGCACCCGCTATCTGTTTGACGCCATCCGTGTGCAATCGGCAGCCGACGGCTATAAACCCCGCGTCGTGTTCGCCTCATCGATCGCCGTCTATGGCGCGCCGTTGCCCTACCCCATCCCCGACGATTTTCACCATACGCCGTTGACGAGCTATGGCACGCAAAAAGCCATCAGCGAACTGTTGCTGTCCGACTACACGCGACGCGGCTTTTTCGATGGGATAGGGATACGCCTGCCGACCCTGTGCGTACGCCCGGGCAAGCCCAACAAGGCGGCATCGGGCTTTTTTTCCAGCATTTTGCGCGAGCCCCTGGTAGGCCAGGAGGCGGTGCTGCCCGTCCCGGAGGATGTTCGGCATTGGCATGCCTCGCCGCGCTCTGCAGTGGGATTCCTGCGCCATGCCGCCACGCTGGACTTGCAACGTGTGGGACCGAGGCGCAATCTGAACATGCCCGGCGTCAGCGCCACCGTCGGCGAACAGATCGAGGCATTGCGCCGCGTAGCCGGTGACAAGGCCGTCGCGCTGATTCGGCGCGAGCCCGACGCCATGATCACCCAAATGGTCCAAGGCTGGGCCCCCGGATTTACCGCCACGCGGGCGCGCGAGCTGGGCTTTACGGCGGAATCCTCGTTCGACGAGATCATTCGCGCCCATATCGAAGACGAACTCGGCGGCAAGCTAGGCTAACCCGGAGTAGACATGAACAACAGTAAAAAACCCGTCAAACGGTTGCGTTCACTGGACTGGTTCGATAATCCCGATCACATCGACATGACAGCGCTGTATCTGGAGCGCTTCATGAATTACGGTGTCACACCGGAAGAACTGCGCTCCGGCAAACCCATCATCGGCATTGCGCAAAGCGGCAGCGATCTGGTGCCCTGCAATCGCGTGCATGTGGAACTGGTCAAACGCGTGCGCGATGGGGTCCGTGATGCCGGCGGCATCCCTATCGAATTCCCGACGCACCCCTTGTTCGAGAACTGCAAACGCCCTACCGCCGCACTCGATCGCAACCTCGCCTATCTGGGCCTGGTGGAAATCCTGTACGGCTATCCCATCGATGGCGTGGTGCTCATGACCGGCTGCGACAAGAGCACGCCTTCTGCCTTGATGGCGGCGTCTACGGTCGACATTCCTGCCATTGTGCTGTCCGGCGGTCCCATGCTGGATGGCTGGCATGAAAATGAGCTGGTAGGCTCCGGCACGGTGATCTGGCGCTCGCGCCGCAAACTCGCCGCAGGGCAAATCAACGAAGAAGAATTCATGCAGGCCGCGTTGGACTCCGCGCCTTCGGTAGGCCACTGCAACACCATGGGCACGGCCTCGACCATGAACGCCATGGCCGAGGCGCTGGGCATGTCGTTGACCGGCTGTGCGGCGATTCCGGCCGCTTATCGCGAACGCGGCCAGATGGCCTACCGCACGGGCCGCCGGGCGGTAGATCTGGTGTTGGATGACATCAAGCCATCCGACATCATGACGCGCTCCGCCTTTTTGAATGCTATCCGCGTCAATACCGCGCTGGGCGGGTCCACCAATGCGCAACCGCACTTGATGGCCATGGCGCGCCATGCGGGTGTGGACTTGCCGCTGGACGACTGGCAACGCGAGGGTTACGACCTGCCGCTATTGGCCAACGTGCAGCCTGCCGGTAAATACTTGAGCGAGCGCTTTCATCGCGCGGGCGGCGTCCCCGCTGTCATGTGGGAACTGCTGCAGCAAGGCAAACTGGACGGCGACTGTCCCACCGTCACGGGCAAGACCGTACGCGAAAACCTGCAAGGCCGCGAAAGCACGGATCGCGAAGTCATCTATCCCTATGCCGCGCCATTGAAAGAGCGCGCAGGGTTCATGGTGCTCAAGGGCAATCTGTTTGATTTCGCGATCATGAAAACCAGCGTGATCTCGGAAGAATTCCGGCAACGCTATTTGAGCGAGCCCGGCAGCGAAGGCATTTTTGAATGCCGCGCGATTGTGTTCGACGGGTCCGAGGATTATCACCGCCGCATCAACGACCCGGCGCTGAATATCGACGAACGCTGCATCCTGGTGATCCGAGGCGCGGGCCCCATTGGCTGGCCAGGCTCGGCCGAGGTCGTCAATATGCAGCCGCCAGACGCTTTGCTGCGCAAGGGTATCTCCAGCCTGCCCACCCTGGGCGACGGACGTCAATCCGGCACGGCCGACAGTCCGTCCATTTTGAACGCGTCGCCCGAAAGCGCCGCCGGAGGCGGGCTGTCGTGGCTGCGCACAGGCGACAAGATACGCATCGATTTGAACCAAGGGCTCTGTGATGCGCTGGTGGACGATGCCGAAATCGCGCGCCGCAAACAAACCGACGGCATTCCCGCCGTGCCCGCCGACGCCACGCCCTGGCAGATGATCTATCGCCGGGGAGTCGGCTCGTTGGCCGAGGGAGCTGTGCTGGAAGACGCGCTGCAATTCCGGCAGATCGCAAAGCGCATGCCGCGCCACAATCATTGATGGAGCGAATACGGGCGCTGAGGCGCCGGCCTGGGGCAATACCGGCTTAACAGGCGCCCGTACTTCAACCTCAATTTTTCTCACCCAGCACCAACCCCTCACGCCGGGGATCAGCGCCGCCTGTCAAGACACCGCGGTCCATCACGATCCCCTGAATACCGCTGGGAAAATCGGTCAGCTTGACCTCATGGCCCTTGGCTCGCAGCAGCGGCGCCATTTCCACCAACGCGGTTCCCTGCTCCAGCTCGGTCGCTTGGTTGCGGCTGCCCATGTTGGGTAGGGCAATCGCTTGTTGGATATCGAGATTCCAATCCAACACACCGACCAAGGTCTTGGCCACGTAGTTGATAATAGCGCTGCCACCGGGTGAACCTACCGCCATATACGGTTGGCCATCGCGAAACACGATCATCGGCGCCATGGAACTGCGCGGCCGCTTGCCAGGCTGTACACGATTGGCGACTAGACGGCCCTCCGGGTCTTGAAATGACATCGAGAAATCGGTCAGTTCATTGTTCAACAAAAAGCCCCTGACAAAGATCTTGCTGCCGAACGCGGACTCTATGGTGTTGGTCATCGACAATACATTGCCCTGCGCATCCACGACAACAACGTGAGTCGTTGAGGGAAGCTCCAAGGCATCATCTGGCGCGCGCTGCGACAGCAGTTTGGCAGGATCGCCCGGCAATGCGGTTCCCATGCTGCGATCGAGATGAACCAATGCGGCGCGTTCGGCCAAGTACGCCGGATTCAACATGGCCTGCACAGGCACCCTGACGAACTCTGGATCGCCAACGTAAAAACCTCGATCGGCATAGGCCAGACGCCCCGCCTCGGCGAAATAATGCACCGCCTGCACGCTGTTAGGTCCCAACTGACTCATGGGGAAGTGCTGCAAAATGCCCAGCATCTGCAGCACGGCCAATGGGCCGCTGCTGGGCGGCGGCGCGCCGCACAAACGATATTCGCGATAGTTGCCGCACACCGCCTCGCGCACTCGCGCACGATAGCCCGCCAGATCGGCGACGCTCAGATCACCTGGACTCGCATGACTACGGACGGCAGCCACGATGTCGCGCGCGATATCTCCGTGATAGAACGCATCGGGCCCTTTGTCGGCGACACGGCTGAGCACGGCGGCATAGTCGGGATTCTTCAGCACGTGTCCGACAGGCCAGGGATCTCCCGCCGCATCCAGAAAATAGCGGGCCGCGGCAGGCTGAGCGGCCAGTGCGTCACGCGACTCCTTGATCTGCGCATGCAACCGGGGAGAGACGGCAAAACCTTGCGTCGCCAGCTCAATGGCGGGTTGGAATAGCGAACGCCATGGCAATTTTCCCTGTTGCCGATGTGCGAGTTCCAGGCCACGCAACAGGCCAGGCGTGCCGACGGATAGGCCATTGTTGACGGCCTGGGCAAACGGCAGCGGTTTGCCGTCGCGCAGGAAACGATCGGGACGCGCGGCCGCGGGCGCAGTTTCCCGGCTGTCGTAGACGCGCAGTTGCCGATTCGCGGCGGCATAGTGAACGAGAAAACCGCCCCCGCCGATACCTGAGGATTGAGGCTCGGTCAGGCCCAGCACCAATTGGGCCGCGATGGCCGCATCGACGGCGCTGCCGCCTTTCTGCAAGATGCGATATCCCGCTTGTGTCGCCAGCGGATTGGCCGTTGCCACCATGAGGTCCCGCCCTGTGACGGCCTGCCGGGTCGTATAGCCTGAGGCGATCTCGGGATTCAGATTTTCGTGCGTGTCGACGGCGACCTGCGCCACGGCAGCGCTCGACAAGGCGGCGGCGCATCCCGCCAGGATACTTTTTCTTATCGACATCAAGATCTCCCCAGCTCATGTTCGCGGCAGGCGTGTCATTTTCGATGCGCGGCAATCGCCTCGGGGCGTTTTGATAAAGCATCGCCGAACTACCACATCGAGTCACAAACGCCGGACCACACGCCCCTTCGCACACATTATCGCAATAGAATGGGGCGTTTTCGCTTCCCCTTTTGCCATGCGCCTTCGACACATCGAGATTTTCGAGGCTATACGCCGCACCGGTTCGCTGACCGAGGCGGCCGCGGCGCTGCATATTTCTCAGCCGGCAGCGAGCAAATTGCTCGCGCACGCAGAGATGCAACTGGGATTCAAGCTGTTCGAGCGCGTCAAAGGCCGGCTGGTCGCGACGCGCGAGGCAGAGATCCTCAGCCCGGAGGTCACCCGGCTGAATCAAGATCTCAATAGCGTACGCAGACTGGCGGCGAGTCTGCGCGAGCGCCCGCACGGCCACATCCGCCTGGGGTGCGCGCCTGCCTTGGGACTGGGCTTGCTGCCTCAAGTGGTGCGCGCCAGCCGCGATAAGCAGCCCGGCATCACGTTCGACATTCATACCTATCACAGCGCCGAGCTGGTCCAGGGGCTGTTGAGCCGCGAACTCGATCTGGCCGTGACGTTCGATATGCAAGACTATGCGGGCCTGACCCGCGCACCGTTGGGCCATACCGAACTGGTGCATCTGGGCCGCAAACCGAACGGCGGCAAAACGACGCGCCTGTCTGATCTGGTCGACGACACCTTGATTGTGCTGGATTCGCGCGATGCCTCGGGGGCGCTGTTGCAAATGGCCCTGGACGCACAGGGCCTGGATCCCGACGTGGCGATTCAGGTGCAAACGCACTATGTGGCCTGCGCCCTGGCCGAGGCAGGTTGCGGCGAGGCTATCGTCGATGCCATCACCGTGCGGGCCATGCTGCGTCCCGGCATGGTGGTGCGCCGGCTGGACCCGCCGCTGAAAGTGCCCCTCAGCATTCTGACGCGCACGCAGGATCCCTTGTCCAATCTGCATCGTGAATTCATTGATCAGCTGAGCCAGGCTTGCGAGACACTGGCGCAGGGTGACCCATCGTATCCATAAATCTGGGTGGGACCGCGGCGTATTGCTGGCATTACTGCTGTTGCTGTGGGCCTGGAGCGGGGGGTTGAGTTCTATTGGACTTCGAGGCGGGGCAGTGACCGGGTGGGCGCTTCCCGTGGCCGGTCGGCCGCCTGCGCGTCCGACACCCCCTCGTTCGTCTCGTACGGCCCCTTCGGGCCTGCCTTCGACTTCCACTCGCTCGGCCACGAGGCGCGCCAACACGGTCACTGCCCCGCCTCGACTCGCAGAATCTCTGATTCCCTGCATCGCTGG
>Ga0182743_1001003_pt1 | contig 30278 bp, 38 predicted proteins | sample eDN3rd30CKraftOP_FD_128522 | JGI IMG/M metagenome (GOLD analysis project Ga0182743, IMG submission 128522) | Enriched Organic Plus compost microbial communities from Emeryville, California, USA - eDNA 3rd pass 30_C Kraft OP (version 2) (version 2) ... | reverse complement strand
TGTTTGCCGTCACCAAACGCGTCTCCGGCAAAGACCGGATGAAGAGCCACATCAACGTCCACGATCTTGGAAGCGTGATCGCGCAACACGGCGTGGGGGCGGCTGCCGTAGTGGAACAGGTGGTCGATGCGCCGCAACCTGACTGTCGCGCCGTTTTGGTGCCGCACGGCGTCAACCGTGACCTGGCCGATGTCTGCCGTCTTCTCGGCATCACCATCATCGACATGCCGGCGCCGACATCGTCTCGCGCACAGTATGGAAACTCGTTCTTGCCGACGCTGCCCGTGTTGGGGGCGCAATGGGATTCGCGGAAATGGTATGAGCGTTGCCCGGTCAAGCGTATCCCGCTGCCGGATTGGGTGCCTGATGTTGTTGCCGGGGCCAGCGCACCGGTGGCGCTGACGCCGTGGAAGATCGGGGCCATCAAGCTTGTGGTGACGCTCGATCGCCGCGGGTACCTCACCCGTGGCGACTTCAAGCACTTCGAAATCAGCATGTCGCGCTGGACACAGGAGAAGTGGCTGGTGAAGGACGGTCGTGGTGGCTGGTTGGCAGGCCCGTACCTCCCGGACTTCAAGGCGCAGCATCCCGTAAACTTCGATCAGATCGCCGCCGATTTCGAGAAATGGAAGTCGCCTGAAACTGCTTCACAGCCAGGTTTGTTTTCTGGGGCTATCGCGTGACCACCGACTTCTCCGCCATTACCGAGCAGCTCATCCTCCGCTTCTGGGGCGAGCCTACATCCAAGACCAAAATCGAATGGCGTTGGGGAAGCGGCGGCAGCCGCTCCTACAAGGTCGAGGAGCATGTTTGGTTTGACCACGAGATGGACGAAGGCGGCGGTACCATTGATCTCGTCATGCGCGAGGAAGGCCTCCAAAGGTCGGAGGCGCTCGTCTGGCTGGAAGAGCAGGGCCTGATCGAGGGCCGCTCCGGCCGCACAGGAGGCCAGCAGCGACAGGAAGCTCCGTTCCTTACCGATGAGCCAAGTGCGCCTGAACAGCCGCCAGTGAATACGCCAGAGGCCGTGATGAAGGCCGTGAAGGGCTATCGGTACGCCAACCGCGACGGCGACCCGCTCTATGAGGTGATCCGCTACCATTTCCTGTTGCCCGATGGCTCATGGGTAATCGACCCCAAGACCGGCAACCCGAAGAAGACCTTCCGCCAGCGGCGCCCGGACGGGAAAGGCGGCCATATCTGGAATCTCGATGGTGTCGGCCACACCATCTATCGGCACAAGCAAGTCGAGATGGCGATCGAGGCCGGATGGACCGTTGCGCTTATGGAGGGTGAGAAGGACGTCGAGACGCTGGAAGGCTTCGGCGCGGTAGCCACAACGAATAGCGGTGGCGCGAAGCACTGGACGCCGGAGATGGCGGCCATCTTCAAGGGCGCTGATGTCGTAATCTTCACTGACAACGATGATGCTGGCCGGGAGGGCGCCGAAATCAAGGCGCGCAGTCTTCGTGGTATTGCGCGCCGGATACGGGTGCTCGATCTCGCCCAGCATGTTCCAGACTTCCCAGCGAAGTGGGATGTCACCGACTGGGTTGAGCGCCTTGGCGGCACCCACGAGCGTCTAGTTGAGATCATGAATGCGCTGCCGGATTGGCGGCCGGCGGAGCCCGCCTCAAAGTTCGGTGCCGTTGGCCTCGACGGTCTCCAGCGTAAAGATCTGCAGCACGAGTTCCTGATAGACGATTTCCTCGACCGCCAAGGCGTCGTGATGATCCCCGGCGCCAGCGGATCTGGGAAAACGTTCCTCGTGGTCGAGGTGGGTATGTGCGTTGCGCTCGCCCAGGACTTCTGGGGCATGAAGACGAAGCCGGGGCTGGTGGTCTACCAGGCCGGAGAGGGGAAGCAGGGCGTCGCCAAACGCCTGGAGGGGTGGATGCTCGACCGCGGCATTGAGCCGTCTGCGAACATCCCCTTTCGCATGTTGACCAAGCGGGTGAACCTCTTCGTCGACGACAAGGATACCGATGAACTGATTGCTGAATGCAGGGCGCTATCTGAGTATTTTCAGCAGCCTATGCGTATTCTCTTCATCGACACCTTCAACAAGGCGATCACTGGCGCCAATGAGAATGCCGGCCAGGATATGTCGAAGGTGCTGGCCCGGCTCGAGCGCATGTCGGTGGAACTCGATTGCGCGGTCGCCGTCCCGATTCACAAGAGCGCAGAGGGGAAAATGCGCGGGCATACGTCGCTGACTGGTGACGTCGCCAACGTGCTCGACGTGACTGAGCTGCAGATCAAGGACCAGAACGGCCGCATTATCCGCACCGCCCAGCTGCACAAAAACAAGGATGGCGAAAAGGGACCGCCACACCGGTTTGTGCTCCGGCAGGTTGTCACCGGCATGCGGACGGATGGGAAGCCGATTACGACATGCGTAGTCGACCGCCCCAATGGAGACGAGGAGGCGTTGGTGAGCGAGGGCAAGCTGTCGCTCAACCAAACGCTATTCCTCCAGACACTCAAGGACGCCATCGACATAGATGGTGAGGATGCGCCGTCTGCGGTCACTGGCGTGCCCAAGGGGCGGCGCGTGGTGAAGTACAAGGCGTTCGAGGCTCGGTTGCGCAACAAGTGGCCGTTCACGACGCCAGAGCACGAGGTCGAGAAACGGAATCGCGAGTTTGAGCGATCGGTCGGTGATGCCGGCAAGCGCCTCGTCGCTTTCGGCTATGTCGAGCGCGACAATGCCACCAAGGTCATCTGGTGGACCGGGAAGCAGGATCGGCCAGTTCGACGGCAATCCGCCGCGCTCGAACCCGCCCCGCCGCTGCCGCCAGATGTCGCGCAGGAGATCAAGGATATGGAGGTGCCGTTCTGATGCTGCCGAGAACGTCACGCTGGCGCGGAGGATTCTCCTTCGTCGAGAAATGGACCAACGGCCGTGCCGCCATGCTCGGCTTCTTCATCGGTCGTGGCTATTCGTCCGCCGCGGTGGCCGAGATGATCAGCGACGAAGAGGGCAAGGTTTCCGACGCCACGGTTCGTCACATGGCCAAGAAGTGGGGCCTGCCGCTCTGGGGGAAGCGGTCGGACTGCTATCTCGTGATCCCCATCAAGGAGAGGGAGCGGGCAACCATCCATGCTCGTGCCCAGCAGGAAGGGCTGAGCGATGAGGAATACGTTCGCCGCTTCATCGTGGCCGGCACAGTGGAACGGGCGACCTATGCTAAGGTCGTCCGCCAGGATCAGTTCGAGGACGTGACGTGAAGGCAAGGGCGCGCAAGGTATTGGTGGAAACCGACCGGGATGTCTTGGTTCACGCCAAGCCGCAGGCGAGCCTCTGGACGCCCGCAATGGTCAAGGCGGCACTTCTGGACGCCTATCGCGTTCTCGGCCGTGTGGGTGGTCGCTATGGACCCGCAGGCATGAAGGTGATGTGGCCGGAGTTCCACAACGCACCCGGTGACTGGCCAGCGGACGTGCCCAAGCTTCACCGCACCGCCACGCGCCGGGAAATGGCCCGCATGGAGATGGTGGTGCTGGGGTGGCGGGATGATGATGGCCGGGACCATGCATCATGGCTGGCTGGCCCGCTGCTGTCGGTGCCGGAGTATCGCGACAAGCTTGTGGCATGGCTTCACGCCGAGCTGCGCGGGGAGAACCTGGAGGACTTGTGCCGGCGCAAGCTGTGGGTGCGGTCCACGTTCGTACGGCACGTCACCAGAGCGGCCGGGATGATCGCGGATCGGCTTAACAGGGCAGGGCTGGAGCCGTGGTGATGGGCCGAAAGGCCCGGAAATCACCGGACTCTTCTCACCTCATTGAGCGATGAGTCACGAAACGGCATATTCGGCGTCATTCCAGATAGCGTGACGAACTGTCCGCGGAACTCCCCACATCGAGGCCCACATGCACGATCACCCGCTCGAAATGGCGGACCTGATCATCTTCGAACCTCTCCACGATGTGCCGCCAATCAAGAAGTCCGGTCGGCGCCTCACCATCATGTCCACGCTCGCCACTGGCTGGCTGCCGTGGGGTGTTGAGTGGGACGCCAGCCTGACGTTCACGTACGATTTCAGCAGCAGCGACCTGACGCCGCACAAGCGGGTGAACTATCACTTCGTGCTCTGCTGTGGCCACACGATGAGCATTCGAGAGGCCCAGGCATTCGTGTTTGCTGGTCTGCTGCATGCGGGTCGCGCCCACCATGGCGGTGAAGCACTCGTGATTACGGATGCTGGCCGGGCATGGCTGGGAAGGAACTGGATATCATGAGCATCGGCGAGACCGCATCGCTGGCCAGTGCCGCTGCGACCGCGCCGTTCCTTGTTCATGGCATCTCGAAGTTCTCGCTCATGCTCGCATTGACCGGCGCGCTGGCGATCATCGTCATGAAGCTGCTCGCGCCGGACGTATGATCAAGGTTCTCAAACCCCGCCTGTCGCCCATGGCGCCAAGGCTGAAGTCCACCCGCGAGATACGGGACACCCGTTACAGCCCCGATGCCACGGTTCGCCGCTGGTACAAGTCCAAGCGGTGGCAGGATCTTCGGCAGTTGGTGTTGGAGCGCGACCTCTACACCTGCCAGCACACGGGCATCCTGCTCGTCGGCAAGGCCCCGGCGCCGGATAGCCCGGTGGTGCACCACAAGGTGCCGCACCGAGGGCAGGAACACCTGTTCTGGGACATCAACAACCTCGAAAGCGTTTCGAAGGCCTACCACGACTCCGAAGCCCAGCGGCTTGAGAAAAGCGGAAGCTGAGTGCTGGCTTTCTTCGCTTGATCGTCTAGAATCAAACGGCCCGACAAGGTGGTGGAACACCGAGCCGGGCCTGACCAAGACGATCGGTGAGGATCGAATATGGCTAAGGCAGAAGTGCGCCAGCGTGAGCGCATTTGCAAGCAGTGCAACCAGACATTCAGCTACGCTGTAGGCAAGGGTAACGACCGGAGCCACTGCTCTGACGCATGCCGAGAGGCATACAAGCGGGCTCGCGTCCGACCAAAATCAGAATGGCCGGTCTGTTCAACCGAAGGGTGCATCCGCCATGTGCGCGCCCTCTCATCAAAGCAGTGCAATACCTGCTACAAAGCGGAGGCAAAGCGCCGAGCGGGCGTTTGTCAGGTGCACAAGTGCGGAAAGCCTGCCACCCGTGTTGGGCACGGCCTCTGCGAAAAGCACTACAAGCGAGTGCGCAGGGTCGGCAGCTTCGACCTCACGCCGCGCGTAGAGCTGATGGTCCATGGCGGCTATCGCATCATTAAGGATGTCGAGCACCCGCTGGCTCAACAGAACGGATGGCTAGGCGAACATAGGGCAGTTGCTTACGAGAAGTATGGCCCTGGCCCGCATCCGTGCCACTGGTGCGGCACAGTCCACGACTGGCCTGATCTGGTGGTCGATCACCTGAACGAGCAGAAGGCAGACAACCGGCCCGAGAACTTGGTCGCTGCCTGTAACCCATGCAACCGCATGCGCGGCGGCATGATCCCATTCATCAAACGCATGCTGCCTGAGAGGCTGAGCGAGTTCATCGCCACCTTCGAGCACATGCGCGCCGAACCTGCCGTGTCCAAGGAATGGCACGACAGCGACGCGCAATCACAAGAGCGGAGAGCAAGATGACGCGGGCACAGCGCAGGCGCCTTCCCAAGGCTGGACTGATCTCGGTGGAATGGGCACAGCCCATCTTCCCCGGCCGCCGCTGGCTGCAGGCTAACCGGCTGGCCAACGCCATGCGACTACGCATCGGCAATCTGGTGCTGGTGTGGCGCATGCCGTGGCTTGAGCGATCCGCTCGTGCCCTGCACCCGGAATTGTTCGATGTCCATGCCGCCACTCGACCCGCTTCCGCCTGAAGCAGGCTTTCGCATCCACGATGCTGGATGGGCGATCATCGTCATGGTCGCATGGATCACCGTGTTGTCCGTTTGGGCATTGGCCGGAGGAGCGTAAAGCATGACACCTGAATTGCTTCGCCTGCTGATAACCGCTGCGATAGCGGGTGCTTGTGCGGGAGCGGTGCCAGTCGTGATCGCGATGGCGCTTGCAGGTGGGTACAGCCGTGTGCCGACCCCACCGCTACCGCCTCGCCGTGCTCTGCCTCTTCGAGAGGGGATGGTGCGCAAAGGCGGCATCAACCCCGATCCGTTCCAGTCCGTGCCAGTGCGCCCTGATCCACCGGCACCAATGATCATAGGTGGGCACCGTGGGCCACCTGCGGCAAGCGGGTCAGCCCCGACCAATATGCCATCCGGAATGGGTTCCGGGCGTCGCTGACCACCCACCGGGGGGGGGTATTCGGAAGGCCGAAAGGCCGTCTCCGCCGGACCCGCGGCGCCCTCATTCGCACGTTTTTTCTTCCGTGACCGAAATTTCGGCTGAAAGTGCACGATGACCGAAAAACGATCAGGCAAGGGCAGGGCTGCGAGCCCCGGCCGCCCGGCGTTTCGCCCGACAATCGAGCAGCGCCGCACGGTCGAGGAAATGAAGTTCTGCGGGGAATCGGACAACACGATTGCGCGAGCGCTGGGCATCGACCCTGACACCCTGCGGAAGCATTTCCCGGACGAGCTCGCCGATGGTCATGCGCAGCGCCGCAAGGAAGTGATCGGCATGCTGTTCAGCTCCGCGCGCGGCGGCAACGTGTCGGCGCAGAAGAAGCTCGAGGAGATGGGCCGTGTGGCCGCTGCGGCTGAGTCCGTGAAGCAGCGCGAGCCAAAGACGGCCGCCGTAGGCAAGAAGGTTCAGCAGCAGCAGGCGGCCGAAAACGTCGGGGGCAAGTTCGCGCCGCCCGCCGGCCCGCGTCTGGCGGTCAATAACACTTGATGGCGCCGACCTGGACGACGGCCTGCCCGGACTGGCGGGAACGCATCGTTGCGCGCCAGTCTCTGGTGCCATGCGATCCGCTCTTCCCAGATGAGGCGGAGGCGGCGCTGGCGGTCTTCAAGTCGCTTCGAATGGTGGATGTTGCCGGGCAACCGACCTTCGGCGAGGCGTGCGAGCCGTTCGTGTTCGACTTCGTCAAGGCTGTCTTCGGTGCCTACGATGCAGAGACCGGCCAGCGGCTGATCGAAGAGTTCTTCCTGCTGGTCAGCAAGAAGAACGGGAAGTCGACCATCGTAGCCGGCATCATGGTCACGGCCCTGATCCGCAACTGGCGCGGCGAGCAGGAGCTGCTCATTTTGGCCCCCACCCGAGAGGTGGCTGACAACGCGTTCAAGCCGGCGGCGGCCATGGTCGATGCGGATCCAGAGCTTTCGGACCTGCTGCACGTCAAGCGTAATGTCAAGGAGATCGAGCACCGGCTGAACAAGGCTGCGCTCAAGGTCATCTCGGCGGACTCGTCGACGGCCGCCGGCAAGAAGGCGGCGTTCGTGCTGATCGATGAACTCTGGCACTTCGGCAAGAAGGCCGGAGCCGGGCCGATGCTCCAAGAGGCCACGGGCGGGCTCATTTCACGGCCGGAAGGCTTCGTGATCTACATTTCGACGCAGTCGGACACCCCGCCTGCTGGCGTGTTCAAGGAGAAGCTGGACTACGCGCGGAAGGTCCGCGACGGCGAGGTGGATGACCCGAGGTTCCTGCCGGTCATCTACGAGTACCCAGAGGCGATGATCGAGAGCGAGGCATACCTCGATCCAGACTGCTTCTACGTCACCAACCCGAACATCGGTAAATCGGTGCGTCGGGAGTATCTGGAGCGCAAGCTCACCCAGGTGCGGGCAGGTGAGGATGAGGACGGTGACACCATCCAGACATTCCTCGCCAAGCATCTCAACGTTGAGATCGGCCTCAATCTGCGGGCGAACCGCTGGACCGGCGCCGATCACTGGGAAGCGGCCGAGGACGAGGCTCTTGCTGGACTCGGTCACTGGGCTGCACTGGACGCGCTCCTTCAGCGTAGTGAGGTGGTGACGATCGGTCTCGATGGGGGCGGCCTCGATGACTTGTTCGGCTTCGCCGTTCTTGGGCGCGAGCCTGGCGAGATCGAGGTAGAAGTCGAGGACGATGACGGAACAAGGAAGATCGTCCGCATGAAGCGCTGGTTGGCCTGGGCTCACGCCTGGTGCCATCGGGGCGTATTGGGCCGCAGAAAGAAGATCGCGCCCATTCTGCAGGATATCGCCAAGGCCAAGGAACTGACCATTCTCGACCAGCCGCTGGGCGACGTCGCGTCGATCATCAACCGCATCGAGCGGATCAAGAATATGAACCTTCTCGGCGGAGTGGCGGTGGACGCGTCCGGGCTCGGCGAGATGGAAGATGCCCTCGATGAGATCGGCGTCACGCAGGAATCCGGGCTTCTCGTCGCGGCGCCTCAGGGAGGCTGGATGATGTCGTCCATCAAGGGCGCCGAGCGCCGGCTGGCCTCGGGCTTGCTCAAGCATGCCGGCGGGCCGCTGATGCGCTGGTGCGTGCCGAACCTGAAGATCGAACCCACGGCCACCGGCATCCGAGCCACGAAGCAGACGGCCGGCGACGCCAAGATCGACCCCGCGATGGCGATGTTCAACGCCGTCACCCTCATGAGCCGCAATCCCGTGGCCCACAGAGCGCCCAAGCCGCAACTCTTCTTCGTCTGACCCCAAGGGGACCTCACCATGAACCGGGCCTATTCCATCCTGACCGTCAAGGCGGTCGAGGACGACCAGCGCACGATCCGCGGTATCGCCACGACGCCATCGGTGGACCGGGTCGGCGACATCATCGACCCCTTGGGGGTGCAGTTTACGAACCCGTCGCCGCTGCTCTGGCAGCACAAGCATGACCAGCCCATCGGATGGGTCGAGTTCGGGAAGCCGACCAAAGACGGCATCCCGTTCACCGCCAAGCTGCCTGTTGTGGATGCCGTCGGCATCCTGCGTGATCGCATCGAGGAGGCCTGGCAGTCCATCAAGCTCGGGCTGGTGCGTGCGGTGTCCATCGGTTTCCGGCCGATTGAATACGCCTTCATGGAGGGCGGCGGCATCCACTTCACCGAAGTGGAAGTCTTCGAGCTCTCGGCTGTCACCATCCCGGCAAACGCCGAAGCAGTCATTACCGCGGTCAAGTCCATCGACCGCGACCTCCGGGCCGCCGAGGGCGTGCCTGAACCAGAAATTCCGCAGGACCCCGAACCCGCCGTGCCCGGCAAGACGGTTCGTGTCGTCAAGCTGAATGATCCCGCCCGCGATCGGGCGAAACCCTTTGAAATTCGCTCGATCAAGAGGATCACGAAATGAACAAGTACTCTGAGCAGATCTCTGCTTACGAGGCCAAGCGAGGTGCTCTCGTTGGCCAGATGGAAGCCATCATGTCCAAGGCGGCCGATGAGGGCACCACCCTCGACGCCGCCCAGCAGGAGGAATACGACGGCCTTCAGGCCGACGTGGCCGCCGTTGACTCCCACCTGAAGCGTCTCCGTGAGATGGAAGCCGTCGTTGCCTCTACCGCGAAGCCGGTCAAGAACGTCGACAACGCCGCCGCCGGCTCCGAAGCCCGCGCGGGTGTCGTTGTGAAGACTGCCACCCAGACGAAGCCCGGCATCTCCTTCGCCCGTGTCGTCAAGATGGTCGGTCTCGCCAAGGGCTCCCTCGGCGATGCTCTCCGCATGGCTGAAAGCCGTTACGGGAACGAAGACCCGGCCGTGGTCAACGTGCTCAAGGCGGCCGTCGCGGCTGGAACGACCAGCAATGCCGCTTGGGCCGGCAATCTGGTGGGCGATGAGACTTCGGTGTATGCCGATTTCGTCGAATATCTGCGCCCGGCCACCATCCTCGGCAAGTTCGGCCAGGGCGGCGTCCCCAGCCTCCGTCGTGTTCCGTTCCGCGTTCCGCTCATCGGGCAGTCGTCGGGCGGCCAGGGCTACTGGGTCGGCGAGGGCAAGGCCAAGCCGCTCACCAAGTTCGACTTCACGCGCACCACGCTGGAGCCGCTCAAGGTGGCGAACATCGCCGTGCTCACCGAAGAAGTCTTGCGTGACTCCAGCCCGTCTGCGGAAGTGATCGTTCGCGATTCCCTCCGTGATGCACTGGTCGCGCGGCTGGATACTGACTTCATCGATCCCGCCAAGGCAGCGAGCGCCGGTGTGTCTCCGGCGTCGATCACTAACGGAGCGACGGCCATCGCCTCGACCGGTACGGATGCGGATGCAGTTCGCCTCGACATCCGTGCGCTGTTCCAGGTGTTCATCAACGCCAACAACGCGCCGAATACCGGCGTCTGGCTGATGTCGGCCAGTAATGCCCTCGCCCTGTCGCTCATGGTCAATGCCCTGGGCCAGCCGGAGTTCTCGGGTATCAGCATGGCCGGCGGTGTGTTCTTCGGGCTGCCGGTGATCGTCTCCGAGTATGTCGGCTCGAACGTCATCCTGGTGAACGCGTCGGACATCTACGAGGCGGACGAAGGCGGCATCGCCATCGACATGAGCCGCGAGGCCTCGCTCGAAATGAGCGATGCCCCCACGCACAACTCGACCACGCCGACCGCCGCGTCTCTCGTCTCGCTCTGGCAGACCAACAGCGTCGGTATCCGTGCTGAGCGCACGATCAACTGGGCCCGTCGGCGCCCGGCCTCGGTCGCCTATCTCACGGGCGTCCAGTGGGGCGGCGCCGTCCCTGCCTCCTGATCTTCTCCTCCCAAACTGGAGGCGGGCGGTTCGCTGCCCGCCTTTTTCATTTCCCAAGGAGCCCAGCCATGAAGATGAAGGCGCTGAAGTCGTTCAGCTACAACACTCGCCGCCTGGTGCCGGGCGAGGATTTCGAGACGAAACGCGATATCGACGCCCGCCTGCTCGAGGCCAATAAGCGGGCGGAGCGTGTGCGCGAGATCGGCGAGCTGCCGCCCCCGCCGAAGGCCATAGTGGCGAAGGTGGCGGATGCGGCTGAGGCCGTGAAGGCGCTGCGCGCCGAGTACACCCGCCTGGTGGGCAAGAAGCCGTACAACGGCTGGGGCGCCGATGAGCTGCGCGCTAAGATCGCAGCAGCCAATGCCTGACCACGATTTCAACGAGGTCGGCGTCACCAACCTCGGCCCTGTCCCCGCCGGCATGACGTTCCTTGCCGCCATCGAGGCGGCTCGGGGACAACGCAAGTTCACCATCAATCCCAAGCGTATCGGGCATCGCCTCACGCTCTGCGAGACGCAGCGCGAGGTCTGGCGCATCGCCGAACACTTGCCGGAGCCAGAGCGCAGTCAACTGCAGCTTCTTGCCGGCGCAGCATTCGATATGGGGAAGCGCATGGACGCCCGGATGAAAGATCTCAAATCCATGCTGGAGAGCGCGTGAATGCTGACGGTGCTGACCTGGCTCTGGGCGCAGCCCGATGGCCGCGCGACTTACACGGCTCTGCACGTCAACATCTGGGCCGACATGGTGCGACGGCATCTTACCCTGCCGCACCGGCTAGCCTGCGTCACGGATATGCCTGAGGGCATCGACCCCTCGATCGAAATCATCGCCCCGCCGCGCGACTTCGAGGACGTGCGAATCCCGACCTGGACCGACGGCCGTCCGCAGTGCCTGCGCCGGATAGCCATGTTCCGTCGCGATGCCGGAGACATGTTCGGTGAGCGGTTCGTGTCCATGGACATGGATTGCGTCATCGCCGGCAGCCTCGACCCGCTGTTCTCTCGCGACGATGATATCGTCCTCTACGCGAGCCCTGGGCGGCCGCCGGACAGGCGACCCTACAACGGTTCGATGCTCATGATGACCGCAGGCGCTCGCCCGCAGGTCTACGACCGGTTCACGCCCGAGAGGGCCATCGCCGCAGGTCAACGCTACGCCGGCTCCGATCAGGCATGGATTTCCCATGTCCTCGGGCCGGGCGAGGCCGTCTGGGACGAGAGCGATGGTGTGGCCTGGTGGGGCCGCCGGCATGAAGTCGAGACTCGGTTGATGTTCCACCCCGGCCATCCGAAGCCATGGAACCTGCTCGACGATCCGTGGGTGCGTGAGCACTACCGGCGCGAGCCGCAGGGTAGGGGGCTGATCCTTGGATATGGGCCCCATGTATGGACTGATGCAGAGGCCGCGCTGGAGACCGGCGCGTTCGACGGGGTGATCGCGTCGCCGGAAGCGGCGGCCCATTGGCCGACGCCGGTGACGGCTGTAGCGCAGAACGACAATGAGGCCGACAGGCTCGCCGATCTCTGCGGGTTTAGCGAGGTCGTCTGGTGCGGCCGGAGCGAGAAGGTGAGCACATGACCGTCCTCATCCTGGCCGTGCTGGTTCTCATCCTGCTGTCGGCAGGGTGCTTTGTTGGCGGAGTGTTCCTTCTCTTCGGCGTCGGTCACGCACTTCTGGCAGCGGCCGTGGCTCTGGGAGTGATGGCTGTCCTGCTCTCCCGGGGAGTGACGACCAATGGCTAGCAAACTGACGTCAGCGCTGGCTCGGGCTGTTGCGCCGCGGGCGCAGAAGGCGGTCTCGCCCATCGATACCAATCGGGGATGGTGGCCTCTGATCCGGGAAAGCTTCTCTGGTGCCTGGCAGCAGAACGTCGAGGTCAAGCTCGACAGCGTTTTGTCCTTCCATGCCGTCTTCGCCTGCCAGACCCTCATCGCGTCGGATATTTCGAAGCTGCGGATCAAGCTCGTCGAGCGCGATGCTGATGGCATCTGGACCGAGGTCACGAAGCAGTCGCCCTACAAGCCGGTGCTTCGGAAGCCGAACCATTTCCAGAACCGGATGCAGTTCTTCGAGTCCTGGGTGCTGTCCAAGCTTCAGCGCGGCAACGCGTACGTGCTCAAGCAGCGCGACCTGCGCAACGTCGTGGTGCGTCTCTACGTGCTGGATCCGACGCTCGTCACGCCGCTTGTCGCGGACAATGGCGAGGTATTCTACGAACTCAACACCGACGCTCTGGTGGGCCTGGAGCAGCGCGTTGTCGTGCCGGCATCCGAGATCATCCACGATCGGTTCAACTGCTTCTTTCATCCTCTGGTCGGCCTCTCTCCTATCTTCGCCAACGGGCTCGCTGCAACGCAGGGCTTGGCGATCCAGAACAGCTCGACCCAGTACTACCAGAATGGCTCCATGCCTGGCGGCATCCTCGTTGCCGCTGGTCATATCGACCAGAACGACGCCGAGGAGATGAAGGCCTCTTGGGAGGCCAACTATGGCGGCCGCAACCGCGGGAAGGTCGCAGTTCTCGGCGATGGGCTCAAGTTTGAGCAGCTGTCGATGAAGAACACCGACGCCCAGACCATTGAGCAGTTGAAGTGGTCAGCTGAGGTGGTTTGCTCCACCTATCACGTCCCGCCCTACAAGATCGGCATCGGCCAGGCGCCGACCTACAACAACGTCCAGGCGCTCAACGTCGAGTACTACTCCCAGGCGCTCCAGGTGCTGATTGAGGCCATAGAGCTATGCCTCGACGAGGGGCTGAACACGGGCGAGAGCCTGGGGACCGAGTTCGATATCGACAACCTGCTTCGGATGGATTCGGTCACGCAAATGGACGTGCTCGACAAGGCCGCCGGGATCATGACGATCGATGAAATGCGCCGCCGGCTCGGGTTGGGTAAGACCACGGGTGGCGCCGACGTCTATCTCCAGCAGCAGAACTATAGCCTCACGGCACTCCAGAAGCGCGACCAGCAGGATGATCCATTCGGAACTGGTGGCGGTTCGTCGCCGGCGCCAGCCACCGATGAAGAGCCTGACATGACACCTGCTGCCGCGCAGGATGCCGCACGCGCGATCCTCGAGGCAGAGTTCAAGGACATGGCGCCCGTTCTGGCGCTCCCAAAGCCACAGAGGACCGCCTGATGAAGCACTCGGACATCGCTTTGCTCATGAAGGGCATCGCGCCGACGCTCCGCGAGTTCGTGACCGCTTCCGCGCAGCCGCTGGCCGAACGCATCGTCGCGCTCGAGCGTCAGATCGCCTCGCAGCCCGTGCCCGAGAAGGGCGACCCGGGCGAGGTGGATATGGAGGCGGTGGCGCGACTGATCGATGCTGCCGTGGCTGAGGTCGGGTCCCATATTGAGCCGCGCGCCGTTGATATGGACGAGGTCCGCCAGATCGTGGCCGATGAAGTCGCCAAGATGCCGCCGGTCGTGCCTGTCACGCCCGAACCATACGAGCCGGACCCTGAGCAAATCCGACAAATGGTCTCCGAGATCGCGCAGCCCGTGCTTGATGACGCCATTGCGGCCATTCCTGAGCCTCAGGACGGCAAGAGCGTCACGGTAGAGGACTTGGCCCCGATGGTGGAGGAACTCGTCTCCACGGCTATGGATACGGCTGTACGAGGCCTGCCGGTGCCGGAAGATGGCGAGGATGGCGTCGGAGTGGCTGGCGCGCTGATCGACCGCGATGGCAACTTGGTGCTGACGCTTTCGAACGGCGAGATCAAGGAACTCGGCCAGGTTGTTGGTCGTGATGCTGATGACATCGCTATTGAGCGCCGCATCAAGGAAATGGTCGATGCCATTCCCCGCCCGAAAGATGGTCTCGACGGCCTCGGGTTCGACGATCTCGAAGTGATCCACGATGGCGCCCGGTCATTCACGTTCCGGTTCGCCAACGGCGACAAGGTGAAGGAGTTCGCTTTCACGCTTCCCGTGATGCTCGATCGCGGCGTCTATCACGATGGTCGCAAGTACCAGCCCGGCGATGGCGTCACCTGGGGCGGCTCGTACTGGATCTGCCAGAAGGAGACAGGCGCGAAGCCTGACCAGAGCGATGACTGGCGCCTCGCGGTCAAGAAAGGCCAGAACGGCAAGGATGGCGTCCTGAAGGAGAAGGCGGCCCCTCAGCCGGTCAAGGTGAGTTGATGGCTCTCGTGACACTGAAGCAGGTCAACGATGCTCTGCGCCTCGACCTTCAGGGCTCTCAGCCCGGCTACGCCGCCGACGAGCGCACGCCGGATATCGAACTCAAGATCGCACAGGCTGAGGCTATCGTTCTCGACTTCGTTCAGCCAAAGCCCGATCCAGAATGGACGGACACCACGGTCCCCGGCCAGGTGACGGCCGCCATCATCATGGCCGTGAAGTGCCTGCTCGATGATACCGACGAGTCTATGGCGATGCTGTCCGGCCTCTCGGGCACCACAGGTGCCGACCCCAAGAACCCCATCGTGGGGCTGCTATTTCGTCTTCGGAAGCCCTCGCTCGCATAGGAGAGCGTCATGACACTTTCAGGCCGTCGCGTCCGGTTCCTTGTGGACTGGGATTGGAAGCCCTCGCCCATGTCGACCATTGCCTACCGCGCCGGCCAGGTCGCGTTCGTGCGCCTGGAGTGCGCCGAGAAGGCGTTGAACCTTGGCAAGGCGGTGCTGGTGGAGACTGCCGCGCCACCGGCAGGCGTTGCGGCCACCATTGCGGCCAAGGGCAGGAAGGGGGCTCGCCGTGTCGATTCCTGAATCCAATGTCCGAATCACGAAGTCTGCCAACCGTAGGTTTCCCAAGGTTTTCGTCGGTGGCGAGCAAATGGCAGGCGTCATCGGCGTGACCATTCAGCAGCCCGTGAAAGGCTCTGCCGGCCCCGATGGTTGGGAGGTGATCGAGAAGGATGGAGGCACGGTGGTGTTGATTGAGGTCGCTGCCAAGCTTGTTGTCTTCGGAGAAGATAATGGCTGACGGCAACCGTCGCTTCGGCGCCCTGCGCTATCGGCTGGCCTTCCAGAACCGGCCCATGGTTGATGACGGGTTCGGCACACAGGTGCCGGGCGGGAAGTTCGTGACCCAGTTCTCGCTGGCCGCTGCCATGGCGCCACGCACCGGCGGCGAAAGCGTCACCGCGGCGCGCCTGCAAGGCAACCAACCGTATGTCGTTACGGTGCGGTTCTCGGAGCGCATGCTCAATGTGACGCCGGCATGGCGCCTCGTCGACGAGCGCGCCGGCTTCACCGATGACGAGCCGAACCTGTTCTACAACATCGTGGCCCCGGGCACTGATCCAGACGGCAAGCGGCAGTGGATCGAGTACCTGGTAGTGGCGGGACGGCCTTCATGACCATTCAGGGGCTCGACCGGCTCAAGCGTAAGCTGCGAACGTTTCCGGCGACGGTTGAGGCCGAGATTCGCGCCGCCATGGAGGTCAGCGCCAACGAGGTGGTGGCGCTCGCCAAGTCTCTCGTGCCGCGTGACACCGGCGCGCTGGCCGAAAGCATCGGCTGGACATGGGGCGACGCGCCGAAGGGGTCGATGACCTTGGGTAAGGTCGGCGGCACCGGGAACTTGGTGATCACGATATATGCTGGCGACGATAAGGCGTTCTGGGCTCGCTGGGTCGAGTTCGGGACATCGCCGCATACCAATGCCGGCATGTTCGCTGGCAGCGAGAACCCGGGTACCCGCGCGCAGCCATTCTTCTACCCGGCGTATCGGGCTGTGCGCCGACGCGTGAAGGGCAGGGTGACGCGGGCGGTGAATAAGGCTGCCAAACGCATCGCGGTGGGAGGCTGACATGGACGCCAGCTATGAGCTCGTCCTTGCGTGCATCAACAAGCTGCGCGCCACGGCGGCCGTGACGGGGTTCGTCGGGACGCGGATCTATGATCGGGTGCCCGAGAAACAGGACGGCACCCCGAACGTGCCGTTCCCGTACATCTCGATGGGGCCGTCGACCTCGATCCCTGACGACTACGATTGCCTCGACGGCGAGGAGATCACCATCCAGATCGATGTCTGGTCGAGCGGGGCAGGTGAGGCCTATGGCTCCGTCGAGTGCCGCAAGATCATGGGCGCCGTGAAGCGCGCCCTGCACGATGTTGATCTCACGCTTACGACCAACGCTCTTGTGTCGCTCCAGATGGAGCTGATGCGTGTCATCGACGATCCCAATCCCGCCATCAACCATGGCGTGATCCAGTTCACCGCCCAGGTGGAAACCCCCTGAGGCAATACCCGGCCGAGTACGGCCATTTTCACGGAGATCACAAATGACTCAGGCAACCACCACGCGTGGGGGCAAGGTCCGGGTTTTGCTCGGAAACGACGCCCTCCCCATCGTTTACTCGGCGCCGTGCGGCTTCACTTCCAAGACGGTGACCTTCACCAAGGGTCTTGAAGATGTGCAGGTGCCGGACTGCGCCGATCCCGACAAGGTCGACTGGCTGGGGCGTGATGCTGTCTCGCTGGCCATGTCGATCAGCGGCGAAGGCGTTCTGGCGCAGGAGTCTGTCGATACCTGGCTCGAAGCCTGGGAGAGCGTCGAATCCGTGCCGATGAAGGTCGAGATTGAGTTCCCTGCCAAGACCATCACCTATACCGGCAAGATGCATGTCGAGACTATCGAGGCCACGGCCCCCAACGCCCGCCGCGTTACCGCAACCATCAGCATGCAGTCTGATGGCGAAATGGTCCGCGTGACCACGCCGGCCAGCTGATGGGACGCCACGCCGAAATCACCCTGCCGTGGGCAGACGGCACCCATACGTTCCGTCTGGCTTGGAAGCAGATCATCATGCTCCAAGAGGCCTGCGACGCTGGCGCCTTCGTCATTCTGGAGCGCCTTTCGAACCGGCAATGCCGTATCGAGGAAATCAGCCACACGATCCGCTTGGCGCTGATCGGCGGCGGCATGGTGCCAGAGGCGGCATTGAAGCTTGTTCAGGACTATGTGGAGCAGCGCCCGCCGGCCGAGAACGTCGTGTTCGCCCGCGGCCTCCTCGGCCTTGCCTGCTATGGTCCAGGAGACGAAAAACCGGGGGAAGCCCAAGGGGAGGCGACGGACGACGCCTCGACGACCTCCCCAACGGAAAGTTCCGAATAGCCGAAGTCTACGGTGCCGGGGCTGCGATGGGCTTCACGCCACAGCAGATCGACGAGATGAGCCTCTGGCAATACTTCTCGGCGCTGAACGGATACCTGGCGGCGCACACCCCAAAAGACGCCAAGAAGCTATCCGCTCGTGAGGCAGATGAACTCTGGGAATGGGTTCTCGACATGGACGCGCCCCCGCGCGTCCTCACCACACAAGTTTATTTTTGGGGCGAGAACGGGCCGGTCCCCGCCGGAACGGTCGAGTTCGAGAGCGAGTAGCCCATGGCCACCACAGAAGTTGAGCGTCTGGTTGTTTCGCTCGAGGCCAGCGTCACAAAATTCGATCGCGCCATGGCCCGGGCGACGCAACAGACCAATAAGGCTGCCAAGCAAATCGAGGACCGCTGGGCAAAGGTAGGGCCGGCGATAGGTTCTGGCCTGACCAAGGCGTTCGCAATCCTTGGGGCTGGCTTCTCGCTCCAACAGGCCCAGCGGCTTTTGGATGCCTCGACGCGCATCCAGAACGCACTCAAGGTCACTGGGCTGGCTGGTGAAGAGCTCACTCGCGTCTATGAGAGCTTGTACGCCTCTGCCCAGCGCAATGCCGCTCCGCTTGAGGCTCTGACAACGCTCTATGGACGCGCCGCCCTCGTGCAGAATGAGCTGGGAGTATCGACCGAGGAATTGCTGGGGTTTACCGACAAGGTCGCCGTAGCGCTACGCGTGTCAGGACAGTCCGCGCAGGAGGCCAGCGGGGCTCTGCTTCAGTTGTCGCAGCTCCTGGGATCCGGTGTTGTGCGCGCCGAGGAATTCAATTCCGTTCAGGAAGGCGCACTGCCAATCCTTCAGGCGGTCGCCGCGGGGCTTAAGGAGGCCGGTGGATCAGTCGCCGAGCTGCGCAAGCTGGTTATCGACGGGAAGGTCTCGTCCGAAGCGTTCTTCCGCGCGTTCGAGGCTGGCGCCCCGATGCTCGATGAGAAGGTGCAGAACTCGCAGATCACCGTTTCGCAGGCCTTCGACAGAATTCAGAACTCCATGATCAACGCAGTGATGGAATTCGATAAGTCCACCGGCGCGGCGAACAAGTTCGCAGCATCCCTGGATGGTGTTGCGGCAGCGATCGACGGAATCAACGTGTCGGGGATGATCGAGCAACTCGCTGCCGGCCGCTCGGCCATGGAGCAGTTCTTTTCAAACATCGGCAACTCTGACGTCTTCAAGTGGCTCAACAGCGGCACCACTCCCGAACAGATGCGCGCGCGCGGGCTCATCCCTATGGGCGCCGGGAGTAATGCGGGCGACGTGATCGCGGGCTCATTTGCCACCATTGGCGCGCAACGACCAAATGGCCCTCTTGTGAATGCTCTCGCCGCCAAGGCCGCAGGAGGACGTGCTATCGATCAGGTCTCGATAGCCGACTACGCGGCGTCAGGTGCGGCAAAAACAGGCAAGTCCTCCGGTCAGCGTTTCGATGACTCGTTGGAGGCGCAGCGCCGCCGCATCGACAACCTGCGCGAGGAGAATGCGATTCAGGCGACTCTCAACCCGCTCCTGAATGACTACGGTCGTCAGCTCACCGAGTTGAGGACACGCCAAGAACTACTGAACGCAGCGGAGAAAGCCGGCGTTGCAGTCACTCCTGAGTTGGCCAATACCATCGACCAGCTCGCACAGGGCTACGCGGATGCAACCGTCGAGGCCGCCAAGCTGGCCGAAGCTCAGGACATGGCTCGGCAGCAGATGGAAGACTGGTTCTCCACCTCGCGCGATATCACTCGGGGTTTCATTGACGATCTCGTCGCTGGCAAATCTGCGGCTGAAGCTCTCGGCAATGTGTTCCAGCAGTTGGGAAGCAAGTTGCTGGACCTTGGCCTCAATAGCCTATTCGGCACAGGATCGGGCACCAACCCGTTCGGCCTGATAGGCAAGGCGCTCGGCTTCGCCTCTGGCGGATACACCGGACCGGGGGCACGCAATCAGCCCGCCGGCATCGTGCATAAGGGCGAGGTGGTTTGGTCGCAGGGTGATGTGGCCAGCGCCGGAGGAGTGGCGGCAGTTGAAGCGATGAGGCGGGGCTTCGCCATCCCATCCTTTGGCACGGTGGCAGGGGCGGCTGGCGGTGATGTCAACGTCACGTACGCCATCGATGCCCGCGGCACGGACGCGTCCGTTATCGGCCGGCTGGAAGGGCAGCTTGCTCGTCACAAGGCCGAGCTCATCCCAACCATCCGCAACGAGATCATGCGCCGCAAGAAGTGGGGCGCGAAGTCATAGGAGGCCGGCATGGCACTTACCGAGCCCATCGACCTGCTTTCCGACTTCCCAGGCTGGGCAACCGACTTCAGCCTGTTGTGGCGCCAGGAACAGAGCCGGCAGGCCAATGGCAGGACGCGCGTAAAGGATTTCGGCTCGCCCATCTGGCGGGCTTCCTACTCCTCGCGCACGCTCTCACCGAACGAACTCGACCATTGGCGCGCGCGTCTGGATGTCCTCGAAAACGGTCTGCTGACCTTCACGGCCTATTCTCTGTCGAGGTGCTTCCCGATCGCCTATCCCAACGGCTCCTGGCCGACCGGTGAGGCCTTCGACGGGGTGTCGGCAGCGATCCACACGCTTGGCGCGAACAACAAGTCGCTACGCGTCACTGGCCTGCCGCAAGGCTATCGGTTCAGCATCGGCGACATGATGCAGGTCACCACGGCGACCGGCAGGAAGTACCTCTTTCGGGCCGATGAAACGGCGATGGCGGATAGCTTCGGGCTCACCACGACTTTCGAGGTTCGGCCGCATTTCCCGGTCGGCATGTCGATCGGGGACACGGTGTCGGTCAAGCGGCCAGGCGTTCCGATGGTGTTGATGCCCGGCTCCATTTCCAGCAGCGCCGATCCCCGCAGTGGCCGGGGTTCGATTTCTTTCGACGCCATCGAGGCGCGATAGTCGCAAGGATATTCCAATGGCTCGATCTCTCTCCGCCGAGACGCTGGCAGCGCTCGCGGCACGGTCGCTTGTGCCGCGCGATTTCCTCTGGATCGTGGCGCGCACCCGCGATACCGGCGCGCCGATCTCGGTCGGCTTCTGGTCCGACCTCCAGAACGTCACTGCCCAGGTTATCGACCCGGATACCGACCTGGCCGTGACGCGCACGTTCTACGGCGCTGGCGGCCTGATCTCGATCAGCGACATTCCACTGGTCGCCGTGCTGACGGTCCAGAACGTCACGATCTCCATGTCGCAGCTCGACGAGATGGTCGAGCAGGCGGTGCGCGACTATGACGTGAAGCAGGCGCGCATCGAAATCCATCGCGGGCTCTTCGATCCCGATAGCCGCACCCTGGTTGCCCCGGCGTTCTGCCGCTGGGTGGGCTTCGTCGATACGATCCAGATCAAGACGCCGGCCGAGAACGAGGATGGTGGGGTGACGCTCAACTGCGTCAGTCACACCCAGGAGATGGTGCGGTCCAATCCTGATACGCGCAGCCACGAAAGCCAGAAGCTGCGCGATCCGAACGACGACTTCTTCATCGACGCCAATGTGGTTGGAGACTGGGACCACGATTGGGGCCAGATATCGGGGAAGGTGGAAACCAAGCCATCGGGGCTCTTCGGCTGGGGAGGCTTCCTTGGTTTCCTCTGAGGTACGCTTTGCTACCCCTGATGATCGGGTGCGCGTCATCCGCATGTCGAAAGAGGCGCACGCCGCTGGCAAACTGCCGTGGTCGTTCAGCGCGGCCCATGCCGACAACCTGTTTCGCCAATCCCTGACGCTGCCGGACCGGGCCTGCATCATCTATGCGCAGGAGGGTAGGGCGGTCGGGTTTCTTCTGGCCTATGTCGCGCCCTCGCCGATGGCCGACATCAGTTTCGCCCGAGACTTCGGATGGTGGATCGACCCATCAGCCAGGGGCCGCGCGGCAACGGAAATGCTCGACCTCTTCGAATGCTGGGCTGACGGCCGCAATGCCACGTTCGCGGGCATGGCGGCGATGGAAGTCAACGCTCGTGCCGGCCGCATCTATGAGCGCCGCGGCTACGTCAAGACCGAGACCCACTACTACAAGCGCTTAGCCAGCGCCTAGCCGCGAGGCCTCCCCCACATGCCTGTCTTTTCAGCCATTGGCTCCCTCCTGTTTGGAGCCGGAACGTTTCTTGCTGGCCTGACCGCAACGGGCCTCCAGATCGCCGCCGGCCTGGCCATGAGCGCGATTGCCAAAGCGGTATCGGGCGAGCAGCAGCAGCAGACGTTCTCGGTCCAGGGCAAGATACAGGGCGGCGATGATGTCCCGCGCTCGATCAACCTGGGCTGGAACACCACGGCGGGCTCCCTCGCCTACCAGAACGAATGGGGCGAGGTCGACAAGACCCCCAACGCCTATAGCACCCGCGTCATCGCCATCGGCGATATTCCGGTGCAAGCCCTTGTCGGTGTCGATGTCGCCGGGTCACCGGTGACGCTGCTGACCGGGCAGGCGCACCCGACCCTTGGCATTCCAGTCGCTGAGTATCGCAAGAACGGCCGCGATTACCTCTGGATCAAGTTCCACGACGGCTCGCAGACCACTGCCGATCCGCTGCTGACCGGCACCGTCTCGTCTGCCGCGCGGCCGTACAGCGCCCGCCGTATCGGCCGGGGCGTGCCGTACGTCATCGCCACCAGCCTCGGCGAGCAGGAGCTCTTCAAGGGCGGGTTCCCGCAGTACAAGTTCACCACCTACGGTGCCAAGCTCTACGACATCAGCAAGGATAGCAGCGTCGGCGGCGTCGGCACTCATCGCTGGAACAACCCGGCGACCTGGGGCGGCGATGGCGACTTCCTCCCGGCTGTGCAGCTCTACAACCTGCTGCGTGGCGTGCGCTGGAACGGCCAATGGCTCTACGGGCTACAGGACTTGCCGGCGGCTCGCCTGCCAGCCGCGAACTGGATTGCCCAGATCAACAAGTGCCGCGCCGGTATCGCTGGTCCGAGCGGCACCGAGCCGACCTATCGCACGGGCGGCGAGCTGCAGGTGGGTGCCCCGTTCAATGCCGCCGTCGAAGCGCTGCTCACCAGTTGCCAGGGTCGGCTCGTCGAGGTCGGCGGTGCCTATAAGCTCTATGTCGGCGAGCCGGGGTCGCCGGTGACACAGTTCGACGACGGCCACATCATTTCAACCGAAGAGCAGAGCTTCACGCCGTTCTTTGGGCTGGCCGATACCATCAATGGTGTTTCCGCGACCTATCCGAACCCGACCGAGGTCTGGAACAGCAAGGTGGCCCCGCCACTGCTACGCCCTGATCTCGAAGTCAGGGATGGCAACCGGCGCTTGATGGCGTCCGTCTCGCTCGACATGGTGCCGTATCCGGGCCAGGTGCAGCGGCTGATGAAGTCGGCGCTCCTCGAGGCTCTTCGGGCGCGCCGGCATACCTTCGTCCTTCCGCCAGAGTTTCAGGTCCTGGAGCCCGGCGATATCGTCGAGTGGACCAGCGCGCGCAACGGCTATGTGTCCAAGCTCTTCCGCGTCGATGGCGTAGCCGACAGGGCCAATCTCGACGTGCTGGTCGACATCACGGAGGTTGATCCCTCGGACTATGATTGGGACCAGGAGACCGACTATCGGCCGCCTGTCGATGGCCCTGTTATTCGGGTCACGCCTGCGCCGCAGGCCATCGTCGATTTCGGCGTATCGCCCTACACCTTCTACGATACCGACTCCAACGCTCGAAAGCCGGGCATCCAGATCGTCTGGGACGGCGATCAGGTAGACGTTCGCGCGGTGGTCTATGAGGTGGTGCTCGGAACCGATGTCGTCAGTTCCGGTGAGTTCCGCAACGTTGCCGCTGGCTGGGGCGTCATCAGCGATGGTTTGATCGGCAAGACCGCCTATGAGGTGCACGGCCGGTACGACCCGTATAGCGCTCGGCCCGTGGAATGGTCCGCCCTTCTGACGGTCACCACGCCCGATATCCCCGAGGTGAACAACATCCAAGTGATCCAGCTCGGGGAAGAACTGCGCAATGCGCATGGTCTTGTCACGGGCAAGTCGCTGGGCAGCGTTCAAGACCAACTCGACGAGTTGCGCGAGCAATTCGGCGACCTGGCCAATGCCATCGTCACGGGCGACGAAACCAGCCGGCGCCGCATCAGCACGCTCGTGGCGCGCAACGGCAGCAACACCGCGGCGATCATCCGCAATGAAGTGGCTATCGCCGAGGCCGACAAGGCCATCGCCGAGCTGAGCGAGGAGGTTGTGGCCGTCGTCAATGACGCCTTGGGCGCCGGCCTCTTCAAGATCGAGGGCATTGCCGATGGAACAGGGGCGTCCGCACAGATCCTCATGAAAGTGCGGGCGATGCTCGGCGATGCCTTCTCCGAAGCGGCATTGCGCATGAAGGCCATAGCCGATGGCGTCGGGGGAACCTTCGCGTCGGTCGAGATCATGGCAGATCGCCTGGTCTTCATCAGCACCACGGGCGAGGTGATCTCGGCCCCGTTCTCGATCGAGGATGGCGTGGTGAAGTTGCTGGTGGCGCGCGCATCAAGGATCACCAGCCAGGACGGCGTGTCCATGGTGATCGACTTCGACAACCCTGAAATCACCTTCACCGGAGTCTGAGATTGCCTTTCATCTATATGGAAGACGGCGGGAAGTGCCTGATGATCGGCGATGAAATGGCCGTCTGGGATAAGCCTGCCTCGGGCGACAAGTTTGCGCCCTATAAGCACCCGGAGCAGCATCTCAAGGCGGTCTACTTCCACTCGAAGAATGACTATTACGCTGAGGCGGCAGCCGCCTCAGTCGCAGTTACCCACGCGGCCTATCCGGCGTCGGCGGCCGTCAACTACGATCCGTCCGCGTTGGCATTGACGCCGGTGACGATCTACCCGACCACCTACACCGTCAGCCGCATGTTGCTGACCCACGGCCTCGGCTATGTGCCGAAGTTCCTCATCGCCGATGAGAATTATAACGAGCTGCCGGCGTCGGCGCCGATCCAGTACGCCAACAACGAGGAAGGCGGCACCCGCTTCGTTCGGCACTACGCGACCACCACACAGATCGTGCAGGTCGAGTACGTGGTGCCGGGGATCGGGCCGATGGCCTCGCTTTCCAAGACCTATCGCGTGGTCGTGTTTCGCAAGCCCCAGGCCGACCCCTCCAAGCCTGTTTTTCAGGCCAAGCGAGACGGCAACGTTCTGATCGCTGGTCGCGGCAAGGTCGACTATTCCGAAAAGCACCTGCGCCTCGCGGACGCCGGGGAGACGGCTTTCCATATGCCGACAGAGCCGGTCTACGACATCAACAACGGGCAGGTGCGCTATGTGCGCTCGGGCGGTTTCTGGATCGAGAGCGTCACGGTGCGCGGCGCCACGGTTGTCCGCTATGGCGGCAGCTTGACCAGCGTCGATTACCTCAGCGTGGTGGCGTGATGGCGACCCCTAAGTTCAGCTTCAAGGCAGGCCGCGTCCTTATGCAGGACGGTACCCGCACCGTCCTCGATACGGCCGCCAAGAGCTTCAATGCGGTGCCCGGTGCGGTCATCACCATTGACCCTTTCACGCTGTCGTTCCCCGACTTTGCCAGCAAGGGCTATCGCTATCTCTACGGTTCGCAGCGCTACAACGGCGGAAATACTCGTGACGAGGAATGCCGGACCCTGGGAACAGTGAACCCGGAAGAGAGAACCCTTCCCAACATCGATTTGGGGGCGCTGCCCGCCGGGACCGACTTCCTCGAAACCCGCATCAAGCTGACGAGAACGCTTTCCCCGCCGAAGATGTGGTGGTCCGGGTATCCTGCCAATGCCGGCCTATACGACTGGCCGTCAGAGATCATCGCTGGCCAGTGGATGCCGCTGCTTGGCAACTCCATGATCGCCGAGCGCGGAGACAATTGGGCGCGGCTCTTCGAGATCGTCATCGCCTCCGGCCGCGCTGTCCTCCGCCGTCGGCAGACGGTCGGCACCCTGGGCTTCACATCATGCCAGATCCAGCACCAGTGGATCCAAGGCGATCCCGACGTTAACCCCCGCAAGCTGCGCGAGGGCGACCCCTACGCCTGCAGCAACGTCAACACCACCAACTACGCCTCGACCTATACGGGCGTCCTCGAAATCACCCCCTGCTCATATCGGAGTGGCCCATGACCCGCATTCTCTCCGGCACCGCTGCGGTACTGGCCGGCGCCCGCACTGTCGCTTTCACGGGAGCCCCGCTCAGCGATGCGAATTGCCCTTCCGACGGCACGGCCGTCCTGGGCGGCGCGTCCTACTTCATCGCCTCGCGCACGGATACCAGCCATTTCGAACTGACCCGTGACTATGAGGGCGTTGACGGCACGGTCTCCTGCGAAATCGACCCGCTCAACGCCAATGCCATCAACCTGGTGAAGGTGGCGCGCTCGATCACCGAGTACAACGCCAAGCTCGCCCTGACGGACGCTTACGGCAAGGGGCTGTTCTACGAGTGCGCCGGTCTCTCCGGCGCCAACGATCCGGGGCCGGGCAAGCTCGCGCGCAATGCCGCCGCCTGGGCGGATACCACCGAGATCTACATGGATGTGCTCGACTACGGCGGGCACGAGCAGGGCGCGCTGATCGACCTCGCCAAGGCCGGCACGGTCTACATCGTCCGTGGCATCGATACCGGCGCCTATGCCGCCTACACGCTGTCCGCTGCGCCCCAGAACATGGGGCCGGATGAATGGCGCAAGATTGCTCTTTCCTATGTCGATGGCGATGGCCTTATCGCCGACGGTGAGCTGGTTGCAGTCGAGTGGAACCGGAAGGGTGAGAGCTTCGCGGCCGATGCCGAGGTCGACGACATGGCCGGCCGTGCCGCCTACGACAACGAAGCACCGGGCTTCGTCGTCAAGGTCAACGACGACGGCACCGGCCGCGCGGTATTCTTCACCATGGGCACGGGCGGAGCCGGCGCCTGGGGTTCGCCAGCCTATCTCACTGGCACCAAGGGCGACAAAGGCGACCAGGGCGATAAGGGCTGGTCGCCGCAGCTCGTCGGCGTCAGTGATGGCGAGCGCAGGGTGCTCAAGCTACTCGGCTATGTCGGTGGTGCCGGAGCGCCCCCCACCGCCAATGTCGGCGACTATCTCAAGGCTGATGGCACGTACACGGCCAACATCGCCAACGCGATGGACATGCGCGGCCCGGCCGGATCGGGCAATGGCACCGTTGTCGGCCCCGCGTCATCCGTGGCCGGCCGGGTGGCAGTCTTCTCTGATACGTCGGGCGAACTGATCGGTGACGGTGGAATTGCCCTGGCCATCCTGCTTCGCGGCGCCTTGGGCGGTACGGACAATCGCCTTCTCCGCTCCGATGGAACCGGTGGCGTCACTGGTCAGGGAAGCGCTGCAACGCTGGACGATTCCGGTAATCTCTCGGGTCTCGGTAACCTCGGACTGTCGGGTACTCTGTCTATTGCCGGGCTTGCGGGAAAAGTCATCCGCAAGGTGCAGTTCACGCCGATAACAACCGTTTATGCGACAACCTCTACAACTGCAGTGATATCGGTAGGCACGACCTACACCCCGGTCTCGCCGACAAGCAACCTGCTGGTGATCTGCGCTATTGACGCCGAGACGGAGCGCGCCGCGACCGGCGATCATGGAATGGGTGTTTCGCTGTATCGCTACGACGGGACGACCTATGCCATTGCGCCCCGCACAATAGCTCAACAGTTCCTGATGCAGGGGTTTGCTCCTGCCGCCGGCACCAGCACGCACCGCGGCGCCGTGGCTGCGACGGCTCTCCTCGAAAATGCTGATCGACGAAGCGACACAAGCGCTTGGTCGGTCGCGCCATACTACTTCAGCTATTACGCCGGCTGCACCGCGAAGCTCACCAAGCATTCCTACATATTCGTGGAGTTTGAGCCATGACCCCTCAAAGCATCATCTTGGCTGCTATCGAGGTATTGGGCACCAGCAGGTTCAGCCTGGACGGCGAGGGCCGGATCAGGATTGGGAGCATCGGCGCCGATCCCCTCTATGTCAGCGCGCCCACCATGGCCACGATCATGGATCGTGCCGATACGATCGAAAACGACCGGTTGGCAAGAGAGGCGCGGCTTGCGCAGTTCCCCAATCTTGAGCCCGATCAGTTCTGGGCGGCGCTCCGCTTTTTCGGCAAGCTGGATCAGCGTGGCTATGAAGGTGAATTGAGAGCCTGGGTTGATAGTCTCGAGCCGGAACCACCCGAGGGCGAACAGACCCAGGCCTATATCGAGGCGCTCGCATTCTGGTCGATCGTCTCGGCCAAGGTCGACCAGGCTAAGTTCTTCGAGCGTGACCATCCCTTTATTGAGGGCGCACGTCAGGTCCTCGGCATCGCTCCGGAGCGCTTGAATGAAATGTGGGGGTGGGCTCTAGCCTAGCGGCGGTGCCATTGAGCGCAGGCCATCGCATTGCGATCGCCATGGAACACCGGATGTTAGTTCTGCCTCGACAGCCTTCTACGCAAAGATATCAGGGGCATCTGCAACGGGATGGCTACCCTTGGCTTAAGGCTAGGCCTTTTGTGAGGCCGAAACCCTTCCGCCTCGGCCTCGCCATCGGGTGTATAGCCGGACAACTACCCACCATCCGCAGACGATTACCATAAAGGCAATGAGATAGGGGAATATCGAATATAGCCCCGCACGAGGAAGCAGCATCAACTTCGGCATAATCACCACGAGTGCCCCGAACCAGACAGCACTTGTAGCTGCGGCGCTGATCAGCACGGCGAAGGCGGCTCCGAGCACTGCTGCCAGCCAGAAGGCTACGAAATGGTTGTTTCCAGACCAGACTACCAAGTCTGAAAATATCGACCACCCGAACCCTTCTCCAACCGCATAGCGGTCGGGCATCCATTCCTTCGCCATGTACTGCCCGTAGTATAGGTCGGTTAGCTCAAGGGGATGGCCGAGAAGCTTGGCAATCACTCCGAAGCCAGGGAAGAAGGTCTGGAACAGCGCAGGCAGCGGATAATCTGGGATCGTGGTTGCTACATGGATCGAAAGCAGGCTCGTTCCCTGGTTGTGGATGAAGGCAAAGATTCCTCCTGCGCTAAGACGCTCTACAAACTCTGCCTGCCGTTCGTCTTCGGGGATGACCTGTTGGTTGAGGATGCGCTCATCCTCTACCACGGCGCGGCAACTGAAAACGGAAGCGCCTTGAGCGAAGACAACCAGGGCGACTGGCACGATTAGTGCGGTCAGGACATTTAGCCGTCGCACCCGCTTGTGAGCGAGGAAGGTTGCCAGCAGGACGAATGCAAGGAAGGTGGATCGGATGCCCACCACCAAAAGCCCCAAACTCACGACAGCCATACACAAGGTCGTCAGTATTTCCAGAACTCGATTGCGCGAAGCGAAGGCTAGACCCATCGAGAGTAAAAGCCCGTACTGGGCGAGATTTGAACTGCGGGAGGCAAATTCGGCGGACGACTGATAAACCTCAAGATATCCGCCTGACATGCACGCGAGATACTGCTGCAGCACTCCCCAGCCCGCGATCGGTGCACAGATGACCAGCAATATGGCACTCGGGATGGCGAGCGTCCTCTCGAAGTTGCTGGGCAGTGGCGCAGCCTTATCCGTGGAATCGGTGCGTTTTTGCGCCCAGAACCACATGTAACCGGCGTGAAGGCCGAGCATGCACGGGACAACGAAGGTTACGAGATTCCAAGCCTCAGCCCCCGTCAGGTCTAGTACTTTGAAGTTCGCGTCATAAAAGGTCGACTGGATGCCGCCGAATAGATAGGCGAAGAAGCGGCCACCGATGAACAAACAAGACGTGCCTACAAAGAGCACATAGGGATGGATCAGCGTCCGGTGAAGAGCGGCGGCAGAAAGGGACATAAAGGCTGCCGCTGCTACGAAATATGCTGAACCCACAAATGACGCGGTTTCGACATCATAATTGGCAATTGGGAAAAACGTCGCTGGAAGGCCAAACGCCAGAGCTACGATAGCTGAGAATGCCGCCAAATCTCGCGGGCCAAATTTCTCCGACGAGGTCGCTTCAGTCGAGGTATTCATGGCGGCTCATCGCTAGGTCTTCCTCAGTAAGGGGGATATAGATCCCGGCAGCAAGGCCGAACAAGATATACGCCACAACGCAGGAAATCGCCACGCACCACGCCGCGCTGTTGCTTCGCCTCATTTCGGGAATCCCTCTTTCTTAGTTCATATGGGGGAATTCGGCTCTCGGGGCCAAGATACGCGACTGGTCCAATGCATCAAGCCTAAAGCACACCAAATGGCGGCGCGCGTTGTTCGACCAGGCCAGGGCTTGGACGGGAAGACCTGAACGCGCGCCGCCCGCCTTGAGGTAGGCGTGGCCTAAAACGCCGCGAACGCGCCTTTGGTTGCCGCAGCACCCCCACTCCGAAATTCGAGCCCTGCTTACGCGGGGCTTTCTTTTCACCACCATAAGAGGAGGCCAACGATGGCCAAAGGTAATCTGCCAGCGGTGCTGGCGGAAACGCTCGCCTATGAGGGCGGGTGGTCCGATCATCCCCAAGACACCGGCCGCGCGACCATGAAGGGCATTACGCTCGCCACGTACCGCCGCTATCGCCCCGGTGCCACCGAAGCCGACCTGCGGGCCATTTCCTCGGCCGAGGTCGAAAGGATCTA
>Ga0182743_1001001_pt1 | contig 30280 bp, 34 predicted proteins | sample eDN3rd30CKraftOP_FD_128522 | JGI IMG/M metagenome (GOLD analysis project Ga0182743, IMG submission 128522) | Enriched Organic Plus compost microbial communities from Emeryville, California, USA - eDNA 3rd pass 30_C Kraft OP (version 2) (version 2) ... | reverse complement strand
TCGTAGGATGGCGTTGAGCGAAGCGATACCCATCACCACGGCAGCATGGGTATCGCAAGCTCAACCCATCCTACGAAGAGCATCTCGGCGCAAGACAGTTGCTCCTGCGAAGAGCGCGCAAAAGAAAAGCCCCGCCAAGGCGGGGCTTTTCCATTCAGCGCGAGGCTCAGTTGCCAGCGGCAGCTGCTGCGGCCTGCTCGGTCAGCGTCTCGGTGTGGTCGCCGTGGTTCTTGCTGAGCTGCGGGGCCAGGGAGCCGATGATCATGCCGAAGGCGCTGCAGATCAGGCCCACCAGCTGCGGCGGCCAGAAGTCGCCTTCCTGGTGGCCCATCTCCAGCGAGATCCAGCCGATCAGCCCGCAGGCGATGGCGGTCAGGGCGCCCTGGGTGGTGGCGCGCTTCCAGAACAGGCCGAAGAACAGCGGCACCACGGCGGCGACCAGAGTCACCTTGTACGCGTTGCCGACCATCTCGTAGATGCTGGCGTTGGAGTAGAAGGCGAACAGGCAGGTGGCGATGGTCATGGCCAGCACGCTGGCGCGCATCAGCTTCAGCGCCTGGTGGTCGTTCAGGTGCGGCAGCATGGGCTTGAGGATGTTCTCGGTGAGGGTCACCGACGGGGCCAGCAGGGCGCCGGAGGCCGAGGACATGATCGCCGAGAGCAGGGCGCCGAAGAACATGATCTGGGCGAACATCGGGGTGCGCTCCATGATCAGGTGCGGGAGGATCTGCTGGGCGTCCTCGTTCAGCCAGTGCTTGACCATCTGCGGGTCGATCATCGACGCGGCGTAGGTCAGGAAGATCGGCAGCATGCAGAACACCAGGTAGCAGGCGGCGCCGGTCATGGTGGCGCGCGAGGCGATCTTCTCGGTCTTGGCCGACATCACCCGGGCGTACACGTCCTGCTGCGGGATGGAGCCGAACATCATGGTCACCGCCGCGCCGAGGAAGGCGACTATGTCCTTGGCCGAGGTGCCCTGCAGGAAGTGGAACTTGCCTTCGGCCGCGGCGTGGCTGATCACCACCTGCGGGCCGCCGGCCATGTCGCCGATCAGCCAGACCAGGTAGCACAGGCCGCAGACGATGATGATCATCTGCAGGAAGTCGGTCAGGGCCACCGACCACATGCCGCCGAACAGGGTGTGCAGCAGCACGATCACGGTGCCGATGAGCATGCCCTGGGTGGTGGTGATGGCGCCGTCGGAAAGCACGCTGAAGCACACGCCGAGCGCGGTCAGCTGGGCGGCCACCCAACCCATGTAGGAGACGATGATCACCAGGCTGGTGAAGATTTCCACGTGCTGGCCGAAGCGCTTGCGGAAGAAGTCACCGATGGTCATCAGGTTCAGGCGGTACAGCGGGCGGGCGAAGACCAGGCCCACCAGCATCAGGCAGCCGAAGGAACCGAAGGGGTCTTCGATGATCCCGGCGAAGCCTTCCTGGAGGAAGGTGGCGGGAATGCCCAGAACGGCCTCGGAGCCGAACCAGGTGGCGAACACCATGGTCACGACCAGGGGGAAGGACATGCTGCGGCCGGCCGCTGCGTAGTCCGAGGAGTTGTGCACGCGGGTCGCGGCGTAGAAGCCGACGATGACCGTAATCAGCAGGTAGATCCCGACAAACCAGATCAGCATTTGTTCGTTCTTTCCATTGGCTGGCCAGGTGCGCTTGGCGGGTAGGGGAGGCGCAGACTGGCGGTTTTTGTTTTTGGACTTGGCGGCCCCGGCGGGTGCCGGGCCCGGTCGGCAGGAGGGACTGCCGGCCGGAACGCAACGGGCGAGCAGTCTGCCAAAGACGTAAAATATGTCAAACAATTACAGAGCGATTGAATGAAAAAAATGACAGACGAACAGGCTTGATTCGTTCAACTGATTGATTTAGTGCGGTTGAGCTGCGCCGGTAGTCAGAAATATTTGACAGTGAGTGTTCGATAAGAACAACGAATGTGTCGCTCCGGGCTGACCTGCAAGGCGTTTCGTGACCCCTGCGTCCGGCCTGCCCGGCATGGGCAGAAGCGCCGCAGCGGGCGCCGCGCATTGACGCGGAGCCGCCGCCAGCCAGTAGAATCGCGCCTTTTCGCCCAAGGACGCCCCATGAGCCTCTACCAGCCCGGCATTCTCGCCACCCCGGTTCCCGCCCAGGCCCGCCACCTGTTCTTCGACCTGCAGGCCGCGGAACACCTGCCGGCCGCCCTCGACCGCCTGCTGCAGCTGGCCGACGGAGCGAGCGCAGTGGTCGGCTTCGGCGAATCGCTGGTGCGCGTGCTGGGCCGCCAGGTCGAGGGGCTGCGCGAGTTCCCGGCGCTGTCCGGCGCCGGCGTCGACAACCCGTCCACCCAGCACGCCCTGTGGGTGTGGCTGCGCGGCGAGGACCGCGGCGACCTGCTGCTGCGCACCCATGCGCTGGCGCGCGAACTGGCACCGGCGTTGACGCTGGTGGAGCAGGTCGAGGCCTTCCGCCACGGCGCCGGCCTGGACCTGACCGGCTACGAGGACGGCACCGAGAACCCGCAGGATGAAGACGCCGTGGATGCGGCGGTCGTCGCTGGCGCCGGCGCCGGCCTGGACGGCGGCAGCTTCGCCGCCATCCAGCAGTGGCGCCACCAGTTGCAGGCCTTCGCCGCGCTGCCCCAGGCCGAGCAGGACGACATCATCGGCCGGCGCAAGAGCGACAACGAGGAACTGGACGAGGCGCCCGAGTCCGCACACGTCAAGCGCACCGCCCAGGAGAGCTTCGAGCCCGAGGCCTTCGTGGTGCGCCGCTCGATGCCCTGGACCGCAGGCGCCGAGGCCGGGCTGATGTTCCTGGCCTTCGGCCGCAGCCTGGACGCCTTCGAGGCGCAGCTGCGGCGCATGAGCGGCCTGGACGACGGCATCGTCGACGCCCTGTACCGTTTCAGCCGCCCGCTGACCGGCGGCTACTACTGGTGCCCGCCGCGCCGCGACGGCCTGCTCGATGTGAGCGCGCTGCTCGGCTGAGGCGGGCGCTGTCAGCGGCTGAGGTGGATGCGCATCTGCGTATAGCCGTTGACGAAGCGCCCGGTGCTGCCGAAGGCCGCATAGCGGAAGGCCCGGTGCATGGCGGTGAGGCCGCTGCAATGCAGGTTGCGCAGCTTGCGGTAGGCGGTCTGGTAGCGGTGAAGGAAGTTCTGCACGAAGGACGTCTCCCTGTTCGCGGTTGGGCGATCCCTGCATCGAGCGGTATCGACAGTATGGCCAGGCCTGGGATTTCTGCCGGCTTGCCTGCATGGCGATGGGGCGCGCTGCCGGCGATTTCCTGGCCTATCCTGGAAAGACCCTTGAAGATCGCCACTGTTCCCCGGCGAATTGAGAAATGGAGTAGGCCATGGCTGTCAGACGCCTGGTCGCCAACCTGGCCGTGGACGATCCGGCGGCGTTGGCGGCCTTCTACCGGCAGGTATTCGAACTGGACCTGCTGATGGACCACGGTTGGATTCTCACCCTGGGCGGCGAGGGCCGCGCCCATGCGCAGTTCTCCCTGGCCAGCGAGGGCGGCGGGGGTGCCCCGGTGCCGGCGCTGTCGGTGGAGGTGGACGACCTGGAGGCCGTGTTGCAGCGGGCCCGCGAGGCCGGCGCGGCAATCCTCTTCGGGCCGCGGGACGAGCCCTGGGGCGTTCGCCGCTTCTTCCTGCGCGACCCGGCCGGGCACATCGTCAACGTCCTGGTCCACCTCGACGCCGACGCTTGACGGCCGCCCCCGGCTTCGCCTAAGTTGGCCGGCATGACCCGCACAACCCTGAACTTCGGCCGAATCATTATTACCGCCATTACGCAATTGGCGGGTTAGCCGACGTCCACCGAACCCGCCCTGGAGGCGGGTTTTTTCTGACTGTCTCCCGGGCCCCGTGAAAAAGCCCAGCAGGAGACAGGCCCAATGAGCCCCCACCGCGTCACCCAGGCCATCGAACAGGCGGATCGGCTGATCAACGCCCGGCAGTTCGAGCCCCTCATGGATTTCCACACCGACGACGCCTACGGCACCGACCTGCTCGACAAGCTGCCGGCCGGCGGCCGAACCCGGGAGGCGCGCGTATGAGCCAGGACGCGCTGCTCAAGGAATACGTGCGCAAGATCCTCGCCGCGCCGGTCTACGACGTGGCCATCGAAACCCCGCTGCAAGCGGCCCGCCAGCTCTCCGAGCGCCTGGGCTGCCAGGTGCTGCTCAAGCGCGAGGACCTGCAGCCGGTGTTCTCCTTCAAGATCCGCGGCGCCTACAACAAGCTGGCGCAGCTGAGCGCCGCGGAGCGCTCGCGCGGGGTGATCGCCGCCTCCGCCGGCAACCATGCCCAGGGCCTGGCGCTGGCGGCGAAGGAACTGGGCGTGAGCGCGACCATCGTCATGCCGCGCACCACGCCGGAGCTGAAGGTGCAGGGCGTGCTCTCCCGCGGCGGCAAGGTGCTGCTGCACGGCGACGCCTTCCCCGAGGCCCTGGCCCACGCCCTGCAACTGGCCGAGGCCCACGGCTACACCTTCGTGCCGCCCTACGACGACCCGGACGTGATCGCAGGGCAAGGCACCGTGGCCATGGAAGTCCTCCGCCAGCACCCCGGGCGCCTGGACGCCATCTTCGTGCCGGTGGGCGGCGGCAGCCTGGTCGCCGGCATCGCCGCCTACGTGAAATACCTGCGCCCGGAAGTGAAGGTCATCGGCGTCGAGCCGGACGACTCCAACTGCCTGCAGGCCGCGCTGGCCGCCGGCGAGCGCGTGGTACTGAGTCAGGTCGGGCTGTTCGCCGACGGCGTGGCGGTGGCGCAGATAGGCGCGCACAATTTCGAGGTGTGCCGCCATTACGTGGACGAGGTGATCACCGTCAGCAGCGACGAAATCTGCGCGGCGATCAAGGACATCTACGACGACACCCGCTCCATCACCGAGCCCGCCGGCGCCCTGGCCGTGGCCGGGATCAAGAAGTACGTCGAGCGCGACGACGCGGCGGGGCAGACACTGGTGGCCATCGATTCGGGCGCCAACATCAACTTCGACCGCCTGCGCCACGTCGCCGAGCGCGCCGAACTGGGCGAGAAGCGCGAGGCCATCCTGGCGGTGACCATCCCCGAGCGCCCGGGCAGCTTCAAGGCCTTCTGCGAGGCGGTGGGCAAGCGCCAGATCACCGAGTTCAACTACCGCTACGACCGCAGCGAGGAAGCGCAGATCTTCGTCGGCATCCAGACCCACCCGCAGAACGACCCGCGCCCGGCGCTGGTGGAGCAGTTGCGCGAGCGGGGCTTCCCGGTGCTGGACCTGACCGACAACGAGGCCGCCAAGCTGCACATCCGCCACATGGTCGGCGGCCGCGCGCCGCAGGTGGAGCAGGAGCGGCTGTTCCGCTTCGAATTCCCCGAGCGGCCGGGAGCGCTGTTCAACTTCCTCGAACGTCTCGGCGGGCGCTGGAACATCAGCCTGTTCCACTACCGCAACCACGGCGCCGCCGACGGCCGTGTGCTGGCCGGCCTGCAGGTGCCCGAGCACGAGCGCGACGAGCTGGGCGCGGTGCTCGACGCCATCGGCTACCGCTACTGGGACGAGAGCGAGAACCCGGCGTACCGGCTGTTCATCGGCTAGGGCAGGGCAGTGGACTGGCGAACTTCGCCGCGATTGGCTATTGGGCCCGCCCCGGGGCCGGCGTAGTTTGGGGCAACAGCCCTTCAACCCGCTGGGCCCCTGGCCCGAGGAGCCGTCCGATGTCCCTTCGCAATCTGCTGTTCGCCGGCCTGGTGCTGGCGCTGCCCGCACTGGCCCACGGGGCCGAGCACGAGAAGATCGCCACCCTGCAGGAACACGCGCTGCCCGACGCCCCCGGCAAGAAGGGCCTGCTGATCGAGGTCAGCTACAAGCCTGGCGAGGCCTCGGCGCCCCACGTCCACGCCGGCGCGGTGTTCGCCTACGTGCTGGAAGGCGCGGTGGTGTCGCAGCTAGAGGGCCAGCCGCCGGTGACCTACAAGGCCGGCCAGTCCTGGTACGAGGCGGCCAACACGCCGCACCTGGTCTCGCGCAACGCCAGCGCGACGCAGCCGGCCAAGCTGCTGGTGTGGATGCTGCTGGACGAAAAGGCCCCGGTGCTGACGCCGCTGAAGCAGTGAGATTGCCGCCGCCGGCCATTTCTGCTGGGATGCCCCGATCGACCGACAAACGAGGGAGCCCGCAATGGCCAGCTACCAGGAACTCTTCGCCATCGGCGAAGGCTTCGACGCCTTCGTCGCCCGCGGCCTGCCGGCGGAAATCGCCGCGGTGCGCGCGGTGCAGCAAAGGCTCGAAGAGCCGGGCCTGATCAGCGCCGCCACCCGCGAACGCCTGGCCGCGGTGCAAGGCCGCTACCACCTGCTGGTGGCCGGCGAAATGTGGTGCCCGGACTGCCAGCTCAACATCACCGCCCTGGACTGGCTGTGCCGCCAGCAGCCGCGCATCGACCTGGCGGTGATCTCCAAGGGGCGTGCCGAGAATGAGCTGCAGCAGCGCCTGGGGTTGGAGCGCGTGGCCATTCCGCTGGTGGCGGTGCTGGATGCCGGGTTCGAGGTGGTCGGGCGCTTCATCGAACGGCCGCAGGTGGTGGTGGCGGGGTGGGACGGGGTGAAGCCGGCGTATCGGGCGGGAGATTATCTGGAGGGTACGGTGCTCGATCTGGTGGCAGTGTTTGAGGGGGCGGAGGGGAGGGTGTTTGCTGGTGGGTGAGGTGTTTGGGGTTGATGCCGTTCCCTCTCCCCAGCCCTCGGCTGCGCGCCCCGCCCTGAAGGGAGAGGGGCTAGTCCGTGCCGAGAGAAGGAATGGTTTCAGCCGGTACCCGCCGGGCTAGCCGGCTAACTCCAAAACGCCCGCATCTGCCCAACGGTCCCCTCTCCCTTCAGGGAGAGGGTTAGGGAGAGGGCGCTCTTCAGGTCACACACCACAACCATCCGGCCCCACCAACCGCTTCTTCAGATAAAACCGCTGATGCCCCGGCGGGCAGTCCTCCAGCACGCCCATCAGCTCGAACCCCTGCTTCCGATAGAACCCCGGCGCCTGGAAGCTGTAGGTATAAAGGAACACCCCCACACACCCGCGACGCCGCGCTTCCTCCTCGGCCAGCGCCAGCAACTGCGCCCCCAACCCCGCACCGCGCTGCCTCGCATCCAGCCACAGATAGTCCACGTACAACCAACCCATCCCCGAATGGCCGAACAACCCGCCCACCACCTGCCCCTCGGCATCACGGGCATACAGCTCGAAACCCTCGTAGCCATACGCCGTACCCATCCGCTCGACGTTGTAGGCACGCAGGCCTTCCTCCACGACGGCCCGGGCCTGGGGATCGGCGCCGGGGGTGAACTGGTAGCGGGCTTGCGGCATGGCGCCTCCTGGGCGTGGGAAAGCGCCTAGTCTAGAGGTTAAGCGGGGCCCGTGTCCGGTGCCTCGCGCTGGCACCGGCACGTGCTTTGGTGAAGAATGCGCACCCGCGCCAGACACCGAGCAACCCATGACCGCCACCCGCGAGCACCGCCCATGAGCACCACCACCGTCGAGCTGCTGCGGACCGGCCCCGAGCACAGCGAGCTGATCCGCAACCTCTACCAGTTCTATGCCTACGAGTCCTCGGACTGGGAGCAGGAAGACGTCGAGGCCGACGGCCGCTTCTACATCCACGAGGAACACCTGGCGCGCTACTGGCAGGCGCCGCAGTGGAGCGCCGAGCTGGTGCTGGTCGACGGCTTCATCGCCGGCTTCGTGCTCATCGAACGCAGCGAGCTGCCGGGCATCGACGCCCTGGAGCTGGCCGACCTGTTCATCCTGAAGAAGTACCGCCGCCAGGGCATCGGCCGCGCCGTGGCGACCCAGGTGCTGACGCGCGGGGAGGGCGCCTGGCTGGTGCGCTTCTACCGCCAGGACGAGGCGGCGCGGGCCTTCTGGCAGGCGGTGCTGGAGGTGCTGCCGCGGCCGGCGCTGTCCGTCGAGCCGGGCGACGACGAGCAACTGCTGAGCTACCTGGTGACGCCGGCCATCCATTGAGCCGCTGTGCGCGCGGGTCATAGGTCTGTCATTTGCGATCATTGAGCCGCGCCGGGGCCGGTCTTATGGTTCCTCTGACCACAGCGTCCGGCGCTGCCGGATGGCCCTGCATTACAAGAACGACGAGACAGAGGAACCGATGATGAGCGAATTGCAACTGCAACCCCGGGCTGCCGCCTCCCTCCAGCACTGGCACCGCATGATCGCGCAGCGCGACTTCGGCGCGCTGCCCGAGCTGCTGGCCGAGGACGTGGTGTTCCGCTCGCCCATGGCGCACACGCCCTACCCGGGCGCGAAGGTGGCGGCGACCATCCTCAACACCGTGCTGCAGGTCTTCGCCGACTTCACCTACCACCGCGAGCTGGCCAGCGCCGACGGCCTGAGCGTGGTGCTGGAGTTCAGCGCCAAGGTCAACGGCCGCGAGCTCAAGGGCATCGACATGATCCGCTTCGACGAACAGGGCCGCATCGTCGAGTTCGAAGTCATGGTGCGCCCCATGAGCGGCCTGCAGGCCTTGGGCGAGGAAATGGGCCGGCGCGTGGGCGCCTACCTGGCGACGGCCAAGGCCTGACCGGAAACCCCATCGGCCCGGCATACGCGCCGGGCCGAACCCCGGGTGCGGCGGCGCCCTGTGCTAGGCTGAGGCGGTTGTCCCCCCAGCCGAGTGAACACGGATGCTCGCTGCACTCAAGCGTTACCCGCGGTCGGTGAACCTGCTGTTCTGCGCCACCTTCGTCCTGACCCTGGGGCGAGCCATCAGCCTGCCGTTCCTGGTCGTCTACCTGTCCTCGGCCTTCGCCCTGCCGATCGCCCGCATCGGCGCCATCGTCGGCGGCGCGCTGATCGCCGGCTCCGTGCTGAGCCTGTACGGCGGCTACCTGACCGACCGCCTGTCCAGCCGCGGGCTCATCCTGGGCTACACCGCGTGCTTCATCGCCGGCTTCGTCGGCATGTGCCTCACCGCCAACCTCTGGCTGTTCTTCGGCTTCCTGGTGGCCTTCAACTTCGCCTACTCGGCGGTGGACGTGGTGGTGAAGGCGAGCTTCGGCCGCCTGCTGCCGGCGCAGGAGCAGGGCCGCGCCTTCTCCATCCGCTACACCTTCATCAACATCGGCTATGCCGTCGGCCCCTTCCTCGGCGCCGGGCTGGCGCACTGGGCGCCGAAGCTGCCGTTCGTGGTTTCCGCGCTGCTCGGCGCCGGCTTCCTGCTGCTGTACCTGGGCTACGGCGAGCGCAGCCAGCGCCCGGCCCCGGCGGGGCAGGCGCCGGTGTCCTTCCTGGCCCTGGGCCGCGTGCTGCTGGATGACCGGCGCCTGGTCTGCTTCACCCTCGGCGGGGTGCTCAGCGCGGTGGTGTTCGGCCAGTTCACCGCCTACCTCTCGCAGTACCTGGTCACCACCCGCAGCGCCGAGGTGGCCTACCAGGTCATCAGCACCGTGGTGGCGGTCAACGCCCTGGTGGTGATCGCCCTGCAGTACCCGCTGGGCCGGCGCATCGACGAAAACCGCCTGGAAACCTGGCTGCTGATCGGGCTGGCGCTGTTCCTGGCCGGGGTGATCGGCTTCGCGCTGTCCACTAGCGTGCTGCACTGGGTGCTGGCGATGACGGTGTTCACCCTGGGCGAGATCATCGTGTTCCCCGCCGAATACATGTTCATCGACCGCATCGCCCCGCCGCAGCTGCGTGGCATGTACTACGGCGCGCAGAACCTATCGAACCTCGGCGGCGCCCTGGGCCCGGTGCTCTGCGGCTGGGTGCTGGCGAGCCTGCCGGCGCACTGGATGTTCGTGATGCTGGGCGCCTTCGTCGTCGCCGGCGGGGTGTTCTACCGCCTGGGCGCGGCGCTGCCGGCCGCCCGGCAGGCCTGAATGCCGGAACCGCCGCCTTCCGGGCCCGCCGGCACGGGTTGCCGCTTGCACCACCTTCGCCGCCATTGATAGCCTTCGCGGCCTAAGAAGAACACAGGTCCCGGGTATGGTGATCAGGGTTGTCGAAGCGCAGGAAGTCGATCAGCAGCGGATAGCCATTCCGGGTTGGGAGCAGCAGTACACGCAGATGTCCGCCGGGCGCTTCGCCGGGCGCATCCTGCATGCCGAGGTCGAGGGCATCGAGCTCTACGAGGAGCAGATGAACCTGCGCGTGGAGCAGGAGTTCCACGCGCCGCCCGGCGCGCTGGTGTTCAGCTTCGACATGTCGGAGAACACCCTCTACCTGCTCGATGGCGAGACGCGCAACGCCTGGGTCACGCCGGAGAACTACCGCGAGGTGGCAGTGGTGATCAAGCAGGCGGGGCAGTGGGGCCAGGCGCTGGACGACTTCGCCGACCTGGTGCTGACGCCCCTGCGCTCCGACGGCTGCCGCTCGCTGGCGGCTTCGCTGAGCGACCTGCTCGCCGGCGCAGGCGCCGGGCGCCATCCGGTGGAGGCCCCCGGCGTGGCGCAGGCCATAGTCGCCAATTGCTTCTCCCTGCTCTGCGAGGCGCCGGCCGGCGACGAGCAGCGTTCGCGCTCCATCGTCCAGGCCAAGCGCGTGGTGCAGCGGGTCAAGGACGTGGTGAACGATTGCCCCGAAGAGAACTTCGCCATGGCCGAGCTGGCGGCGAAGGCGGGCGTTTCGCCGCGCACCCTGCAGCAATCCTTCCTGCGCTATGCCGGCATGCCGCCCATCGTCTGGCTGCGCAACCGCCGCCTGAACGCCGCCCGCCGCGATCTGCTGGGCGCCGCCGAGTCGGGGATGACCGTCGCCGAGGTGGCGATGAAGTGGTCGTTCTGGCACCTGGGGCGCTTCTCCCAGTCCTACCACGCGCTGTTCGGTGAGTATCCCAAGGCCACCGTCAGGCAGGGTGCCCGGCCTTAGCGCCGTTACCTTCGGCCAGCGGCGGATAACCGCGAACGGTTATGCGCCCTACGGTGTTCGCCGGAAATACGGGGTGCGAGGATGGCGCCGGACTACCAGCGCACTCAGGACAGCCCCCTCTCCCGCTTGCGGGAGAGGGTTGGGGAGAGGGCGCTCTTGTGCCCAGCACCTACGCCACCGGGCAACACCGTTCGCGAGCAAGCTCGCTCCTACGAAAAGCTCTTCGCGCCACGCAAAGAAATGATGGGTATCGCTTCGCTCAACCCATCCTACGGGTGTTGTGTTTGCCGAAGAGCATTTCGGCGCGGCCTCAGCCCAGCTTCTCGCGTATCCGGTACCAGGCCATGCCCAGGGCCAGCAGCGGCGAGCGCAGCAGCTTGCCGCCGGGGAAGGTCAGGTGCGGCACCGCGCTGAACAGGTCCAGGCCCTGGCTGTGGCCGCTGTGGATGGCCTCCGCCAGCAGCTTCGCCGACCAGTGCGTGACGTTCAGCCCGTGGCCGGAGTAGCCCTGGGCGAAGAACACGTTCGGCTGCGCCTTGAGCCGCCCCACCTGGGGGAAGCGGTTGGCGGTGATGCCGATCATGCCGCCCCACTGGTAGTCCAGCCTTACGTCCGCCAGTTGCGGGAACACCTTGAGCACCTTCGGCCGCATGTAGGCGCCGATGTCCTTCGGGTCGCGCCCGGAGTAGTGGCAGGCGCCGCCGAACAGCAGGCGGCGGTCGGCCGTCAGGCGGTAGTAGTCCAGCCCCACCTTCTGGTCGCACAGCGCCATGTTCTGCGGGATCAGCTGCGCCGCCAGCGCCTCGGGCAGCGGCTCGCTGGCCACCACGTAGCTGCCGGCGGGCAGCACCTTGCCGGTCAGCCGCGGTTCCAGTTCTTCCAGGTGCGCGTTGCAGCCGAGCACCAGGTTGTCCGCCAGCACCCGGCCCCGCGCGCAGTGCACCACCACCTGGCGGCCATGCTCGATGCGCAGGGCGGGGCTGCGTTCGAACACCTTGGCGCCCAGGGCCGCCGCCGCGCGGGCCTCGGCGCGCACCAGGTCGAGCGGGTGCAGGTGCCCGGAGCCCATGTCCACCAGGCCGCCGGCGTACTGGTCGCTGGCCACCACCTCGCGGATGCGCTCCGGCGCCACCAGACGCGTTTCGTGCGGGTAGCCCTGGGCGCTCAGTTGGGCGTGCTCCTCCACCAGGCCGGCATACTGCGCCGGGGTGTTGGCCAGCTCGCAGAAGCCCCAGCGCAGGTCGCATTCAATGGCCAGGTCGCGGATGCGCTGCGCCACCAGTTCCACCGACTCGGTGCCGGCCCGCTCCAGGTAGCGCACGCCTTCCTCGCCGACGTACTTGGCGAAGCCGCTGACGTCGTGGCCGATGCCGCGGATCAGCTGGCCGCCGTTGCGCCCGCTGGCGCCCCAGCCGATGCAGCGGGCCTCCAGCAGCACCACGCTGAGGCCGCGCTGGGCCAGCTCCAGCGCGGTGTTGACGCCGGTGAGCCCGCCGCCGACGACACAGACGTCCGCGCGAACCTCGCCCTCCAGCGCAGGGTAGGGCTGTTTGTCCCGGGCGCTGGCGGCGTAGTAGGACGCGACCTGCTCGTCGGTGTGGCTCATGGCTCGCTCTCGCTTCATTGGTTGAACTTGATCTTGCTCCAGCTGCGGGTCATCAGGCGCATGATCTTGGGCGGCGGCGCCTTGGCGATGTACAGCTTGTCCAGCACCTGCTGGCTCGGGTAGACCTCGGGGTCGTTCTGCATCTGGGCGGGCAGCAGCGCCTTGGCGTCGGCGTTGGCGCTGGGGTAGCCGACGTACTCGCTGATGCCGGCGATCACCTGCGGATCGAGAACATAGTTGATGAAGGCCAGGGCCTGCTCGGGGTGCGTCGCGTCCGAGGGAATGGCCATCAGGTCGAACCACAGGTTCGCGCCTTCCTTGGGAATGGCGTAGGCGATCTCGATGCCGTTCTTCGCTTCCCGGGCCCGCGCGGCGGCCTGGAACACGTCGCCGGAGTAGCCGAAGGCCACGCAGATGTTGCCGTTGGCCAGGTCCGAGATGTACTTCGAGGAGTGGAAGTAGGTGACGTAGGGGCGCACCGCCGCCAGCTTGGCCTCGGCCTTCGGGTAGTCCGCCGGGTTGGTGCTGTTGGGGTCCAGGCCCAGGTAGTTGAGCACCGAGGGGATCATCTCGTCGGGCGAGTCCATGAAGGCCACCCCGCAGGCGCTGAGCTTCTTGATGTTCTCCGGCTCGAACAGCACCGCCCAGGAATCGATGCGGTCGACGCCCAGCACCTGCTTGACCTTCGCCACGTTGTAGCCGATGCCGTTGGTGCCCCACAGGTAGGGCACCGAGTGCCTGTTGCCCGGGTCGTTCTGCTCCAGCAGCTTGAGCAGCCGCGGGTCCAGGTGCTTCCAGTTCGGCAGCTTGCTGCGGTCCAGCTCCAGGAACACCCCGGCCTGCACCTGGCGGGTGAGGAAGTGGTTGGAGGGCACCACCACGTCGTAGCCGGAGCGGCCGGCCAGCAGCTTGCCTTCCAGGGTTTCGTTGGAATCGAAGACGTCGTAGACCGGCTTGATGCCGGTGGCCTTCTGGAAGCCGCCGAGGGTGTCCGGGGCGATGTAGTCGGTCCAGTTGTACACGCTGACGGTCGGTTCGGCGTGGGCGCCCGCGGCCAGCGTGGCCAGGGCGAAGGGCGCAAGGTAGCGCAGCAGTCTCATGACGACTCCTGAATTGTTGTTGTGGTTGAGGCGAAAAGGGCGGATCAGACGCTCAGCAGCAGGAACTCGCGCTCCCAGGAACTGATCACCCGCTTGTAGTTCTCGTGCTCGGTGCGCTTCACCGCGACGTAGCCCTGCACGAACTTGCGGCCCAGGTATTCGCCGAGCACCTCGCAGTCTTCCATCTGCGCCAGGGCGTCCTCGATGGTGATCGGCAGGCGCAGGTTGCGGCGCTCGTAGGCGCGGCCCTGCACCGGGGCGCTGGGGTTCAGCCGCTCGACCATGCCCAGGTAGCCGCACAGCAGGCTGGCGGCCAGCGCCAGGTAGGGGTTGGCGTCGGCGCCGGGCAGGCGGTTCTCTACGCGCATGGCCGCGGGCGGGGCGGCCGGTACGCGCAGGCCCACGGTGCGGTTCTCCTCGCCCCACTCGACGTTCACCGGCGCGGAGGTGTCCGGCAGGAAGCGGCGGAAGGAGTTCACGTTCGGCGCGAACATCGGCAGCACCTTGGGGATGTACTTCTGCAGGCCGCCGATGAAGTGCAGGAACAGCTCGCTCATGGAGCCGTCCTCGTTGGCGAAGACGTTTTTGCCGGTGGCGATGTCCAGCACGCTCTGGTGGATGTGCATGGCGCTGCCGGGCTCGTCGGTGATCGGCTTGGCCATGAAGGTGGCGCTCACGTCGTGCTTGAGCGCGGCCTCGCGCATGGTGCGCTTGAACACGGTGATCTGGTCGGCCAGGTGCAGCGCGTCGCCGTGGCGGAAGTTGATCTCCATCTGCGCCGGGCCGTCCTCGTGGATCAGCGTGTCCAGGTCCAGCCCCTGCAGTTCGCACCAGTCGTAGACGTCCTCGAACAGCGGGTCGAACTCGTTGGCGGCGTCGATGGAGAAGCTCTGCCGGCCGCTCTCGGCGCGGCCCGAGCGGCCCACCGGGGCTTCCAGGGGGAAGTCCGGGTCGCTGCTGCGCTTGGTCAGGTAGAACTCCATCTCTGGCGCCACCACCGGGCTCCAGCCCTTGTCGGCGTACAGCTTCAGCACGCGCTTGAGCACGTTGCGCGGCGACAGCTCGATGGGGTTGCCGTATTTGTCGAAGGTGTCGTGGATGACCATCGCGGTCGGCTCCAGCGCCCAGGGCACCACGAAGATGGCGTCCGGGTCGGGCTTGCAGAGCATGTCGATGTCGGCCTCGTCCAGCAGGTCGTAATAGACGTCGTCGTCGACGAAATCGCCGGTGACGGTCTGCAGCAGCACACTTTCCGGGAGCCGCATGCCCCCTTCGCCGAGGAACTTGTTGGTGGGGGAAATCTTGCCGCGGGCGATGCCGGTCAGGTCGCTGACCACGCATTCGACTTCGGTGATTTTCTGTTGCTTCAGCCGTTGCTCCAGTTGCTCGGCGGGGGTGCTCATACAAGCCTCGGATGGTTCATGGGTTCTGGGTGGGGGCGCCGGCAGCGTGGCGCTGCCTGGCCGCGGGGCTAGTTTCGTCCGCCGGGCGGGGGCGTTCTATCCACTTTCCGCACGCTTGAGGCCGCGGGGGGCGCAGGGCGGGGGACTTGTGGCGATTCTTCGGGCGGAATCAGGGGAAGTTTCCGTCGCGGCAACTGCCTTGAGCCCTTACAAGGCGCATCCGTAGATTCCGTCTGCCACGGTTCGCCCGTGGTGGGGCGTAGGAACCCCTGAACGACAACAGAGCACGGCGGCGCCATAGCCGCAGGGAAAGGCAGCTTCTTGTGTCTGACTCCCTGCGTTTCCATGGCGGGCCGTGCGAGGAGGCTTCGGCCTGCCGGTTTCTCTGTTGTCCGGTATTCCTACCCTGGCACGGTCCGCCTCTCCCTTCCAGGAGGCGGCTCCCATATCCCATAGAGGAGCAAGACGGAACATGCATCGCCTTGTCGTTCAGTCCAAGCAACACCCCCGCAGCACCCGCCAGGAGGTCCGTCATGGCTGACCTCATCCCCCTCATTCCCCTCAGCCCGGCCACCGAGCCCCACGACGACGTGCTGTACGTCAACCCCAACGCCCCCGCCGACCACCTCCACGAAGCCGCCGTCCGCCGCCTGAGCGCGCTGGAAGACCTGCTGCACATGCTGGAGGACAGCGCCGACGAAATGCCCCTGACCCACCTCCAGGCCCGCATGGCTGCCGCGCTTGCGCCGCTGGCGGCGGAAGCACGGCAGCTGTACGAGCTGGCGCAGGTCAAGCGAGGGTAATGCCCCGGCCCCGGGCGCGCCGGGGCCATGACGGGGCGGCGCTGGCGGCGTACCGTTCGACCGCCGGCAGCGTCGTCCTCCCCGTGATTTGATCGTGGTCAAACTTCCGTTCGCCCCGCGGCGTACAAGTGACCCGGCGGTTCCTTCCCACGCCGGCGCCACGCCAGGAGGTTTCCATGCCCACCACCCAGCCTTCACAGCCCACCACCGAAGCCCCCGACGAGCATTGGGTCGAGGCCCTGCCCGACGGCAGCCATGTTCTGATCCGGCCGTTGCGCGCGGAAGACCGCCAGCGCGAGGCGGACTTCATCGCCCGGCTGTCGCCGGAGGCGCGGCATTTCCGCTTCCTGTGCAGCATGCGCGAGGTCAGCCCGGCGCTGCTCGACCAGTTGATGACGGTGGACTTCCACGACAGCGCCGCCTACATCGCCCTGGTGCACCAGGACGGCGAGCTGGTGGAGGTGGGCGTCAGCCGCTACGCCCGCGGCGCCGACGCCGGCCATTGCGAGTGCGCGGTGACGGTGGCCGATGACTGGCGGCACCGCGGCCTGGGGGTGGCCCTCATGCGCCACCTGATCGAAACCGCCCGGCGCAACGGCATGACGCAGATGTATTCGATCGATTCGGCAGCCAACGCGCCGATGCACGAGCTGGTGCGCTTCCTCGGCTTCAGCAGCCACCAGGACCCCGAAGACCCCACGCAGACCATCCATACCCTGCAGCTGCAACCGGCGACCTGAAGCGGGGAGGCTGCCATGCACATCCAACTGCTGTGCACCGGCGACGGGCGTTGCTACGTCCAGCTCGACCAGTTCCGCGTGCCTTTCCGCAACGCGGAGCAGGCCAACGCCTACCTCGAGCGCCTGCAGCAGCGCATCGCCGCGCCCCACGTGCTGGCCGAGGCGCAGCGCCGCGACGCCGACAAGCGTCAGGCCCAGCGCCGCGCGGGCTGAGCCTTCCACGGGCCGCGGTCACGGCCGGCGCGCCGTGGGCCTCCTGGCCGCCTACAAGGGGCGGCCGCTCACCGGCCGTTCAGGGGCGTATCGCCAGGATGCTGGAGTGCACCCGGTACAGCGCCTGCTCAGTGGTGCTGCCGACGATCTTCGCCAGCCCGGCGTGGTAGAGGGTGCCCATGACCACCACATCCATGCGGTAGTCGTCGACGAATTCGGCGATGACGCGGTTGGCCGCGCCCTTGATAAGGTGCAGGCACTTCTGCTCGATGCCGAAGCGCTCGCCCAGGCGCTGCATGCGCTCGGTGGCGCGGCCGCTCATCTGTTCCTGTATTTCGCTGGTCCAGGCCACCGGCCCCACGGCATAGGCGAGGAAGCTGCTGCTCAGGTCGTAGGCCTGCAGCAGGTGCAGCTCGGCGTCGCATTGCAGCGCGAGCTGCTGGGCCGATTCGACGATGCGCTCGTTCAGTTCGTCGACGCGGGTGTCGTCCTGGGACAGGTCCAGCGCCGCCACCACCTTGCGCGGCAGGGGATGCTCTGCGTGGCTGACCAGGTGCAGCGGCACCGCGCACTGGCGCAGCAGTTGCCAGTCCAGCGGCGTCATCAGTGCCCGGCTCACGGCCGTTTCGTAGTGGATGTCCTTGATCAGCAGGTCGAAGCCGCGTTCGCGCACCCGGCGCAGGACTTCCTGCAGCGGGTCGTCGCTCCACACCGCCTCGGCGCTGGCCTCGATGCCGCGCCCGCGCAGCAGCTCCACCTGGTCGTCGAGCCAGGCCTGGTGCCGCTCCTGGATGGTGTTGCGGGCGCGTTGCTGCAGGTCGTAGTCGAGGGTGTTCAGGGCTGGCGCCAGGCTGTCGATCATCAGCATGTGCAGGCTGGCGCCGGCGGAGCCGGCCAGGGCCTGGGCGCGGGCCATGGCGGCGGAATAGTGCTGGTGGGTGTCGCAGATCAGGAGCAGGCGCGAGTAGGCGTTCATGGCGGTCTCCGCAGCGGCGCCCGCGCCACGGGCGGCGCGGGCTGGGTGGCTGTGAGCCTGGGCCGGGGCGCGTGCGGGCACTTTGATGCGCATCAAGAACGATGCATCAAGAACGATAGTGGAGAGCGGGCGGCAGGCGGTCGAAGCGGACCACCGGTCCTTCGCCCGGGGGCGGCGACAGCAGGCGCTCGTTACGCAGCCAGATGCTCGCCGCCGGCACCCCGCTGCGCAGGCACGCCTGGGCCGCGCTGCGGCCGAGAAAATCCGGGGTGGCGCAGAACACCACGTCGGGCAGCCGCTCCAGCAATTGCCGGTGCAGGCGTTCCAGCAGGCAGGCGCCGTGGACCCTTTCGTCGAGCAGGCCCAGCGAGTGCAGCCAGCGCCGGCATTCCTCGGGCAGGCCCGCCAGGCTGGCGGCGTCGGCGATCAGGTCCAGGCGCAGCGCGGGCATCCAGCAGGCCAGTTCGTCGATCGCCGCCGCCACCGACAGCAGGCCGTTGCCGCTGGCCACCACCAGCAGCCGGCCGGCGCGCAGCGGCAGGGGCCAGCCGACGCCCAGGGGGCCGCGGTAGTCCAGCCAGCCGTCCGTGGCCGCGAACCGGCCGGGGTGGCTGGCGCTGACGATGAACGGCCCGTGGTGCTCCGGCAGGCTGATGTAGCTGCACGGCTGCAAGGCCCCGCCATGCACGCCCAGCAGGCAATACTGGCCGGGTATGACGGCGCTGCCCGCGTCGTCCTCCAGCAGCAGGCGCAGGCATTGCCCGGTGCCCGGCAGGCAAAGCACTTCCAGTAGCCGTACCCGTTCCATTGCGCGCCCCCTTGGCGAGGTCGACCAGACGCGTCGCTTCGGTCCAGGCTAGGCGCCGCGGGCCGGGCCGCCTTGACCGTCATCAAGTTCTGTGCCGCGGGGGCCGATGCCGGCGTTTTGACCGGGATCAAGGACAGCCGCCATGGCCGTCGCAGAATCGATTCGCCCCATTTCCGAGGCGGTTCATCCAGCGGAGGAATTCCCCATGTCCGACCCCGCAAAGCAAGTCCCCGTCACGCCGTCCCCCAACCAACCGGCCAAGGCGCCAACCCCCGGCGCCAGCCCCTTCGATACGCTGCGACGGCAGATCGACAGCCTGTTCGACGACTTCGGCCGCACGCCGCTGCGCCTGCCCTTCGGCCACAGCGCCTTCGACGTGGAGCCGTTCTGGCGGCGCGAGCCGTTCAGCCGCGGCCTGCCCGCGGTGGACGTCAGCGAGCAGGCCGAGGAGTACCGCATCAGCGCCGAGCTGCCCGGCATGGATGAGAAGGACATCGAGGTGAAGCTGGCCAACGGCAACCTGGTCATCAAGGGCGAGAAGAAGGAAGAGAAGGACGAGAAGCGCAAGGAGTACCACCTGTCGGAACGCCACTACGGCAGCTTCGAGCGAGTGTTCCGGCTGCCCAAGGAAGTGGACGCGGAGAAGGTCCACGCGCAGTTCTCCAAGGGCGTGCTGCAAGTGCACCTGCCCAAGCGCGCCGAGGCGGTGCACCCGGAGAAGGTCATCCCGGTGAAGAACGGCGATTGATGCACTCGGGCGCGCCTGCTGGCGGCAGGCGCGCCCCTTCGTCGAGTGGCGTAGCGCGGCCAAGCGCAACGGCTATAGTGGGAAAATCCCCTTATTGCCGGAGGCGCCGCCATGTCCGACGCTTACCGCTCCCCGCCGCGCCCGCAGGTCAACTGCCAGGCGTGCTCGTTGAGCCGCCTGTGCCTGCCGGCGAGCCTCAGCGACGGCGAGGTCGAAGAGCTGGACCGCATCGTCCGGCGCAGTCGCCCCCTGCAGAAGGGTGAGTACCTGTTCCGCGCCGACGAGCCGATGCAGCACGTGTTCGCCGTGCGCTCCGGGGCGCTGAAGAGCTACCTGCTCGACGCCAACGGCGGCGAACAGGTGACCGGTTTCGTGTTGCCGGGCGAGATGCTGGGGCTGGACGCCATCGGCTCGCCGCGCTTCCCGGGCTATGCGGTGGCGCTGGAGGTTTCCATGGTGTGCAGCATCGGCCTGGAACAGCTGGAGGACCTGTCCGGGCGCATCCCCGGCCTGCGCCACCAACTGCTGCACATCCTCAGCCAGGGCATCCAGGGCGAGTACGCGCACATCCGTTGCAGCCGCGAGCGCGCCGAACAGCGCCTGGCCGGCTTCCTCCTCGGCCTGTCGGCCCGCTACCAGCAGCGCGGCCTGTCGCAGGACCGCTTCACCCTGCCGATGAGCCGCGGCGACATCGGCAACTACCTGGACCTCACCATGGAGACGGTCAGCCGGCTGTTCACCCGTTTCGTGCAGACCGGCCTGATCGAGTGCCACGGGCGCGAGGTGCGCCTGGTCGACCGTCAGGGCCTGTGCCGGATGAGCGGCCTGGAAGCGCAGCCGGAGCACCCGTGAGCCGCTGAGCGAGCCGTTCATCCGCTGGCCGCGGCGCGGGCGCCGGGCGCGGCGCCAATCTGATCGAGATCAAGGTGAGGCCATTTCGGCGCGCCCATCGTGCAAGGCGAGCGAATGTCCGCTTGCCCGCACAGGAGACGAGCCATGGCCATCGGCGAATACTGCAACCGCGACGTCGTCATCGCGGCGCCTACCGTATCCATCCTGACCGCCGCCCGGTTAATGAGCGAATACCACGTCGGCGACCTGGTGCTCGCCGAGCAGGTGGAGCGCGAGCGCTACCGGCCCGTGGGCATCATCACCGACCGCGACATCGTGCTGGAGGTGGTCGCCAACAACGAGCCGGAGCCGGGCAGCATCCAGGCCGGCGACATCCAGCTGCGCAACCTGGTCACCGCCCAGGAAAGCGACGATGTGTTCGACGTCATCACCCGCATGCGCCAGGCCGGCATCCGGCGGATGCCGGTGGTCGACGAGCAGGGGCTGCTGGTGGGCATCGTCTCGGCGGACGACCTGCTCGGCGTGCTGGCCGACAACCTGCGCGACCTCTCGCGGCTGGTGGGCTTCCAGAACCTGCGCGAAGAGGGCGAGCGCGAAGCCGACTACTAGGCGAGGTGGCTGCCATGCATGACGTGACGCTTCCCTTCGTCGACCGCGCCGCTGCCGGCAAGGCCCTGGCGCGGTTGCTGCCGGCCTACCGGGGCCGCCCCGGGGCGATCGTGCTGGCCCTGCCGCGCGGCGGGGTGCCGGTCGGCTATGAGGTGGCCAGCGAACTGGGCGTGGAACTGGACCTGATGATCGTGCGCAAGCTCGGCGTGCCCTGGTACCCGGAGCTGGCCATGGGCGCCATCGCCAGCGGCGGCGTGCGGGTGCTGAATGACGACGTGCTGCGGATGCATGGCGTCGACGCGCGCGCCCTGGAGACGGTGGAGCGCAGGGAAAGCGCCGAGCTGCACCGGCGCGAGCGCGCCTACCGTGGGCAGCGGCCCGTGCCGCGGCTGGCTGGCCGGCAGGTGATACTGGTCGACGACGGCCTGGCCACCGGCGCCACCATGCTGGCCGCCGTGCGCGCGGTACGCCAGCAGGCGCCGGCGGCCATCGTCGTCGCCGTGCCGGTGGCGCCGGCGGAGGTGCTGGAAGAGCTGCGTAACGAGGTCGACGAGGTGGTCTGCCCGTTCACCCCGGAGCCGTTCAGCGCCATCGGCCGCTGGTACCTGGACTTCTCCCAGACCAGCGACGCCGAGGTGGTGGCGCTGCTGCAACGGGCCTGGCGGCGGGAGGAGGCCTAGCCTTCAGGTGCAGCGCCGGCCGTGGCGCAACACGTCGATGCGCAGCTCCGGCTCGTAGGGCGGCACGTTGCATTCGACGATGTCGTCCGGCGCCACCTGCAGGCGCAACCCCACCACGTCGGCGTGCACCGGTTGGCGGCTCACGCAGCGGTCCACTAGCACGCCGGCCAGCACGTGCTGCGCTCCGAGCTGGGCCAGGTAGGCGCAGGCGCGCAGCAGCGAGTGGCCTTCGTAGAGCACGTCGTCCACCACCAGCAGCGTGGTGCGGCTGAGGTCCATGCCGGCCAGTTGCGGGTTCTCCGTCAGCTCCGTCTCGGGGTGCAGCAGGCTCAGGTCGTCGGCGTAGCGCTTCACCTTCAGGGCGTGGACGGGCAGGGGCGGGTGGCCGCATTGCACCAGGTGTTCCTGCAGCCGGTGCGCCAGGGGTTCGCCACGCCGGACTATGCCGACCAGCGCGCTTTCGCCCGGGGGCAGCAGCGGGGCGGCCTTTTGCGCCATGGCCTGGAGCACGGCATCCAACTCCCGGGCGTCGTACAGGGTCAGGCGTTGCGGAGCGTTCGGGATCGCCATGGTGGGCCTCCAGGCCGTTGCCGGGCATGGCTTTCACCATCGCGCGTCGGGCGAGGGGCGAATTTGATCCAACGCAAATCCGACGCAGGCCAGGGGGCTGAAACTCGTCCGTAGTTCCCCCATCGAGCCCGATGCGGGCCCCTGCCTTCCGGCGCGCTGGCGGCGTGGCCGGATACCCACGAGGTGCGCTATGAGCCAGCCACGCAAGCTCCTGTTCCTGACCCACCCCGAGCAGCACGATTCCCCCGGCCTGCAGCGCGCGCTCGCCCTGGCATCGGCCTGCAATGCGGCCTTGCACGTGCTCGTCTACGTGGGGCCCTTCGCGACCTTCCTGCTGGACCGCAAGGTCATGGAGCGGGCCCGGGAAAGCCTGGTGCAGGCGCAGCGCAAGGCCTGGGAAGGCGAATGCGCGGCCCTGCGCGGGCGGGGGCTGGAGGTCACGGCCTCGGTAGTGGCGGCGGACAACCTGCGCGAGGAGATGCTCCAGGACATCCGCGAACTGCAGCCTGACATGGTGATCAAGGACGTGCGGCACGAATCGGCGCTCAAGCGTTCCTTCGTCACCCCGCTGGACTGGCACTTGCTGCGGGAGTGCCCGGCGCCCCTGCTGCTGGTCAACGACATCCGCCAGCCGATGCCGCGCAAGATAGTCGCCGCGGTGGACCCGTCCGACCCGCAGACCCAGCTCAGCGACATCAATGACAGGATCATCGCGGCCGCCAACGGCCTGGCCCTGCAATGCGACGCGGAGCTGCACCTGCTGTTCGTCTACGACTGCATGCCGGCCTACATGGCCAACGGCGGCGAGGGCGGCGTGGCCTGGGTCGACCTGGTCGAAGAGATGCGCGGCGCGCTGCACAAGCCCTTCGTCGCCCTGGCGGACAAGTACGGCGTGCCCGAGGAGCGCCGCCACTTCCTGATGGGCACGGCGGTGCGCGGCATCGCCAACTTCGTCCAGCAGAACGCCATCGACGTGACCGTGATGGGCCGCATCCACCGCAGGGCCGTGGACAGGCTGATCGGCAGCACCACCGAGCACCTGATCGAGCATGTGCAGGGCAGCGTGCTGGCGCTGCAGCCGGGCGCCTAGCGCAGCAGTTCGGCCACCCGCAGCGCCGTGGCTTTCGCCGACTGCGGGTTCTGGCCGGTCACCAGGCGGCCATCCACCACCACCTTGGGCACGAACGGCAGCAGGGCCTTTTCATAGCGCGCGCCGCGCCGCTTCATTTGCTCTTCGGCGTTGTAGGGCATCTTCTTCGCCACGCCGGCGAGGATTTCCTCGCGCCAGGAGAAGCCGGTGAGCCTGCGTCCCGCCACCAGCAGGCTGCCGTCCGACAGCGTTGTGTTCAGCAGGCCGCAGTAGCCGTGGCAGACCGACGCGACTATGCCCCCGCGTTCGTAGATGTCGCGGGTGAGGCGCTGCAGGCCGGCGTCGTCCGGGAAGTCCCACATCACTGCGTGCCCGCCGGTGAAGTAGATGGCATCGAAGTCCGCCGGGTCGATGTCCCCGGGCTTCGCGGTGTTGGCGAGCAGCGCCCGGTGGGCGTCGTCGGCCAGCCAGGCCTTGGCCGAGGCATCCCGGTTCGGCCATTTGAGCGAGCGCGGCTCCAGCGGCGTGACGCCGCCCTTGGGGCTGACGATCCGCTGCACGTAGCCCTTGGCGGCGAACAGGTCGTAGGCGTGGGTCAGCTCCGACAGCCACAAGCCGGTGGGGTCGGCTGGGTCGGCATAGTGCGCGACGTTGCTGACGACGTGGAGAATGCGCTTGCTCATTTGCCCTTCCTTCCCGGAGGTTGACCTTGCCGGCCTGTATCGGCGGCGTGGGGGAACTCTAAGCTTGAATATAACTTTAAGGTCAAGGGTTCTGGGGATGGGAGATGAAGGGGGAGGTGTTCTATCGGGGGCGTGTTTCGGTTGCCGGCGGCTTCCGGTGCCTGGTGACCGGCAAGGCCTGTATCCGGTGTGCGATCAGTCCTCAGGCTCCGGCGGTTCCGGGGCATCTCGATAGCGGGCCTGGTAGCTTTTGTAGAGCTGCTGGATTTCCGGGTCGTCCAGGCTCTGGTACCTGATGTCTTCCTTGTCGAGTCCATCGAGGCCGCGAATGCCGCCGACGATCCCCGGCCACTCGTCACGGCTGGCTATGTCGACCACGAAAGGCTTCAGGTAGTTGTCGAGGTGCCCTTTGAAGGGCTCCCGAATCTCCTCGCCAAGCGCCCGCAAGTAGTCGTCCTTGCCCGTACCGGACCAGTCGATCGCGAACCCGGCCCGGTAGCAGAGTTCCATGAATACGAGCAGGATGGTGCGCCCGTTGCCGTCGAGGAAGGGGTGTGCGAATGCCAACTGGCCCATGACTTCGCCCGGCTTTTGCCTGAACCTCTTCTTGTCTGCCGAGAGCTTGAGCGCATAGTCGACGGACATCCTGATGAAGGCCGGGCGTTCGAAGACGGTGCTGCGCGGGTCATCGTGCGCGCCTTTGAAGACCGCCAGGTGCGGAACGAGCTTGTTTCGATCCTGGCCGGCCCACGGATAGAAACCGCCAAAGAGTATCTTGTGAACCTCGAGAACGGCCCCGTAGTCGATCGGCTTCTTCTGGGCCAGATATGAAAAGGCCTCTTCGATACTCAGTTCGAAGATGAAGTGCTCGGACTCCTTGACTTCGACTGGATCCTTGAGGCCTTGAAGATTCCGCAGGTAGCCGGCGGTTTCGAAATCGCCGAAAGGGTCGAAACTCATGCACTGAGTCTCTTTTTCGAGCCCCTCTTTTCCTGGAGGTATCGCCCTTGGAGGGCAAGCGTTTCCGTCTTGCTCAGAACGCCTTTCTTCTTCAGGTTGACGAGCAGCCGCTCAACGCTATCGAGTTCGACCACATCACCGGCAAGGCGGGTGATGGTCTCCGCCATGCGGCTCATTTCGTCGCGCTCTGCGGTGACCTTGTGAGCCTTGGCGAGCTTGCGGACTTGACTGGCGACGCTGGCAGCGGCGGTTTTACTCATAAGGGCCTCCATCTATCCGCGCAGCATAGCATCAAAGCCTGCTCATCCCGTGCCCATGTCCGCTATAGCCACCAGCGCCGGGGCAGGGTAAAAGAGCGGGTTCATTGCCGCAGGATGCCACGCCTTGAAACGCGCAAGCCCATTGCTGATCGCCACGCTACTGGCCGCCGCCGGCCAGGCGGGGGCCATGGACGGGAAAGGCAACTCTTCCGACCACTTCACCGTCGCCACCAGCCTGGGCACCGCGGCGCTCAGCGAGTCCACCAGCCAGCCGCTGCGGACCTACCAGGCCGCCCGCGACGATGCCCTGGCGTACATCGCCTCCGACGGGCGCATCCATGGCGCGCAGCTGGAGCAGGCGCTGCGCTTCTACCGGCAGGCGCATCCGCAGTCCGGCCTGAGCGACATGCAGCTGGCCCGGGCTATCGCCAGCCTGGGCTGAGCCCTGCTCGCCGGGGCGTGGGGCCGGCGAGGTCCGCATTGTGGAAATGCACGGCATTGAAATAAAATGAGACGCTTTCTCATTTTCACTCTTTTGGCGTTCCCGCCAAGGATGCCCGCGCATGTTTCCCGCTTCGTCCCACGCTTCGCCGCCCGTCGCGCTGGAGCGCCTGTATGGCGACCACCACGGCTGGCTGTTCGGCTGGCTGCGCCAGCGCCTGGGCAATGCCCCGGACGCGGCGGACATCGCCCATGACACCTACCTGCGCATCCTCAGCTCCGGGCGCACGCCGCCGCTGGCGGACTCGCGGCGCTACCTGGTGCAGGTGGCCAAGGGCCTGGTCATCGACCTGTGGCGCCGCCAGGACGTGGAGCGGGCCTACCGCGAGGCCATCGCGCACCTGCCCGAGGCGCAGGTGCCGGCGCCGGAAACCCACTGGCTGATCGTCGAGTCGCTGCTGCGCATCGACGCGATGCTGGACGGGCTGCCGAGCCAGACGCGCGAGGTGTTCCTGCTGGCGCAGTTCCACGAACTCACCCTGCAGCAGATCGCCGAGCGCACCGGCATGGCAGTGATCACCGTGCGCCGGCACATCCACAAGGCGCTGGTGGCCTGCATGACGGCCTGCGAGCCATGAGCCGCGGGGAGGCCCGCGCCGCGCCGGCGGCCAGGCTGCTGGAGGAGGCCGCCGAGTGGGTCATGACGCTGCGCTTCGACGCCCCCGGCGAGGCGCAGTGGCAGGCCTTCGAGCGCTGGCGCGGGCAGAGCGACGCGCACCGCGAGGCCTGGGCGCGCGCCGAGCGGGTATTCGGCACCTTCGACGCGGTGCCCACGGAGCTGGGCCGCCAGGCGCTGCATGGCCTGGAAGGGCTCAAGGGCCTGAGCCGCCGCCGCGCGCTGCGCCTGCTGAGCGCGCTGCTGATGGCCGCGCCGGCGGGCTGGCTGGTGGCGCGCAGCGCCCCCTGGGACAGCTGGATGGCCGACGCCAGCACCGCCACCGGCGAGCGCAAGGCGCTGACGCTGGCCGATGGCAGCCGGGTGGTGCTCAACACCGTGTCGGCGCTGGATGTCCACTTCGACTCTACGGCGCGCCGCCTGCGCCTGCGCACCGGCGAGGTGCTGGTGACCACCCATGCCGACCCGCTGGCGCCGCGCCGGCCGTTCCTGGTCGACGCCCAGCAGGGCGTGGTCGAGGCGCTGGGCACGCGCTTCAGCGTGCGCCAGTTGGGCGAGCAGTGCCAGGTGGCGGTGTTCGCGCACCAGGTGGAGATCCGCCCGCACGCCGGCGCCGCGGTGCGCATTCCTGCCGGCCAGCAGGCCTGGTTCGATGCCCGCGGCGTGCTGCGCAGCGCGCCGGTGGACGACAGCGCCGCGCTCTGGGAGCAGGGCATGCTGGTGGCCCGCGACCAGCCGCTGGCGGAGGTGCTGGCGGAGCTGGCGCGCTATCGCCACGGCCTGCTGCGCTGCGACCCCAAGGTGGCCGGGCTGCGCGTTTCCGGCGCGCTGTCGGTGGCGGACACGGACCAGGCGCTGAACGCCCTGGAGCTGACGCTGCCGGTGCGGGTGTCGCGCCTGAGCCGCTACTGGGTGACGGTCTCGGCCCGCTAGCGAAAAAAATTTCGCGCCCCCTGAGCACTTTTTCCATCTCGTCCGGGATAGAGGGTGAACACGCCTCATGGGGAGGGGTGGGCAGCCCGCGCGAGGCGCGGCTTGAAGGATGGCAAAGCACATGGCTTCGAAGCACCGACGGCATTCCGGCACTCGTCGATTCACCCACCTGGCCCTGGCGGCGGCGATCCATGGCGTGGCCCTGGGCTGCGCCGGGCTGGCCCTGGCCCCGTCCGTGGCCATGGCCGCCGAGGCCGCGCGCGACTATGCCATCGGCGCCGGCGCCCTGAGCGACGTGCTGGCCCGCTTCGCCGCCAGTGCCGGGGTGCAGCTGGTGTTCGACCCGGCCAGGCTCGCCGGGCGCAACAGCCCGGGCCTGAAGGGCCGCTACACGGTCGAGCAGGGCTTCCAGCAGCTGCTGCGCGGCAGCGGCCTGCAACTGGTGCAGCGCGGCGCGGGCATCTACGCCCTGCAGGACGCCGGCGCCGCCCTGCAGATGCCGGCCGAAACCGTGGTCGGCAAGGGCGGCGATACCCTGGCCATGTCCGCGACCGTGATCCAGGCGAACGCTGGCGCCGCCGGCACCCCCACCGGCTACCAGCAGCTGAGCGACAGCAGCACCACGCGCCTGGGCCTGACGCCGCGGGAAACGCCCCAGGGCGTCACCACGCTGTCGCGCCAGCAGCTGGACGACTTCAACATGAACAGCGTGAAGGACGCGCTGCGCAGCGCGCCCTCGGTGACGGTGGAGCAGTACGAGACCGACCGCACCAACTTCACCTCGCGCGGCTTCGACATCAACAACTTCGAGTACGACGGCATCGGCTCGCCGTTCAGCGCCGGCCTGCTCAGCGGCGACCTGGACCTGGCCGAGTACGAGCAGGTGGACATCCTGCACGGCGCCAACGGCCTGATGAGCGGCACCGGCAACCCCTCGGCCACGGTCAACTTCATCCGCAAGCGCCCGACCTACACGCCGCAGGCGCAGGTGAAGCTGTCGGTGGGCTCCTGGGGCACCCGGCGCATCGACCTCGACGCCTCCGGCCCGCTGACCGACTCGGGCAAGGTGCGCGGCCGCTTCATCTACGCCAACGAGACCGGCAATTCCTACCTGGACCGCTACTCCCACGAGAAGAACGTGCTCAGCGGCATGCTGGCCTTCGACCTCACCGAGGCGGACACCCTGACGGTCGGCTTCTCCGACAACAAGAGCAATTCCAACGGCAGCAGCTGGGGCGCGCTGCCGCTGACCGACCAGGCCGGCAACCTGATCCACTACAGCCGCCGCGGCGCCAACATCGGCCAGGACTGGACCTACTGGGACGTGCACACCCAGCGCGCCTTCGTCGAGCTGGCCCACGACTTCGGCGGCGGCTGGAAGGGCAAGCTCAACGTCACCGGCGTGGACCAGAGTCAGCAGGCGGACATGTACTACCTGATGGCCAACGACGCCGACACGCCCTGGCTGGCCGACCCCAGCCACAGCCATTCCGGCGAGAAGCAGCTGCTGGGCGAGGCCCAGCTGAGCGGCCCGTTCAGCCTCGGCGGGCGCCAGCACGAGCTGACCCTGGGCGTGGACTACGGCCGCTCGCGGCACAGCGACCGCGGCTACTACAACAACGAAGACGAGTTCATGGACGCCGACCTGGGCCAGACCCTGAGCGGCGCGGTGCCCAGGCCGAGCCTGACCTACACCAACGACACCATCGAGATGGCGCGCTTCACCGACCGGCAGAAGAGCGTCTACGCCGGCACGCGGCTGAACCTCACCGACCAGCTGCACTGGATCCTCGGCGCGCGCATGCTCAGCGTCGACAGCGACGGCACCGACTACGGCAGCGCCCGCGACGTGCGCATCCACGGCGAGGTGACGCCCTACACCGGCGTGGTCTACGACCTCGACGAGCAGTATTCGCTGTACGCCAGCTACACCAAGATCTTCAACCCGCAGTACGTGATGGACGCCCAGGGCAAGGTGCTCGACCCGCTGGAGGGCAAGAGCTACGAGGCCGGCCTCAAGGGCAGCCTGCTCGACGAGCAGTTGAGCGTGTCGGCCGCGCTGTTCAAGACCGACCAGCGCAACGTCGCCGAGGCCACCGACCAGAGCCTGCCCGGCGGCGAGACCATCTACAACGGCGAGGACTTCAAGAGCCGCGGCGCGGAGCTGGAGGCCAGTGGCCAACTGGCTCCCGGGGTGCAACTGCAGGGCGGCTACACCTACGTGCACATCGAGGACCCGGACGGCCACAAGGCGCGCCAGTACGTGCCCACCCACAGCCTGCGCAGCAGCCTGACTTACCAGTTGCCTGGCCTGCCCCAGGCCAAGGTCGGCACCCGGGTGAGCTGGCAGAGTGCGATCCAGCTCGACGACGACAGCCGTGTGCGGCAGAACGCTTATGCGCTGGTGGATTTGATGGGGAGCTATGACATCGACAAGCACTGGAGTGCGTCGTTGAACCTGAACAACCTGACCAATCGCAAGTATCTGATGAGCTTGTATAGCGGTGGGTCCGGTTTCTATGGGCCGTCGCGCAATGTGACGGCTTCGGTGAGTTATAACTTCTGAGGTTGGGGTTTTGTGGGGGAGGGGCTGCCCGTGCCACCGGGGCGTCCGGCGTGGCCTACGGCCCGTGTTTCCCTGGAACCGTAGGAGCAACTGTCTTGCCGATTGCACCGAGGTGCGCCTCAACGGATGGGTTGAGCCTTGGCGAAACCCATGCTGCCGCGGCGATGGGTATCGCTTCGCTCAACACCATCCTACGTGGCGTCATATCTGCCGGAAGGCGTAGGAGCGGACTCCGTCCGCGATTGGATTTTCCGGCCACGCCGGACATCCCGGTGGCACGGCCAACGGCGGATAACCGCGAACGGTTATTCGCCCTACGAACCTCCCGGCTGACGCTGCGTTATCCACCCACGCCGAACGGCCCCCTCTCCCTCCGGGAGAGGGCTGGGGTGAGGGGCTCTTGACCCCCCACATCGCCAGCCACCCCCAAGCCGCTGTATCCCAATGTATCCAACCCGCCCCTCCGCAAGGCACGCATACAAACCCAACCCCCCTCCGATACGCCACCGATACATGGCGCGGCCCAAATGGCCACACCCGGACGCGATCCCCGGCGGGCTTCGAAAGCCAGCCCCTCGCGCATCGCGGTTCGACCAAGCCCCTTGAGCCGCGCACCACGCGCCCAGCATCGGAGAACCACCCATGTCCCGTAACCCGATCCAGACCAAGACCCGCATCGGCCTGCTCGCCATCGCCCTGGTGGGCGGC
>Ga0182743_1001000_pt1 | contig 30291 bp, 26 predicted proteins | sample eDN3rd30CKraftOP_FD_128522 | JGI IMG/M metagenome (GOLD analysis project Ga0182743, IMG submission 128522) | Enriched Organic Plus compost microbial communities from Emeryville, California, USA - eDNA 3rd pass 30_C Kraft OP (version 2) (version 2) ... | reverse complement strand
TTTGACGCGCTCACCGGGCGATTGACACGCCATGGACTGGTGAACTCTCCACCGGCGGAAAAATCAGCGGCGAGTGGGCGATTGAACAGCGGCGAATCGCCCAACCGCGGCGCTTCCCGCAATGACTGGGCAGTTGACGGCCGCGGCCCCGGCGCCAAACCGCGGCGAATCGCCCAATCGCGGCGCTGCCCGCAACGGCTGGGCAGTTGACGGCCGCGGCCCCGGCGCCCACCGCGGCAAATCGCCCAACCGCGCGCCGCCCGCAACCGCCGGTCGATTGACGGCCGCGGCCCCGGCGACGCCCACGCCCACGCCCGCTCCCGCTCCCGACCCGAGCCCGAGCCGAGCCCGGGCCCGAGCCCGACCCCGAGCCCGACCCCGAGCCCGACCCCGAGCCCGACCCCGAGCCCGACCCCGAGCCCGACCCCGAGCCCGAGCCCGAGCCCGAGCCCGAGCCCGAGCCCGAGCCCGAGCCCGGCGGGCTAGAACCGGTCCGCGTTGAACGGAGCGGGGTCGAACGTCGGCTGGCGCTCCAGCACGAGGTCGGCGACCAGGCGCCCGGTCGCGGGGGCGGTCTGCAGCCCCAGCATCTGGTGGCCGGTCGCGACGGTCAGGTTCTGGAACCGCGCGGGGCGGCCGATCACCGGGACGCCGTCGGGGGTGCAGGGACGCAGGCCGGCCCACGCCTCGCTGTACTCCACGTTTTCGGGGACGGCGAGGTACTTCCGCGACCCGTTGAGGATCGCGTCGAGGCGGCGTGGCGAGATGCCGCGGCCGCCCTCGACCAGCTCGAGGGTGCCGGCCAGTCGCACGCTCCCCTTCCGGGGCGTGACCGCGATCTTCCGCTCGACCAGCATCATGGGGATGCGCGGCGTCGGCGTGAACGGCTCGACGATGGCGGCGTAGCCCTTCCCGCCCATCACCGGGATGCGCAGCCGCAACTGCCGTCCGAGCTGGCGCGACCAGGTGCCGGTCGCGAGCACGAACTGGTCGGCTTCGATCAGGCCGCGCGTCGTCCGCAGACCGGTGATCCTGGAGCCGTTCGTGTGGAAGTCGAAGACCTCGGTCTGGGGGCGGACCTGCGCGCCGAAGCGGCACGCCTTCTCGATCAGCAGGCGTACGGCCTGGAGCGGCTCGACATGCGCTTCGTTCGGGAAGTAGACGCCGCCGAGCACCGGGCCGACGACGGCGGGCTCCAGTTTCCGCAACTCGTCGGCGGTCAGGACATTGCCCGGGATCCCGTGCGGGCTGACCAGTTCGAGCTCCTGGCGCGCGCCGGCCATCCCGTCCTCGCTGTTGGCGACGAGCAGCAGGCCGCGGCGCTCGAACCCGAGGGCGTCGCCGGTCTCCTCGGCGAGTCGCGCGTAGGCGTCGAGGCTGAACTTCGAAATTTCGGTCAGCGCGGCGACGCCGCGCTTCAGCGCCTTCTCGTTCATGGCGGCGAGGAATTTGGTCAGCCACCAGGCGAGCGCGGGTGAGGCGCGGGGCGGGATGTGCAGCGGGCTCTCCGGGTCGCCCAGCCAGCGCATCACCTTCGGCAGCATTCCCGGCATCGGCAGCGGCAGCGCGAAGCAGGGCGTCACCCACCCCGCGTTGCCGTAGGAGCAGCCATACCCGGCCTGGCCGCGATCGATTACCGCCACGCTGGCGCCGGCCTCGGCCAGCTCGGCCGCGGCCGCGGCGCCAATGATTCCGCCACCGATGACTACAACGTCCGCGCGAACCTTCTCGCCCATAACTTTCACTGAATCCTGGTGTTGTTTCCGTCCGAAACGGATCGGAATCCGGCTTACGAGTGGGATAACACATTAGTCTGGGGACCCGAGGGTCTGTTACGAAAGCCCTGGCTCGATCTGAATTTCCTTCCCCGCGTCCGGGCAGCAGCGGCAATGAGATAGCTGTAGGGAAACTCCCGATCGGATACCTGGAACTGCCCGACAGACGGGGCCCGGGGGAGCGAATTAGGCTGGGGGAAGTGGGTGGACAGGCCGCCCCCGAACCCATACGCCCTGAGGAATCCGATGAAACTGAAGAAGCTCCCCGCCGCGGTGAGCTGGACCCTGATCCTTTTCGCTGTCGCGTGCACCGGTGGGGATCAACCGGATGGCCAGCCGGCAGACGCAGCAATCGAGGTCGCCGCGCTGTCGGATGAAACGCAGACCACCGTGGCTGCAACCGGTCGTGTAATCGAAGTGAAGATGATCACGGATGACCAGGGCAATTACTTCGAGCCGGCCGAAATCAACGCCGAGGCTGGAGACGTGATCCGCTTCACGCTGACCAGCGGCGTCCACAACGTGTCGTTCCCGGCGGACCAGAACGTGGGCGCGAGCGGGCTTCCGGAGGCGAGCGAGTACCTCCAGCTTCCCGGCCAGACGTATGACCTGACGGTCGAACTCGCGCCGGGGAGTTACACCTTCCAGTGCGATCCGCATGCGGCGCTGGGCATGGTCGGGAAACTGAACGTCAAATAGCGCGCACTGTGTTTCTGCGCGCTGCAGAATGCGGCGGAGGTATTGACCCGGTGCGCTTGCGGAATTCGGCAGACGTATCGAATCCGCGCGCTGCTGAATCCGGCGGACGTACTGAATCCGCGCGCTTGTAGAAATGCGGCCGACGTATTGAAAACGCGCGTTGCAGAAATGCGGCGCACCCAATGAATCCGCACTGCGGAAATGCGGCGATCGATTTCACTCGGCATCCCTTCGCGATTCTCCCGGCGATCCCGGTGTGCTCAACGCCACCGGGATCGCCGCTTTCCAGGTGACAATTCCCGGCCCATGCGCCGCCGCGTAGGGGCTGCGCGGCCGTCGCATGCCCGATCTGCATGCCGGGATTGTCCTGCGGGACCTGGTCGGGTGAGGCAACGGCTTACAGCAGACTCCTCGGCGATGGGAGAATGCCCCACGCGAAATCGTCGCAATCCCTACGGTCCAGCCTCCTTCCGGCCCTTATCCGTTCCAGGTGAAGAAATCGCCCGGTTTTGGGCGAGGCTCGGAGGGGCCCGTTGCGGGTTTCCTCCACGTTCCATTGACCCCAGGGAGGAGTCATGTCCCAAACCGTTCGTTCGTTGGCGGTGGCCGCTGTTGCGGTTGTCGGCCTCGCCGCGTGCGACAACCGGATGCCGGAAGTTCCCGGCGAGAAGGCGATGGCGACCAGCGACGTGCAGAGTGCAGCGCTGGCCACGTACGTCAAGCCGGGAGCGCTCGACGAGTATTACCTGTTCTATTCGGGCGGGCATTCCGGGCAGGTGTTCGTCGCGGGGGTGCCTTCGATGCGCCACATCGCGACGATCCCGGTATTCGCGCCGTATCCCGGGACCGGCTACGGCTACGATGAAGCGACGCGCGCGATGCTGGGCGGTTTCACCTGGGGCGATGTGCATCACCCGGCGGTCTCGAAGACGGATGGCGACTATGACGGCCGCTGGCTGTTCGTGAACGACAACGCGAACAACCGCATCGCGCGCATCGACCTGCGCGATTTCAAGACGAAGCAGATCCTCGGGCCGATTCCCAACACGATGGGCAACCACGGTTCGTCGATGGTGACGAACAACACGGAGTATGCGCTGGTCGCGACGCGTTTCTCGGTACCGGTCCCGAACCGGTTCGAGCCGATCGAGGAGTACGCGAAGGAGTACAAGGGCGCGGTGACGGGGATCCGGATCGACCCGAAGAGCGGCGAGATGTCGATCGGCTGGCAGATCCTGACGCCGCCGTTCAACTGGGACCTGGGCGCGACCGGGAAGGGCCCGTCGGATGGCTGGGCGTTCTGGACGTCGTACAACACGGAGCGTGCGACGGGCAAACTGGAGGTGACCGCGTCGCAACGGGATCGTGACTACCTGGCGATCGTGGACTGGAAGGCGGCCGAGCGGGTGACGCGGGAAGGGAAGACCACCAGGATCGAGGGTATCGCGATGATCGACCCGGCGAAGGTGCCGGGCGTCATGTACCTGGTGCCGTGCGCGAAGAGTCCGCACGGCGTGGACGTCGATCCGAGCGGCGAATACGTGATCTGCTCCGGCAAACTCTCGCCGACCGCGACGGTCTACTCGTTCGCGAAGCTGAAGGAAGCGATCGACCGGAAGGACTTCAGCGGCGACGAGGACGGCATTCCTGTCCTGAACTACGACAACACGGTGCTTCTCGAGGTGCCGGTCGGCCTCGGGCCGCTGCACACGCAGTTCGACGGTAAGGGCTACGCCTACACCTCGCTGTTTGTCGAGAGCGCCGTCGCGAAGTGGAAGCTGCCTCCCTACGACAACGGCGTGGATCCCAAGTCGCTGATCGTGCAGAAGATTCCGGTGCACTTCAACATCGGCCACCTCGTCACCGCGCACGGCGACACGCGCAATCCGCGCGGCGATTACCTGGTTGCGATGAACAAACTGTCGAAGGGGCGGCACCTGAGCGTGGGCCCGTCGATCCCGGAGAGTTCGCAACTGATCGGCATTGGTGACGGCAAGATGACGATGCTGTACGAGGCGTTCACCGAGCCGGAGCCGCACTTCGCACAGTTGGTTCACAAGGATGTGATCAACGCGATCGAGTTCTATCCGAAAGCCGAGAACCATCACCCGAACGCGATCTGGACGCCGAAGGAAGCGACGGTTGTACGCAACGCGGCGAAGCGGACCGTCGAAGCGAAGATCTACGCGATCCGCACCTACTTCGAGCCGGGCCGCATCCAGGTGCAGGAAGGCGACACGGTGATCCTGCACATCACCAACGCCGAGCAGCAGCGTGATGAGATCCACGGCTTCGCGGTTGTCGGTCACGACAAGAACGTGATCATCGACCCCGGCGAAACGAAGACGCTGAAGTTCGTGGCCGACCGGTACGGCGTGTATCCGTACTACTGCACCAACTTCTGCTCCGCGCTTCACCAGGAGATGCAGGGTTACATCGAAGTCGTGCCGCGCGATCGGCGCCTGACCATGTATCGCAATAACGACGGACCGATGACGTGGGAACGTCGCGATCCGGCGCTGGCGCTGAGCGAACACGGCGGACACTGAGTTGACTGAACTGTGCGGATGATGAAAAGGACGATGCTGGTCGGGGCCGCCGCACTGCTTCTCGCGGCGATCTGCCTCCCTCTCTGGGGCATGACGCTCGTGAGCGTGCAGTATCCGGAAGGACTTCGGATGGTGGTTTATCCAACCCACATCCGGGGGGACATCACGGAAATCAACCTGCTGAACCACTACATCGGCATGGCGGAGATCTCGAATGATTTCTTCGTCGAGCTGAAGGTGATTCCGGTGCTGTTCGGGGTGATCGCGGGCTTGTGTCTGATCGCCGCGGTCGTGCGACGCACGTGGGTTACGCTGCTGCCGATCCTCCTCATGTCGGCTACTGCCGTGTACGGATTCTGGAGTATGCGGACCCGCCTGTACTCGTACGGCAACGATCTCGATCCCACGGCGGCGATCGACATCGAGCCGTTCACGCCACCGATGCTGGGCGAGAACACGATCGCCCAGTTCGGGACCTACGCCTACTTCTCGTGGGGGACCTTCCTCCCGGTACTGGCCGGCGTGCTGGTCACCATCGTCCTCTGGCTGGACCTGCGCGCACGCAACGGCGCCGGGATCACGATCAAACAGGAGGCAATCCGATGAAGCGATTGCAGTGGCTGTTCGTGCCGCTGGCCGTCGCGCTGCTGGCGTGTGGCGGTGCGGAGCCGCCGGCTGACACAGGCGATGCCACACCCGCCACGGCCAAGGCAGCCGCGGCGGCCCCTACCGCGGGAGACCTGGAATACGATCGCCTGACCGCGAACTGGTCGGACGGCGCGCTGGAGCTGTGCGGGCGTGGTCTCCGCGACGCGCTCGGCACGCGCGACCTCGTCCAGGGCGCGCTGGATGGCGTGAAGGATTCGGACAACAAGGCCGCCGCGGAGATTGCGGACGCGCGCCACTGGCTCACCCAGGGCGATGATCGGATGAAGGAGATCCGGCCGGCGCTCGAGGCCGGGACGTGCGACCCGAAGGTCACCACCGCGCTGGACGAGGTCTGGCAGTTCTACGTGAAGGCCGGCACGTCCGCGGTGCAGGCCGGCCAGATCGCCGGATCCTGACGGGACCATGCTGCTGGCACCGCTCTTCGCTCTCGCGCTCGCGCTGGTGGTGCCGCAACCCGGCGCACCGCCGTCGACGTTGCAACCCGGCGCACCGCCGTCGACGTTGCAACCCGGCGCATCGTCATCGACGCTGCACGTCGGTGGCAAGGGCGCGTACGCGACGCCCGCCGCGGCCGTTGCTGCGGCGCGCGCCGGCGATACGGTCCGGGTCGCGCCCGGCGTCTACCGCGGCAGTTTTGCCGTGGACCGGCGCGTCGTCCTGATTGCGGAGCGGGGTGCGGTGCTGGACGGCGGCGGTGCCGGAAGTGTAGTCACACTGGCCGCGGACTCGATCGAAGTGACGGGCTTTGAGATCCGCGGCAGCGGCCGCTCGCTCGACCGCGATGAAGCCGCGGTGAAGGTCGAGCGCTGCACCGGCTGTCGCGTGGTCGGCAACCAGATCCGCGACGGGTTGCACGGGATCTACCTGCTGGAATCGCATGGCATCGCCGTGCTCGGCAATACGATCCACGGTGACACGCGCCTGCCCGAAGCCCGCCGCGGTAACGGGATCCACCTGTTCCATTCGACCGGCAGCCGATTCGAGAACAACACGATCCGCGCGACGCGCGACGGGATGTACTTCTCGTTTGCGAGTGGCCACGTCGTATTGGATAACTACATCCGCGGCGTGCGGTACGGCTTGCACTACATGTACTCGGACGACAACCGCTTTCAGCGCAACCGCTTCGAGCAGAACGCGGCGGGCGCGGCGATCATGTTCTCGCGGCGCATCGTCTTTCAGGAGAACACCTTCGCACGTCACGTCGGGTATCGCGCCTACGGCATCCTGCTCCAGACCGCGTACGACATCGTCGCGGAGCGGAATCGGATCGAGGGCAACCTCGTCGGCATCTTCCTCGACATGTCGAGCGGAAACACGTTTCGCGAAAACCTGATCGCCGGCAACGGCATCGGCATGGACATGATCGCGAGTGCGGAAGACAACACGTTCGTCCGCAACGCGATCAGCGGGAACCGGACCGCGGTGCGCAAGCCGAACGGCGATGGCGTCAACACGAATCGCTGGGCCGAAGCCGGGCAGGGCAACTACTGGGGCGATCGATCTGTCTTCGACCTCGATGGCGATGGCATTGGCGACCGGCCGTACCGGGCGGGCGACTCGTTTGCGACGATGGCGGCGCTGCGCCCCGTCCTCGAAATTTTCGTCGGGACCCTCGCCGCGCGTGCACTGTCCTGGGCGGAGGAGGCGTTCCCCGTCTTCAACCTGCCGCGCGTCGTCGATCCGGCGCCGCTCGTGCACCCGCCCGCCGAGGTCCCGGCGATCACCGAACGCCGTCCCGTCCCCGTGAAGGTCACCGTCCCCCCCAACGGCAATTCCATGCGATGATCGTCTACGAGAACTTCACGAAGCGGTTCGAGAAACTGGTCGCCGTGTCCGGCCTCGAACTGCACGTACGCGAAGGCGAAACGCTGGCGTTGATCGGGCCCAACGGCTCCGGCAAAACAACGACGCTGAAGGCCGCGCTCGGGCTGGTCCGGCCTTCCGGCGGACGCGTGCGAGTCGCCGGCGCGGACGTGGTCACCGAGGGCCGCGCCGCCCGTGCATGCCTCGGCTACCTGCCGCAGCGGCTCTCCTTTCCCGAAGGCTGCACCGCCGGCGAGGTCATGCACCTCTACGCCCGCCTGCGCGGCGCCGACCCCGCCGAGACCGAAGTGCTCCTGGAGCGCGTCGGCCTGCTGGACGCGGCCGATCGCGCCGCGGACGGCTTCTCCGGTGGCATGCGCCAGCGGCTGGGTCTCGCGATCGCGCTGCTCGGCCGTCCGCGGGCACTCGTGCTCGATGAACCGACCGCCGCGCTCGACCCGAGCGGTTCGCTGCTGGTCCGGGACCTCGTCGAATCGATCCGCGCCGAAGGCACCACCGTCCTCCTGTCTTCGCACGACCTGGCCGAAGTCGAGGCCCTGGCGGACCGCGTCGCCGTGTTCATCGCCGGACGACTCGCCGCACTCGGCACCCCCGCGGAACTGGCGTCCGCGCTCGAGCTGCCGACCAGTCCACGCAGGATGGAAGAAATTTACCGGGCCATCACCACTCCAACGCCGCGCCTGGTCGCATGAAGTCGATGCGATCCCTCCTGCTGATCCTGGTCGCACTGCTCACGACAACGTGCGCAAAAACACCGAAGGACGGCGCTCCGCGCGACGTCGCCATCGGCGTCGACGTCTGCGAGTACTGCCACATGAGCGTCGATGACCTGGAGCGCGCCGCCCAGTGGGTCGAACCCGATGGCAACACGCGCATTTTCGACGAGCCCGGCTGCCTCGTCGCGTGGCTGCAGAAACACCCCGACGCCCGGGGCCACGCCTTCTTCGCCGACACGCAGGGATCCGGCTGGATTCCCGCGGCCGAAGCGACCTTCATCCGCGGCGCCAGTCGCACCGCGATGGGCTTCGACGTCCTCGCATACCGCGACCGCGAGACCGCTGCCTCGATCGCCGCGCAACAGGACGGCGTCGTGCTCACCTGGACCACGCTGCGCGAGGAGGGCGTCGACCATGCCCACGCGTACTGACGCGCTCGCCGTCATCGCATCGCACGAGCTGCGCACCGCGTTGCGTGGGAAGATGGTCCCCGCGTTCGCCGCGCTCTTCAGCCTCCTCGCCGTGGGCATCACGCTGGCCGGCCTCGGCGGCAGCGGACAACTGCTGGTGCAGGGGTTCACCCGCACCGCGGTCTCGCTGCTCACCCTCGCGATCTACCTGCTCCCGCTGCTCGGGCTCGTACTCGGCGCCGCTGCGTTCGGCGGCGAGGATGGCGCGACGGAACTGCTGCTCGCGCAGCCGGTCGACCGCAGTGCGGCGCTGCTGGGCCGGGTCGCCGGACTGTTCGCCGGCCTGGGCGCAATCGGGCTGGCAGGCTTCGGCGCAGCCGGCATCCTGGTCGCAGTCCGCGCAGGCAGCCACGGCGCGGGCGGCTACCTCCTGGTCGCCCTCGGCGCGATTCTCGTCGGGTTCGCGGGCCTCAGCCTCGGCGTGCTGCTCGGCGTGCTGACACGCCGCCGCGGTGTTGCCGTCGGTTGGGCGCTCGCCGCCTGGTTTGCCGCCGCCGTGCTCTACGACCTGGCGTCGATCGCCGTGCTCCAGCTCGCGGGAAATGGCGAGCCCGGACCCTGGCTGGTCGCGCTGCTCGCGGCCAACCCGATCGACGGCGTCCGCGCCCTCGCGCTCGTCACCCTCGGCGCCGACGTCCTGCTCGGGCCCACCGGCGCCGCGCTTCAACGACTCATGGGCGGTGGCGGCGCGCTCTACATCATCGCCTCGCTGGTATTCTGGCTGGCGGCCCCGCTGGCTGCCGCCGCGGTCGTGTACCGCCGCCGCGATTTCTAGGCAACGTCCCCGAACAGCAGAAACAACCCTGAAGCCTATTGGAGTGCGGGCGCGACCCGCGGCTTTGGTACTACTCCTCGCGCAGCGTCTCCATCGGGGATACGGCGAGGCCGCGTCGCGCGGGTCCCAGTGCGGCGAGCAGTCCGATGATCAGGACGAGTGCCACGACGCCGGGAATGAGCAGCACACCGCGACCGGACAGCGGCCCCACGCCCATCGCGCGGTCGATGACGATCGCAAGCAGTAGCCCACCGGCTACGCCGGCTCCGAGTTGTGCACTCGCACGTGCGAAGATGCCGCTCAGGATGCGACGCGGCTGCGCGCCGAGTGCGGTGCGGATGCCGATCTCGCGACGACGCCGCACGACGGTGAACGACATCATCGCGTAGATGCCCGCGGCCGAGAGCAGCAGCACGCTTCCGGTGATCGCCGCGACTGCAATGGCGATGGCGAGCAGGCTCTGCTGCGATTCGCGCTCGGCATCGGCCGCGGTACTCACCTGGTGCATACGCAGGCCGGGATCGACGACCGCGGCTAGCTCGCGCAGCCGCTGACCGAAGCTCGCAGCCGCGGCAGCGTTGTCGAGTCGAATCGTCAATCCGGTGCTGAACGCGTAACGAAGCGCGGTCGGCAGGTAGATCTTTGCGTTCGCCGGATCGAAGTCGGGTTGCCTGCCGAATTCGCGGACGACACCGACGATCTCCAGCCATGGCCCAGCGTTGTCTGCGCCACCGGTTGCGTTGCGTTCAACCGTACGGATGCGTCGCCCGAGGACGTTGCCGCCGCCGAGGATCTGCTCCGCAAACACGCGATCGACGATCACCGTGTTCGCGTTCGGCAGCGTGTCCGCGGGTGTGAACGCGCGGCCGGCGAGGAGAGGCACACCGAGCACGGCGAACATGTCGGTGTCTGAGAGTGTGGTTCGCACGTAGTGACGCGCACCGCTGCTATCGACTTCGATGCGCGCGCCTCCCTCGGCGCCGGGAAACGCACTCGTGTACGCGACGGCCGATACCAGCGGTTCCGTTTCGATGCGACGCAGCAGCTCACGTGTACCGCTGACGACGCGCGTTTCGATCGCGTGGCGGGTCGCCGAGTCCGCCTCCTGTAATGCTTCATCACCTTCCAGCGAAACCCAGCCCTGCACGATCTCATTCGCCGCGTAATTCGGCTGCTGCATACTGCGCTTCAGCGAATTGCCTGCGATGTACCCTGCGAAGGGCAGTGCCGCAACGGCGAGCGCGACCTGCGCGACGATGAGTGCAGTCCACACAGGCCCGAGCTGCATCTGCGAGCCGCGTGTCGAAATCTGCTGCAGCGAAGCCTGCAGTCCGCGCCCCGTCACCTGCAGCGCCGGAATCACACCGACGATGACACCGGCCACCAGCACCAGTCCCGTCGTGTAGAGCAGCGCACTCGGCGAAAGGTGCAACTGCATCCAGAATGGAACCCAGTTGTTCGAGGCTGCCTCGAGGAACGCCTGCGTTTTTGCGAGCGCGAATGCTGCGATCCCGAGGCCGATCGCGGCGGCGATGGCCGACAGGACCAGCGCTTCCGCGAAGAGCTGCGCGACGATGCGTGTGCGCGCCGCGCCGAGCGCGCTGCGCACAACGATTTCGCTCGTGCGCGCGGCCGTTCGTGCATAAACCAGCACCGCGACGTTCACCGCGACCACGACCAGCAGCAGTCCCAGAGCGAGCTGAAACCCGCGCAGCACCCACCCCATCGTCGGCGAATGCACGCCGGTGAATGCGTACGTGTACGGCAGAACAACCGGACGAAGAAGCTCGTGTGTGTCGGGATACTCCGCAGACATGCGCCGGCCGAGCGTCGCCAGCTCCGCCTGTGCACCCTCGATCGTGACAGCGTCCGCGAGTCGACCGAACACGTAGATCTCGGGACCGCCGCCGCGCGGGAAGTTCAGCGCGTTCAGTCGCAGCGGCACCCAGTACCGCTGATTCACCGGGAATCGAAAACCCTCCGGCATCACACCAACCACGGTGTGCACGGTCGTGCCCATGCGCACGGTACTACCGATGACGTTCGGATCGGCATGAAAGCGACGCTGCCACTCGTCGTAACCGAGCACGACCACCGGCGGCGCACCCGCCCGCTCGTCGTCATCCAGCAGCGTGCGACCGAGCAGCGGCGACACGCGCGCGACGCGGAAGCCCGACGCGGTCATCTCCGCAACTTCGATCACCTCGATGCCCGACGGCGTGACCACGTTGCGACCGTCAATCGCAAACGCGGCGAGGTCGGCGATCGACTTGAGTTCCGTGCGCCACACCGCGAAGTCGTGCAGCGCGTGCCTCTGCGGGTTGTCCCTGCCCTCGATGTTGTTCTGCAGCGATACGACGCGCTCACCGTCGTCGAGTGGCACACTCGGATCCATCAGCGCGTCGATCGCGGCAAACCCACCCGCACCAATCGCAATCGCGACCGACATGCCGATCACCGACACGAGCGACAGCCCCGGATACTTCGCCAGCATCCGCAATCCGAGCTTCACATCGAGCCAAGAGAATCGCATACGATCGAGCACACCGAGCCCGCGCGAAACACGCGCATCCGCGATGTGCCGTTCCACACCGCCGAACGCAATCATCGCCTGACGATGCGCTTCTTCCGACGAAAGTCCGCGCTCGCGCATCAGCTCGTCCGCCTCCATCGCCACGTGCAGCCGCATCTCCTCGCCCATCTCGCGCTCCACCCGACGATGCTCGCGCAACACACGCAGCCGACGCACCCAGCGCGACAGGAAAAACTCCATGGCCAGCTCCTACGCAGTCGCGCTCTTGAGGACGTGGTTCACCGCGGTCGTGAACAGTTGCCACGCCGCCTCCTCCTCGCCCGCGGCCTTCCGGCCCGCCGCGGTGAGGGTGTAGAACTTCGCCCGCCGCCCCTCCGGCGATACGCCCCACGCGGCCTTGATCAGGCCGCGGTCTTCGAGGCGATACAGGGCGGGGTAGAGCGACCCCTGGTTCACCTCGAGGACATTCCTCGACATCTGCTGGATGCGTTTGGAGATGCCCCACCCGTGCAGCGGCTCGAGGGTCAGCGTCTTGAGGATCAGCAGGTCGAGTGTCCCCTGCAGCAGGTCGGCTTTGGAGGCCATGGTTGTGGGCTCGCGGCTGGTGGTCGATACCTTGGCATTCGACAACAAGGATTCAACGGCTTGTTGTCGGATGTCAAGGTATCCGTTGCGGCGGGCCGACCAGAGGCGGCAGGCCGAGCTTCCTTCCGAATCCTGGTAGTGTGCAACCGCGGTCTGCGTCTTCCGGCCTTCAAGTTTTCTATTCATGCCATGAATGATTATCATTCACGGCATGAGTGATCGTCCTGTTCACAGGATCGTGGCCGCCAGCCTCGCCGAACGCCTCCGGATCATGCCGGCAGTGGTCGTGACCGGTGCGCGGCAAACCGGCAAAAGCACGCTGGTTCAGGCGCTTGCGCCCGGCCGGCGGTACTGGTCGCTCGACGATCTTGACACCATGGATGCCGCCCGGCGAGATCCGGGTGTGCTGGTTGGCGGAGCGGCCCCGGTCACGATCGACGAGGTGCAGCGTGAACCGGGGCTGCTCCTGTCCGTGAAGCGACAGATCGACAGCAACCGGCGGCCGGGTCAGTTTCTGCTGACCGGTTCGGCCAACCTGCTACTGATGAATCGGGTTTCCGAATCGCTGGCCGGGCGCGCGAGTTATCTCACCCTGTGGCCGATGACGCGGCGCGAGCAGCAGGGGCTCGGGACCGGCGGCGTCTGGGACGCGCTCCTGGCGGCGAAGGAGGATGACTGGCTCGATGTGCTCGCCTCCCAACCGGAGCCGGCTGGAACGCGAGAGGACTGGCGTGACCTTGCAAGGCGCGGTGGTTTCCCCGTACCCGCGCTGCACCTGAGTACGGTTCGCGAGCGGTCCGTCTGGTTCGATGGATACGTCCGTACGTACCTCGAGCGTGACCTGCAGGAACTATCGTCGATTTCTTCGCTCCCCGATTTCCGCCGATTGATGCGTGCGGCCTGTCTGCGGATCGGCCAGCTGTTGAACCAGACCGAACTCGGGCGTGACATCGCGCTGCCACAGCCGACGGTGCATCGCTGGCTCAACCTGCTTGAAACCTCCTACATGCTGACCCGGCTACCTGCGTACGCGGTGAATCGCAGCAAACGCCTGATCAAGTCACCGAAGCTCTACTGGAGCGATACCGGGCTGGCGCTGCACCTGGCGGGGGATCCCGCTCCTGACGGAGCCCATCTCGAGAACATCGTCCTGCACGATCTCCTCGCCTGGCGCGATGCGCGTCTCGACCACACCGACGTGTTCTACTGGCGCACGACGACGGGCGAGGAAGTCGATTTTGTGATCGAGGCGGGGGACACACTGCTGCCGATTGAAGTGAAAGCGACGCCGCGTCCCCGCCTCGCGGACGCAACGCACCTGCGGAGTTTCCGCGCCGAATACGGCAACCAGACGCGTGCGGGACTGCTGTTGCACACCGGGAGCACGCTCGAATGGCTGACGCCGGATGTCCTCGCCGCGCCGTGGTGGCGCGTGCTGTGAAGCGCTACGCACACGCGCGAGGCCGTTCAGGGACCAGCCGTTGTCCGGGAATCGCTCGAGGTCCTCGCGAAATACGCGCTCCGCGTCGGCCGCCTTGCCGGCATTGAGCAGCACCAGGCCGAGCTCCTGCCGGCGCTTCGGCCGCAAGGATGTCGTCCCAGCGCGCGAAGCGCACCTTGAGCTGCAGGTGTCGCGTGCGATGGTGCTGGACGAAAGTCATGCTTGGATCGTCGGCAACATCCTCTGACGACAGCGTCAGCAGCTTCTCCGCGGCGTCGATCGATTGTTCGCTTCGCCCGATCATGCTCGCGGCAAAGGCGAGGAAGTCATAGTTGTGCGGATAGTATCCGGCGGTGTACGTACCGTATGCGGGGTTCTGATCGCGGATGTACGTCTCATCCGCGTGGATCGCGTGCTCGTTGGCGCGGATCGCATCCTCGTAGCGACCGACACGAACGTAGATGTGACCGGGCATGTGCACGATATGACCTGCCCCTGGCATCACGCCGGCCAGGCGTTCAGCCATCGGCAGGGCACGCTTCGGGTCGACGGCTTCCACGGCGTGGATGTGATGCTGCACCGCGCCTTCTGCAGTGCCTCGTAGGTCGCCACCCCGGATGCAGAGTCCATTCGCGCATTGATGTTCGGGCCGTAGGACAGCGCGGTTTCCCAGTAGCAGCTTGCGCAGTCCGGATCGAGCCGCGCCGCCTCCTCGAATGCGCGGATCGCCTCTGCGTGATTGAACGCGTAGTGCAGGCGCAGCCCCTGGTCGAAGTACTGCTGCGCTTCCGGCACACGCGTCGTTATCGCGTAGTGATGATTGCCGAGATCATCGTACAGCGGCACGGCCGCGTTGCTGTTTCCGGACTGGCTGTCGCCGCAGCCGGCGAGCAGCAGCACGAGAACCATCGACCGGATCGAGGGGGTGCCTGGCATGGCTCCGTGGGGAAGAAGGATGGACCACCCTGGCGCCACGACGTTGCAGATCGACGTGATCTCAAGCTGGCGGGGCGCCGCGCGCGAGGAACGATGGCGAAGAATTGTCGAAACGCCAATGGGCGTTGAAGCAGGCTGGGCGAGGACGGGGCGTTCGGCGGGTCCGCGTGTCCCATCGCACCATCTGCGGCGGCGAACGTCGCGTTATGCATCGACTGTATCGATGGCGAACACTCGATTCAGCAGCCCTGCTCATGAGCTACTGGAGTAGCGACGTCACGCATAGTACTGTCAGACCCACTGCGTACTTTGTGATGTGCGCGCTGGGAGGATCTGGAAGATGATCATGATTACGATAGTTCTGGACCTTTCGCCTCCGCCGCCATAATAGTTCTGCACGCGACGCATCGCGCACCACAATCGCGAATAATCTGCAACGCAGGAGGACTCGACATGCCGCACTACGTGCTGATCGCATGTGTGGCTCTGAAGGCCCAGACGCCCGCTCCGGCGCGCGACCTCTACCAGAGCCCGCTGTTTCGGAAGGCCATTCGGTATGCCGAGCAGCTCAGGCCGGACAGGATCTTCATCCTTTCGGCGAAGTACGGACTGGTCCCATCTGAACAGCGGATCGAACCGTATAACGAAACACTGAACGACAAGTCCGTTGCGGAGATTCGAGCCTGGGCGGACAAGGTTGTTCGTGACCTCCGCGAACACGCCGACCTCGACCGCGACAGATTCACCATCCTCGCCGGTCAGAACTACCGTCGGTTCCTCATGCCCCACCTGCGGAATGTCGAGATTCCGCTGGAGGGACTGCCAATCGGGAAGCAACTCCAGGCACTGGACCGGCTGAGCGCATGAGTGCAACCGCATCCGATGTGTGTGAGGTCGCACACAGACTGCTCCGTGCCAATGAACTGCACCGCTTCCCGTTCGACGCCAATCGCATCCCGAAGAACGGGCTGTATGTTCTCTTCGAAGAGGGTGAAGAAGGCCACGGTGGACCGCGCATCGTGCGGGTCGGAACGCATACCGGCCAGGACCAGCTCCGTGCGCGACTGAAGCAGCATTTTCTGCTGGAAAACAAGGACCGCAGCATCTTCCGGAAGAACATCGGCCGTTGTCTTCTAGCGCGCAGTGGTGATCCTTACCTGGCGATTTGGGAGCAGGACTTCACGACCCGTGCAGCTCGCCTCGCGCGGCCGGCGGCGTTCGATGCCGATCGCCAGGCGGAGGTCGAGCGACAGGTCACGCAATACATTCGCGAGCGGTTCACTTTTGTCGTGATCCCGGCGATGGAGAAGTCGGATCGATTGCGTGTTCGGTCGGCACTGGTGTCGCTGGTGTCACAGTGCTCCGCGTGTGGACCGTCGTCGGTCTGGCTTGGATTGCACTCTCCGAAGGAGCGAATTAGTGCGTCGGGTCTATGGCAGGTGAACGACCTGTACAAGACGCCGCTTACGATGGATGAGGTGCGCGAGTTATGTTCACCCATGCGAAACCAGCGTAGTGGCGTTAGGGCTCTTTAGGGCGAATCACACGTTCGGACGACGAGGCCTCCGGCGCTGTTCTCGTCGAAACACGCAGCCGCGAATGCACCAGGCGCGACATCGGAGCCTTGACGGCGCTTAAGCAGTGATATCCATTAGTAGAATCATCCCCAGGGGCAGAGCCCCTGGCCACCCCGGGGTTACGGCCTCGGGGTTTTCTTCACCTGGTTCATTCTTCACCAAAAGCTCAGCCCTTCTTCGCTGCTTTTTCCTGGGCATTTGGGGTTTCGTTCTCGTTGCGGAGGCTGCGAGTGCATCCGGCGAGATACTGGGACCGTGCGGGTCTCGCCTTTTGATTTCCGGAATAATCGCGCCCGTTTACAATCCTCGGAGGCCGACGATGGCACAGCACGAACAGCTAGCCGTAAAGTTCCTGCCCGACGAAAGCGATTTGCTGGCCGAGTGGCGTTCCATGTGTGAACGATCGACACGCATTCGATTCGCATACGCATGGATGGGGCTGGGCGAGCACTACGCTGCTCTGCCGCTCGAAAAGGTGCACAGATCGGTTGTTGGGGTGGAGTTCGCCGCAACCGACCCCGCAGTGATCAAAGCCTTGAGTGTTGAGCCCAATCGGATTCATGTGATTGAGCCTTCGGATGAAGTGTTTCATCCCAAGTGTGTGTTGAGCGAAACAGCAGCTGGTGCCGAGATCCTCATCGGCTCGAGTAACTTCACGGTTGGTGGGTTCGGTAAGAATGTAGAGGCGAACGTTCTGATTCGGTGCAGTACCGGTCACTCGTTCGCTAAACAGATTGCAGCTTTCATAGATTCGCTCTGGGACCGGGGTTTTGATCCTCCACCAGCGTGGATCGAAGAATATTCGGCTGCGTGGCAAGCGCGCGAGCCCCGGCCGCGAGTATTGGTGCCAAGACTTTCAGCACCAGCCGCGATCGGCCTGCCCGAAATCCTCGCCCTATCCTGGCGTGATTACTACTACTTCATTCGCTCCCTGGATGGGCGGCGTGGGGAGAAGGGCCCGATTCGAGTGCTTTCTCATAACGGTAAGTCCTATCTTGATGAGATCAGGGCCTGCCGTGCAGGATTTCGAAGTGCCAGCAGCTTTGCTGCCATTTCTGAAACTGAGCGAAAGCGAATCGGGGGATTGCCACCATCGAACGGGTGTTTCGGCGGAATGGGCGCGGCAGCGCTTTTTAAAGACGCGATACACAACCGACACCACGAGGTCGGAAAGGTGCTGGATCTACTACCGCGCGATGGTGATGCTTCGGATCAGGATCTTGCGCTGCTCATCAGCCGATTGGTCGCCCTCGATGGCCTGGCTATGACCACGGCATCACGCCTCCTCTGCACAAAGCGGCCAGATCTGTTCCTGCCGGTGACAACGGCGAATAAGGGAGCGATCAAGGAAGTTCTCGGCGTTAGAACAGATCGTCCGAGCGACTACCTGGAACTACATCGAGGGAAACTCTGGAAAGCGCCATGGTTCAATTCCCCGAGGCCAACGAACCATGGTGAGGCGGAGATCTGGGATGCCCGAGTTGCGCTGCTGGATGCAGCGGTGCGCAATTGGGAAGCTGTTCGCTCCCATCAAAATTAGTCGATGTAAGGAAAAGGCCCGTGCGGCTGAGCCGCAAAGTCCCGGTAGCGTGTGGCGCGGACGATTGGCGTCCGCACATCGTTAGCGTTCAACCTGCACGTGGCTCGTAGCTCATACGGCCAGCGCATGGATTTTCAGCAGGACCTTCTGCCCTTTCGGCGAGTCAATTCGCGAGCTACAATGACCATTGTTGTCGTTGCCAGTAACGGATAGCAAATCCCCGAGCTGACACGACATCCTGCGAGTCACAGGTCCACAAGTGCGCTAGGCGGCGGCTTTATGACATGCGATGAACTTGAAAATCAGGTCCGGGTTTTCTGTCGTAGGATTTCACAGCTTCCCGAGCCACAACAGTATATCCATCAGTCTGCCGAATTGCTCAATCCTGAAGCGCTTCGTTCAGTTTCCTGGCGAACGTACCCCGGAATTTACGCCTTTGAATCGGACGGCAGAATCGTTTATGTCGGCAGGGCAGCAAAGGATGCGCTCGGCACGCGAATATGGGATCAGGTGCGGCCCAGACCCGGCGAATGGCATGAGATCGTCACGCGTCCCGATACTCGAATTGCGCTTTACGCGTTCAGAATGGAAGACTGGTTCTGGGTAGCATCACTGGAGCTGTACCTTCTGCAAATCGAAAAGCCCGAATACAATAAACGCCGCTGCTGAAATGGCTCCGACAGTCTCGCTTGCAACCTACTCATCCTCAGGGAGTGAATTCTAAAAATGCAGAAGCTTGCGAGCATTCCGGTCCGGTCAAAAGACCGGATACATGAAATTGCGTTCTATCATGGTGATCTGACAGCCATACCCGAATCCGAGCGCGTCGAACTCCTGGTGGTCTCCGCATTTCCGAATGACTACAGCCCGACGCCCTCGTCGCTCATTGGGGCACTCGCGAATGCTGGGCTTTCGGTGGCGCGACTTTCTGCGTCGAAGGAACTAGACCTCCGCGCCGGATTCGGATGCTGGTTGTCCAGGCCTGTCGGGCAGTATCCAGGTCTGGCTTTCGATCGAATCATGGTGTTCGAAACGATGCTCGGCCCGGCGCCGGAAGTAATCGGCGATCTGTTCCGTGCGCTTACGCCGTTCGTATTGGGCGAACCACAGGTCAACTCAATCGCACTGCCAGTTCTCGCGTCCGGCGATCAGAATGAAGATTCAAGTGTCATGCTTAAGGCGCTCATCGACGCGGCAATCGGATGGCTGCAAATCGGCTTGCCGATCTCGACGATCAAGATCGTCGAGCGTGACAGGGAGAAAGCGCTGCACCTCGCCTCGCAGGTGACGGCCCTGGTGGGGAAAATCACGTTCCAGGCCAAACAGAGCGCGCAGTATGATTACTTTGTAAGCTATTCCCACACTGACAAGAATGCTGCTGATGAAGTGGTCAGGGCATTAACCGCCAGATCCAGCGCCAAGGTGTTTCTCGATCGCAAGGACATCGCGACCGGCGCATCGTGGCAGCGGGACATCTGGGCCGGGCTCGAAAAGTGTCGCCGTGTGATCGCCCTGATTTCTCCGGAGTATTTGCTGTCAGATATGTGCCAGGAAGAGTGGGCGATGGCGATGATCCGGCGCCGTGATGAGAATCCGTCAGTGCTGGTCCCGATTTACCTTCGTTCCGCAGACCTCCCGCTTCACGTGCGGATGCTGCAATATCAGGATTGCCGTGAGTCGGATCTTGAGAAGCTCAGGGGTGTGTGCTCTGGTATCACGGTCGAACCTGTGATCGCTTGATGTGGAGTTACGATGGGCTTGTAGGATGAAACCGAACCACGGACACGACCATGACAAAGTACGCGAGAGTAGCCGTCCGGGCGGCAATCGAGCTTTCCGAAAACAACTGTAGCGCAGCGGAATCCTGGAGCAGAGCGGCTGAGGAAGTATTTACGAAGGGTTCGGCCGGATATAAGAAGGGCTGCCCCCGCAATGCATTCCTCGGCTTATGTGAGGCGGGGTTGATTGTAGGGATGTCACTCAGGGAGAAGCCGCCCGAACGCGACAACGGTCGCTACGCGATCATCGCTGCGCGCCTGCTACGCGAGGAGCCTGCCCTGGCAGCAAATCCGAAGGCAGAGATCTGGCGTCGTGTCATGGTTGAAGCCGGTGCAGATCCGAACAAACAGCACAATGCTCAGCTTGATGTCGTGTTGGGCTTGCGCGATGCCGGATTGCTGAGATGACCCGGCGCATTTGACTGGTTTCCGCGAGCACCCATGGCGCCGAGCCGTTCGCCATTACGTTTGACTCGGACCGATATACCGGCTTGATCATGGGCGAGACGCAGCCATGTCACGCGGAACCCCAGTAGTGATCCCTAGCGGCAAAAAATCCGGCCCTGTTCTGGACGTTCGAGGTCAACATGCTGATTTCACTTGCCGTCGTACCGGTTGCGCCAGAAGTCTGGATTTCGAATATCACCGATGAGGATGTGGTGGCCTTCGGTAGCCCGCAGACAACGGGCTTCGGCTCACATGTTCTTCGACTGAAACGAGCTACGCTCAGTGATGGCCTGCTTACCTTCGAGCGGCGCGATGCATTGTTTGTCCGGCGCGGGCGGACCGACGAGGCTGTGCTGTTCCGTGATGGCTCGAAGTTCGATGCAATCATCAAGGCTGTCAGCACCGTTGTCACTCCCGACGATGAGGTCTACTGGGTCACCGTAGGAGCCTCTCTCCAGGAGAATTTCGAAATCGGCATGCGTAACGGCGTTTGGGGAGTGCCCGAGAGGTACGGCGATCGCCTCAACGATGTTGAGCCGCGCGACAAGATCATCTTCTACGGCCGCGACGTCGGCTTTGCTCTTTGTGAGGTCAGAAGCCGACCGTACCGGGACGACACGCGGCTCTGGCCGGATGGGCCGTACCCCTATCGGATCTGAATTACACCGCCCCTGATGCGCAACGAGGCGGGGGACTTCAGCAGTATTTTCGGAAATCTCCTGGACAGGAATGGGGTGCCCTATACGAGCGCCCAGGCCGCCGGCCGGGCAATTGGGGATGCAGGCGGAATCTTCCGCAAACTCCGCCCCCGCGAAATCAGTGGATTGGTCCGGGGGTTGGGGTGGTTGCGAGTGTGACCGATCTACGGAAGAGACGCCGAAAGCGTCGCTGATCCGGGTTTTCCCGCCGACCCGTCCACAGTCGGGGCCGGGTCCCCTTTCAGTACTCCAGCCAGAATGCTAGTATGTCAGCAGAATAGCACGGTTGACGCAAATTGCACCGTGCAATCTTTCGGAATTTCTGCTGCAATTTCGCCCGGCTGACGTGCCCGCGGGAGTAGGCCGGGCGATCGCCAGCGACCTCCACCAAGCTGATCACGAATGGCCGACGACTTCTTTACCAGGCCGATCCTGAACTCGCCGTACGAGTACCCGCGCGCACATTGGGAACTCGATAAAGACGGCCAGCCGACGCAGAAGGTTGTCTCATCCCGGCGGCCGGCCCAGTTCATCACGCCGATTCCGAAACCAAAGAAGCGGAAGCGCGGGGGAGATCAGCCGCAGCTCGTATTCGACGAGGGCAAGGGGCTCTCGACCGACGCGCAGGCGTACGACCCCACCTCGCTGATCAACGAGGTCCGCCACGAGATCGACACCTGGCGGAAGCTGCCGAAGTCGGCGTGGGGTGTGACGGCGGAGACGGCACGCCTGCTGGAGCACTGGCGGCATTACGAGTTCAACGGGGTGCGCCCGTTCTTCTGTCAGATCGAGGCGGTCGAGACCATGATCTGGCTGACGGAAGTCGCCGGGCCGAAGCACCGCACAGGCAGCCGAATCCTCAAGCACCTGGAGAACGCGAACGGCGAAGCCAACCCCGAGCTGTTCCGAATCGCACTGAAATTGGCGACGGGGGCGGGCAAGACCACCGTGATGGCGATGCTGATCGCGTGGCAGACGGTCAATGCCGTGCGTTCGCCGGGCAGCCGGAAATTCACGCGCGGGTTCCTTATCGTGACGCCGGGGCTCACCATCCGCGATCGCCTGCGCGTGCTGCAGCCGAACGATCCGGACAGCTACTACAAGAGCCGCGAGCTCGTGCCTGCGGACATGCTGCCGGACATCGATAAGGCAAAAATCGTCATCACGAACTACCACGCGTTCAAGAAGCGCGAACGCTTGGGTCTGTCGAAAGGCAATCGCTCGCTGCTGCAGGGCAGGGGGGCCGCACTAGACACCGAGGAGACCGAGGGGCAGATGCTCCAGCGGGTGCTCCCCGAGCTGATGGGGATGAAGAACATCCTCGTCCTGAACGACGAGGCGCACCACTGCTACCGCGAGAAGCCGTCGGAAGAGACAGCCGACCTCAAGGGCGAGGAGCGTGACGAAGCGAAGCGGAACAACGAAGCTGCGCGCTTGTGGATTTCGGGACTCGAAGCCGTAAATCGCAAACTGGGCATCTCGCGGGTGGTTGACCTCTCGGCAACGCCATTCTTCCTGCGCGGCTCGGGCTACGCGGAAGGCACGTTGTTCCCGTGGACGATGAGCGATTTCTCGCTAATGGACGCGATCGAGTGCGGGATCGTGAAACTGCCGCGTGTGCCGATTGCGGACAACATCCCGGGCGGCGAGATGCCCCGGTTCCGTAATCTGTGGGAGCACATCCGCACCCGGATGCCGAAGAAGGGGCGTGGCAAGGCGAAGGACCTCGACCCGCTCAGCATCCCGGTCGAGTTACAGACCGCGCTCGAGGCACTGTACGGCCATTACGAGAAGACGTTCAACCTGTGGGACGAGCGCGGCGTAACGGTGCCGCCGTGTTTCATTATCGTCTGCAACAACACGTCGACCTCGAAGCTGGTTTACGATTACATCGCCGGCTTTCATCGCGACAGCGATGGCGGCAGGTTCGTGCCCGGCCGTCTGCCATTGTTCCGGAACTTCGATCCGGACACAGGTAATCCGCTGCCGCGCCCGCGCACACTCCTGATCGACAGCGAGCAACTCGAGTCCGGTGAAGCGCTGGACAAGAACTTCCGCGACATCGCGTCCGATGAGATTGAGCGTTTTCGCCGCGAGATCATCGAGCGCACCAACGATCCCCGCGCTGCCGAAAGCATTACCGACCAGGATCTGCTGCGCGAGGTGATGAACACGGTCGGCAAGCCGGGCCGTCTCGGTGAGGGCATCCGCTGCGTCGTGTCGGTGTCGATGCTTACCGAAGGCTGGGACGCGAACACTGTCACGCATGTGTTGGGTGTGCGTGCATTCGGGACGCAGCTTCTGTGTGAGCAGGTCATTGGCCGGGCGCTCCGCCGCCAGTCGTATGATCTCAATGAAGAGAACAAGTTCGACGTCGAATACGCGGACATCCTCGGCATCCCGTTCGACTTCACGGCAAAGCCCGTGATCGCACCGCCGCAGCCGCCACGCGAAACCGTGCGAGTGCACGCGATGCGCGACCGCGATCACCTCGAGATCCGGTACCCGCGCGTCGAAGGATACCGCGTCGAACTTCCGGAAGAGCGGCTCTCCGCGAGATTCACCGAAGACTCGATCCTCGAGCTCACACCGGATCTGGTCGGTCCGTCGATTACGCGTGTGTCAGGCATCATCGGCGAAAGTGTCGACCTCAGTCTCGACCGCCTCGCCGACATGCGGAAATCGACGCTGCTGTTCCACCTTACCAAGCGTCTGCTTTACACGCGCTGGCGTGATCCGGGCGAGGATGCGCGGCTGCACCTGTTTGGTCAGCTCAAGAGCATCGTGCGCGAGTGGGTGGACAAATGCCTGGTCTGTACAGGCGGGACGTATCCTGCCCAGTTGATGTACCAGGAGCTCGCCGATTTGGCATGCGAGCGGATCACTGCTGGCATCACCCGCGAGTATGTTGGCGAGCGGCCGATTATCGCGATTCTCGATCCGTACAACCCGACCGGGTCGACGACCCACGTCGCGTTCAATACGTCGAAGACGGATCGCTGGCAGACGAGTCCAGATCGCTGTCACATCAACTGGGTCGTCCTTGACAGTGATTGGGAGGCGGAGTTCTGCCGCGTTGCGGAATCGCACCCGCGCGTGAAGGCGTACGTCAAGAATCACGGACTCGGGTTCGAAGTGCCGTACCGTTACGGCTCGAGCACGCGCATGTATCGCCCCGATTTCATTGTGCTGGTCGATGACGGGCATGGTGAGGACGACCTGCTGCACCTTGTCGTCGAGATCAAGGGCTATCGCGGCGAGGACGCGAAGGACAAGAAGTCGACGATGGAGACCTACTGGGTTCCGGGAGTGAACCAGCTCGGCTCGTACGGCCGCTGGGCTTTCCAGGAACTCACTGAGGTTTACCGCATCGAGTCCGATTTTGCAGAGAAGGTCGAAGAAGCATTCGACGCGATGGTCTCCGAGTTCGCCGGCGTGCCTGCATGACGCAGCTTCGTATCTGCGCGACTCATGCAGGCATTGAGTCCCCAACCGATCCGGGTATTATCGAGCAGTTCTTTCCCTGTGCACCCGACCGCTGAGTATCATGGCATCGAAGAAAGCGAAGCAGCTGAAGGAAGTAGCAACGCTGAAGCATGAGGACGCGACGCGTCGGAACATTCCGACCGCGGAATACCAATCCATGCTCCAGAAGGAAGCGCAGACCCCGATCCAGGTCGCGTATGAACGACGCAACCGCGATCTCGATCCGCAGCTGGTCTGGCGCGGCAAGGACGAACAAGACTGGAGCGACCTCGTCGTTAATGCTCCGCCGCTCTACATCCAGGAGAAGGTGCACCCGAAGGCGCTGATTGACGATCTGCTCCGGCAGTCCAACGAAAGCCGTCACGATGCGGGTGAGATCCCATTGGATCTGTTTTCCGACTTCAACGGCATTCCGCATGGGGTTGACCGCACCGAGTTCTACCAGCACGACCAGAACTGGTCGAACCGGATGATCCTCGGCGACTCACTCCAGGTCATGGCCAGCCTCGCCGAGCGCGAAGGGCTTCGTGGCAAAGTGCAGTGCATCTACTTCGATCCACCGTACGGGATCAAATTCAACAGCAACTTTCAGTGGAGCACAACCTCGCGGGATGTGAAGGATGGCAATCCCGAACATATCACGCGTGAGCCGGAGCAGGTGAAGGCTTTCCGCGATACGTGGCGCGATGGGATTCATTCGTACCTGACGTACCTGCGTGATCGCCTAATGGTAGCGCGCGATCTGTTGACGGAGTCGGGCTCCATCTTTGTGCAGATTGGCGATGAGAATGTGCACCGTGTGCGTGCGCTCATGGATGAAGTTATGGGTCCACACAATTTCATCGCCCAGATCGCAGTAACAAAAACTGCAGGCCAGACGGATGCCCTGTTGCCGTCTCTGTTTGACTCCATACTGTGGTATGCAAGAGAAATAAATAGTGTAAAGTTTCGCCGCCTGTATTCGAAGAAGGGGGTGGGTTTCTCTGAAATCGGGCAGTACTACTACGTCCAAGAGGATGTGGGTAAACGCCGACGCTTGGCGGATGAGGAGATCCAAACGGGGCAGACTCCAAACGGAAGTTTGCCGTTTCGAAGTTCCGATATCTCCAGCAATAAACCCTATAATCTGGGCCGTGTTTCTTTCGAATTCGCCGGTTCTTCGTTTATGCCGCCTACAGGGCGGTATTGGACCCATAGTCCGATCGGACGGGATCGGCTGAAGAAGGCCGATCGTCTTATTGCGGTCGGAAAGAGTGTTCGGTTTGTTGGCTTTCTGGCTGACGATCCCGTCGTGCCGATCAGCAATCAGTGGACGGATACCGGTATCAGTGGCTTCGCGGCCGATAAGTTGTACGTGGTGCAGACCAGTCCCAAGTTGGTTGAACGCTGTATCTTGATGGCCACGGATCCCGGGGACCTAGTGCTAGATCCAACGTGTGGCTCCGGGACCACCGCCACAGTTGCGGAGCAGTGGGGCCGCCGCTGGATTACGATCGATACTTCCCGCGTAGCGCTCGCGCTTGCCCGCGCCCGGATAATGGGTGCCCGCTATCCGTACTACCTGCTCGCGGACTCGCGCGAGGGGCAGCTCAAAGAAGCTGAGGTCACCTGCTCCACACCATCGTCACAGCCGACGCGCGGCGATATTCGGCACGGCTTCGTCTACGAGCGCGTGCCGCACATCACGCTGAAGTCGATCGCGAACAACGCCGAAATCGACGTGATCTGGGAGAAGTGGCAGGCCACACTCGAACCGCTGCGATCTCAGCTCAACAATGCGCTAAAGCAAACGTGGGAAGAGTGGGAAATCCCGCGGGAAGCCGACGCGAAGTGGTCGGTGTCGGCGAATAGATTGCATGCAGAGTGGTGGCAGGCGCGCATCGCGCGGCAGAAGGAGATTGACGCGTCGATCGCAGCAAAAGCGGACTTCGAGTACCTCTACGACCGGCCGTATCAGGACAGCAAGAAGGTGCGTGTCGCGGGCCCGTTCACGGTCGAGAGCATGTCGCCACACCGCGTGCTAACTGTTGATGAAAACGGCGATTGGGTTGACCACGTGTCGGACCAGCACGAGGAATACGCAGCGCGGCAGACTTTCCCGCAGATGATCCTGGAGAACCTGCGCACGGCCGGTGTGCAGCAGGCGCATAAGACGGATCGCATTACGTTCACGGCACTGAAGCCGTGGCCGGGTTCGTTCGTGTGCGCCGAAGGGCGCTACGTCGAAGGCAGCAACGGCAGCAGCGTCGAGCGACGTGCCGCGATCTTCATCGGTCCTGAGTTCGGCACGGTAACGCGGCCGGACCTCGTGCAGGCAGCACGCGAGGCGGGCGACGCGGATTTCGATGTACTCATTGCTTGTGCGTTTAACTACGAGGCGCACGCCACCGAATTCGGCAAGCTCGGCCGGATCCCTGTGCTCAAGGCGCGCATGAATGCCGACCTGCACATGGCCGACGACCTGAAGAACACGGGGAAGGGCAACCTGTTCGTGATCTTCGGCGAGCCGGACATCGATGTCCTTCCAGAGCCGGACGATCGTATTCGCGTGAAGATCAATGGCGTCGATGTCTTCCATCCGAACACCGGCGAGGTGCGTAGCGATGGTGCCGATGGCATCGCCTGCTGGTTCATCGACACCGACTACAACGAGGAGAGCTTCTTCGTTCGACACGCGTATTTCCTGGGTGCGAACGATCCGTATAGTGCGCTGAAGACATCGCTCAAAGCCGAAATCGATCGCGATGCATGGGAGACGCTGAACAGCGACACCTCGCGGCCATTCGAAAAGCCGAAGAGCGGACGCATTGCGGTAAAGGTGATCAACCACCTCGGCGACGAGGTCATGAAGGTGTTCCGCCTGTGAGCCTCGAGTTTCGCATCGCCGACACGTTCACCGACAGCCTCGCCCGACTTACGGGCGATGAGCAGAAGGCGGTGAAAACGACGGCGTTCGATCTCCAGATGGACCCATCGCATCCGGGCCTCAAGTTCCACAAGCTCGATCGCGCGAAGGATAAGCGGTTCTGGTCGGTGCGGGCCAATGATGACGTGCGCGTGATCGTACATCGATCGGATACCAGCCTGCTTCTCTGTTACGTCGATCACCACGATCGCGCGTATGCGTGGGCCGAGCGTCGCAAGCTGGAGACGCATCCAACCACAGGCGCCGCGCAGCTCGTCGAATTGGTCGAGACGGTCCGCGAGATTGAGATCCCGCGGTATGTCGAGCGTAAGCACCTGTCGGCGCCTCTCTTCGCCCAAATCAGCGACGAGCAGCTGCTCGGATACGGTGTGCCGCCGGAATGGCTGGAGCGGGTGCGCGCCGCGACGGAAGATTCGCTGCTGGAGATTGCCGGCCACCTGCCCGCGGAGGCCGGTGAAGCGCTGCTTGACCTCGCGACCGGGCGCACGCCAGTAACGGTCCGCTGGACCGGGCCGGGAACAGATCCATTCGAGCATCCGGACGCACAGCGGCGGTTTCGCACGCTCAAGGACGCCGACGAACTCGCGGCTGCGCTCGAGTACCCGTGGGACAAATGGACCGTGTTCCTGCACCCCGCGCAGCGCGACACCGTCGAACGCGCGTTTGCGGGACCCGCACGGGTGTCAGGCACCGCGGGGACGGGAAAAACCATCGTCGCGCTGCATCGCGCGGTATTCCTCGCGAACGCAGATCAGGATGCGAGAGTTCTGCTCACCACGTTCTCCGATGCGCTCGCGAACGCACTGAAGGTCAAGCTGCGGCGCCTGCTCGCAGGCAGACCGCGGCTTGCGGAGCGGATCGATGTCGAATCGCTCGACAGTCTGGCGCTCCGGCTTTACGCCGGCACAATCGGCAGGCCCACGGTGGCGACACCAGCGGATGTGCACGCCGCCGTGATGGAGGCGCTGAAGGGATCGGACATTCGATTCAGCGCTGCGTTCGTGGAGTCCGAGTTTGTCGACGTGGTCGATGCCTGGCAGCTCGACACCTGGGAGGGGTACCGTGAAATCGCGCGGCTGGGCCGCAAAACTCGACTGCCGGAAACCCAGCGTGCTGCTCTGTGGGAGATCTTCCAGCGTGTGCAGGCTCAGCTCGCATCGCGCGGTCTGGCTACTCCCGCGACGATGCTGGGGCAGCTCACCGCGCACTACCTGCAGACCGGTACGTCGCCGTACGACCATGTCGTTGTCGATGAAGCCCAGGACATCAGCGTCGCGCAACTGCGGTTCGTCGCCGCACTCGCAGGGGACAAGCCGAATGGACTCTTCTTCGCGGGCGACCTCGGTCAGCGCATTTTCCGCCAGCCGTTCTCGTGGAAGTCACTCGGCGTGAATGTCATCGGCCGTTCGCGTACCCTACGAGTGAACTACCGGACGTCACACCAGATCCGGCGGCAGGCGGACCTGCTCCTGGCACCGGAATTGTCAGACCTCGATGGCTATACTGAGGAGCGCCGTGGCGCTGTCTCGGTATTCAACGGGCCAGAGCCGACTATCACGGTCTTCGCCTCTGAAGAGGATGAGGCGGCTACCGTCGCGGAATGGCTTCGTGCGCGTGCTGCCGAAGGTGTTGGGGCTGATGAAATCGCGGTATTCGTGCGGTCACCTGCGCAGCTGACTCGCGCGCAGAATGCCGTTGAGCGTGCGGGTCTCGCTGGGCATGTGTTCGATGAAAAGGTCGAGCTCCAAGCCGGCCATGTCGCGATCAGCACGATGCATATCGCCAAGGGGCTGGAGTTCCGAGCTGTCGTCGTGATGGCATGTGATGACGGGGTGATCCCGTCCGACGAGCGCATTGCCGGGGTTACAGATGATGCGGATCTGGAGGACGTGTACAATACCGAGCGGCAGTTGCTATACGTTGCGTGCACGCGCGCGCGGGATCACCTCATGGTGGGGGGCGTAGATCCGGCTTCGGAGTTCCTGGACGATTTAGCCGGGCCGGATCAGAGATTCTGAACGAGTAAGCAGTTCAGCGGACGTGTGGCTCCAGGAAATCGCAAGGGTCCGCTCCGCCGATAGTGCGCTAGAACGCACACGCCTGTCAGTGCCCCTCTTGATATTTGTCCGATCCACGAGTCGATCCGAACCAGTGCGTTGATTGGGCCGGGAAGATTCGCCAGAGTTGCTGCCTTGCACATCGAACGAGTGGAGCGGAGACCGAATGCTGGGACGCATAGCAAAGTTTCTCCTGGTTCTCACCGCCGTCGCGCCAATCGGATTGACTTGGGCTTTCGCTGACTGGCGTGCGCATGGGTTCCGCCAGCAGCAACTTACTGCTGGGCTGGTCGCCGTATTGTTGGCTGTCTTATGTGTTCTGCTGATCGTTGCCGCGCACCGGCAACTTCCGGTCTCGCCGTTTACTGCCGCGTCTGTGAAACATAATGATTCCGAGGTTGTCGGGTTCTTGGTAGCGTATCTTCTGCCACTCGTTTCGACGAACACCGGAGAGTTTGACTACGCAGTATTGGCGTTCGTCTCGGGTCTACTCGGAATTGTAGTCGCGACAAGCGAATCGTATAGTTTCAACCCGCTACTCACGCTGTTCGGATTTCATTTTTACGAAGTGGAAAGTTCAGACGGCGTTGCATACATGTTGATCACACGGAGACATGTGCGGCGATGCAAGGACATTGAGACTGTGGCTGAATTGACGCGCTCCGTATTGCTCGATATGACTAAGGAACCTCTGCATAAGTCCGGCTTCCCCCTCGAAACAGGATGGTGTGCCGCGTAGCGGATGTCTATGTTGATGCGGCACAGACCCGTTCTTGTGAGAGGCTCGATGGAAAAGCAGACGTCGTT
>Ga0182743_1000993_pt1 | contig 30476 bp, 24 predicted proteins | sample eDN3rd30CKraftOP_FD_128522 | JGI IMG/M metagenome (GOLD analysis project Ga0182743, IMG submission 128522) | Enriched Organic Plus compost microbial communities from Emeryville, California, USA - eDNA 3rd pass 30_C Kraft OP (version 2) (version 2) ... | reverse complement strand
CGCCCGGCGGAAGAGCGCGTGCGCCTCGTTCTGGCGACGCGTGAGCCGGAGAGCGGGCGGGCGATCCAGGTGCGCGTCAATCTGCCGGACCGTGCGGACGACCCCGCGATTGCCGAAGGGGCGGTGATCCGGCTGAAAGCCCGCCTGATGCCGCCCGCGCCGCCCATGCTGCCCGGTGCCTATGATTTCGCCCGTGCCGCATGGTTCAAGGGCTATGCGGCCACAGGCAACGCAGTCGGCCCGGTGATGGTTCTGGAGGCGGGTGAGGAAAATGTGGGATTGCCCCGATTGCAGCGCGGTCTGGCCCGGCATATCCGGGCCCGGATCGATGGATCGCCGGGCGCCATCGCGGCGGCGCTGGCCAGCGGGGATCGCGGAGCCATCGCCGAAAGCGATGAACAGGCGATGCGCGATTCCGGGCTGACGCATCTGCTGTCGATCAGCGGGCTGCATGTCAGCGCGGTGATCGGCGCGGCCTATGTCCTCGCCCTGTGGGTGTTGGCGGGATGGCCATGGCTGGCCCTGCGGGTGCGCCTGCCGCTGGTGGCCGCAGGTGTCGGGGCGATCGCGGGGATCGGGTACACGTTGTTGACCTGGGCGGAAGTGCCGACGGTGCGCAGTTGCGCCGGGGCGGTGCTGGTGCTGCTGGCTCTGGCGCTCGGGCGCGAGCCGCTGTCCCTGCGCATGGTTGCGGTGGCGGTGATGTTCGTTCTGTTGTTGTGGCCGGAATCGCTGATCGGGCCCAGCTTCCAGATGAGCTTTGCCGCTGTGATCGCGATCATCGCCTTGCATACCGCTGCCCCGATACGGGCCTTTCTCGCCCCGCGTGAAGAAGGCTGGATCGCGTGGATGGCGCGGCGGACCGTCATGCTGCTGGTGACGGGTTTCGTTATCGAACTGGCGCTGATGCCGATCGTGCTGTTTCACTTCCATCGGGCGGGTGTCTACGGTGCGCTGGCCAATATGGTCGGGATTCCGCTCACGACGTTCATCACCATGCCGCTGATTGCGCTGGCGTTGCTGTGTGATCTGGCGGGCATCGGTGCGCCGGTATGGTGGATGGTGGGCAAGTCGCTCGAACTTCTGCTGTCCATTGCCCATGTCACCGCGAGCCAGCCCGGCGCGGTGACGCATCTGCCTACCATGGGGCACGGTGTGTTCGCCCTGTTCCTAGCGGGCGGGCTGTGGCTTGCCTTATGGCGCGGCCGTGTGCGCCTGCTCGGTCTGCTGCCCGTAATATTGGCGGCCGGGCTGGCGCTGCGCGCGCCCGGCACGGACATTCTGGTGACAGGCGACGGCCGCCATGTGGCGATCGTGGGCGAGGGGGAGCGCCTGGTTCTGCTGCGCGCCAGCCGCAGCGATTACACGCGGGACAATCTGGCCGAACTGTCGGGCCTGACGGCGGAACCCGTGCTGTTCGGCGCGTGGCCCGGTGCGCGATGCAGCCGGGATTTCTGCACCGCCACCGTGGTGCGGGAGGGCAAGGCCTATCATCTTCTCGCCACACGCAGCCGGGCTCTGGTCGAGGCGGGCGCGCTGACCCAGGCTTGCGCCCAGGCCGATATCGTGATCGCCGACCGCCGCCTGCCGCGCAATTGCGCGCCGCGCTGGATCAAGGCGGATCGCCGCCTGCTGCAACAGAGCGGAGGTCTGGCGATCAATCTCACCCATCGCAATGTTACCGCCGTGGCCCAGACTCAGGGACAGCACGGTTGGTGGAAAGGACACGGCCGGGGCAAGGTTGCCCTCACGGTATTTGAATAAAATTCTTCTATAAGAGGATGATGGTGGTGGAATTTATTTCTCAATATAAGTGGAATTCCGGGCATCACTCAGTCGGGTAAAGCTGCCACCGCTTGTCGCTAATAGGAGAACAATGGAAAAGGGACGGGAGGAAAGGTTTTGCTTTTCTGCCTGAGAGATCACCTCTTAAGCACGGAAAACAATCGCTTTCCCAGCGTCAATGCTCCATTACGAAGCTCTCGCTCTCCGGCTCAGTGATAGCGGCGCAGCAGCCCGGCAAGTTTGCCTTGCACGATCACTTCGTGCGGCTCGTAGATTTGTGGCTCGTACGCCGCGTTGGCAGGGTCGAGACGGATCTTGCCGCCATCGCGGTGGAGATATTTCAGCGTGGCTTCTTCGTTGCGGACCAGAGCCACAACGATTTCCCCGTCACGCGCGCTATCCGTACGCTTCACCAAAGCGAAATCGCCATCGAAAATACCCGCTTCGATCATGGAATCGCCCGACACTTCGAGAGCATAATGTTCCCCCGCGCCGAGCAGCGCGGCGGGGACGGGCAAAGTTGCATGCGTTTCCAGCGCTTCGATCGGGGCGCCGGCGGCAATCCGGCCATGAAGCGGTAGCTCGATCACATCGTTGGCATTGGCTGCCAGCGGCGGTGTGACCGGCGGCTTGATCGCGCGGGCGACCGCGGTATCGGCGGGCGCACTGCGCACCGCGGTTCCGGTCACGTCCTCAGGCTGCTTGAGCACTTCCAGTGCCCGGGCGCGGTTGGGCAGGCGGCGAATGAAGCCGCGTTCTTCCAGCGCGGAAATCAGCCGGTGCACGCCCGACTTGGATTTCAGATCAAGCGCTTCCTTCATTTCCTCGAACGAGGGAGAAATGCCGGTTTCTTCCAGCTTTGCCTGAATGAACCGGATAAGCTCATGCTGTTTTGCCGTAAGCATGCTCAAACGCTCCCTTGCTGGCCGGGGACGCCCCGGCGGCCTGGCCCAGTTTCACGAGGGGACACCCAGTGAACGAATGAGGAACAATTAAGCAACCTTTTGTTCTGCGTCAAGCGTTTCCGCCATTTTCGAGCAAAAGGCGCAGGCGTGTCCATCCTACCCCGGTGGCCGGGCCCAAGTGGGTGACAGGGGTGACACAGTTCACAGGGGCGCAAAACCGCCGTTTCCGCCAGGCCGGACAGGAAGGCACAGGCAATGCCGTGCGCATTCCTGCCGGATAGCCTCTCTGCAGGATGCAGGCGATCAGGTCTGATGCGAGATGACCACTTTGCCGATATGCGCGCGGCTGCCGAAATGGCGATAGGCGTCGGCCGCCCGGTCGAACGCGAACGTGGAATCGATCACCGGCTGAATGCCGTTGACGTCGACGAAGCGGAGCATGTTTTCCAGATCGCGGCGGCTGCCCATGCCGTTGGCATAGAGCGTCAGCACCTTGTGGTTAATCGGCAGCATGTGGAGGAAGTCGATCGAGCCGAGCCCGCCGACAATGCCCACCATCGCAATCCGCCCGCCGACTTTGGCGGCGATGATCGATTGCGGCATGGTGTTGGGCCCGCCCACTTCGACGACCAGATCGGCGCCGATACCGCCGGTGGCTTCGAGCGCGGCCACGCCCCAGTCCGCCCGTTCGTTATAATTGATGACATGATCGGCCCCCAATGCTTTGAGCCGATCCATTTTTTCTGCGGAAGACGTGGTTGCAATCACCCGGCAGCCCATGGCCTTGGCGAACTGCACGGCGAACAGCGAAACACCCCCTGTGCCCTGCGTGAGAACAGTGCTGCCGGGCGTGACGTTATATCCGCTCGGCCCGCCGGAGAGACTGCTCCACGCGCTGAGGCCCGCGCAAGGCAGGCTGGCGCCCTGTTCGAAGCTGAGACTGGCGGGAAGGGCGACGAGTACGCTTTCCGGCAGAATCACCGCTTCGGCGAGCATGCCGTTGGCCATGATCCCAAGGACCATGCCCGAACTGTCCGGCGCCGGCGGCCCGGCGATCCAGTTGGCATGCGGATTGGCCACGACCCGATCCCCGGCCTGGAACCGCTGGACCCCCTGGCCCACGGCTTCCACCACACCCGCGCCATCGAGCAGAGGGATAATCCCGTCCACCGGATAGGCCCCATGAAGCGTGATGAGATCGACGAAATTGAGCGAATTGGCCTTCACCGCCACCCGCACCTGGCCGGGGCCGGGCTGGCCCGGATCGCGGTCCGCAAGCTGGATGCCGATGGCCGCGCCATAGACGCCTTCCAGTGCCGAAGCGCTGGTAAATTCGTATGCTTTCATTGTTTTCCTCCCCAAGTTTGTCTTTTTATGCAGGGTGTTGCCTGCCGATTCTCTAACCCTTTAGAAGCACGCTCGTGGCCGCCGCGACATCGGCCTGCCGCATCAGGCTTTCGCCGACGAGGAAGCAGCGCACGCCGGAACGTTCCATCCGCAGCAGGTCGTCATGCGTGTTGATCCCGCTTTCGCTGACCAGCAGAGTCCCCTCCGGCGTGAGAGCGGCGAGGCGTTCGGTCGTGGCCAGATCGGTGACGAAATGGCGCAGGTCGCGGTTGTTGACCCCGATCAGCCGCGATTGCAGCCGCGCCGCACGTTCCATTTCCGCTTCGTTGTGCACTTCGACCAGCACATCCATGCCGCGTTCGATGGCCGCCGCCTCGATCTCGGCCATCGCCCCATCTTCCAGCGCGGCGACGATAATCAGGATCGCATCGGCGCCGATCGCGCGGGCTTCGGCCACCTGCCACGAATCGACCATGAAATCCTTGCGCAGCACGGGCAGGGCGCAGGCGGCGCGCGCATCCATCAGATAGTCTTCATGGCCCTGAAAATAGGGGGCATCGGTCAGCACCGAGAGGCAAGCCGCGCCGCCCTGTTGATAGGCAAGAGCGTGTTCGGCGGGGCGAAAATCCGGGCGAATCAATCCCTTGGAGGGGCTTGCTTTCTTGATTTCCGCAATCAGGCCGAAGCCATGGGCTGCCTTGGCTTCCAGCGCCTTGCGAAAGCCGCGCGGGGCGGTCTGTTCGCGGGCGCGGGCATCGAGATCGGCCAAAGTGGCGAGCGTCTTGCGCTCGGCCACTTCCTCGCGCTTGGTGGCGCAGATTTCGGTGAGTTTGTCGGTCATGCTTCCGGCTTAGGGCAAGATGACGGATGTGCAAATATCCGCCATGACGAAGTGGGAACTTACTGGCAGGCGGCGATCCAGCAATCGAGCAGCGCGTTGGCCAGCCCCTTGTCGATCGCTTCGGCCGCTTCTTCGACCCCTTCGCGCCAGTCCGCCGCCGCGCCCGCGATGACCAGGCCGCCCGCCGCGTTGAACAGCACAGCGTCGCGATAGGGACCCGGTTCGCCTTGCAGCAGGCGGCGCAGCGCGGCTGCGTTGAATGCGGGTTCCTGGCCATGGATGGCGGAGACAGGGCTCGCCGGAAGCCCGGCATCGGCGGCCATGATCCGGTGCATGGCGATCTGGCCGTCCTTGATCTCGGCCAGTTCGTTGCCGCCCGCGAGGCTCAGTTCGTCGAGCCCTTCGTCGCCCGAAACCACCAGCGAATGGGCCGTGCCCAGCCGGAGCAGCGCTTCGGCGTAGATCGGCACATAGGCCGGGCGGGCAATGCCGACGAGCTGGCGGCTGACACGCGCGGGATTGGCCAGCGGCCCCATGAGATTGAAAATCGTGCGCCGCCCGATGGCTTTGCGGATCGGCATGATCCGGCCCATCGCCGGGTGGTGCTTCGCGGCGAACAGGAAGCAGATGCCGATATCGTTGAGCGTCGCTTCGGCCGTTTCCGCCGCGCGATCCAGATCGAGCCCGAGCGCTTCCAGCGTATCGGCCGCGCCCGCCTTGGACGATGCCGCGCGGTTGCCGTGCTTGGCCACGGGCACGCCGCAGGCGGCCACGACGATCGCCACGGCGGTGGAGACATTGAGCGTGTGATGCCCGTCGCCGCCGGTGCCGCACACGTCGATGGCGTTGGCCGGGGCTTCGATCGGGATCATCCGGGCGCGCATGGCGCGGGCCGCGCCGGTGATTTCGCTGGCGGTTTCGCCGCGTTCCGACAGCGCGACGAGGAACGCGATGATCTGGTCATCCGGCAGATCGCCGTCCAGAATCGCGCCGAAGACCGTTTCGGCTTCCGCATCGTCCAGCGGGGCGTGAAGATCGGGGAGGCGCATCATGCGCGGGCCGCCGCAGCGCTGCCGCAGATCGCCATGAAATTGGCCAGCAGGTCATGCCCATGCTCCGTGGCGATGCTTTCGGGATGGAACTGCACCCCGTGGATCGGCAGATCGCGGTGGCGGAAGCCCATGACATGCGTATCGTCCGCCGTGGCGTTCACCGCCAGCGTATCGGGAATGTCGGTCACGATCAGCGAGTGGTAGCGCGTGGCCGTGAAGGGCGAGGGCAGCCCGGCGAACACCCCGGTCCCGTCATGCGTGACCGGGCTGGTCTTGCCGTGCATCAACCCGCCGCGTTGCACGGTGCCGCCGAAATACTGGCCGATTGCCTGATGGCCGAGGCACACGCCCAGCAGCGGCTTGCCCGCGTCCGCGCAGGCGCCCACGAGATCGAGGCTGATGCCCGCCTCGTTCGGGGTGCAGGGGCCGGGGGAAATGAGATAGCCGCTGGCGCCCGTTTCCAGCGCCTGCGCGGCGGTGAGCGCATCGTTGCGCACCACTTCGACCGTGGCCCCAAGTTCCATCAGATAATGGACGAGATTCCAGGTGAAACTGTCGTAATTGTCGATAACGAGGATCATGGAGTGCCTTTCCCCGATTGTTCCACGACGATCAAGGGGCCGAGTGGCGCCATGTTGTCGAGCCTGCCGTGCGCCGGGTCCCAGAGGGAGGAGACTTTGCCATCGAGATAGAGGGCATTGGGCACTTTCAGCACGTCGCGGAAGTAGCGGGCGAATTTCCCGAAGGAGAGCGGTGCTTCGGAAATGACGAAATAGGCGCGCCCGTCCTTGCCTACGCCGACCCCGTTGCGGATGTTGGTGGATACGCCGTCGGCGGCGATCTCGGGATGCAGGCGGCCGTCGATCACCAGCATCGGGCCGGACTGGGTGGCGAAATCGGGGCGTTCGGTCACACGATCGGCGAAATCGTCGGTCGTGCTGACAGCCCATACCTGCCCGGTGCCGTAAAACACCCCGTTGGGCAGCATGTGGAAATTGCCGGGCCCTTCGCTGCGGTTCAGCTTTTGCAGGCGCGCGCCGTCTTCCACGTAATAGCCGATGGGCTGGCCATCCTCGTCGAACATGCCGCCGTTCATGGCGAAGGCCACCGGCGGCGCATCGGGCGGCCTGCTGGCGGCGAGAAGAGCGAGATGGCGATAGGGACGGGTGCCTTCGGGCGCGTCTTTCGGCCCCAGCGCCATGGCGATGCGATGGCGGGCGGGATCGGCGATGCAGACGGTCAGACGGGCCTTTTCGAAGCGTTCCACCCGGCAGGCGACCGCTTTGTCGGCCCTGGCCTTGTCCTTGCCGCTGCTTTTGGCCGCTTTGGGCTTGCCGGCGTTCGCTTCGCCGGGCGCCGCGGGTTCGGGGGAGCAGGCCGTGAAGGAAAGCAGGGCCGTGAGGGCCGCTGCATACCTCATTGCCCGAAATCCGCGTCTTGCGCGATACGGGCGGCTTCGCGGGCGGCGGCCACGAGAGCGCCGGCCTTGTGCTCGCATTCCCGCTGTTCGTAGGCGGGATCGCTGTCGGCGACGATGCCCGCGCCGGCCTGCACATGCATCACCCCATCCTTGAGGATCGCGGTGCGCAGCACGATGCAGCTATCCACTGAGCCATCGGGCGCGAAATAGCCCACGCCGCCCGCATAGGCGCCGCGCGTTTCGGGTTCGAGACCGGCGATGATCTCGCACGCGCGGATTTTCGGCGCGCCCGAGACGGTCCCGGCGGGGAAGCCGGCAAACAGCGCGTCCAGCGCATCGTGATCGGGCGCAAGCTGGCCGACCACGTTGCTGACGATATGCATGACATGGCTGTAGCGTTCGATGGTGTAGCTGTCGGTGACCTGCACCGTGCCGCGCGCCGCCACCCGGCCGACATCGTTGCGCCCGAGATCGAGCAGCATGAGATGTTCGGCGCGTTCTTTCGGATCGGCCAGCAGGCTGGCTTCGTTGGCGCGGTCTTCCTCCGCCGTGTGGCCGCGCGGGCGGGTCCCGGCGATGGGGCGGATGGTCACTTCGCCATCGCGCACCCGGACGAGGATTTCCGGGCTGGAGCCGATGACCGCAAAGCCCGGCAGATCGAGGAAATAGAGGAACGGCGACGGGTTGATCCGCCGCAACGCGCGATAAAGTGCGCTCGGCGGCAGGGGGAAGGGGCAGGTGAAGCGCTGAGCGAGCACCACCTGGAAGATATCGCCCGCTTCGATGTAGTCCTTCGCCTGCCGCACCATCTCGCCATACTGGCCGGGCGCGAGCACCGGGGTCAGGGCGATTTCAGGCAGGTCCTGCGCCCGGCTGCGCGCCGGAACGGGGCGGCCCAACTGGCTCAGCGCGGCATCGATCCGTTCGCCCGCATCAGCGATCGCACTGTCGGGATCGGCGGTGTTGCCGCCTTCCGCCCAGATCGGGGCGATACAGAACAGTTCGCTGCCCAGGCCATCGAACACGAGAAGCAGCGTCGGGCGGACGAACAGCATATCGGGCAGATCGAGCGGGCTCTGCGGCGCGCGCGGCAGCTTCTCCACCAGACCGATGGTTTCATAGCCGAAGTAGCCGACCAGACAGGCCAGCGCGGGCGGCAGTTCGGCGGGCATATCGGCAATGCGGCAGGCTTCGGCCAGCGTGCGCAATTCGCCGAGGCTGTTCCCGGCGAGCGGGGCGAAAGCCGCGCGGTCGGTTTTCCATTCGCGGTTGATCGCGCATTGCGCGCCCGTCGCCCGGAACACCAGATCGGGCGCCAGCCCCAGCAGGCTGTAGCGCCCGCGCGTTTCGCCGCCTTCGACCGATTCCAGCAGGAAATCGCCCCGGCCGGGCTCGATCAGCTTCAGTGCCGCGCCGACGGGGGTTTCCGTGTCGGCGACCAGCCGCCGCCAGACGAGCGTGGAGTGCCCGGCGGTGAGAGCAAGGCGGGCGGCGGCGGCATTTTCAGGCATGGCGGATGTCATCGAGCGGCTCAATTGTCACCGCTCAACTGCTTGTGAACGGCCTTGATCGCGGCTTCGTTGCGCTTCACGCCCACCGTGTTGCGGACGGCGCGGAGGAACTGGGCCTGATATTCGCGGCCGCTCAACGCGCTCAGTTCGCGCGAGGCATCGGCCAGCAACGGATCGCCCTTGGCCACTTCGCCGGGCTTGATCGTATCAAGCTGTACGATGAACCAGCCCCGCTGCTGCGGCGCTTCGAGGCGCTTGGTGGTGCCTTCGGCCATGCTGAACAGCAGCACCAGCGGCGCAGGCACGCGTTCGCCGAGCTGGGCGAGTTGCTGGCGATTCATCGCGACCTTGTCCGGCGTCGGGAAGGGCTTCTTCTCGGCGGCGAGCGCGGTGGCCAGCGGCGTGCCCTTGCGGATCGCGGCCATCACCCGGTCAGCGGCGGCCTTGGCCTGTGCCAGGCCCTGCTCGCGCTTCCACGCGGCGATGAGATCGGGCTTGATCTCGTTCATCGGCGCGGCGGCGGCCGGGGTGGTCATTTTCACATCGTAGATGATGAAAGTCTTGCCCGGTTCGATTTCGGCAAGCTGCGGTTCGCCTTCTTCCATGGAAAACGCGGTCGACAGCGTACGGGCCAGCACCGCCGGCGCGGTTTCCGCCGGTTTGCCGTAAACGCGCCCGTCGGCCGTCAGCGGTTGGGTTTCCACGACTTGCGCTTTTACCGTCTTGGCCGCGTCGGCAAGGCTGGCGCCGTTGTCGAATTCGTCCTGCAGGCGCGCGGCGAGATCGGTCACCGCCGTGCGGTGCAGTTCGGCGGCGAGCGCGGCGGTGATTTCCCCGCGCACCTGTTCGAGAGTCCGGGCGGGCGTGCCTTCGATGGCATCGACCCGGATCAGGTGCCAACCCAGCCCGCTGCGCGCGGGGGCGGTGATGGCGCCCTTGGCGGCCTGGAACGCGGCATCGGCCACCTGGCGCGAGGATTGCGCCGAAAGAGCGTTGCGGTCGATCGGGCCGATCGTGGTGGTGGCCAGCCCCTTGGCCGAAGCGGCGGCGGCGAGCGAGGTGCCTTTCGCGGTTTCCGCGGCAATCGCTTTGGCGGCGGCTTCGGTCGGCACGACAAGCTGGGTCAGACGGCGCTTTTCCTTGGCGGCGTAGTTGGCCGCATCCCGCTTGAAGCGGGCGGCGATTTCCGCCTCCGTCGGCGCGCGTTCGGGGCCGAGCGCTTCCGCGCCGAAGACCGCATAACGGATCACGCGGCGTTCCGGCCGGACATATTCGTTCTTGCGCGCGTTATAGAAGGCCGAGAGCTGGGCTTCGGTCGGAGCGGCGCTGGGGGCATAGGCATCGCTGGGAATGACCGCGATGGCGCCGGTGCGGCTTTCCTTGAGCAGCGCGGCGTAACGCAGCACGAGATCGCCCGGCATAATCGCGCCATGCGAAACCGGAGTCATGACCTGCTGGGCGAGAAGCCCCTGGGCAAGATCGGCGCGCACCATCTGGTCGCTAAGGCCCTGCTGCTTGAGAACCTGCGCATAGATCTGCTGGTCGAATTTGCCATCGGGCCCGCGAAATACCGGCATTCCCGCGATTTCGCTGTCGATCAGGCGATCCCCCGCGCGCAGGCCGAGCATCCGGGCGAAACCGGCAATGGCCGAACGGTCGATCAGATCGTCGAGCACCCGCTCAAGACCGTTTTCCGCCAGAAAGACGGGCATGGTGATTGTCGGCTGTTCCTGCCGTGCCTGATCCACCGCGCGATTGGCGGCCTGTGTAAGAGCGGAGGTGGAAATCTTGTCCTTGCCGACGGTCGCCGCCCGGTCTCCGCCCGCGACACCGCCGAACATGCCGCTCTGCGAAACGTCGCCGCCGGTGAAGGCCACCGCGATCAGGCCGAGAAAAATCAGCGCGGCAACCACCCCGATTTTCGAATCAAGAAATTTGCGGATAAACTGGATCATTCGGAATGGCCGTTTCGCTATTTCTGGGGCTACCGCCCTGATGCTTGGCGCGCGCGCCGGGAACTGTCGATGGGCTGCGCTTTATCGCCCGCAGCCGGGAGCCGCAACCATTGCCTGATGCGTTGCACAGGCCGGGGAAGCATTGTGAGGCGGGTGCGGCCCGGTTGCACCGGCAATGTGTGGACAACCATTTTGACAAGTCGAACCGGTGGGGGTAGCGGGCCTCTCCCGGATGTCCGTATCCGCGGATACCCGGTCGTCGCAATATCTGGTGATAGAATGTCGCAGCAGCGCCCCTATGTCGTAGGCAACTGGAAGATGCATGGCACGCGCGCCATGCTCGCAGAAGCACGTGCCATTGACCGCGCAGGTCAACGCCATCCCAAGGTGGAAGTGGCGATTGCGCCGCCGTTCACGCTCATCCATGCCGCGCGCAAGGAAGCGGAGCAGATCGGAATCGGCGCGCAGGATTGCCACCCGGTCGATGGCGGCGCCCACACGGGCGACATTTCCGCCGCGATGCTGGCCGATGCGGGCGCGAGCTTCGTGATCGTCGGCCACAGCGAACGCCGGTCCAACCATGGCGAAAGCAACGAACTAGTCCGCGCCAAGGCGGAATCGGCCCGTAAGGCCGGCCTCGGCGTGATTCTCTGCGTTGGCGAAAGCGAAGCCGAACGCGATGCCGGGCGCGCCGAGGAAGTGGTGTGCGGCCAGCTTGAAGCCTCCGCGCCGCAAGGGGCGGGGATGGTTGAAAAACTGTCCGTCGCTTATGAACCCGTCTGGGCCATCGGCACGGGCCGGGTTCCCTCGAATGCGGATATCGAAGCGATGCACCGCGCCATCCGCGCCCGCCTGCAGGCCATCTATGGGGCCGAAGGCGATGACATCCGCATTCTCTACGGCGGTTCGGTGAAAGCGGAAAACGCGGCCGATATCCTGGGTGTGCCCGAAGTCGGCGGCGCGCTGGTCGGCGGGGCGAGCCTGACGGCGGAAAGCTTTTATGGCATCATCCGCGCCGCGTCGGGTGAAAACGTCGACTGAGTATATATAGGGCTTTCGGCGCCTTTCGGACGGCGCCTCTTGCTTAGCGGGGCTTGCGCGCCTAGATGGCGCCACAGCCCCCGCTGTGTTGCGTAAGGTTTCGTTGATGTCCCTTTTCCTGTTTATCACCGTCGTTCAGGCGATTGTTGCCGCCGCTCTGGTCGGTGTGATCTTGATGCAGCGCTCCGAAGGGGGCGGGCTTGGCGTTGGCGGCAGCCCTTCGGGCTTGATGTCGGCGCGTGGGGCAGCCGATTTCCTGACCCGCGCCACGGCGATTCTCGCAACGCTGTTCGTGGTGTTGAGCATCATCCTCGCCGCGCTGGCGGTGAGTTCCAGTTCCGGCCGCGAAATCGATACGACGCTGGACCGCTCGACGCCGCCGCCGGTCACGTCGAACGATCCGCTCGGCACCGGGGCCAGCGGCGCCGCACCGGCACCGGCTGCACAGCAGCAGGCTCCGGCCGCGCCCGCCGACACCGATCCGCTGTCCGGCGCCGCGCAGTAAAATTGCGGCACATGCCGTCTCATCGGCGGCATTTTTCACATTTTTTGGTAAAGCAGGCCGGAGATTGCCTCTGGCCTGTGGGAATTCGCCGTTTCGTGCTTGCCACGAATCACGGCTTGCGACTAAGGCCCGACTCCCATGGCGCGGTACATATTTATCACCGGCGGCGTGGTTTCCTCGCTCGGCAAAGGTCTCATGGCGGCGAGCCTCGCGGCTCTCCTTCAGGCGCGCGGTTTCCGCGTCCGGATCAGGAAATTCGACCCCTATCTCAATGTCGATCCGGGCACGATGAGCCCTTACCAGCATGGTGAGGTCTATGTGACGGACGACGGTGCGGAAACCGATCTCGATCTGGGGCACTACGAACGCTTCACCGGCGTTTCGGCGCGCCAGGCGGATAATATCACTTCGGGCCGCATCTACCGCGACATCATCGCCAAGGAACGCCGGGGCGACTATCTCGGCGCCACCGTGCAGGTGATCCCCCACGTCACCGATGCGATCAAGGATTTCGCCCAGGCGGAAACCGAAGATCTCGATTTCGTGCTGTGCGAAATCGGCGGGACGGTGGGCGATATCGAAGGGCTGCCGTTCATCGAAGCGCTGCGCCAGCTCCATAATGAGCTGGACCGCGATCAGACCTGCTTCGTCCACGTGACGCTGGTCCCCTACATCGCGGCGGCGGGCGAATTGAAGACCAAGCCGACGCAGCACTCCGTGCGCGAACTCACCGGCCTCGGCATTCAGCCCGATATTCTGCTGTGCCGCTGCGAAAAGCCGCTGCCGGACAGCGAACGCGCGAAAATCGCGCAGTTCTGCAATGTCCGCAAGGAAGCGGTCATTCCCGCGCTCGACGCGTCGAGCATCTATGCCGTGCCGTTGCAGTATCATGCCGAAGGGCTGGACAGCGAAGTTCTGCGCCATTTCGGCCTGGCCGCGTCGCTGCCGGACTTGGCCCGGTGGGATGATATCGTCGACCGGCACCAGAATCCCGAAGGCGAAGTGACGATCGGTGTCGTCGGCAAATATGTCGGCTTGCAGGATGCCTACAAGTCGCTGAACGAAGCGCTGGTCCATGGCGGCATGGCCAACCGGGTGAAAGTCAACATCCAGTGGATCGATGCGGAAATCTTCGAGCAGGATGACGCGGCGATCGCTTCGCAGCTCGAACCGATGCACGGCATTCTCGTGCCCGGTGGCTTCGGGGAGCGGGGCTCGGAAGGCAAGATCGCCGCTGTCCGCTTCGCCCGCGAACGCAACGTGCCGTTCTTCGGCATCTGCCTTGGCATGCAGATGGCCTGTATCGAAGGCGCACGGAACACCGCCGGGATCGCGGAAGCATCCTCCACCGAATTCGGCGAAACGAGCGAGCCGGTGGTCGGTATCATCACCGAATGGATGAGCGACGAAGGGCTGCAGAAGCGCGGCGCGGACAGCGATCTGGGTGGGACCATGCGGCTTGGCGCCTACGATGCCAAACTGGCGGGCAACAGCCATGTGGCGGCGATCTACGGCACGACCGAGATTTCCGAACGCCACCGCCACCGCTACGAAGTGAACGTGGCCTACCGCGAACGGCTGGAGCAGGGGGGGCTCGTCTTCTCCGGCATGTCGCCCGATGGACTGCTGCCCGAAATCGTCGAGCGGCCGGACCATCCGTGGTTCGTGGGCGTGCAGTTCCACCCGGAACTCAAGAGCAAGCCGTTCGCGCCGCATCCACTGTTCGCCCGGTTCGTGGCGGCGGCGGTGCACCAGTCGCGTCTGGTCTAGGCTCAGCCGCTACACAACGCGGACCCAGGATCGAAAAAGAGGGCGGACCTGTGAAGGCCCGCCCTTTTCTTATCGGAGCGAGAGACTGTGGCTGCGCGGCTCAGGCCGCGTTGGCCGCGTCATCATCGCTCTTGACGACTTCGAGAGTCTTCTGGCCACCGACGAGGATCTTCTTGGGCTTCATCGCTTCGGGGATTTCGCGCACAAGATCGATCACGAGCAGGCCATCGGCAAGATCGGCTGCGTCCACCCGCACGAAATCGGCGAGTTCGAAGCGGCGTTCAAAGCCGCGGTTGGCGATGCCGATATGCAGGAATTCGCCCTTGTTGGCGTCTTCCTGTTTCTGGCCCTTGATGATCAGAAGGTTCTGCTGTGCGGTAATATCGAGTTCCTCGGGTTTGAACCCGGCCACGGCCAGCGTGATGCGATAGGCATCTTCGCCCCGGCGCTCGATATTGAAGGGGGGATAATTGTCGCCGCTGTTCTGCCGGGCCTGGTTTTCGAGCAGATCGAACAGGCGGTCGAAGCCGACGGTGCTGCGGCGATAGGGGGTAAAATCGAAACGGTTCATCGTGCAAATCCTCACAAGAGCAATTTGATAGGATGGGGACCGGAAAAACCGGCTCCCCGGGTGAGCGCCATGCCCATCCGGCGCATGACACAGGACCGTAGATATGGTAGCCGCGCCTGATTTCAAGACCTTCGGAAATTCGTGCGATTTCCGCAACAAAGGACCGTTCATGAGCACTCCGCTGATCGAAATCTACACCAAGTTCGGCTGTGGCTACTGCACCCGGGCCAAAGCGCTCTTCGATGCGAAAGGCGTGGCCTACGAAGAATACGATGTGACGATGGGCGGGCCGAAAAAGGCGGAAATGCTCGAACGCGTGCCCCATGCGCGCACGGTGCCGCAGATTTTCATCGACAATGCCGCCATCGGCGGGTGCGACGATCTCGTCGCGCTGGACCGCGCGGGCAAGCTCGATCCGCTCCTGGGTCTCTGACACCGGCCATGGCCAGCACTCGCATCGCCCTGTACCAGATGACGGCGGGCATCGATCCGACTGCGAATGCGGCCGCGATCGGAGATGCCGCGCGTCAGGCGAAAGCAGGCGGGGCGGCGATGCTGTTCACTCCGGAAATGTGCGGCCTGCTCGACCGCGACCGGCAGCGCGCCGCACCGCATATCGTGGCCGAAGCGGACAATCCGGTTCTGGCTTCGGCACGGGTGGCCGCGGCCGATCTGGGCCTGTGGATTGCTTTGGGATCGCTTGCCATCGCGCGTGAGGATGGCCGGTGGGCCAACCGTTCGTTCCTGCTGGCGCCGGACGGGGGCATCGCAGCCCGCTACGACAAGATCCATATGTTCGACGTGCAATTGGCGACCGGCGAAAGCTGGCGGGAATCGGCCGCTTACGCTCCGGGGGAGAGTGTGGTCACGGCGCAGACGCCGCTGGGGCGGCTCGGTCTTGCGATTTGCTACGATGTGCGTTTTCCCGCGCTGTTCGGGGCCTTGGGCGACCGGGCGTGCGATGCCATTGCCGTGCCCGCGGCTTTCACTGCGCCCACGGGGGCGGCGCATTGGCACCTGCTGCTGCGCGCGCGGGCCGTGGAAGAAAGCGCGTGGATCATCGCGGCGGCGCAAGTCGGCGTGCATGAAGATGGCCGCAGGACCTATGGGCACAGCCTCGTGGTCGATCCGTGGGGGGATGTGGTGCTCGACATGGGCGGGGATGCGCCAGGCGTGGGATTTGCCGAGATCGCGGCAGAGCGGACGGCGGAAATCCGCGCGCAATTGCCGGCCCTTGCCAATCGGCGAAAAATCCCCAACTGATTCCGTAGGGTTATCTGCTAGAGTGCAAGCATGATCGTTTTCGACCTGCAATGTCCGGAAGGTCACCGGTTTGAAGGCTGGTTCGCCTCGTCGGGCGACTTTGCCTCGCAACAGGAGCGGGGGCTGCTGTGCTGCCCGCAATGCGGGGCGGGCGATGTGATCAAGGCTCCGATGGCCCCGGCGGTGCCGATGAAAGGCAACCAGCGCGCCGACAAGGGCGGGAAGGGCGGCCCTGTCGCCGGTGGCGCCATGCCGCCGCAGATGGTCGAAGCGCTGCACAAGATGGCCGCGATGCAGGCCGAAGCGCTCAAGCAGTCGGAATGGGTCGGGGACAAGTTTGCCGACGAATCCCGTGCGATGCATTACGGAGAGCGGGACGCGAAAGTGATCCACGGCCAGACCACGCCCGAACAGGCGAAGGAACTGCACGAGGAAGGCATTCCCGTCGCCCCTCTGCTTTTCCCTGTCGCTCCGCCCGAAGAAATCAACTGATTGCCAGCGGCGCAGCAACTGCCTAAACGCCGTGGCGGGCGCCCGTAGCTCAGCAGGATAGAGCATCAGATTCCTAATCTGGGGGCCACAGGTTCGAATCCTGTCGGGCGCGCCATTCTCGAACAAAAGAGAGAACTGCGGGCGTGGTTTTGGCCATGCCCCCTGCAGCACTCCGGGCCAGCACGGCTTTCGAGCCGCTGATGCGGATTTCGTGGGGCTGGACGCGCACCTCGCTGAGCAGCAGCCGGACATAAGCTTGCCGTAGATCAGGCGGGCCGAACTGACGCTGAGCGATTATAATCGCACCGAGAAGATCGCCGATCTGCCGCAGCGCCTTTCGGCCGAGGGGGCGCCTGAGGGAGTGGAGCCGAAAGCGGGCGACATCGCCTACTATGCGCCGTGGGGCAATCTCGCGATCTTCTACCGCGACTTCGGTTATTCGCGCGGCTTGGTTCGCCTGGGCCGTCTCCAACGCAGTGCCGAACCGCTCGCGAAACTGGATGGCGCGCGGGTGCGTATCGAACTGATTCCGTGATACGGGGTGGCGATTTCAGTCTGGCGGATCCGGGAAAATCGAGATTCGCTTGACTTATCGTATCCCCCGCGCCCTAGCCTTGCGATGCATGGTGTCCGTGATGCGGCAACGCATCAGGGATGAAACGGGAATGAGGAAGGGCCCCCGGGCCTAAGCCTCGACCGCCCCCGCGACTGTGAGCGGCGAGCGACTTTCCGACAAGCCACTGGCGCACCCCTGGTGCTCCGGGAAGGCGGAAAGCGTGACGACCCGCGAGTCAGGAGACCGGCCATGCGTTGACTATAACCAAGGCCGTCGGTGGGACGGCAGAGGAGACGCATATGCATATCGAACCCGGCGTCGTTGCCGAGGGAAAAATCTGGCTGAGCTATATCACCGCAGCCAGCGCCGGTGGCTATGGCCTGAATCTGGCCCGCAAGGCCACCGCGGAAAGCGGTGTGCTGTCGCTTCTGGTCCGTAGTCTTGCGGCGACGGTGCTGGTGTTCTGCTTCTTCGAAGTGCTGCCGCATCATCCCGTTGGCGTATCCGAAGTGCACCTGATCCTGGGATCGACGCTATTCCTGCTTTTCGGCGTTGCGCCAGCGGCCATCGGGCTGGCGCTTGGCCTGTTGCTCCAGGGCGTGTTCTTTGCGCCCGTCGATCTGCCGCAATACAGCATGAACGTTACCACACTACTGGTTCCGCTTTTCGCGCTGACGGCGCTGGCCCGGCGGATCATCGCGCCCGACACGCCCTATGTGGATCTTCGCTACGGGCAGGCTCTGGCACTTTCGACGACGTATCAGGCCGGTATCGTCAGCTGGGTCGCGTTCTGGGCTCTCTACGGGCACGGCTTTACGGCAGGCAACATGGCCGCCATCGCCACGTTCGGAGGGGCCTACATGCTGGTGATCGTGATCGAACCGCTTGTCGATCTCGGCGTTTTGGCTCTGGCCAAAACACGCCACCGCTTCAAGGACAGCGGCCTTGTCGAACGCCGCCTTTACCAGGCAGTATAATCTATTCCTGCAAGTGCTCATATGTGAGCACTTGCAGCATGAACGGAAATTCGTATTGTGCTGTCATCCGGGCTGGCCATCAGCCCGGATATGATCGCGCCGGTGCCTCGAGAGAGGCTTAAAACGGGAACGCGGTGAGGAAGGGGTTCTCCCGACCAAATCCGAGGCTGTCCCTGCAACTGTAAGCGGCGAGCGCGATACACATGCGCGGCGGGGCAATGCGCCGATGCCGCCAGCCACTGGGCCGGACGCTAAACCATGCGAGGCTTGGGAAGGCCGTGTATCAAGCGATGACCCGCAAGCCAGGAGACCTGCCGGCGTCTGGTCGCTCTTGCTTTGGTCCAGGGGATGGCCGGGGCACGGATTTCTCCGTCTGAGCGACGAACGAGCGGCTGGGGCCGCATCGGTTCGTGTGTCGGCCGCCCCCTGGCGTCCGGCCGATGCGCGCTGCCGACCGTTCGTGAACGGCAAGCCCTCGCCCAGTGTCGTTGGACGCCGATGGGGGATATAATGATCAAGCATGTACCGGCCGCGTTCGCGGCTTTTGCTCTCCTTGCGCCTTGCGCAGCCCGGGCTGACGTGGCCGACACGACCGACACCGATAGGGATACAATCGTGGTGAACGGGACGATCGACCATCTGTGGCTCAACATCGCAACCGAAAGCGCCAGCCGCCTCGGCCTCACGCCGCTCGAAACACCTGCCAGCGTGGAAACGATTGATGGCGACGCGATCCGTCTGCGCGGTGATCTGACGATCCAGGATGCCGCCGCCAGAGGGACCGGCATTGTGAACACTTCCGGGGTGTTCGGTTATGGCCTCTCGGCGCGCGGTTTCACCGGCCAGAATTCGGTGATGACGCTCTACGACGGCATGCGGATGTACAACAACACGCTGACTTTCCCGGCCGATCCGTGGATGGCACAGAGCGTGGAAATCCTGCGTGGCCCGGCCTCGGTGCTTTATGGCGAGGGTGCGATAGGCGGCGCGGTCAATGTCTTGCGCAGGCAACCGGGCGACACGCTTGAATTTGCGGGCCGCGCAGGTGCTGCCTCGTTCGGAACAGTGCATGCCGCGGCGGGCGCGGGTGGCCCGATCAACGATGCGGTCGGCTTCCGGGTGGACGCCAGCTACCGCCGGTCCGATAGCTGGATGGATCGCGGAGGCAGCAGCGCCATCGCGTTTTCCGGGGCGATCCGGCTACGCCCGGCGTCCGATTTCAGCATCACGTTCTCACACGATTTCAGCAGGCAGGAGCCGCGTGCATGGTTCGGTGTGCCGCTGGTCAACGGTGTTCTCGACAGGTCGATCCGGCACAACAACTACAATGTCACCGATGCCCGGCTGCGCTTCCGCGACAACTGGAGCCAGGCCAAAGTGGAATGGACACCGTCCGAGGCGGTGACGATCCGCAGCACGTTCTACCATCTCTGGGCGAACAAGTACTGGCGCAACGCCGAAAACGTCAGCTACGTCGCGGCAACGGACACCACGCCTGCGCAGATCCGCCAGTCCGGTTTCCTCGAACTTTATCATATCCAGAAGCAGACCGGGAACCGCACGACCGCCAACCTGAAGCAAACCTTCGGCAGTATCGAGAATCATCTCGTCGTGGGTTTCGACGTCAATCGGATCAGCTACAAGAACGTCAGCAATGCAGGTAACAACGCCGCGCGCCTGATCGATGCTATCGATCCGGTGCCGGGCGCGTTTATCGATCAGGCCGCCGCTCCCACCAAGGCCCGCTACACGAACAATATCTCCCAGTTCTCTATTTTTGCAGAGGACAGGCTGAAGTTCAGCGAGAGGTTCTCTATCGTGGCGGGGCTGCGCTACGACCGGCCGAAGATCACCAGGACCGACCACATCAATGCAGCGAACGATTTCACCAGCACACCCGATGCCGTGACCTGGCGCGTGGGTGCGGTTTACCAACCGATCCCCACGCTTTCGCTCTATGGCCAGTATGCCACCGCTGCCGATCCGGTCGGCGCGCTGGTCTCGACCAGCTTCGCGCAGAGCAGTTTCGACCTGTCGACAGGGCGGCAATACGAAATCGGCATTAAACACATCTTCTGGGGTGGGCGAGGGCAGTGGACTCTGGCCGCATACGACATCGTGAAGAAGCGCCTGCTGACGTCCGATCCGCTGATGCCGACGATTCAGGTGCAGGTCGGCCGGCAATCGTCGCGAGGTGTCGAGGCATCGCTTTCGCTGGAGCCGGTCGACGGCGTCAGCCTCACGCTCAACGGGGCGCTGCTGCGGGCACGCTATGACGATTTCTCCGAATCCGTCGGGGGCGTGCTGTTCCAGCGCGCGGGCAACCGACCGGCCAATGTCGCGGCCAGGACGGCGAATGCCTTCCTGAGCTGGGAATTCCTTGAAGGCTGGGTGGTCGACGGCGGGATCGGATATGTCGGCAAGCGCTATCAGGATGCGGCGAACACGCGGGTGCTTCCCGCCTATACGCTCACCGATATCGGCGTGCGCTGGCAGTTCGCCGAAGCGGCCAGCGCCAGCCTGCGTTTGCGCAATGTCTTCAACGAAACCTACGTGCGGTCCACTTACGGTGCGTCGCAATGGATTCTGGGCGATCCGCGTTCGGTGGAGGCCAGCATTCATGTCGCCTTCTAACGGCTCCGCCCCTTAAGAGCTTGACAGCCCAAGGGTTATACCGAACCTCGGTTGCATCGTGTTCATGTAGCAGTAAAAACAAGGCAGCGCGGCAATGAAAGACCAGGCAACGGCCGAAATCGTCGATATCGTTATTATCGGCGCCGGTTTTTCCGGGATGTACGCGATTTATCGTTTGCGGGGGGATTACAGTGTCACCTGCTTCGAAGCGGGCGATGGTGTTGGCGGCACATGGTACTGGAACCGCTATCCTGGCGCGCGCGTGGATATTCAAAGCGTCGAATACTCCTATGGCTTTGACGAGGATCTGCAGCAGGAATGGACTTGGCCGGAATATTTTTCGGCTCAGCCCGATCTCGAACGCTACGCCAATCATGTGGCTGACCGGTTTGGATTGCGCGAACACATTCGCTTTTCCAATCCGGTCAGAAGCATGCGCTTCGATGACGAAAGCGATCTCTGGCACGTCCACGCGGCGAACGGCGATCATGTCGTCTGCCGTTATGTGATCGCGGCAACGGGGAGCCTTTCAGCCCCGAACACGCCGCCCTGGCCGGGCCGTGATAGCTTCAGGGGGGAAGTCTATCATACTGCAGGCTGGCCGCGCGAAGGGGTGGATTTCACGGGTAAGCGGGTCGGCTTCATCGGCACCGGTTCGACCGGGATTCAGGCCATGCCGATCATCGCGGAGCAGGCGGAGCGGCTCTATGTCTTCCAGCGTACGCCGGCTTTTTGCATGCCCTCCGGCAATCGCCCGCTCGATGCCGAATACGAACGCGAATGGAAGGAAGATTACGCACAGCGGCGTCAGCGGATGCTGGATACTTACGGCGCGTCGCTCGTCGATTATCCCGATTCCTCCGCACATGACTGCTCACCGGAAGAACAGGCGGCAATTCTCGAAAAGGCGTGGAATTCCAGAAGCGCTTTCCAACTGCTGTTCGCGTTCAACGATGTCCTGACGGATGCGGAGGCGAACGCGTTGGTCAGCGAATTCGTCCGCAACAAGATCCGTCAGATCGTGAAGGACCCGAAGACGGCCGAACTGCTCTGTCCGACGACTTATCCGATCGGCGGCAAGCGCCTGTGCGTCGGCAACGGCTACTATGAAATGTATAACCGCGATAATGTCACGCTCGTCGATGTGAAATCCGACCCCATCGTGGCCTTCACCGAAACGGGCCTGCGTACGCGAGATACGGAGTACGCGCTTGACGTTATCGTGACGGCAACCGGCTTCGACGCGGTGACGGGGGCTCTGGCCCGGATCGATATCGAGGGGCTGGGGCATCGCAAGCTGGCGGACAAATGGGCGGATGGGCCGACGACGTACCTCGGTGCGATGGTTGCCGGTTTCCCGAACCTGTTCATGATTCATGGGCCGATGACCCCGGCGGCGCAAGCCCAGATGATCACCACAGGCGAATGGCAGGTCAACTGGACGGCGGCGATCATCGACGACATGAAACGCGAAGGTTACACACGCATCGACGTGACCGAAGAAGCGGAACAATCCTGGGCGGATGAGATCGAAACGGTTTCAGGGCAAACGCTGCATAAGCTTGCCGATTCCTGGTACAACGCCAAGAATATCGAAGGCAAGAAGGGAGGCTTCATGATCTATGTCGGCGGCTTCCCCCGGTTTTCCCGATTGAGCAGGGAAGCGGTGGAGCAGGGCTACAAGGGTTTCGTCCGTAGCTGAGGTCTTGGGTGCTGTAAGTCTGTGTCTGCGGCAATAACCCTTGATGGCCCCTTGCCTCCGCGCCAGATAAAGGGAAGGATGGCGGCGAAGCGCAAGGCTGCGCTGATACGAGATCGAAAGGCTGGATAAACGTTCTGATGGAGATGAAGCTTACACCGTGACGATCGAACGGGACCGAACTGGCATGGTGATCTGCCGTCCGAGCAGCGGCCCGCATTGTTACATATCGACAGACCCCCGCATGCAGCCTGATCGGGGGAAAGCATTTCTCAGAAACAATTTGCCCGCGCCGCGCCCCATATCCCGGGGCGTGGAACCGGCGAACGCGGTGCCAGCGTGGCGCATGGCGGCTCTCGCAAAACATCGCCGCAGCGGCGTTTCGGCGATACTTCGCAATCACGACCTCTCTGTCATGAAACCGTTCCCGATGGCCACCATCCGGCTGTCGGGCAATGCCCGTTGCAAACCGGTTGCCGACACAATTTCAAAAGCCGTGGCAAACACGGTGAACACAGGAGTAGGAATATGCCCGAGAACCGAGAAACCCTTCTCAACCGCGCCATCGCCGCGATTGAGCGGCCCACGGATTATAACGAACACGACCGCCGGCAACTCATCATGGATTTGCGGGCGGCATGCGATATCGCGAAGCATGGTACGCTGATAGGCCAGAAAGCGGCTCGTAAATTCTAGGCGATTGTATCGTTTGTCAAAACGAATTGCCTGGGCACAATTTTCGTTCGGCCTGAGCCTGTCGAAGATCGAGCGGAGGGGCTATTAGCAAGCTGTACAAGCGCCAAATTCCGAGGAAAGAGGTTCTGGCTGAGACTGCTTCTGACTTGTAACATCCGGCGCCAATCGTGATGCCCCCTCCGCGACGCGTTGGCGTGATAATCGCATGGTGGTTGATTGGTGCATTATCGGCGTAGCACCTGATCTCAGGCGCGCGCGTTTCCATTTTCCATTGTCGAAAACCGGGTTTGGTGGAACCGGGGCATCAATGCCCCGGCGCAGCATCCGTCGCGGTGGCTGGCGGGTCTTTGGGGCCTTCGGGGCCGAACACACCATCCACACGGATGTTGGCGACATGGGGCCCATTGTCATCCATCGTGACCCAGCTGATGTGATCCACGGCGCCGGGCCCCTTGCGGATCCATTCGCCGCCGGTGGTTCCCAGCCGAAAATAGTCGTGCCCGTCGATTACGTCATGCTGATAGTAATGCTCGTGACCCGCGAACACGGTATAGCGGCGCTTGGCCAGCGCGGCCTGGATTTGCGGGAACGCATTGTTGGCGTTCTGATACAACCATGCGGGTTTGTGCAGCAGGACGATCGTCCAGCGCACCTCGGGATGCGCCGCCAGAGTCTGTTCCGCCCATCGCGCCTGCTCCTGCGTGATGCTCGCAGGGGTCAGTTCCTCAATCGGAATCTTGAGCTTGTGAATCTGTGCGGAGATCAGTTCGTTGGCGTGCCGGGGATTGGTTTCGAGCAGCTTCTGCACTTCTTCGGCCTTGCCCGGTTCGGGGAATATCCTCGGCAGCATGTTCAGCGCGGAAGCTGGCGGATCTTCCGTGTCGAGGACGAGGAACAGGACGTTCTTGTATACAAAGGAATAGTATGGGTTGCCGAACTGCTTGCGCCAGTTGGCCAGCATCGCGGTGTTGCTGAGATCGTGGTTGCCCGCCACCCGGTAGAACCGCGCATCGAGGCGGGCAAGGATGGTTTCGAATTCCTCCCATTGCCGCGCGAGCACGGCAGGATTCTCGGCATAGCCTTCGACCAGATCGCCGACGCTGACGACAAACTCCGGTTTCAACAGATTGACCTGCTCAATGGCTCGTTCGAACACTCCCGCGCGGGCGCCGCCGGTCCGGTCCGACATGATTGCGAAGCGAAAACTGTCCTGCGGATCGACCACGGGCTTCACGGTGAACGGCTTCGCGTCGGCGGATGGGGCAGGGGCCTGCCCGGCAGATGCGGGAAGGGCACCCAAGGCTATCGCTCCGGCGAGGGCGACGATTGCCGAGAGAGTCTTGAGAGATAATGTCCGTGCCATTTTCAACCTCAATATTTGAAGGACAGAGTGACGCCGTAAGTCCGCGGTTCGCCATAGAAGCCCGCCGGCACGCCGACCGCAAAATGATCGATGAGGTAGGTCTTGTTGGTCAAGTTCTTGCCGAACACCGCCACCTGCCAATTGCCGAAGCCCAGCGGGATGTCCGACAGCGTGATCCGGCCATTGAGCAAACCATAGCCGCCGATTTTATAATGTGCATCGGTCGCTGCCGTAAACTTGCGGCTTTGATAGGAATAATCGGCATAGATGGCGAGGCGGCCGATCGGGGTTTCGGGAAACTCGTATTCGGCGCTTGCCGTCAGGCTATGCGGCGGGGCCTGGACGAAGCGGAACGTGTCCGTGATATCCGTGCCGGTGCCGTCGATAATCTCCTTATAGCGCGCATGGAGATAGGCATAATTGGCGGTCAGAGTCAGGCCGGAAACCGGGCGTGCGGTGACATCGAGTTCCACCCCCTTGATACGGGCTTTGCCCGCGTTCAGCACGTCGGTGACGGCGATGTTCGTCGGGTCGGTCCGCACGTTGATCTGGATGTCGTTATAATCGGCGATGAAGGCCGCCACATTGACACGCAGGCGATTGCCGAACCAGCTCGTCTTGGCGCCGATCTCATAGGAGGTCAGCGTTTCCGGGGCGAAACCGGCGTTGAACCGGGCGATGGAACTGGCGCGCACGTTGAAACCGCCGCTTTTGTAACCGCGGCTCAATTTGGCATAGAGATTCAGGTCGGCGTTGGGGCTGTATCCGACGACGAATTCCGGGCTGACATTGTCGTAGCTGCGATCACCGATTCCGAGCGCTGAGACGGTGGGCGTGCCCGCTGCGGGGATGCTGATGTTCTGCAACGTTGCCTTGCGCTTGTCATGCGACCAGCGCACCCCGCCGGTGAGATACAACCCCTCCGCGAAATCGGGCCGATAAGTCAGCTGGCCGTAGAGCGCATAGGCCGTGTTATCGATCGTAACATAGCGATCAGAGCGCGGCGGCCGCGCCGTGGCGCTGATATCGTAGCTTTTGGCGCTTTCATCGAAGTAATAGGCGCCCAACACATATTGCACCTGGTCGCCGAATGCCTTGCCGATCAGTTGCAGTTCCTCCGAAAACTGCTTTTGCCTGGAATCGAAATAGGTCGCGACGACGGGGAACGGACCGAACGCCCCTGTGAGATAGTCCTGATGCGTGGTGTTGGCGAGGCGGCGAAAGCCGGTGATCGATTTGATCGTCAGCGCATCCGAAACCTGCCAGTCGAGCGTCAGGTTGTGGCCTTGCGCCACCACGTCGTTGCGTTGCAGGTCTTGGACGAAGGGTGATCCGCCCTTGGGCCGGGAAGCCGTGGTGGGATAGAGCGGGACCTGGGCGATATAGGCCGGTGTGTCGTTCACTTCGGAGCGGTCGTAGGTGTAGCGGACGTCGAAATTCTCTACCGGCTGCCAGTGCACGGCGGCACGATATGCGTCGCGCCGTTCATCACCGAAGCGTTTCACGCCGGTTCCCCGGTTGCGCACGAAGCCATCCTTTTCGGATCGCAGATAGCCAAGCTCGATAGCCAGACGGTCGCCGATCGGGATATTCACTTTGCCGAGCGCGCGGAACTGTCCGCGGTTGCCCACGGTCAGGTCCTGGCGCACGGAGAGGCGGCCCAGTTCCGGCGCTTTGGTGATGAAATTGATGGCCCCGCCCGTGGCATTCCGGCCATAGAGCGAACCCTGCGGCCCACGCAGCACTTCGATGCGTTCGAGATCGGCTACTTCCCCGGCGAGCCCCTGGCTGCGCGCGACATAGACGCCATCGAGATAGACTGCCACGCTCGGGTCCTGCGTGATCTGATCGTCGTTGTTGCCGACGCCGCGAATGAAAATGCGGGCGGTGATCGCGCTGTTGGGGTGAGGGGTGATCTGCAGGCTCGGCACTTCCGACCGCAGATCGGTGATGTCGTTGATACCTTTGTTGACGAGATCTTCCGCTGTCATTGCGCTGATGGACAGCGGCGTTTTCTGAAGCGGTTCGGCGCGTTTCTGCGCGGTCACGATAATTTCGCCCAGCCCTTCAGCCTGGGCCCCGTCGCCGGGCGTAGCGGCATAGGCCGTTGTGGGCAGGGCGGTGACGGCGGCGGCCAGCACAATGGCCTTGTTGCGCAGGCGTCGCGAACGGGTGATGTCCCAATCGCTCATATCAGATTCTCCCTCCATGGCGATACGTATGTACCGAAGTATCGCGCCACAATGACTCGTATTATTTGCAGAAATATTACGTGTATATCAGATATCGTCAACTCCATCCTGATGTGCAATGCGAATGTACCGGTTTGCGTGGATGGCGAAATTGGGTTAAGTCCGAAACTCGGCCTGTGAAATGCCGGGCAATTTCAAAGGGACGGACCCAACGGGAACAATGGAAAGCACCGACCGGATTCTCGACGCGGCTGTTGCGCGTTTCGCGGAAGGCGGAATGCGCGCGGTCAGTATCCGCGAAGTGGCCCGCGTTGCCGAGGTCGACCCGTCCGCGATCCAGTACCGCTTTGGAACCAAGGCCAATCTGTGGAATGCCGCGCTCGAACGGGCGGTTGCCCGCGATCTGGAAAGGCTCGGCGCCTGCGTGGCCATGTTGGAGTCCCGGCCGGGGCTGACGGCGGATGAGAAGATCGCTCTGTTGCGGCACCATGTCGGCGAATCGCTGGGAACATGGCGGGATGTCACAATCACATGGCACACGCTGTTGATCGAAAGCTTGCGGCAGCATGCTCCGCTACCGATAGTGGTCGAGTGGTTCTTGCGCCGTGGTGAGGCATGGGTGGCCATTGCGCGCCAGATGGGGCTGGCATCCGAACAGGCTGGCGGCACACTGCTTCTGGCGGTGTCTTCCGCCGAACTGTTCCTGTTCGGTATCCTGGGAGAGTTCGAGCGTAAGCTCTATTGCGAGGACTTTCTCCGCTTCGTGTTCCGGCGACTGGAGGGCGGGCACTTGCCGGTGGAAACCGGCAACTGGTTTTCCCGCTGGTGCACGGAACGGACAGATGCGCGCTTCGAACCGGGCCAGCCGGATGGGGACGAGAACGGGCCGGTGCACGCCCTGAGCGAAGCGGTGGCGCGCCTGCTGTTGGCACATGGGGCCGAAGGCGTCACCCATCGCGCGATTGCGAGCGAGGCGTCGCTATCCCTCGCCGCCACGACCCGGCATTTCGCCAATCTGCAGGACCTGCTGAGGGCCGGTTACGATCGCATCGGCGTCAATATGCTGCGCCATCTCGAAGCGCCTGAGCGCATGCCGCCGTTCGCCGCGCCCGAAGATATGGCGCAGGCCGTGGCATCCGTCTGGCTGTCGGAAGATGCGATGTATGGCCGGGCGCTGACGGGATTGCTCGATGTGCATATCGCGGCGGCACGGGATGCAACGCTGTTGCCGGTCGCCTCCGCGATCATTGCCAAGCTGACGGTGTTGGCGACCCGCTACTTCGCCGATGCCAACACACTCGGCGTGCGCACGCCGTTCGAGGCGCACATCCACTATGCCCTGTCCCAGTCGTCGATCCTTTTTGCGGCTCTGCAGGAGGTGGAGCCTGCCACTCTCATCAAGCAAGCCGCGGACGATATCACCCTCCTCAGTGGCCAGTTGTTTTCGCCTGTCAGGGAATAAGAGACATTATGAAACTGTTCGAAAATCAGGTTGCCTTCGTGACGGGCGGGGGCAGCGGTATCGGCCATGCCGCTGCTCTGGCCTTCGCGCGGCAGGGCGCACGGGTGGCCATGGCTGACAGCAACGGCGAGGCCGCGCAACAGGTGGCCGCCGAAGTGGAAGACGCGGGTGGGCAGGCACTGCCGCTCACGCTCGACGTGACGGATGCGGCAGCGGTGGAGGCTGCGGTCGATCGGATTGTCGCGGAGTGGGGCCGGCTCGATTGCGCGTTCAACAGCGCGGGCATCGCGCTGGAAGATACGACGACGCCCTGGGGTGAGCGCGCGATCTATAACCGCGTTGTCGCCGTCAATCAGGATGGCGTGCTCAACTGCATGACGGCGGAACTCAAACATATGGAGGCTGCAGGTGGCGGCGCGATCGTCAACGCGGCATCGATTGCCGGTGCGGCGGGCACGATCACTGCGGCCTATTGCGCGAGCAAGCACGCGGTGGTCGGGCTGACCCGTTCGGCCGCCCTGCAATATGCCGCCAAGGGTATTCGCGTTAACGCCGTTTGCCCCGGGGCCATCGCCACCCCGCTGGTGGCGGAAACGATGAAGGACCCGGAAGCTGCCCGGATCATTTCCTCGATGCATCCGATGAATCGCCTGGGTGAGGCACGCGAAGTGGCTGATGCGGTGGTGTTCCTGTGCTCCGAATGGGCGAGCTTCATCACCGGCCACGATCTGGCGGTCGACGGCGGTTACCTCGCGCGCTAGGCGGCGCTCGGCTGCTAGCGCAGTCTCCAGCGCTCCAACTGTTCGAGCAGGTCGCTGGCGATCTGGTCTTGGGTGAAGCCTGTCAGATCGCGCGGCTTGCCTGCGCCATCGGTCTGCGCCGCAAGCCACCATTGCAGAGTGCGGCGGCCCTCGGGCGCGTCCATGGCGGTGAACACGGGGGCAGGCCGCGAACGTGGCGCGAGCCGATAGACGAAGCGGTGCCCGTCTTCCGAACCGATCGAAAGGGATGCAGCGCCATCTTCTTCCTCGATCGCACTGTCGGCCAATCCTTCCTCGATCATTGCATCGCGGACCGATTGCAGGGCAGGCAGGCCGCTGCGGGCGATCTGGCGCATGATGTCCCGATGGCTGGCCGGAGCGATCAGCCGTTTCAGCCTTTCGCTGATCGGGGCGGTATCGGAGGGGATGATGTCGCCGGTTGCGTCGGCATTGGCCTGCCGAACAAGGGCGAATGCCAGCAGGATCATGATAAAGCAGAACGGCAAAGCGGCGACCAGCGTTGCCGCCTGAAGCGCGCCGAGCCCACCCGCCAGAAGCAGCAGCATCGCCACCGCGCCGAGCACCACGCACCAGTAGATACGCTGCCATCGCGGCGTTTCATCCGCGCCACCCGAAGCGAGCGTGTCGATCACCAGTGATCCTGAATCGGCCGAGGTGACGAAGAAAACGCCGACCAGCAGGATGGCCAGAGTCGAAGTGAAAGTGGCGCCGGGCAGATATTCGAGGAATTCGAACAGCGCGGTGGCGAGATTGGCGTTGACCGCTTCCGCAATCGCCCCGGCAGCAGTGCCGAGATCGAGCGCGATCGCGGTGTTGCCGAACACCGTCATCCACAGGAAGGTGAAAGCTGTCGGCACCAGCAGCACGCCGATCACGAATTCGCGAACGGTCCGCCCGCGCGAGATGCGGGCGATGAACATGCCGACGAACGGCGACCAGGCAATCCACCATGCCCAGTAGAACAGCGTCCAGTCCGCCATCCAGGCGCGCGGTTCATAGGCATAGAGCGTGAAAGTCCGCACGAAGAAGTGATCGAGATAGAGCCCGAAATTCTGCACCAGCGCCCGCAGAAGAAACAGGGTCGGGCCTACCGCCAGCACGAACAGCATCAGCAGGACGGCGAGGATCAGGTTGAGTTCCGAAAGGCGCCGCACGCCGCGGTCGACACCGCTGAGTACGGAAAGAGTGGCAATGCCCATTACAATGACGATCAGCCAGCCTTGTAGTATCGTGCCGTTCTGGAAATCGTAAACATAGGCGAGGCCCGCGCCCATCTGGGACACGCCCAGGCCCAGCGAGGTGGCGATGCCGAACAGAGTGCCGCAGATGGCGAAGATGTCCACCGCATCGCCCACCCATCCGTTGATTCTCCGGCCGAGCAGCGGGTGGAGCCCTGAGCGGAGCGTGAGCGGCAGGCCCTTGCGATACGTGAAATAGGCGAGGCTCAGGCCGACAACCGCATAGACCGCCCAGGCATGGACGCCCCAGTGCGTGAACGTGATGACCATCGCTTCCCGTGCAGCCTGGATGGTGCCCGCCTCTGCTTCGGGCGGTGCGCTGTAATGCTGGATCGGTTCTGCCACCGCGAAGAACATGAGGCCGATGCCCATCCCGGCGGCGAACAGCATCGCCAGCCACGAGACATAGGGAAAATCGG
>Ga0182743_1000988_pt1 | contig 30551 bp, 24 predicted proteins | sample eDN3rd30CKraftOP_FD_128522 | JGI IMG/M metagenome (GOLD analysis project Ga0182743, IMG submission 128522) | Enriched Organic Plus compost microbial communities from Emeryville, California, USA - eDNA 3rd pass 30_C Kraft OP (version 2) (version 2) ... | reverse complement strand
CGATCGACGGAACGAGGAACACCGCCACATAGCCAAGCGCCACGATACCGAGGAGGATTATGAAGAAGGTCGGCGGCGTGGAGCCCTGGAAACTGCCGGTGGCATAGCCGATAGCCCCCAGCACGATACCGAGGCCGAGCAGCACCAGCACGTTGAACAGGGTGAACATCCAGTATTCCATGCGCCGCGAACGGCCGGAAAAGTCCGCATACCGCTTCAGCGGCAGAAGCATCCATTCCATGTAAAGTCCCCTCGGATACGGCACGAACAGATCGTGACCGGGCAAACGTCTAAGCGGAAACGCTCGGCGAATGTTGATTTCATGCCGCGTAAACGCTTCCCGGTAAACAAAAAAGGGAGGCTGCCCCCAGCCTCCCTTTCGTAAAGTTGCCTGCGGCCTGATGCTACCACTTGAAGCGGGCGGACGCCCCATAGGTGCGCGGCTGGTTCGGATAGGCCGAAATCGCCAGCGGCTGCGCCACGGAATCGAACACCCGGTTGAAGTACCGGTCATCGAGCAGATTGCGTCCCCAGACCGACAGTTCGAGGCCGTTGCGCATCGCATATGTGAGCGAGGCATCGACTTCATCGACCTGGCGCTTGAACTGGCTCGCCGCCTCGATCGCGGGCTGATAGTCGACAGGATTCCCCGCCGTGTCGCGCGTGATGAAGCCGGGCAGGCCTTCCACCGCCCATGAACTCGATTCATAGTGGTAGGAACCGCGCAGGATCAGGCGATCCCCATTGCCCAGATCCTGATCCCACTGGGCGCTGAACGTGGTCGACCACCGGGGAATTTCCGGCGGACGGCGGCCCGACTGGTCGCCCACGGCCGACGCCACGAAACTGTTGTACTTGGGGTCGAGCCAGGTGATCGCCACCCCCAGCGTCAACGGCGGGATCGGGCGCGCGGTACCTTCGAATTCCACGCCATAGGTCGATTGCTTGCCCGCGTTGGCGAGCGCGAACCCCGTCCCCAGGAAGATGTTCGACTGGAAGCCCTTGATCTCCTGATAGAACACCGCAAGATTGGCGGAATAGGTGCTCCAGTTGCCCTTGGCCCCCAATTCGATGACCCGCGATTTTTCCGGATCGGCCACACGCGAACCATATTGGAGATTGGGCACCAGCAGCCCCGCCCCGGCCAGCCCGCTTGCCGCCGAAAGCGGCGGACGGCTGTCGCGTGAGAGGTTGACCGAGCTTGCCTTGAAGCCCGTCGCATAGCTGGCATAGAGATTCACGTGATCGCTGGCATCGTAGGCCAGCCGTATAGTGTAGCTGAAATTGCTGTCGCTGGTCTTCCCGTCTTCCGCCGCGTTCGGCAGGTTGACGAACGGCGGGAACAACTGGAGCGTGCGCAGCCCGCCCAGCGGATTGGCAGCGGGATTGTTCATGTTCGCCGTGGCATAGGCCGCGGCCTGCGCTTCGGCGAGCCCGCTGTTCAGCGCGCCCTGATAGATCAGGTTGTAACGCAGCGGCGCATATTGCGCGGCATCGAAATCGATGGCCGAAAACGGATCGTACGAGGTGACATCGGTGACGAACTTCTTCTTGTCGCGGGTGTAATTGCCGCCCAGCGTCAGCGTCAGCCGCTTTGCCAATTCGATGTCCATCTGCCCGAAGACGGAGAACGATTCGTTGCGCAGCGCCATATCGATGTTCTGGCCCGTGCCCGCGCGGAAGAACCGTCCGATATATTGCCCGGGATTACCATCCATCGTGCCGAACGCCCCTTCGAGCGTGGCGAGATTGAGCGCGCCGCCGCTGCGCCCCTGGATCAGGAGATCGGCATAGGGCCGGAACTGGTCATCCAGGTAAAGCTCGCCGTGCTGGCGGAACTTTTCGTTCAGATAGAACACCCCGAACAATGCGCTGATCGAGTCGGTAATATCCCCGGTGACGCGGAATTCCTGGCTGAAGCTGCGCAGCCACTTGTCTTCCAGATTGGAGGACAGCAGCCGGGCCGAAGTGAAATCGGAATCCTGATCGTTCACCGCGTTGGTGCGGCGCAGGGCAGTGATCGACGTGAGCGTGAACGGCCCCGTGTCATAGTCGATCTGCGCCGAAACGCCGAAGTTCTCGATCTTGTTGGTCGAGGGGAAATTGCCGTAGATCCGGTCCTTGAACGCATCCTTGGGATTGTTGACCATCCCGCCGACGAAAGGCGACATGAGCGCGGCGGTGGCGCCGGAGCTCTGGACGTTGACCACCGCGCAGCAGTTTTCATCGATCTTGTCGTAATCGCCGATCAGGCGGATTTTCAGCGCATCGTCCGGCTCGAACAGCGCCTGCCCGCGCACAAACCAGCGGTTGCGCTCGTTCGTGCGGGTGTCGCTGCCCAGATCCTTTACATACCCGTCGCGCTTGTTCACCCCGGCCGCCAGGCTCAGCGCCAGCGTGTCGCTCACCGGGCCGGTGATGTAGCCTTTCAGCACCCGGGCATCGAAATTGCCATAGGATGCTTCGACCGAACCCTGGAACGTGTGCTGCGGTTCGCGGGTGACGATGGAAATCACGCCCGCCGATGCGTTCTTGCCGAACAGCGTCGATTGCGGCCCGCGCAGCACCTCGACCCGCTGAATATCCGGGAAATCGCTGATCTGCGAAGCGGTGCGCGAACGGAACACGCCATCGACGAACACGCCCACAGACGGTTCGATGCCGACATTGTTGGAGCCGTTGCCGAAGCCGCGAATGAAGAAGTTCGTCGCCTGCGAGCCCTGCAACTGGACCACGCGTAGCGACGGCACCACGCTGACCAGATCGCTGACATCGCGAATGTGGGCGCGTTCCATGGTTTCCGCCGTGGTCACGCTGACCGCAACCGGCACGTCCTGCAGCGTCTTTTCGCGCTTGGTCGCGGTCACGATGATCGCATTGCCATCGCTTTCGGCGAAGGTGGTGCCCGCAGCATCCTGCGCGGCGGCGAAGCCTGGCAGGACGAGAGCGGTGGCCCCTGCCCCCGCCAGAATGGCGGTGCGTGAGCGGCGAAGTCGACCCGATGTGCCGTTGTCCTGCATGGTATCCCTCATAAATCCCGGCGTTCCGCCGAAAGTGCGAGGCCCCGTTTTCTGATTTCATCCGGGTTGCCGCTCGCACTCCAGCGGGAATGGGTCCATGATCTACCGCAAGATAGTATTTTTTTGGTTAACGCACCCCCTAGCGCTGCCGAAAACCCGCAAGCCGGCGCCGCTCCCGGCCCTGCAACGGCCCATCGTTTGTAATCCGCTTGCCGCATGGGCCGACATGGTATAGATGGCCGCCGTTCGCGGGTGCAGCATGCTTGGCATCGTCGGTCCCGCCCCCAACAACCGAAAGCACCGAGCCCACGCATGTCCGTAGAGAACCTGCGCAATATCGCGATCATTGCCCACGTCGACCATGGCAAGACCACGCTGGTCGACCAACTTTTCCGCCAATCCGGCACGTTCCGGGATAACCAGCGCGTGGAAGAACGCGCCATGGATTCCAACGATCTGGAAAAGGAACGCGGGATCACCATCCTGGCGAAGCCGACTTCGATCGAATGGAACGGCACCCGCATCAACATCATCGACACCCCCGGCCACGCCGATTTCGGCGCCGAAGTGGAACGCATCCTTTCGATGGTCGACGGTGTGATCCTGCTGGTCGACAGCGCCGAAGGCGCGATGCCGCAGACCAAGTTCGTCACCGGCAAGGCGTTGGCTCTCGGCCTCAGGCCTATCGTAGTGGTCAACAAGATCGACCGCCCCGACGGCCGCCCGCAGGAAGTGCTGGACGAAGTGTTCGATCTCTTCGTCAATCTCGACGCCAATGACGAACAGCTCGATTTCCCGGTGCTCTACGCCTCGGGCCGCAACGGTTATGCCGGGCTCGATCAGGACGTGCGCGAAGGCGATCTGACCCCGCTGTTCCACAAGATCGTGGACCATGTTCCGGCCCCCGGGCTCGACACTTCGGGCCCGTTCTCGTTCCTCGCCACGCTGCTGGATCGCGACAATTTCATGGGCCGCGTGCTGACCGGCCGGGTGCAGTCGGGCACGCTCAGGCTCAACGATCCGATCCACGCGCTCGACAGCGATGGCAAGGTGATGGAAGTCGGCCGTGCCGCCAAGCTGCTGTCATTCCGCGGGCTGGAACGCGTGCCGGTGGAAAGCGCGCAGGCGGGCGATATCATCGCGCTGGCCGGGCTTGAAAAGGCCACTGTCGCCAACACCATCGCCGATCCTTCCGTGCGCGAACCGATTTCGGCCCAGCCGATCGATCCGCCGACGCTGGCCATGCGTTTCGCCGTCAACGACAGCCCGCTGGCGGGCCGCGAGGGCGACAAGGTGACCAGCCGCATGATCCGCGACCGCCTGATGCGCGAAGCGGAAACCAATGTCGCCATCCGCATCACCGAAAGCGCCGACAAGGACAGCTTCGAAGTGGCGGGCCGCGGCGAATTGCAGCTTGGCGTGCTGATCGAAACCATGCGCCGCGAAGGCTTCGAACTGGGCATTTCGCGCCCGCGCGTGATTTTCGACAAGGACGAAACCGGCCAGCGCACCGAACCGTTCGAAACCGTGGTGATCGACGTGGACGACGAACATTCGGGCACCGTCGTCGAGAAGATGCAGCGCCGCAAGGCCGAGCTGACCGAAATGCGCCCCTCGGGCCAGGGCAAGACGCGCATTACCTTCTCCGCCCCTTCGCGCGGGCTGATCGGCTATCACGGCGAATTCCTGTCCGACACGCGCGGCACGGGCCTCATGAACCGCCTGTTCGAGAAGTACGCGCCGCACAAGGGCGCGATCGAAGGCCGGATCAACGGCGTGCTGATCTCCAACTGCGCGGGCGAAGCCGTTGGCTACGCACTCAACGCGCTGGAAGATCGCGGCATCCTGTTCGTGAAGCCGCAGGACAAGGTCTATGAAGGCATGGTGATCGGCGAGAACGCCAAGCCCGACGATCTGGAAGTGAATCCGCTCAAGTCCAAGCAGCTCACCAATTTCCGTTCGACCGGCAAGGACGACGCGATCCGCCTGACTCCGCCGACGATCATGAGCCTGGAACAGGCCATCGCCTATATCGATGACGATGAAATGGTCGAAGTGACACCGCAATCGATCCGCCTGCGCAAGGCGATCCTCTGCCCGCACGAGCGCAAGAAGGCGAAGCGCAAGGAAGCCGCCTGATTTTCAGGCCGGTGCGGGATCGGGCTTCTGACAGGAGCTGATCCCGCGCTGGCCCACAGGCTTTCCGGCCGTTCAATCGTCCAGCGCGAAGCCGATTTTCAGCGTCACCTGATACTGGATCGCGCCATTGTCATCGACAAAGCCGCGCGCGGCGGCCATTTCGAACCAGCGCACTTTGCGGATCGTTTCCCGGGCCCGATCGAGCCCGGCCTTGACCGCCCCATCGATACCCTCGCTGGATGTGCCGACGATTTCCACCAGTTTGAAGACGTGGTTTTCCATTTCGATCTCCTTTGCCGATTCCACCTGCCCGATAGCTAAGGCTACCTCTTGCCGGGTTTTCTCACAAGCTGAATGGCTTACGCCGCATTGCTCCATGCGTTCCCGCCGCACCGGCCCGGCAGGCACAGTGCGCCCCCGATGCACGACCGGCGCATTTTCGTCCCCAGTTCGCTACGGCAATTCTCTCGCCAAGCGGCTTCTGCGCGCTTATGGGCCAAGGCGTGATGGAGATTTCGCAACTTCGGATTGCCCTGTTCAGCGGGAACTACAACTATGTCCGCGATGGGGCGAACCAGGCGCTCAACCGGTTGGTCGGCTACCTGCTGCGGCAGGGCGCGCAGGTACGCGTCTATGCCCCGGTGGTGGAAAATCCGGCGTTCGAACCCACGGGCACGCTGATCCCGATCCCCTCCATGGCGATCCCCAACCGCAAGGAATATCGTTTCCCGCTCGGCCTGTCGCCGCAAGCCCGCCGCGATCTGGAAGCTTTCGCGCCCAACGTGTTGCACGTGTCCTCTCCCGATTTCACCGCACACCGCGCCGTCTCCTGGGCGCGCAGGCGCAATCTGCCCATTCTCGCCTCGGTGCACACCCGTTTCGAAACCTACATGCGGTATTACGGGCTCGGTTTCACCGAACCCCTGATCGAAGCAATCATGCGCCGGTTCTATCGCCGCTGCGATGCGGTGGTCGCCCCTTCGGAAAGCATGGCCGAAGTGCTGCGCAAGGAACGGATGGGCTTCGATATTTCGATCTGGTCGCGCGGGGTCGATCGCGAAATCTTCCATCCCGCCCGGCGCGATCCGGCCTGGCGCCGTTCGTTCGGGATTGCCGACGATGAAGTGGTGATCGGCTTCCTCGGCCGCCTGGTGATGGAAAAGGGGCTCGACGTCTTTTCCGACACCATGGACGAATTGCGGCGGCACGGGGTTCCGCACAGGGTGCTGGTGGTGGGCGATGGCCCGGCGCGGAACTGGCTCACCAACCGCCTGCCCGGCACCGCTTTCGCCGGTTTCCAGAGCGGGGCCGATCTCGGCCGCGCGGTCGCCAGCATGGACGTGCTGTTCAATCCCTCCACCACGGAAACGTTCGGCAATGTCACGCTGGAAGCGATGGCCTGCGGCCTCCCCGTGGTCGCGGCGGCGGCAACCGGCAGCGAAAGCCTGGTGGACGATGGCATATCCGGCCGCCTGATCAGCCCCGGAGCCATCCACCAGTTCGCCCAATCCCTGCGCGCCTATATCGAACAGCCCGAATTGCGCCTCCAGCATGGGCAGGCGGGCGAAACGCGCAGCCGCGATTTCGATTGGGACAAGATCAACCACACCGTAGCCGAAACCTATCTGCGGCTCGTCCGCCAACGGCAGGGCCATGGCTGATCTCTTCGGAGACGATACGCCCCCCACCCCCGCACGGGACGAACCGCGCGACGATGCCCCGCTGGCCGATCGCCTGCGCCCCCGCGCCCTTGCCGACATTATCGGGCAGGAACACCTGACCGGCCCGGAAGGGGCCATCGGCCGCATGGTGGCCGCGGGCCGCCTGTCCAGCATGATCCTGTGGGGGCCGCCCGGCACCGGCAAGACCAGCATCGCCCGCCTGCTCGCCGATGCGGTGGGCATGCGCTACGTCGCGGTCAGCGCGGTCTTTTCGGGCGTGGCCGATCTCAAGAAAGCCTTTGCCGAGGCCGAACTGGCGGGCAAGGCGGGCCAGCGCACTTTGCTGTTCGTGGACGAAATCCACCGCTTCAACCGCGCGCAGCAGGATGGTTTCCTCCCCTTCGTCGAGCGGGGCACGGTCACTCTTGTCGGCGCGACGACCGAAAATCCCAGCTTTGCCCTGAACGCCGCCCTGCTCAGCCGGGCGCAGGTGCTGATCCTGCATCGGCTCGACGCCGCAGCCCTGTCCGTTCTGCTGGACCGGGCCGAAGCGCTCGAAGGCCCCTTGCCCCTGACCGCCCCCGCGCGCGAGGCGCTGGTCGCTTCCGCCGACGGGGACGGCCGCTTCCTGCTCAATCAGGCGGAAACGCTCTATGCCGCGCGCATTCCCGAACCGCTCGATCCGGCAGGGCTGGGCACATTCCTGCAACGCCGCGTCGCCGTTTACGACAAGGATCGTGACGGGCACTACAATCTGATCTCGGCCCTGCACAAAAGCTTGCGCGGTTCCGATCCGCAGGCCGCGCTCTACTATCTCGCGCGCATGCTCACCGCCGGGGAAGAACCGCTCTACGTGCTGCGCCGCCTGACCCGGTTCGCCAGCGAGGATATCGGCCTCGCTGATCCGCAGGCGCTGGTCCAGTGCCTTGCGGCCAAGGACGCTTACGAATTCCTCGGCAGCCCGGAAGGCGAGCTCGCCATTGCGCAGGCCTGCCTCTATTGCGCCGTGGCCCCCAAATCCAACGCCGCCTATGCCGCGCAGAAGGCCGCATGGGCCAGCGCGAAGGAAACCGGCAGCCTGATGCCGCCCAGCAATATCCTCAACGCGCCGACCAAGCTGATGAAGGATATCGGCTATGGCGCGGGCTACACCTACGATCACGATGCCGAAGAGGGTTTTTCGGGCGACAATTACTGGCCCGAAGGAATGGCGCCGCAAAGCTATTATCACCCGGTGGAACGCGGGTTCGAACGGCAGGTGATCGAACGCATCGCCTACTGGAACCGCCTGCGCGACAAGCGGCAAGGATAAGCCGCCGATGCACCCGGGCCGTTTCCGCCACTTCGCGGCCATCGACTGGTCGGGCGCCGCGGGGGAACGGCAGCGGGGTATCGCGCTTGCCCTCTGCGATGCGGCAGGCGGCCCGCCGCGCCTCGTTCGCCCCGGCCATATCTGGTCGCGCGAGGAGATTCTCGGCTGGCTACGATGCGATCTGCCCACCGACACGCTGGTGGGGCTCGATCTCGGCATCTCGCTGCCGTTCGGGGATCGGGGCGCGTTCTTTCCGGGATGGGAGGCCAGCCCGCCCGGCGCGCGCAGCCTGTGGGCGCTGGTAGACGATCTCTGCGCGCAGGAGCCCCATCTGGCCGCCGGCCATTTCGTCGATCATCCGGCAGCCAGCCGCCACTTCCGCCGCCATGGCGGGCGTGAGGGCGATCTGTTCGGCGGTGGGCGTGGGCGTTTGCGAATAACCGAGCATGCGCAGCAGGCGGCGGGGTGCAAGCCCTACAGCAATTTCAATCTGGTGGGCGCGGCCCAGGTCGGGAAATCGAGCCTCACCGGCATGCGGGTGCTCCATCGGCTTGGCGGAATCCTGCCCGTCTGGCCGGTCGATCCGCTACCGGAAACCGGCTCTGTGATCGTCGAAATCTACACCGCGCTCGCGGCGATAGAAGCCGGGCGGTCCGCGCAGAAATCCAAGATGCGCACCCGCGCCGATCTCAACGCCGCCCTGACCGCGCTCGGCAGCCCGACTTTCCACGGCCGGATCGCAATGTCCGACCACGCCGCCGACGCCCTGCTGACCGCCGCCTGGCTCCGCATCGCCGCCCCGCGCCCCGAATTGTGGCACCCAAAATCAATGACCGACGAAATTGCCCACACAGAGGGCTGGACGTTCGGCGCAGTTTGAAGCAAGGGAGCCTTGCACACTGCGCTGCAAAGGGCCGGCTTAGCTCAGTTGGTAGAGCACCTGATTTGTAATCAGGGGGCCACGGGTTCGAATCCTGTAGCCGGCACCATAAAACCCCGTATTTTCTAATGGTTTACGAAGCGAAGAATTTAGTAAGTGCGCTTACATTCCAATATTTCCGATGTTGGAATTCCAACATCGCTGCGCGCGACAGCTCACCGATTCACTCACTTGCGGGCGCTTCATCATCCCTGCTAGCCCTTTCAGCCAATCCGCCATCAGCCACATCGGCCGGGAGCACCACCGGCGAAGTCGCCGGATCCAGCGCCTCACCCTGACGCATGCCAGTGGCCAGCGCAAACATGACCACTTCACGCTGATGCTCGGGCAGTTCCTTGAGCAGATGTTCAGCCTGCTCTCTGGTGATCCAGCGAACCGGATCTTTTCGCTCTTGCTGTAGGTTTTGAACGCTGGAACCTGATCGATCCGACAGGCTGGCGTAACCTTCGGTGTCGGCGCCGGGCACATTGCCGATTCGGATCGAGGAGCCGTCGGGCAGGATGATCCGCTGCCATACGACCAGCGCCCGGCTCTGTCCGAACGCCACAACGCTGTCATAGACGTCTTGCGTCACCTGCGCGCAATCCAAACGCATGAACCACCATCAGCTTTCACGAAAACTGTTTGAGCTGTTGAGCGTCAGCTCTGTCGGCGAGAGCCGTCTCTCTCTCTCTCTCTCTCCCTAAAAGATCGACAAGCAAACCACCGAGGAGGCTAAGAACCAGTGGTCTTTCCTAAAACAATCTCATGGTTTGAGCTGCCCATCACCTGGAGGTTGAAGTATGCACAAAGCGCATTGACCACAGCGCGAGTGTCACCTGCCTGGAAAATGCCGCTGATCCTTTGATCAGAAAGCGCCTTATCGCTGACTACTATTTTTATGGGTGAATAGCGATTTATCCTTACCAATGCTTCGTCAAGGCGAAGATCTGTCAGATCGATCTGCCCCTTTTGCCAAGCACTTATGGATGCCAAGTCCACATCTATCGGAGACGTGAGCTTTCCTTGTTTGGTGATGCTCACTTGCTGTCCCGGCTGCAGCTTCAACCGCGCTATCTGTGAGTTTGCCGTCACTTCGACCTTTCCAGAAAGCAGCGTGACGGAATTCATGTCGGACAATGCCGCTACATCGAATGAAGTTCCGATCGCAGTGACCGACCCGCGCCCGAAGGAAACGACGAAGGGACGCTCTGGATCGTGTGCAACGTCAAAATGTGCCTGTCCGGACGAAAGAGTAAGTTTCCGTTCGCTGGAAGTGAGGTCCACTACGACTCGGGTATCCGTGTCGAGAATGATACTTGATCCATCGGCGAGCTTTTCCGTGCGAATTTCGCCGACTTTGGTTGTGAGGACCATCGGTTGGGAGAAGGTGATCTGACCTACAAGAATGAGCAAGGCAAAGCACGCTACGGCGGTCGCTATGCCGATCGATCCGATCTTGAACAGGCGTGTCCAAAACCGACGCTGCTTTTCTACTTCCGCATACTGCGCATTCGCATACGCTCTGGCATCGGCGACCACAGGGCTGGAGCGAAGTTCGCCCAATGCATCCCACACTTGCTCGATGTCCACCACCGATTGCTTTTGCTGCCGGTCACTCATGACAATCCCCATTGGCTTCTGCGAGGCTGCGGCGGCAATGCTCTAGTGCAAGGCGGACATGTTTTTCGACCATTGAGATGCTCATTCCGAGACGTTCGGCAATTTCGGCATGGCTTAGGTTATCGAAGCGATAGAGCACGAGCACAGCCCGGCGTTTCGGTGGTAGCTCAGCGAGAGCCTGTTCAAGGAGCGCAAGTTGCTGACGGCCGATGACCGTCTGTTCGACAGAGGGGGCGGCACAAGCGATCTGCTCTATGTCCTGCGCAGTGCCCACCACCACGTTCTGCCGGATGGAGGAGGCGCGCGCCCGGTCTCGTATAAGATTGATCGTTGTCGTTTTTAAGAAAGCAACCGGATCGCGCACATCGGTGCGATCTACAGCTGCGGTCAGGCGAACATAGGCGTCCTGCACGATGTCGTTCGCATCGTCGCCATAGACGCCTTTGCCACGTACCATCCGGATGAGTCTGGTATAATGCTGCACAGCCCCTTGTATCAGAACGGACTTTCGGATCGCTTCCACCACCTTCTCCGAGATTGCCTATCTTGCGGAAGTACTGCCCGCCGCGGCAGTCATAATTATTTTTTGCGGTTCGATTGCGGGTCGCGCCCCATCGCTCGTCCTACTCTACGCAACTGGATGTGCTGTCACAAGGCACAGGTGGGAGGAGAGAAAAATGCAATTCAATCGTGCGCCATATATAGCGGGCGTGGTCTTGGCTGCCCTGGCCGCTTCGCCAGCAATTGCACAGCCGGCGTCAATTGCGCGAACCTATACCCAACAGCCTCAGTCGCTGAATGCGGCTTTGAAACAGTTCGCCAATGCTGCTGGGCTTCAGATCCTGTTTTCCGATAATGAAGTGCGAGGCAAGACAGCGCCTGCGCTCAACGGCCAATTTACTGTCGACCAAGCGATGGCTCGTCTGCTCGCCGGTAGCGGTCTGGTGCACAAAACGGTGGGCGGCAAGGTTGTTGTGATCCAGCGCGCGCCGCAGACTGAGCGGGTCAGTGCGCGGAAAACCGTTCGCCCCGTCGCCCCTATGGCAGCCCCTGAGCCGTCTGCTCAGCCAGTTCACGGACAGCAGGCTAGCGTAGATGAAATCATCGTAACTGCCCAGAAGCGCGCTGAGAACTTGCAAGAAACGCCACTGGCGATCAGCGCGCTCACCTCGCAAGCGATCGAAGCGCGGGCGATCACCAATGTCGGCAATCTCGGTTCGGTGGCACCCAGTCTTGTTGTCAGTGTCGCGGCGGGTGCGCCTAACAATGTCGGATTGTTTATTCGCGGGCTGGGAACCGCGGATCCACTACTCACCGGCGATTCCCCGGTCGGCCTCTATGTCGATGGCATCATTATCGCCCGGACATCGGGTTCCGCATTTGAAATTGCCGATCTGGAACGGGTCGAAGTACTTCGCGGCCCTCAGGGGACGCTCTACGGGCGGAACACGATCGGTGGTGCGGTAAACCTTATTACACGCAAGCCGGACAGCGAATTCGGCATCCGTCAGAAACTCAGCATCGGCAACTATGATTTCCTGCAGTCACGCACCGTCATCGACACCGGGGAAATTGGCGACACGGGTTTGCGAGCGTCGTTTACCTATCTCCACAAGCAGCGGAACGGGGTGGTCGACAACACCAAGGCGCGGGACAAACGGGATCCCGGTGCCTATCGTACCGATGGTGCAAGAGCGGTGGTCGCGTTCGATCAGGATATCGGGTTCCGTGCGGCCTACACTTATGATTACAATCGCAATAAAGCCTATTCCAACGCTTTTCAGTTGACCACGGCGCGGCCGGATCTGTTCGCGTTTTTTGCGGCTTCCCCCGCCGCCGGAGGCGGGACGTTTACCGTATCGCCAACCCGTTTGGACCGGATCAGCCTCGATGAGCTCGGGAAGACTACCGATACCGTGCAGGGACACACTCTAACCCTTGAAGCCGATCTTGGCGAAAACACGATGCTGCGGTCGCTTACCGGTTATCGCAAATGGTCTCAAACCGTTGCCAGTAGCACATTTGGCGGGAACGCTGATCTGCTAGGGCGTCTCTCAGGCCAGGGAGCGTCTTTGTTTCCGGTCAGCCTGTATCGCGCAGCCGGTATTCGTCATCAGCATCAATGGTCCCAGGAAATCAATCTGATCGGGAAGATTGGCGATGCCGTCGACTATGTACTCGGGGGCTACTATTTCAACGAGAAAGGCGATGAAGTCAGTCCACAAAACGTCGATTTTATCACCGCGGGCGGCGTGTTCCGCACCACGCCCCAGCTAACATACGATACTGAATCCACCACAAAGGCGCTCTTCGCGCAGGCAACGTGGCATCTTGGCGACAGGTTCAGTCTCACTGGCGGCGCGCGTTATACGTGGGATAAGAAGCAGTTGACTCAGACTGCGCCAGTCATCCGTTCGCCAGCAGTGGATTTTAGCAAGTTCAATTGGGCAGTCACGGCAGATTACAAGTTTGATGACGGCATCATGGGGTATGCGCGGATCGCCACCGGTTACAAAGCAGGAGGTTTTAGCGCACGCTCCTTCGACAGCGGTTTTCAACCCGAGAACCTGACATCCTATGAAATTGGTCTGAAGACAGATCTTTTCGATCGCCGTTTACGGCTCAACACCACGGCTTATTATGCCGATCACAAGGATGTGCAGGTCAATTCGTTTCAGGCCACGCAAGCTGGAGCATCAGCAGTCATTACGAATGCTGGCAAAGCACGATACAAGGGCGTGGAAATAGAAGTGAACGCAGTGCCGCTGCCGGGCCTCACTACTTATGCGACTTTCGGCTATGTAGACCGGGAATTCAAAAAGTTCGAAATCTACAATACGACAGCAAACTCGCTGGGTTTTCCAGTTGGTGAGATCGTTGATATCGCAGATATCGCCAAATTCACCTATTCTGCTGCTACGACATTGAATGCGGGTGTTCAGTATGAATTCCAGCCATTCGATTTCGGCAGAATCGCGGCGCGGTTGGACTATAATTATCGTAGCAAAGTTTACTTCAGCCCCAATCCTATCACTGCACCCTTCAATGAACGGATTGCTGCTCCTGCACGCGGGCTGTTGGATGCGCGTATAACCCTTTCCCAAATTGCGGTGGGTTCGGGCACCGCCTCGGTGGCACTTTGGGGCAAGAACATCACGGACAAGAAATATAAGGCTGTCGGGATCGACTTCGGCACGATGGGGTTCGGTGGCAATGTCTACGGGGATCCGGCGACCTGGGGACTCGATCTCAATCTGCAATTCTAACTGACCGCACGACTATGGGTGTGCCTGGCCCAGTGGTCGCGCTTGTCTGGCGAAATTTATCGGAGAGGTCGATGATGGCGCATCCTTATAAGTCCCGTTTGGTTTTCTTATCGCTGGCTGCAACGGCGGCGATTACTCAGCCCGTAGCCGCTCGAGATCTGCCATTGTCACCGGCTTGCAGGACCTATGAAGCGCAACGGGGTGCTGAGTTAGCGGCACTCGAGTTGCAGCAAACGGCTGAAATGCAAACGGCACGTGCAAGGGCAACGGCGGAATGGCGCCATCATTGGGGGAAGACTGCTCCCGAAATGGAAGCGGCTTTCTCTAAAGCGATGGACGAACTCGTATTCAACGCTGCGCTCAAGACTGTCGTCAACGCGACCTATCCGGCAGCCATGGTGATGATGATCAACGGGCCGTCACGCCATGGCGCGATCAAGATACCGGGCACCCGATACGGCTGGGACAACACCGACAACATCTACGGCAACATTCCGGTCGATCCGCGGGCAACCTATCGGCTTTCGGGGCAGATGACGGATCCAGGGACGAACCTGAACCTGTCGGTCTGGACGAAGGATGGGACCGTTCTTTCCAACCTTGCGAAGACGGCAATCGCAACCGATCCCGAAGGGCGCTTTTCCCTGTCGGTGGGGATGGGCGAAGGTTTCGATCTCGAACTTCCCGCTAATGCGCATCACATCATGATCCGTGAAACGATGCCGGACTGGGCGACGGGCAAACCCGTCTACATCGATGTCGTACGCACAGGCGGCCCCGAGCCAGCCGTGCCCTCCTCGCGAGACCTTGCGATCAAGGCCGCAGCAGCCGTGGCGGATACGGTCGGCAAGATGGAGGCATGGCGCAAATCCCTGTACCGGAAATATGCCGCCAATGAGTTCATTCAACCATGGATGGGCCAACAGGGAAATGGCGGCCTGCCTAACCAGGCTTATTCCATCGGCTATTTCTCCATTGCCGACGATGAGGCTCTGGTGTTCGATATCGCGCTCGGTGGTGCGGAGTATTTTTCCTTCCAGCTGTCTGACATCTGGGGGACCAGCGGAAACTTCGTCGATAATGTCAGCACGCTAACCAACAAGCAGTCACGGCCGAATGCGGATGGCAGCGTTACCTATGTCCTTTCAATCAGGGACCCAGGGGTGCCGAACTGGATCAGCACTCAAGGGTGGCATGAAGGGGACATAACCTTGCGCTGGCAGCAAATGAGCAGCTTGCCGGGCTCAGCCACCGGACCTGCGCTCAAGGTTTGGCGTATCAAGATGGCTGATTTGGCGTCGGCCCTTCCGGTCGGGACCCCGACCTTTAGCGCCGAGGAACGAAAGGCGCAGATCGCTCAGCGGGTACGCAATCCTTATTCGCTTTGGATCGATGAAAGCTGCACCAAGGAAAGCAACCGATAACAAAACGTCCCCCGCCGCGCAGAGTATGAAGGAGAGGTGTGAAATGAAACTCAGAACGATATTGGCCCTGTCTCTTGCAAGCTCAGTTTGCGCGGTGCCAGTGGCGGCAGAACCGGTGGCTTCATTGACTTCTTCTCAATCGTCTGACGAGGCGGAACTGTCAGCGGCGTGGGATCAGTTCACCGGCACGCTTGGTAATCTCACAACCTTCCTGCGCGAACATCCTTTCTACAAGGAACCCGAAAACCGGGCGGCGGCCTATGCCTACCTTACCAGCATCATGGTGGCGCGGATCGAGGAGAACGTGATCTTCGATCCCGATCTTCCCTATTTCCGGGTGCTCGATCATCGCATTCGCGAAGGAGGCGACAATCCCGACCAGCGCTACCTGATGTCGGTCATCAAAGGCGGTGAGGCCTATCGTGTGTGGGGCAAGGTGGGGAAGGAGCGTCGCCTGGATTTTCAGATCTATGCAGGGGATCCATTTGTTCCCAATGGTGGCCGCTCGGCATCGTTCCTGAGTTCCGACACACTCGAAGTGGCGAGCGATGGCAGTTTTGAAGTCTGGGTTTCGCCTGAACGGCGCGAGGGAAACTGGCTCGAGAATCCGGTTGACGGGAACCAGATCCTCGTTCGCCAGATTTTCAGCGACTGGAAGAACGAGACGCCCGGCGAGGTGCATATCGACAGGGTCGGGCATGAAGGCGACCTGAAACCAGTACTGACGGAGCGTGCCCTGGCAGCCCGGCTGCGGGAGGCAGCCAAGGCCCTCGATACGCATGTGAAGGTCTGGCCCTCGATGGTCGCCGGTCGTTATTTCTCCTTACCTGCCAACACGATCAGCGCGCCGAATGATCCCGGCGCAATGGGCGGTGTGCCGGGAAGGTTCATGGTCGCTGGCAACTTCGACCTGGCTCCAGACGAAGCGCTGATCGTGCGGACCTGGCCGATGAGCGGCAACTATCAAGGCGTCCAGCTCGCCGATCCGTGGTTCTCGTCCCTGGAATATGCCAACCGTCAGACCAGCCTGACCGGGGATCAGGCTTACCGGAGCGGTGACGGGTCCTATTATTTTGTCATTTCCTCCCGCGATCCCGGTGTGGCGAACTGGCTCGACACGACAGGCCGCAGGCGCGGGGCAATCCTCCTGCGGTTCGATGGGATGAAAGAGAAGGTGTTCGATCCGGCGAGATATCCGACCGTCCAAAAGGTCAAGCTTTCCGCATTGCGCTCCAGACTGCCCAAAGACACGCCTTCGATCACGCCCGAACAGCGTGCGCGCGAAATTGCGGAGCGCCGGCACCACGTGCAGCTACGCTACGATAACTGACGACAACAAGACATGGGGGCGAGGTCGGGACGATGGCTCGTCTCGGCCTCGTAAAATTCATATGGCGAATATTCTGAACGAATGGCGGATTTGGGTTAACTGATTGGCCTGTGCCATTGATCGAAACGTCGGCGTTTGCTGATCAGTCTCGAGGAACTGTCGCGGGGGATCTGAATATCGGTTACAGAGCGGTGATGCTCGACACGCTCGCTCCTATCGCCGCACAGACAGCCGCCATTCTCAATAGGCGGCGCGAGACCATCGCTGTCGCCGATGGTGCGACTGGCGGACTTATCCTGGCAGGTCTGCTCACGGTGCCCGGCGCAACCAGCTTCTGCCAAGGCGGCGGCGTGGTCTATTCATTCAAGGGCCGTGACGTATTGCTGGGCCTGTCGAAGGAAGACCTGGCGGGCATGGAATCGGTCACCGAGCCCTACGCGATACTACAGGCGCGTGCGATCCGGGACCGCTTCGGTGCGGACTGGGGTCTTGCCGAGAGCGGATCGGCAGGGCCTGGTAGGCATCCAGGGGGAGCACCGACGGGCAGGAGCTGCATTGCCGTGGCTGGTCCTGGTATCACGGTAGCGACGACATTCGAAAGCGGCAGTGAGGATCGAATACACAATATGGGCACCTTCGCGCTGGCGGCGCTCCAGTTCCTCAATTCCACATTGGAAGCAGCCTCTCGCTCCGGGTGAAAGCTGAACAAACGGCCGATTCCAAGTACTCGAAAGAGGTGCTGTGATTGTCCGTTATGTCGGCAGAGCTAGTCAGATTTGTTGGTTTCGACGCACATTTTCCCGAAACTTGCCTGGAGCGATTCCCGCCACGCGGACAAAACTCGATGTGAACGAAGCCGGTGAAGAGAAGCCCAGACGATGCGCGATGGCCTTTATCGGGAGATCTGTCCGCGCCAACAAATCCCGCGCCCGCTCATATTTGGCCGATGCGAGATAATCCTGGATCGTATCACCCGTCGTCACTCTGAACTGGCGCGATAGGTGTCGGCGACTGAGCCCGCACAGTTCTGCCAGCTCGGTCACCGAGGGAGGTAGTTCGTCTTCCCGACCAATTCGTTGTTTGATGCGTTCCAGCATCCAGGTTGGAAGGAGTGCGGTATCCCTGCCTTCACGCTCAGTGAGAAATCTGGCGGTGTGGACAAATGCGGCTGTCGCCAATCCTTCAATGACAAGCGATGATGCAAGCCTATGAGGCTGTTGTAACTCTCGAACCAGCTCCAGCATGCCGCGTCGCAGCGCAGGGGAGCGAATATCGAGGCACTTTTGCAAGCTGGCTTGATCCCATTTTTCGAACTGGCGCAACAGGTTCGCGACTGCCCCATGCTCGACTCGAAGCTCTATAACCCGTTGCGATCCACCGGATCCCAAACCATGCAACGGCATGTGTGCGGGCATGAATACGATATCGCCCACCTCGAAAAAATTCACGGGATTGTCATCGGCAGTAAGGCAAGCAGTTCGATGAAGCGGCAGCGGGCTCAGTGTCAGGATCAACCTGTGAGAATTCGATAACAGCCTGCTGCGGTTGGGATTTGCCCAAATGCAGCTCTGCATGCGTGCGATGATCGCACCAGCGCGACGTTCTTCCGTAACCTGCCAGTTCTCTCTCCGCGGCGGAATGGCATATGTGCCGCCGGGACTTCGTATGTCCGTCTTGCCTGAAGCCATCGTCACTTCTCCCGTGCCGAGGGAAAAGCGGATTGCCTCCCGTGTCAAGCAAAGCAGCCCGGCAGAACTCATGGGACGGCTTTTCCGACCCACTAGGTGAAGTTTGGCCCACCATCGGAAAGCGCGCCTGTCGCGACGATCCCCGACAACTGCCTAGATGGAGGCAAGACAGTCACGCCACTTCGTGAAGGTGTGACCAGAACATCGCTGGAAGGGACATGAAAATGGCCGGAATGATGCTGCAGCCGGGCAGCGCTGTCTCGATATTGACGCTGGGTATGCTGCTGGGAGGAGCACCAGCGTTGGCACAAGAGACTGTGCCGACAGAAGAAACACAAGGCCCACGCGCAAACGGCACAGAGGGGAAGATCGAAGACATTGTCGTTACGGCCCGACGGCAAGCGGAATCCTTGCAGAAAACCCCCGTTGCCGTGACGGCATTGTCGCGGGAAACCATCGATCGCCTGAACATCAATCAGCCCGATCGGCTCACCAATCTCGCGCCCAACCTTGCCATCACGCAGCAGACCGCCAGCACCACGGCCTCGAGCATCTATATCCGCGGCATCGGCGAACAGAACCCCATTCTCACTTCGGAATCAGGCGTTGGCCTCTATCTGGACGGTGTCTATCTCGCGCGCACATCAGGCGCGATCTTCGATCTGGTCGACCTCGAGCGGATCGAAGTCCTGCGTGGGCCGCAAGGCACCTTGTTCGGACGCAACACGACCGGCGGCGCCGTGCAACTCGTATCGCGCGCACCTTCCTCCACCTTCCAAGGCAGGGTCAAGGCGGGCTACGGCAGCTTCAACGACTGGTACGCGCAGGCGCAAGTGGATACGGGCGACATAGGCGGCGCGCCGATCCGAGCCTCGATAAATTACATGCACCGCAGCCGTGATGGTTATGTAGACAATCGCCTGACGCCCGACAGGCTCGATCCCGGTTCGCTCAACAGCGATGCCCTGCGAGCAAAAGTGGAGGCGGAAGCGGGTCCAGCCACGATCACCTATGCTTTCGACTACAACGACCGCAGGGGATCACCGATCTTCTTCCAACTGGTCGCCGCAAGCCACGACGTCGCCCGGTATTATGGAAACTCACCCGCGTTTGGCGGAGCACCTTTCCTGCTATCGCATGACTATCTGAAAGATGTCCAGCGGACCGATGGCCAGGTGGCTGCACGGCAGTCCAGCTCCTCGCGCATCGAGGGGCATTCCCTGACGCTTGAAATCCCTGTCACCGACACCGTCACCTTCAAATCGATCTCGGCCTATCGCACCCTGGATGTCGATTTCATTTTCGGACTTTCGGGCAATGGCGATCTGAAGGGTGTTGTTCTCGATCCCATCAGCTTCGCGCCATCGATTGCCAGCGTTGCACCAATCCAGGGCCTCCAGCGCGATCGTCAGAAGCAATGGTCGCAGGAGTTTCAACTTCTGGGCGCCACCGACAATCTCAAATATGTGCTGGGGCTGTTCTATTTCCGCGAAAAAGTGGCTTCCGATGCGGACCAGTTTCTCACATTTGTTTTGCCCGGTGGCGATGCTGCAATGAATTTGCGCCCACGCTCGACATTTTCCGCGATTTCCAGATCCTATGCCGCCTTCGGACAAGTAAGCTATCGCCCCCCATTGTTGGATGAGCGGCTCGAACTCACTGCGGGCCTGCGCTACACCCGCGATGAGAAATCCCTTGCGCAGACTTATCCGCAACCGGTCAGGGGCAAAACCAGCTTCGACAATGCCTCCTGGCTTCTGTCCGCCGCGTTCGACGTGGCGCCCGATATCCTTGCCTATGCCAGGGCAACCAGCGGTTACAAGGCCGGAGGTTTCAACCCTTCCGCGCCGTTTCTCAATCTCTATGGCCCGGAAAAGGCGCTCGCCTACGAACTGGGGTTGAAATCGCGGTGGCTGGACGGGCGACTGCAAGCCAATATCGCCCTGTTCGACACCCGTTACGATGATCTGCAGGTGCAGCAGTTCGTGGCCGGATCCGCAGGCTCACAAAGCATCTATGTCAACGCTGGCAAGGCCCGCTATCGCGGGGTCGAGGTCGAGCTCAAGCTGGTGCCGATACCCGGGCTGAACCTGGAGGGTTCGCTGGGCTATACCGACCCGAAATACCGAAGCTTCCTGTATCGCGATCCGGTGACCGACCAAGTCACCGATATCGCAGCCTATGCCCGCTTCCCCTATCTGTCCAAGCTCACGACCCATGCGGCCATCGAATATGACTGGGATGTGGGCGACAGCAGGATGTCTGCTCGCATTGACTATGCCTACCGTTCCGGTCGCGATTTTCACCCGGTGCCGCAGGCAACACCATTCATGGATATCATCCGCGACCACAGACGGCACGACCTGTCTGCACGCCTGACGTTATCGAAGGTGCCTTTCGGCCCGGCAGAGGGCGAGATATCGCTGTGGGGCGCCAACCTGCTCAATCGCCATGACATCGGCTCAGGGATCGACTTCGGCTCCCTCGGTTTTGCAGGCGTGGCCTTCGTGCCGCCGCGCACCTTCGGTGTGGATCTGCAGGCACGGTTCTGACGACCATCGGGAGAACATAAATGACATACGATTGGGAAGAACGCTGGCGGCAGCTATGCGCTGCGGTACTGGATGCTGGGCTGGAAGTGCTCGAGGCCGCTCCTGACGACGATCTCATCCGCGCCGAAGGTCTGCGATATGTCGCCCGGCTGTTTCGCTATGGTGCCGGCACACAACTGGAGCCCAAACCGACCGCCGCCCCCGTTTTCAGTTTCGAAGGCGCCCGGATTGGGGGGGACAACCCCGACTATCGCTATGGCGCGGCTTCCCTTGACGGTTCGCTGCGTTATGTCCTGACAATCCGTCCCAATGATGCCGCGCGCCTGGGTATCGGTACCTATTCGGGTGGCCTGGGAACCGGCAAAGGGCTGTTGTGCGACGGCTATCTCAACTCGGAAGACCTCGTTCACGAACCCGACGGATCGTTCAGGATCTTCATTTCTTTCGCCAATGATGCGAGTGCCCCCAACCATCTTCCGATGAGGCCGGAAACCAACAGCCTCCTGATACGCGAGACGCTGGTGCGGCCCGGCACGGATCGGCCCGCGGAAATGACGATCACCTGCACCACGCCCGGCGCCCAAGACAGCCCGATGACACCTGCCGATCTCGATATGGCCCTCGCACGCCTCGCTCCCTTTATGCGGGGCACGGTCAAGCAGTTCCTCGGTTGGACCAATGCGTTTACGGCAGCGCCCAACCGGATTCATCCGCTCGACCCGTCGTTTCTCGCCGCCGCTCAAGGCGATGCAGGGACGCTCTATCACAATGGCTATTTCGATTTGCCCGATACAGAAACGGGCCTCGAAGTTCGTTTCACACCGCCATCCTGCCGTTACTGGAACTTGCAGGGCACCAGTCATTGGTTGGAATCGTTCGATCCCGTCGGGGCGCCGGTCAATCTCAACAACGTCACGGCTACTGTGGAAGCCAACGGGTCGATCCGCGCGATTATAGCCCCGTCCGATCCAGGTATCCCCAATTGGATCGATACCGCAGGGCATCTGCGAGGATGCATTGCACTGCGAGTGATTGGCGCCAATCCCGGCGCGCAACCGTTGACGCCCCAATGCAGGCTCGTGGCCCTTGCGGAGTTGCGGAAAGGCATGTCGTGACCGATCGCGCCATGGATTTTACCGTTGCCACTCTCGAACAAGAAGCGCGTTCGCTGTCCGGGCTGGACCGGTTCGGACCGGAGGAATACAGGCCCGCTCTCGCGGTACTGATCGAGGCGCTGGCCGGGAATCCCTATCTCAACCGTCAGGGGACGGCGCAAATCCACGCGATGCTGGTCGGACTGCTGGTCGCCAGACTTCGCGCACAGGCCCGACTGGAAACCACGTCTGGCCTTTTGCCCGTACGCAAGCCCTGGTTTATCCTCGCAATGCCGCGCAGCGGCACCACCGCACTTCATCGCCTGCTCTGCGCCGACCCCGCCGCCCAGGGCCTCGAGAGCTGGATCGCCAGCAACCCGCAACCCCGCCCCCCTCTCAGCGCATGGGCCGCGCATCCCGACTACAAGCAAGCGCTGGAGCAATTGGCCGCCATGCGCGCGGCGGCGCCGGATCTTTTCCGGATGCATGAAATGCTTGCCGACGAAGTCGATGAATGCAGCCTTGTCCTGAAGCAGAGCTTCATGAGCATGACTTTTTTTCAAAGCTCCACGGCCCCCGCCTACGAACGCTGGTTATGGGATGCCGATGTCAGCGGATCCTATGCACGGTTTCGCGAAATGCTGTCGCTGATCGATGGCGGGCACGGGCGACGATGGGTGTTGAAGGACCCCAGCCATATCGTCACGCTCGACGCATTGCGTGGCGAATTCCCCGACTTGCGGGTGATCTGCATCCGGCGTCCGGTGGAGCCGGTGATCCCGTCGGTGGCAGCCCTCGTCTATTATGCCCGCCGCATCACCGAACCCGGCGTGCCGAAGGAACTCGTGGGACAACTCCAGCTTGAATGCTGGTCGCGTTGTGCACGCACACTGATCGACTGGCGTGCCCGCAACCCGGATATCCCTTGGGCCGATGTGGAAATGGCCGGGCTTCGGACCGACCCGGTCGGAACATTGCGCGCCGTTTACGAGGCATTCGGCGAAGAGTTCACGGATGAGGCAGCGGCCGCCATCGCAGCGAAGGCGGCAACGCTGAGGGCGGGTCATACCGGCGCACCGATCGATCCGGAGGAATTCGGATTGACGACAGCCGCAATCCGGGCGGCCTTTCCAGCGGAGTTCCTCGCATGAAAGGCAAAGTCGCAGTGGTATCCGGCGTGGGCCCGGGGGTTGGTGTGGAACTTGTCAGACTGTTTCTCGAACAAGGCATGAAAGTCGTGATGGTGGCCCGTGATGCGGAACGCCTTCGCACCATCGAGAAGGAACTCGACGGCGCCGGTGCGGCTCTTGCCTCCGTCGCTGGCGACATCTCGCGAATGGCCGACTGCGAAGCCATCGCCAAGTACGCATGCGAGCGGTTCGGCCAGGTCGACGTTCTGATCAACAATGCGTTTCAGATGGGCCCTTGGGGTACGCTACTGGGCACCGTGGAGGAGGACCATTGGGGCGATGCTTTTGCTGTCAATGTGCGCGGAAGTCTCCGTATGACCCGCGCACTGCTACCCGCGCTCGAAGCCAATAAAGGCGCGGTCGTGATGGTGAACACCGTTGCGATGCGCACATACAAGCCGGAGGTTGGCTGCTATGCGATTGCCAAGGCGGGCTTGCAAACCGCTGCCCGTTATCTCGCAATGGAACTCGCGGCCCGTGGCATTCGGGTAAACACCGTGGTCCCCGGCTATATCGACGGCCCGCCGCTGCAAGCAGCCTTCGAACGCATGGCCGATGCACAGGGTATCACGGCGGCTGCCCTTCGCCAGCAGGTAACGCAATCATTGCCGCTAAGGCGTATTCCGACCTCCCGGGACGTGGCCGAGGCGATAGCCTTTTTCGCCTCGAAGCGAGCACTCGCCATCACCGGGGCATCGCTCGATGTGAACGCGGGCGAGTTTCTGCCGCAATGAGCCGCCCTCGCGCCATTGTCACCGGCGGCTCGCGCGGGATTGGGCGGGCCATTGCCCAGACGCTTGCGGGGATGGGGTACGACCTCGCCCTTACGTTCACTTCACGGCGGGATGAAGCCGAAGCCGCAGCGCAGGAACTGAGGGAATTGGGGGCGAGAGCCCAATCATTCCAACTGGAACTCAGCCAACCGGACACGTTTGCATCGGTAACAGAAGAAGCGCTCGACTTTCTGGGCGGACTGGACGCCTTTATCGCGAATGCCGGGGTGGATTTCCGCGGTGCCTCGGTCGTCGCAACACCATACGATGAATTGCTGCAGCACATGACGATCAACGCGCTTTCGGCGCACGCGCTCTGCCGTCTTCTCCTTCCGTCCCTGCGGGAAACAGGTATCGCGAAAGGCGCGGCGCATATCGTGTTCCTGTCCAGCGTCGCCACCGCGATGCGCGGTCCGGACTACGCGCCCTATGTCATGAGCAAACTCGCGCTTGAGGGGCTGGCGTCGGTACTGGCCCAGGAAGAGCGATGCTATGGTCTGCGTATCAATACTGTCGCGCCCGGCTTGACCGACACCGATATGGGCAAGCGCTTCATCGGCTCTGACGTTCCGGGTCCGGTACGGGACCGGATTATCGCAGGGCAAGCCTATGGCCACGTGTGCACGCCCGCAGAGATCGCCGACGTAGTGGGTTTTCTGGTGAGCCCCGCTGCCCGCTATGTGAACGGGCAGCGCATTTACGTCGATGGAGGGGGACCGCAACTCTGACCCTTCACCGGAGAACCAACAGCGGCAATCTTCCTGTCATGGTCCAATGCCCCTTCGGATAAGGTAGCGAGAGTGTGGAGAGCGATCATCCGCTCTTCATCGGTTGGAATGACGCGGACCTTCACCCCACTTGCAGGCAGGCTGATGACAGGAGCGTTAGCGGAATTCGCAAGTTCATCTACTTTTACACCGAGCCAGGCAAGCTGCCGACAGATACGACTGCGAACATCCGCATGGTTCTCACCGATCCCGGCGGTAAAGACGATACCATCGAGGCCACCCATCGACGTAGCGAGCGCCGCAGTTTCGCGCGCTATGCGCCAAGTGAAGAGATCAATCGCCTCCTCCGCTTCGGATACGCCGCTTTCCGACAGCACACGCATATCGCTGGAAATGCCCGACACCCCAAGCAGTCCGGACTTGTTGTAGAGCAGCGTTTCCACTTCTCCAGCAGTCATGCCCATCCTTGTCTGAAGATGCAGCACCACGCCCGGATCTATCGCACCGCAGCGCGTGCCCATCATAAGCCCGTCCAGCGCAGTGAAACCCATGGTGGTGTCAACGCTGCGCCCGTTAACGATAGCACAGAGTGAAGCGCCGTTGCCCAAGTGTGCGGCGATCACGCGGCCGGTAGCGAGGGCCGGATCGATCTCACCAAGACGGCGGGCGATATATTCGTAAGAAAGGCCGTGAAAGCCATAACGCCGGATGCCTTGATCATGCAATGCGCGCGGAATTGCGAAACGTGTCGTCAGCGTAGGCCGGTCATGATGGAAAGCGGTGTCGAAGCAGGCGACCTGCGGCATGTCCGGTGCGATCCGGGCGATCGCGTGGATCGCGGCGAGATTGTGCGGCTGGTGCAACGGCGCCAGGGGGCATAGCTTTTCCAGTTGGGTGAGGACTCTTCCGTCAATCAGGCAGGGATGGAAGAAATCCATCCCGCCGTGGACAACCCGATGGCCGATCGCGACCACTTCCCGCCCTTCAAGGTGCGATCGCGCCCAATCGAACAGCCAGGCAAGCAGATCGGCATGAGCCAACCCTGCTTCATCGCGCCACTCCTGCTCAAGCAACACCTTTGCAGTCACGTCGCGGATGACGAGGCGGGGGGAAATGCCAATACGTTCAATCTTGCCGCCAGCAGACAAGCTGGGAGAATGATGCGCATCCAGCGTGTAAAGTGCGAACTTGATGCTCGATGAGCCGGAGTTAAGGCTGACGATAGCCTTCATAGGGCTTTCCCTCCGGGCAGGCCCGGCGCCGCCTTGGTCGCGGCGCGTGCCAGCAGCACGGCCATGGCGCAGGATGCCAGGCGCGTACGCAAACTGTCTGCGCGGCTGGTGAGGATGATTGGCACTCGCGCGCCCAGCACAACGCCCGCGGCATCCGCACCGCTCAGGAAGGTCAGTTGCTTGGCCAACATGTTGCCGGCCTCCAGATCCGGCACGACAAGGATTTGCGCCTTGCCCGCGACCGGCGAATGAATACCCTTCTCCTTCGCCGCCGCCTCGCTGATCGCATTGTCGAAGGCGAGCGGCCCATCCAGCACGCCGCCGCTGATCTGACCCCGGTCGGCCATCTTGCATAGGGCAGCTGCATCGAGCGTGGTCGGCATGGCGGGATTGACCGTCTCCACTGCGGAGAGGATTGCCACCTTGGGTTCCCCGATGCCGATAACGTGGGCGAGATCGATCGCGTTGCGGATGATGTCCGCCTTTTCCTCCAGTGTCGGCGCGATATTGATCGCAGCATCAGTGATGATGAGCGGATCGGGATGGCCGGGCACATCCATGACATAGGCATGGCTGATCCTGCGTTCCGTGCGTAATCCGTTCGCGCGGGAGATGACTGCGCCCATCAATTCGTCGGTATGAAGCGAGCCTTTCATGAGCAGCGCGGCTTCGCCTGAGCGGACCAGTTCGACCGCCTTCGCAGCCGAGTCATGGCTATGCGCACTGCCAATGAGGCGGAAAGCGGAGATATTCTTGCCAGCTTCCTCTGCCGCCTTGCGAATGCGAGCCTCGGGGCCCACGAGCAACGGCTCGATCAGCCCTTCCTCTGCCGCTTCCACCGCCGCCGCCAGCGCGGCTGGCGAGCAAGGATGCGCGACCGCCGTTCTGACCGCCGCACCCGAGGTGGCTGTGGCGATCAGGCGGTGATAGTCATCATGATCGGACAAGCGGATGTCCGGCAGGGCGATGCGGGGGCGTCGGATTTTTTCGGTAGGCGCCCTCACTTCCGCCTGACCGGTGATGACCAATTCGCCCTTTTGGTTCTCACAGCAGCAGTCGAGCAGAAGAATGGACTTTTCTGGCTGCTTCTCCACCACTTTTACCGAAGCGGTGATGATGTCGCCAATCCCCACGGGCCGCAGGAAGCGCAGCGATTGGCTTAGATAGACAGTTCCTGGCCCAGGTAACTCGGTGCCCAGCACCGCCGAGAGCAGGGCACCGCCCCACATGCCATGGGCGATCACCCGACGGAAAATGTCGCCTTGTGCGAAATCGGCATCCAGGTGGGCTGGATTCACGTCGCCGGACACCAGCGCGAACAGCTGAATGTCCCGATTGGAAAGGGTTCGGACCACTCTCGCACTGTCGCCGACCTCAATCTCGTCGAAGGTCCGGTTCTCAATCATGTCCGTATCAGTCATCGCTACTTCTCCAGGACATTGTGGCCGGACGCATCCGCGATCGCGGGATAGCCCTTGTCAAGTGCCCCCAATGAAGGTGGCGCGAACGGCGCGCCAGAGCGCTGTCATGAATGTGTCCCGGCGAAGGCCGTTGCTGCAAGGCTCCGGTTCATTCCAGAAAGGCCATTCCCTGTCTTTGACCGGCATCAATGACTATACTGCCCATATCGCCCATCAATTCCAAGCTGCGAAACAAGCATCATCGCGCAAAGATAATTATGCAAATACACTATATTATACTAACATTTATTTTGTCATACAAATAATAATTGACCCTACAGGAGATTATTTCATGACTGAAATTTGCAATTCCAAATTGCAACTTATATCGAAACTTGCCGAACTTAAACAGCGTAGCCTGCGTATCGTCGAGGATTTGTCTGAGCCGCTTAATCCAGATTCATCCGAGCAAGCGGTTGAGGTGGAGGACGATGCCTCGCTTGAAGGTCAGGCCCTACTCCTAGCCAAGGAAATCGCTTCGGTTGAGCGAGCCTTGCTCCGCATTGATAACGGCATCTACGGATACTGCGTCCGATGCGGGCACGCGATCTCCCAAGGCCGCCTCGAAGCGCGTCCGGAAGCAGCCTTGTGCATCGGATGCGCAACGGCCGAACAATAAAGGCTTTAAAAAGAGCATATGAACCATGTGTCGGCGTAATCGCACACAGCACAAGGCCGCCACGCCCAACGCTGTGGAAGGTTCGGCGCGGCAATACTCCAATTCCTGGCTATCGCAGGTGCAGCAGAGGGGTGCCGGATAGCCAATTGATGTTTTTCCCGCTCCGATTATTCTCGACTCATCCGCAGGCCGAGGCCCTCTGGCGCTTGCACGACATGATCGCAATTCCGGATTGCATATAAATAAAAGCCTCATCATTCGGCTCACAAGCTGAATAAATATAATAAATATAGATCATTAAGAGATAGATGAAAAATACAACGCAACCCGAAAGACAATGGCATACGCTGTCAGAAGAGAAAATTCTCGAGATCGTATGCAGCGATCGCCAAGGTCTATCCGGTGAAGAAGTCGAACGTCGGATGACTGTATTCGGACCGAACGAATTGCCTGCCACTGCGGGAAGGTCAGCGCTTCAACGGTTCCTGGCCCAATTCAACAACGTTCTGATCTATTTTCTGCTTGTTGCAGCCGCGGCCGCAGCCCTCCTGAACCATATAATCGATGCATCGGTCATTGTTGCAGTGGTCGTGGTCAATGCGATCGTCGGCTACCTTCAGGAAGGAAAAGCCGAACGGGCACTCAATGCGATCCGCAGCATGATCACCTCCGATGCGATGGTGCTGCGCAACGGACAGCGCCTACGGGTACCTGTTCGGGAATTGGTGCAGGGCGACATCGTGACACTGGAAGCCGGGGACAAGGTACCGGCCGATCTGCGTTTGTTGCGCGCGCGCCGCCTGCTGATTGATGAGGCTCTGCTGACAGGTGAATCGCTGGCTGCCGAGAAGCATGATGGCCAAGCACCTGCCGAGGCAGGGCTGGGAGACCGGCAGAACATGGCTTTTTCTGGAACGCTCGTCGTTGCAGGCCAGGCCAGCGGGGTTGTTGTCGAGACCGGAATCCATACTCAGATCGGGCAGATCAGCCGCCTACTCCAAAGCGTAGAAGTGCTAGCGACGCCTTTGTTGCGCCAGATTGACAATTTCGCCCGCCGGTTCACCTGGGTTGTGCTGATCGGCGGTGCGGCGCTGTTCTCCTTTGCAGTTCTGGTACGTCAGTTCGACTGGATCGATGCGCTGATCGCGGTTGTCGCGCTGGCTGTGGGAATCGTGCCCGAAGGATTGCCCGCAGTTATCACCATCACGCTCGCAATCGGGGTCAGGCAGATGGCGGCGCGCAATGCCGTGATCCGCAAGCTCCCTGCGGTGGAGACGTTGGGGGCAACCTCGGTCATCTGCACTGACAAGACAGGCACCCTCACCCGCAACGAAATGACCGCCCGCCGTATCGATGTTCTCGATTATCAACTGTTGGTGAGCGGTTCGTGCTACGAGCCTGTTGGGGAAATACGCAGCTCCATCGGAGCCGACGATGCAACTGCGTTGGCTGCCGCTGAAGATTTGCTGCGCTGCTGTATACTATGCAACGACGCTGCGCTGGTACGAGCCGATGCGCAATGGAGCGCGAGCGGTGATCCGATGGAAGGCGCTCTTATCGCTCTTGGCATGAAAGCGGGGCTGGATCCCGCACAGATTGCCGCCGAATGGCGAAGAATCGATGAGATTCCCTTCGACGCAGCCTACCGCTTTATGGCCACGCTCCATGAAAGTCCGAACGGAGAGCGAATTGCCTTCATCAAGGGAGCTGCGGAGAGCTTGTTCGCGATGACAGGACCGGGGTTCGACAGTGCGGCTTGGAACAACAAGATTGCGATGGCGGGCAATGAGGGGGAACGCGTCCTGGGCTTCGGCATGAAGCGGCTTCCTGCCCATTTGAATAAACTTGAATTCGCCGATGTAGCGGATGGAGTTGAATTTCTGGGCCTTGTCGGCTTCATCGATCCACCGCGATCCGAGGCTGCCCTGGCGGTCGCCCAGTGCCGTAGCGCACGGATCGCCGTGAAGATGATCACCGGAGATCATGCCGCAACGGCGCTGGCCATCGCACGGCAGCTCGACCTTGCGGACGATCCGCAGGTGTCAACCGGTGACGAGATCGAGAAGCTATCCGACGAGGAACTGCGCAATGTGGCGGAACGTGTCGCAGTGTTCGCCCGGACCACACCCGAACACAAACTGCGGATCGTCCGGGCATTGCAAGCCAACGGACATATTGTGGCCATGACTGGCGATGGTGTGAACGATGCACCGTCGCTTAAGCAGGCTGACGTTGGCACGGCTATGGGGATCAAAGGCACGGAAGCCGCCAAGGAAGCAGCCGAGATGGTCCTGCTGGACGACAATTTCGCCTCCATCGTCAATGCGGTGAGCGAGGGGCGGACAGTGCATGACAACATCCGCAAGGTTATTTCCTGGGAGATTCCGACCAATGGCGCGTGTCCGTCGTCAGAATATTTGGCGCAGATCGCGGCGTAGATTAGTGGAGTGCGGGCCTCGTCAGGGGGTTGATGTTAGGCGGCGAGCTTGCGGTGCTGCAAGCGCCGATGTTCGATGGTCTG
>Ga0182743_1000984_pt1 | contig 30705 bp, 21 predicted proteins | sample eDN3rd30CKraftOP_FD_128522 | JGI IMG/M metagenome (GOLD analysis project Ga0182743, IMG submission 128522) | Enriched Organic Plus compost microbial communities from Emeryville, California, USA - eDNA 3rd pass 30_C Kraft OP (version 2) (version 2) ... | reverse complement strand
TGCGTCGTAATCTTAGCCCAAAGGCCCGCAAGGACCTCGCAGAACATATCGGGCTTGCCGACGCCATCCGCTCAACCGTCAGCCTCGCAGGTGGCAGTAAGCTCTAGGCGAACGAGTTTACGCATGCGTACGATGCCGTTGCACTCCAAGCATTAGTGCAGCGGTCCGAACCAATTAGGACTTCTGTATTACCGGGCTAGCGGCCCCACCACTCCCCCGATAACCCCATCGCCGGCTATCCCAGCCGCGCGAGCCACTCGATCTGCCGGCATTCGTGAAGGGTGCCGCCGCCTTCGTGGTTGTTGAAGGTGTAGGTCTGGATTGCTTTGGGTCCCGCATAGGCGTTGAACGCACCGTAGACCGTTGAGGGCGGGCATACGTCGTCCATCATCGCCGCGGAGAAGAGGGCACTCGCCTTGGCCCGCCGGGCGAAGTTCACCCCGTCGAAATAGCTCAGCGTCCGGTAGGCGGCTTCGACCTTGTCCCGGTGCACCATGAGAAACCGCACGATCTCGCCATAGGGGTCGCGCGCCGTCAGGCCGATGGCGCGCGGGAAGTCGCAGAGGAACGGCACGTCGGCCATGAGGCCGCGCACCCGCGCATCCAGCCCCGCAACCGCGATGGAAATCCCCCCGCCCTGGCTGCCGCCGGCAACGACGATCCTCTCCGGATCGATTTCGGGTCGGCTTCGGGCGGCCTCGACCGCGCGCACGCCGTCGACGAAGACGCGGCGGTAATAATAGTCCCTCGGGTCCTGGATGCCGCGGGTCATGTAGCCGGGATGAGCCGGACCCGACCCCACCGGATCGGGCGTGTCCGAGACGGCCCAGCTGCTGCCCTGCCCGCGCGTATCCATCACCAGCACCGCGCGCCCGGTCGCGGGCCAGAGCAGATGCTGCTGGGGCTGGTCGCGCCCGCCGCCATAGCCGATGAACTTGACCACGCAATCGGCGACCGGACGCCCGGCGGGCTTGATGTACCAGCCCCTGACGCGATGCCCGCCGAACCCGGAAAACGAGACGTCATAGACGTCGAAGAGCGTCAGGCCCGCGTCCCGAGGCACGAACACCGCATCGAGCGGCGTCTTGCGCGCCTCCGCGAGCGTCTCGTCCCAGAAGGCGTCAAAGTCGTCAGGGGTCGTCGCCTGCGACCGGTAACCGGGCAGGTCGGATGCGGGAAGGTCGAAAAAGGGCACGGCCGGACAACGCGTTAGGTTTGAGATGCCAGACGACAGCACGACCTCCGCCCGCAATCAAGACGCTAGTTCGCCCGCCCCGGCTCCTGACCGTCCCGGAGCGCCCCCCGCCCTCGCGCACGCCCTTCCGTGCCCCCCCCCTCGAGACACGCCTTGGCGCGCGAAAGAAAAGTTGAACTATTGCCACATGTTTACTTGCCTCATGCCTGCCAAGGGGGCATGACGGCATCATGTTGGGGTCGCCCGCGGCCCGTCCGGATTTTTTTGGTTCGCACGAGGCTGGATTGCTGCGCCGGTTCTTTTCCTATTACGCCCCCTACAAGGGACTGTTCTTTCTCGACTTCGGCTGCGCGGTGCTCGCCGGCATCCTCGAGCTCGGCTTTCCGCTCGCCGTAAAACTCTTCGTCGATACGCTTCTCCCCAGCCAGAACTGGGGACTCATCGCGGGCGTCGCCGCGCTGCTCCTAGGCGTCTACATCCTCAATACGGTGCTCACCGCGGTCGTCAACTACTGGGGCCACGCCCTCGGGATCTCGATCGAGACCGACATGCGGCGCCAGGCCTTCGAGCACATCCAGAAACTCTCGTTCCGCTACTTCGACAACCACAAGACGGGACACCTGATCACCCACGTCACCAAGGATCTAGAAGAGGTCGGCGAAGTGGCCCACCACGGCCCCGAGGACGTCTTCATCGCCATCATGACCTTCATCGGCGCCTTCGTGCTCATGTTCACGGTGCACTGGCAACTGGCGCTGCTGACCACCGTGATCGTGCCGTTCATGACCTGGCTCGTCAGCCGCTACGGAGCGCGCATGACGCAGAACTGGCGCAGCCTTTTCCGCCAGGTGGGCGATTTCAATACACGCGTCCAGGAAAGCGTCGGTGGCATCCGCGTCGTCAAGGCTTTCGGCAACGAGGAGCACGAACGCGCGCTCTTTGCCCGCAACAACGAAAGCTACCGCGCGACCAAGCTCTCGGCCTACGCCTACATGACCGCCAGCATCTCGCTCTCCTATTTCAGCACGCGCTTCGTGCAGCTCGTCGTCATGATCGCCGGCACCTGGTTCGTGGTGCGGGGCGAGTTGAGCTATGGCGGCTTCGTCGGCTTCCTGCTGCTGGTCAACGTCTTCTTCCGCCCGATCGACAAGATCACCTCGGTGCTCGAAAGCTATCCCAAGGGCATTGCCGGCTTCCGCCGCTTCACCGAGCTCATCGACACCGAGCCCGATATCGAGGATCGCCCCGCCGCAACGGCCGTCACCGGCCTTCGGGGCGATATCGTCTACAAGGACGTCGATTTTTCCTATGGCGGCAAGGACAGGATCCTGCGCGGGCTCAATCTCACGGTGAATGCCGGCGAGACCATCGCCCTCGTCGGGCCCTCCGGAGCCGGCAAGACCACCATCTGCTCGCTGCTGCCGCGCTTCTATGAGGTGACCGGCGGCTCGATCAGCATCGACGGCATCGATATCCGCGACATGACCCAGGCGTCGCTACGCAGCCAGATCGGCATCGTGCAGCAGGATGTCTTCCTCTTCGGCACCACGCTGCGCGAGAACGTGGCCTACGGCAAGCTCGGGGCGAGCGAGGAGGAAATCTGGGCCGCCCTGCGCCTTGCCTCGCTCGACGATTTCGTCCGTTCCCTGCCCGATGGCCTCGACACCCTGGCCGGCGAGCGCGGCGTCAAGCTCTCGGGCGGCCAGAAACAGCGTCTCGCTATCGCCCGGATCTTCCTCAAGAACCCGCCGATCCTGATCCTCGATGAGGCCACCTCCGCCCTCGACACGGCGACCGAACAGGCCATCCAGGCCGCCCTCACCGAGCTGTCGCGCGGCCGCACCACCCTCGTTGTCGCCCACCGCCTCGCCACCATCCGCAACGCCGACCGCATCGTGGTGGTCAATCGTGATGGCATCGTCGAAGAAGGTTCGCACGCCCAGTTGCTCGACCGCGACGGCGCTTATGCCCGTCTTTACAAGGCCCAGTTCGGCGAGGTGGCATAACGCGCCACCTCGCCAAACGAGGCGACCGTGCAAAAGCTGAAAAAGCTTCTCTGCAAAGTAGGGTTTTGATCACCGACTGGCGTTATCAGGCAGCGGCCCCTCCTGACTCTAGGACCCCTCCGTGTTTGTCGACCAGACTTCCCTGCTTCTCGCGCTCGGCCTTGCGGCGTTCGCCATCTCGGCGACGCTGCTCATCACCTGGCTCGCGGCACGCACGGAAAAGTTCATTCTCGTCTGGGCCGTCGGATCGTGCGTTCTCGCAACCGCCTTCGCCGGTTTCTCGATCAACGCGGTGAGCAACCACTATGCGTTGCTGTGGATTTCCAACCTCCTGCTCTCGGGCAGCTTCGTCATTCTCTTCAGCGCGGCGTGCCTGTTTACCGGTCAGGACCTGCCGCGCAACCGCATCGCCGTCATTTCCGCGCTTTGCGCCGCGGTCATCAGCATGCCCTTCGTGCTTGGCTTCGATGCGTTGGGGGCCATCATGGGCAACCTGGTCAACGCGTTGCTGCTGGGCGGCACGGCCTGGACCTTCTGGCGCGGTCGCGCCGAAGCGCCGCTCTGGGTCGGCGGCATCGCCGTGCTCTATAGCCTTACCGCCATTTCGTTCATCCCCTGCGCCATCATGATCTTCCTCAAGGATCCGCTGATCCTCGCTGCGCCGCCTAGCGGCTGGGCCGAAGACCTCAATTCCATCGCCGGCCTCGTCGGCCTGACCGGTATCGGCGCGCTTTCCCTGGCCCTCAACCAGGCGCGCATCGCCCGGCGCCACCACGAGGAAGCCAACACCGATCCCCTCACCGGCCTGATGAACCGCCGCGCCATCTTCGATCGCTTCGGCGCCTCGCAGATGGACGAGAACACCGCCGCCCTGCTCTTTGACCTCGACCATTTCAAATCGATCAACGACCGGTACGGCCATGCCGCCGGCGACGAGGTGTTGCGCCGCTTCGCCCAGGTCGTCAGCCAGAACATGCCGCTCGGTTCGGCCGCCGCGCGCATCGGCGGCGAGGAATTCCTGCTGGTCGTCACCGATACCGACGACGCCGAGGCGCTGCTGATCGCCGAGGCCATCCGCTCGACCTTCGCCTGCGAAATTCTCCAGGGCGCCGGTGGCGGCTTCCGTGCCACCGTGAGCGTCGGGGTCTCGACCGGCATGGGCAGCCAGGACACGTTCGACCACGTCCTGCGGCGTGCCGACGACGCGCTCTACGGCGCAAAGAACAGCGGCCGGAATCGCGCCGCTTCCACGGCGCAGGGCGAAGGCGGACTGCGCTAGCCTCGCCCCGGCTCAGAACCCACTGCCGCCACAAACGCCACTAGACTGGACGCTTCCCTCAAGTCGGCGAGCGACACCAATGACCGAGCCCCAGCAAGCCCCACGCCCGGACCTTTTCACCAACAAGGATGCCGACGCGTGGGCCGAACAGTTTCACCTGCTGTTCTATGTTCTCTACATGTCGCCCATGCAGATCGCCCAGATCGATTACGGCCTGGCCCCCGATGATACCGAGGCAGGTCTGGTGTTTCCCTGGGCTCATGAGATCGCGCGCCACTTTCCCCGCATAGACGTCCGCGCCATGATCGAGGCGGCAACGAAATAAGGAAGGGGAGGGTTGGGACCCTCCCCTTCCAGTCGCGCGGTCGGCACGATCCCGCTACGACGAGACGCGACAACGCCTCACGACGTCCGGGCATCCATCGCTTCGAGCGCCGGGGCATTGAACCCCCGCACCAGCAGCCAGATACCAAGGAACAATTCCCAGAAGAACTCGGGCACGGTGGCAATCATCTGCGGGGTGGACCCCGCTTCGATGGTGCCGAACAGCACCGCCACGCCGGCCACCAGCAGCGCCGGCCCGCCGACGAGACCGAGTACGGAAAGCGAGCGCGGCACGAGGCGCGTCTTCCACATCATGTAGCCAAGGATGAGGCCGTTCCCCACGCCCACCACGATGCCCGGGCCGAGGCGGAACGTCCAGTTATGCAGGGCCACGAGCGCCTGCCCTGCCGCCATCATCACGCCTTCCTCGGCAATGCCCGGCTGAAACCGCAGCGTATTGAGCGCCAGCAGCGCAACGATGCCGAAGGCGATGAAGCCGTTCTCGGTGAGCCGCGCCGCAACATAGCTCAGGCTCAGCGCCGGAAACCGGCGCTTGAGCACCGGGTAGAGCGCCAGGGCCGTCGCAAGGTTGGAGAAAATGAGGATCAGCTCGAGCAGCGCTCCCCACGAAACGCCCGTGTCGAAGGTACCGCCGAGGACGAATGCGGGGTCCGAAAGCGCCGGAGCGTAAAAGCTCACCACGGGCGGGATCGAGCTGGCAAAGGTGACGAGGAACATCAGCCCCGTGATCCTCGCCAGGCGCTGCGACTGTTTCCGATCATCGGGCGCAGCGGCAGGAGCCCGGGCCGGTGCCGCTTCCGGTGCGGCCGACATGCTTGCGGAAAAGGGGGTGACGGCCGGGGCCGACGTAGCGATCGTAGTCATCTTGTGCCTCCCTGGGATGGCGGTGAAACTTGAACACCACCTTGCACTGCATTCGTGCATGAAACGCCATGTTTCCTACTCCGTCTCCCTGCGCCGCGCGCACACGCTGCGGACCGTGGAACGAAGCCATCTGTGCGCGAGGTCCCCATCCATGCGCGGATGCCAGAGCATGGATAGGGTGAACCGTGCGATCTCCACCGGCAGCGCAAAGCTTGCCATGCCATGCCGCAGCCCCTCGGTATGGCGCTCAGGCACCGTGGCGACCAGTTCGGTGCTGCGCGCCAGGGCGATCGCGGTGGCAAAGCCATTGACGATCGTGACCACGCGCCGTTCGTGCCCGGTCGGGCGTAGCGCCTCGTCGACCTCGGCGCTGTGGAGTCCCCGCCGCAGCACCTTCACATGGCCCGCGGCCGCGTAGCGCTCCGGCGTCATCGTGCCCTCCAGCAGCGGATGCCCCTCGCTCACCACCCCCACCCAGCGATCCTCGAAGAGCGGCAGCGCCCTCAGTTCGGGAGCGGTGGCGAGATCGACCACGCCCGTTTCGATATCGACCTCTCCCTCCCGCAGCGGCGCGCCCTCCTTGTCCGGCTTGGCGAGGAATTGCAGTACCACTCCCGGCGCCTCCCCGGCCACGTGAGCAATCAGGCGCGGCCCGAAGGTTTCCACGAACCCTTCGCTGGTCCGCAGCGTGAACTGGCGCTCGAGGCCCGCTAGGTCGAGCTTCTCTGCAGGACGCAGGATGGCGTTGGCGCCGTCGACTACGTCCCCGACGAGGCCGCGCAACTCGAGGGCGCGAGGCGTCGGCACCAGTCCGCGCCCTGCACGCACCAGCAGTGGATCGCCCGTGACCTCGCGCAACCGCGCCAGGGCCCGGCTCATCGCTGATGGGCTCAGGCGCAATCGCCGCGCCGCGCCGGCCACGCTTCCCTCCGAAAGCAGGACATCGAGCGTCACGAGGAGATTGAAATCGGGCATCGGCAGTCTCCCGGGTCATACATGGCGTTTGATGCACGAATATGCTGCGACCGATGCGCGTTCCGCAAGCGTGAGTGAGGGCGTACCTCTCCGGCATCCCTTGAACAGGAGTTGTGGAATGCCACCTCGTTTTGCGCCCGTCCTTTTCGGCTTCATCCTCTCGGCTCTCATGTCCGGCATCGTCTCGGCCGTCGCCGTCCTCCGCAATGTCGGACTGGTCGATGGTCTGCCCGGCATCTGGATCAATGCCTGGCTGCCCTCGTGGGCCATCGCCTTCCCCACCGTGCTGGTGGTCGCGCCGATCGCGCGCCGCCTGGTGGGCCGCCTCGTCAAGGCTCCGGCCTCTCCCGCGCGGTGATCCCATGCAAGAGGCACCTAAACCCCGCTACGCCTTGCGCCTCGCCGCCCTTTCATTCGGCATGCTGCTCCCCTCCCTGGGGACCAGCATCGCCAATGTCGCGCTCCCGAGCCTCAAGCTCGCCTTCGGCGCCGGCAGCCAGGACGTGCAATGGGTCGTCATCGCCTACCTGATGTCCATCACCGCTCTCCTGGTGACGGCCGGACGGCTGGGCGATCTCTTCGGCAAGCGCCGCCTGCTTCTGGCAGGCATGGGGCTTTTCGCACTCGCCGCGCTCCTCGCCGCCCTGGCCCCCGCCCTCTGGATCGTCATCCTGGCCCGCGGGCTACAGGGCATCGGCGCGGCGGCCATGATGTCGCTGACCGTAGCGGCGGTCGGCGACATGGTCCCCAAAGACCGGGCCGGCAGCGCCATCGGCCTCCTCGGCACCGTCTCCGCGGTCGGCACTGCCATCGGTCCCTCGCTGGGCGGCGTGCTGATCGCGTACTTCGGCTGGCACGCCGTTTTCGCGCTCATGGCACTGGCCGGTGCGGCAGCGCTCGCCTTCGCCTGGCCATTGCTGCCCCGCGATACGCCTACCCGCACCCTGCCCGTTTCATTCGACATCCCCGGCACGATCGTGCTGACCCTCGCGATCGCCGCATTCGCCCTTGCGACAACGTTGGCGCCGATGGGCCTGCTCAACGCCGCGCTCCTAGGGCTGTTCATGATCGCGCTGGCGACGTTCATCTTCATCGAAAAGCGCAGCCAGGCGCCTCTGCTGCAATTGCGGCTTCTCAAGAGCCACGGCCTGAGCGCCGGCCTCGTTTCGCTTGGCCTCGTCTCGACCATCCTCATGACCACGCTGGTGGTCGGGCCGCTCTACCTTTCGAGCGTCCTCGGGCTTGGACCGGCGACCACGGGCCTGGTCATGTCCATCGGCCCGGTCGTCGCCGCGCTGGTCGGCTACCCCGCCGGCTTGCTCGTCGACCGCTTCGGCCACGCCGCCGCATCGAGCGTAGGCCTTGCCGGCGTCCTTGCGGGAACGCTGCTGATGTCGTTCCTTCCGCCGATCCTCGGTGTCCCCGGCTACGCGGGAAGCCTCGTCGTCATAACGGCCGCCTACGCCGTCTTCCTCGCCGCCAACAATACCGGCATCATGACCGGCGCCGGCAAGGAGCAACGCGGCGTGGTGTCGGCCTTGCTATCCCTCGCCCGCAACCTGGGGTTGATCGCCGGAGCCTCGGCAATGGGCTCGGTCTTCGCGCTCGGCTCGGCCGGCCTTGCACCCCTCCACCTCGCTCAGGGCGGCGAGACGGGCCTGCGCGTAACGTTCCTCCTGGCCGCTATCCTCGCGTCCATCGCACTGGTCACGACCCTGTGGAGTCGCTGGAGCGCCAGCCGGTCCCCCGAGGTCGGTCGCCAGGCCGGCGTTCCCTGAAGCTTGCCCGGCTGCTGCGGCTACTTGCTGCCCAGCCGGGCCACCGAGTTGCGCAGGATGAGTTCGCTCCGCAGCAACACCTTGCGCTGCTCGACCTGACGTCCCTCGACCACAGCCAGCAGCAGATGCATGGCGGTCTCCCCGATCTTGGAGCGCGGCTGCTTCATTGTCGTCAGGGCGGGCGTCACGAAGCTGGCGAACGAGATGTCGTCGAACCCCATGATCGAGAACGCGCGCGGCAGGTCATAGCCGCGGGCGTTGAGCGCGATGATCACGCCCAGCGCCGTGGCATCGTTCACGCACAGGAACGCCGTCGGCAGCACGTCGCGCACGAACATGTGCTCGGCGGCCTGCCGGCCACTCTCGGTCGTCCCATCGCCATCCAGGATCAGCATCGGATCGATCTCGATGCCGAAATTGCTCAGCGCCTTTCGATAGCCGCCCTCGCGCAGCCCGTTGACCATCTTGCTGGTCGAATGCCCGATAAAGGCGATGCGCCGGTGCCCCTGCGAGATGAGGTGCTCGGCAGCGATCCGCGCGCCCTCGAAATTGTCGACGCCCACGAACGGCACCTTGTCGCCCGGCACCGGCTCGTTCACCGCGACCATGGCAGGCGGCCGGCTGGCCGGATCGTCGAGACTGAGCCCGAAAGGCAGGTGGCCGGTAAGCAGGATCAGCCCGTCGGCCTGGTTGGAACTGATGAAGCGCAGATAGTCGGCCTCGCGCGTCGGATCGTTCTGGGTATTGCCGATCAGCACCCCGTAGCCGCGCTTGCTGGCTTCCGTTTCCAGCCCCACCAGGATGTTGGAAAAGTTCGGGTCGCCCACGTCCGGCGCCAGGATCAGGATCATCTTGCTGCGCCGCATGCGCAGGGATCGAGCCATGGCGTTGGTGGTGTAGCCGGTGCGCGCGATGGCTTCGTTGACGCGCCGCCGCGTCTCGTCGGCAACCTTGCCGGGTTCGTTGACGGCCCGGCTTACCGTGGCGATGGAAACGCCCGCTATCGCCGCAACGTCCTCGATTGTAGCCAGTTTCTGTTGCTGCACTTGGCGCTCCGCCAGCGGCGAATCTGGCTCGGTTTCTTCGCGTTTCGCTTCATCGCGGCATAAAGCGCAATGCGCTGAAAATACAGAGTCAATAGCCCCATGTAAACCTTTACATAGCCCATGAAAACCTTTACATTGCCAAGAATGACGAAGAATGCAGGCAATGCATCGCGTCAGAGGGAGGGTGGGCTGTATGCCGACGAGCACTGGCGCGAATGCGCCTCCAATTCTGGCTGCCCAGCGGATTTCCAAGTCCTTTGGTGAAGTTCCGGTGCTGTTCAGCATCGACTTCGACGTCCGCCCCGGCGAGGTTCACGCCATCATCGGCGAGAACGGCGCGGGCAAATCCACCCTGATGAAGATTCTCTCGGGTTTCGAGCAGCCGACCTCGGGCACCATCGTGTTCGACGGCAGGCCGACGACGCTTCCGCCCAATGGTGAAGCCGAGGGCATGGGCATCGTCCTCATCCACCAGGAATTCAATCTGGCCGAACACCTGACGGTCGCCGAATCCATCTTCCTTGGCCGCGAGCTCAAGCACTTCGGCTTCCTCGATGTCAGGCGCATGCGCGAGCAGACCCAGTCCCTGCTCGATACTCTGCACGTACCGGTCGATCCATCCGCCCGCATCTCGACCCTCACCGTGGCCGAAAAGCAGATGATCGAGATCGCCAAGGCAATCAGCCGCGACGCGCGCGTCCTGATCATGGATGAACCCACCGCAGTCCTCTCGGTGGCCGAAACCCGCACACTCTTCGAGCAGATCAACCGCCTCACCGCCCGCGGGGTCGCCATCGTCTTCATCTCGCACAAGCTCGACGAGGTGATGCAACTCTCCGACCGCGTGACGATCCTGCGCGACGGCCAGTTGATCGCCACGCTGGACAGCAAGGCCCTCACCCCGGATTCGGCTGCCCAGATGATGGTCGGTCGTGAACTCTCCAACCTCTACCCGCCCAAGCACGAGCCCGATGTCGATGCGCCCCTGGTCCTCTCGGTCAAGGGACTGCGCTCGAACGGCGTCCATGACGTCTCGTTCGGCCTGCGCCGCGGCGAGATCCTGGGCTTTGCCGGCCTCATCGGCTCCGGCCGCACGGCGGTGGCCGAAACCATCGTCGGCCTTATCCACCGCGATGCCGGGGAACTCGACTTCAACGGCCGTCCCGTGCACTTCGCCAATGTCGCCCAGTCGCTGGCCGCCGGCATCGTCTACATGACCAAGGATCGCAAGGGCAAAGGGCTGATGGTCAACATGGGCCTGCGGCCCAACCTCACCCTCCCCACCCTCGATCGTCACCTCAAGGGCATCTTCATCGACACGGCCAGCGAAACCAGGGCGCTCGAACGCGCCGTGCGCCGCTTCGATATCCGCGCCCGCGACGAGTCGGTACGTGCCGGCCAGCTATCGGGCGGCAACCAGCAGAAGCTGATGCTGGGCAAGACCATGGAGAGCGAGCCCGAGGTCATCATCATGGATGAGCCGACGCGCGGCATCGACGTGGGGACCAAGCAGCAGATTTATCACATCGTCGCCGCGCTCGCCGCCGAGGGCAAGTCGATCATCCTGATCTCCTCCGAACTCCAGGAGGTCATCGGCCTGAGCCACCGCGTGATGGTCATGCGCAACGGCCGGATCGTGGGCGAGCTTGAAGGAACCGAAATCAGTGAAGAACAGATCGTGCGCCACCAGATGGGCATCGAAGGGAAGACTGCCGCATGACTAGTGTCGCCAGAGACCGCGAACCCGCCGTCAAGACGAGACGCCTCAGGATGAGCGTGTTCGGGCCGTTGCTCGCCCTGCTCCTGCTCCTGATCCTGGGGTCGCTCCTCAACGGGAATTTCCTCACCTTCGCCAACATGGCCAACATCGTGGCCCGCGCCTCGTTCATCGGCATCATCGCCATCGGCGCCACCTTCGTCATCACTTCGGGCGGCCTCGACCTTTCGGTCGGCTCCATGGCCGCTTTCATCGCCGGGATGATGATCATTATCATCAACAGCGCCGTTCCTTCCATGGGCACGGGCTGGTCCGTCATCATCCTGGGCATCGCCGCCGGCCTCGCCATCGGCGCAGCGGCCGGCGCAGCCAATGGCCTGCTGGTGACCGCGGGGAGGATCGAGCCTTTCATCGTCACGCTCGGCTCGCTCGGCATCTTCCGCGCCCTCATCACGTTCCTGGCGAACGGCGGCACGCTCAACCTCAACTTCCAGGCCGCCGAAACCTATTCGCCGCTCTATTCGGGCAGTATCCTCGGCATGCCGGTGCCGATCATCGTCTTTGCCGCGGTGGCCATCGTCGCCGAGGTGGTGATGCGGCGCACCACGTTCGGGCGGCACCTGTCGGCCATCGGCTCGAACGAACAGGTGGCACGCTACTCGGCCATCAAGGTCGATCGCGTGCGCCTGATGACCTACGTGCTCCAGGGCTTCCTCGTCGGCATGGCGGCCGCGCTCTATGTCCCGAAATTCGGTTCGGCCAACAGTTCCACCGCCGTGCTCTGGGAATTGCAGGCAATCGCGGCCGTGATCATCGGCGGCACCATGCTGCGCGGCGGGTTCGGCCGTGTCTGGGGCACGGTCGTCGGCGTGATCATCCTCGAGCTGATCGGCAACATCCTCAACCTGCAGAGCTTCATCAGCCCCTACCTCAACCAGGCTTTCCAGGGCGCCATCATCATCGTTGCGGTGCTGCTGCAACGCCAGCGCCGCACGACCAACTGACCACAGTTTCAACGATGCCCGCCAATGGGCAAATGGGAGGACGACGACTATGAACTTGCTGAAAACCACAGCCCTTACGGCCATCGTGGCCGGCACCTTCGCCCTGGCGGGCACTGCCCTGGCCCAGGACAAGAGCTACGTCATCGGCGTGTCGGTGCCCACGGCCGACCACGGCTGGACCGGCGGCGTCGATTTCTTTGCCCAGCAGGCGGTCGATCGCCTGAGCAAGGCCTATCCGAACCTGTCGTTCGTTCTGGCGACCGCGCCGGATTCGACCAAGCAGGCCGCCGACCTCGAAGACATGGTGACCACCCGCAATATCGATGGCCTGGTCATCCTGCCCGGCGATCCGGACGCCATGACCGCCTCGATCAAGAAGGTCAAGGATGCCGGCAAGTGGGTCACGGTGGTCGACCGCGCCCTCAGCCAGCCCGGCATCGAGGATCTTTACGTCGCCGGCGACAATCCGGGCCTGGGCACCACCACCGCCAACTACTTCAAGTCGGCCCTGCCCAATGGCGGCAATATCGTCGTCCTGCGCGGCGCGCCGATCCCGATCGATGCCCAGCGCGTGGATGCCTTCATGGCCGGCATCGAAGGCACCAACATCAAGGTTCTCGATAGCCAGTTCGCCAACTGGAACCGCGATGATGGCTACAAGATCATGCAGGACTTCCTGACCAAGTATCCCAAGATCGACGCGGTCTGGGCGCAGGACGACGACACCCTGGTCGGCGTGCTCAAGGCCCTCAAGGAAGCCGGTCGCGAGAACGAGATGTGGGCTGTCGGCGGCGCCGGCATGAACCAGATCGTCAAGATGGTTGCAGCCGGCTCGACCCAGGTTCCGGTCGACGTCTCCTACAACCCCAACATGGTGGCCACCGCCATCGACCTGACCGCGCTGCACTTCGCCGCCAACGCCCAGGTCGACGGCAAGATGATCATCAATTCGACCCTGATCACCAAGGACAACGCCGCCCAGTTCGACTATCCGAACACCCCGTTCTGATCTGTCGAAAGCCGCAAGAACACGAAGGCCGCCCGAGCGATCGGGCGGCCTTTCTCGTTTATCGGACCACGCTCACTCGGTATGCGCGAGCACGTCTTCCAGCTTGGTGAGGAACGCGTTCCAGCCGGCGCGGGCACCGTGATAGGCCTGGTTTTGGTCGGCGCGGAAGCCGGACTGTTCCATGCGCAGGCTCGTGCCGGTTGCGGTGGGTGTCAGCGTCCAGGTGACGACGCTTTCCAGCCCATATGCCTCCCAGGTGTAGGAGAGCGTCCTGTTCGCCTCGACCTCGAGCACCTTGCAATCCACCGCGCCCCAATCGGCACGGAAGCTGAAGCTGTGATCCACCTGCGGCTTGAAATCGCTTTTCATCAACCACTCCTCGATCAGATGCGGCTGCGTCAGCGCCCGCCAGATTTTCTCCGGGGGAAACGCGACCTCCCGCTCGATGACCACCGAACGGGTTTCGGCTGCTGCTTCGTTCATGAACTAATCCTTCTTGCGAGTGTCGTATCCGGCCCCCGGCTATCGCCGGGACTTGGCCATGGTCTTCGGTTTTTTCACCGCGTTGGTTGTGGCCGCCGCCACGATGAGGGCGCTGAGCGCCGCCTCGTTGATCTCTGCGCCCTCGGCAAAATCGATGGCGCGGCGGACGTTGCCTTCCAGGCTCGAATTGAAAAGCCCCTCGGGGTCCTCGAGCGACGCCCCCTTGGGAAAGGTCAGCTTGACCGCCTTCTTGTAGGTCTCGCCCGTGCAGATGATGCCGTCATGGGACCAGACCGGGGTGTCCCACTTCCATTCCTCGATCGCCTCGGGGTCCGCCTTGAGGATCAAGGCCCGCAGCCGGGCCAGCATGTCGCCGCGCCAGTCGGCTAGATGCTCGATCTTGGCATCGATCAGCCGGCTCGCCTCGCTTTGCCCAGCCGGGCCCTCGGTCGTGGAAGTCCTCATCGCCTTGTTGCCTTTCGTTGCCCGCGCCGTTGCCAGTATAAGCGCGGTCCTTTCGGTTTGGTTCGCTCTTGGCCAGGCCTATTGCACGGCCCGCCGGGCGCTGCGCCAACGGTTGGCGTAAGGCAGCACGAACATGTAGATGCCGGTAAACAGCAGCAGTGCCAGCGGGATCAGCGTCGAGAACCCGATCCAGAGCGCAATGTCCCCACGCCCCAGCACGGCGAAATTGGCGATCACCGCCAGAACGAAGATCACCGACAGCCACCGGTGAATCTGCCGGATCCATTTGCTTGCATTCATCGCTTTGTGCCTCCTTGCGCGTTGCGTTTCGGACTCACTGGTCCATTCTTTTGAGTAGGTCTTCGAGGTCGTCGAACCGGCTCTGCCAAAACCCCGCCATCTGGCTCGTCCAGTCGATCAGCGGTGACAGTGCGCCCAGTTGGGCGCTGTAATGGGTCTGGCGCCCCTGGTGACGGTCCCGCACCAGCCCCGCCTGCTTGAGCACCACCAGGTGCTTGGAAACCGTCGGCTGGGAAACGCCGGCCCATTCGGTCAGCGCCCCCACCGTCTGCTCCCCATCCTGGCAGAGCCGTTCGAAAAGGGCCCGCCTGGTCGGGTCCGCCAGCGATTTGAAAAGCAGGTCGTGGTTGCCTATGGTCACGGATCGATACCCCGTTGGCTATGGATTAATTAATAGCCATTCAGCTATGCAAGTCAACCCCGGTGACAATTGCAGAAATTCGTTTTCAGAAAATCGATCCTTGAAATCGCATGCCTCGCTGGCTATGCATCACCTCTGCCGATTTCCAGGCCGCGCCCATCCGACCCCACGCACAAACCGAGGTAAGGACCGGACATGCCCCTCCCCGACTATGGTTCGATCGTCATTCGCGGCGCCCGCGAGAACAACCTCAGGAACGTCTCGCTCGACATTCCCAAGCGCCGCATCACCGTCTTCACCGGCGTTTCCGGCTCGGGCAAGTCGTCCCTGGTTTTCGGCACCATCGCCGCCGAGAGCCAGCGCCTGATCAACGAGACCTATCCGGCTTTCGTCCAGCAATTCATGCCCAGCTACGGCCAGCCCGATGCCGATCTGCTCGAGAACATCTCGGCCGCCATCATCGTCGACCAGCAGCGCCTGGGCGGCAATTCCCGCTCGACCGTCGCCACCGTCACCGACACCGCCCAGATGCTGCGCGTCCTCTTCTCGCGCCTTGCCGAACCGCGCCTGCCCGCCCCCGGCTACTATTCCTCCAACGATCCGCGCGGCATGTGCCCGGAATGCGAGGGCATCGGCCAGGTGGCCGCCATGGATATGTCGGCGGTCGTCGATGAAAGCCGCTCGCTCAGCCAGGGCGCCCTGCTCTGCAAGGGCTTCGAGGTCGATGGCTGGTGGTCCGCCACCTACTTCCAGTCCGGCATGTTCGATCTGGACAAGCCCATCAAGGACTACACGCCCGAGGAACGCGCCAACCTTTTCGATCTCGATGACGGCCGCAAGGTCAAGGTCAACAAGATCAACCTCACCTACGAAGGGGTCATCCCCAAGCTCAAGCGCTCGCTCGGTTCCAAGGACCCCGAGACGCTCCAGCCCCATGTCCGCGCCGAGTATGACCGGGTCTTCACCAGGAAGACCTGCCCCTCCTGCTCGGGCGCCCGCCTCAAGCCCGAAGTGCTGGCCAGCCGTATCGCCGGGTTCAACATCGCCCAGCTCTCGGCAATGCAGGTCAGCGATCTCGCCGCCCAGGTCCGCGCCATCGAGGCGCCGCAGGTAGGCCCGATCCTCTCCGCCCTCGCCGCCCGGCTGGACAATCTCGTCACCATCGGCCTCGGCTACCTCAGCCTCGAACGTGAAAGCTCCTCGCTCTCGGGCGGAGAGAGCCAGCGCGTCAAGATGGTCCGCCATCTCGGCTCTTCCCTCACCGACATCACCTACGTTTTCGATGAACCCTCGGTGGGCCTGCATCCTCATGACGTCGGCCGCCTCGCCGGCCTGATGGAGCAGTTGCGCGACAAGGGCAACACCGTCCTCATCGTCGAACACAAACCCGACATGATCGCCATTGCCGATCACGTGGTGGACATGGGCCCCCTCGCCGGATCGCGCGGAGGCGAAGTCGTCTACCAGGGCGACTACGCTGGCCTGCTCGCCTCCGGCACGCTCACCGGCAACCACATGCAGGCGCACCAGCCCATCAAGGACAAGGTGCGTTCGCCGAAAGGCGAGCCGCTGCGCATCGCCAATGCCAGCCTCAACAATCTCAAGGACGTCTCGGTCGCCATTCCGCGCAACGTCCTCACCGTCGTTTCAGGTGTAGCCGGCTCGGGCAAATCGAGCCTCATCCAGGGCTGCCTGCCCGTGGCCTACCCGGAAACCGTCATCATCGACCAGAACCTGGCGCGCGGCTCGCGCCGCTCCAACACCGCCACCTATACGGGCATCCTCGACAATGTCCGCAAGGCCTTCGCCAAGGCCAACGATGTCAATGCAGCGCTGTTCTCGGCCAATTCCAAGGGCGCCTGCCCCGACTGCAACGGCTTGGGCGTCATCTACACCGATCTTGCCCACCTCGATCCCATGATCACCGTCTGCGAAACCTGCCACGGCAAGCGCTTCCAACCCGAAGTGCTAGAGCATCGCCTGCGCGGCCGCTCCATCGCCGAGGTCTACGAGATGAACGTCTCGGATGCCGCCGCCTTCTTCACCGAACCCGCCATCGCCAGGACGCTCAAGGGCCTGGAGGACGTTGGGCTTGGCTATCTCACCCTCGGCCAGCCCCTCTCGACGCTTTCTGGCGGCGAGCGCCAGCGCCTCAAGCTTGCAGCCGAACTGGGCAAGAAGGGCAATATCTACGTGCTCGACGAACCGACGACCGGCCTTCACATGAACGATGTCGACACCCTCATTTCCCTGTTCGACCGCCTCGTGGACGCCGGCTCCACCGTCATCGTCATCGAGCACAACCGGGATGTCATCGCGCGGGCCGATTGGGTCATCGACCTCGGTCCCGGCGCCGGGCACGATGGCGGCACGGTCCAGTTCGAGGGCGTTCCTGCCGACCTGGTCACGGCCGCCAATTCGCTCACAGGGCAATACCTGGCCCGCATCCAGCAGGGCTAGAAGCGCCAGATCAGCGGCACGTAGAACACCGAGATCACGAAGAACCAGATCATCAGCGGCAGGCCGAGTTTCCAGTAGTCGTTGAATGCGTAGCCGCCCGGCCCCATGACCATGAGGTTGGTCGGCGTCGCGATGGGGGTGAGGAACGCCGCCGCCGCCGCCACGCCCGTGCTCATGAGCACCGGTCGCGGCGAAATGCCCATCGATGTCGCAGCCGCCACCCCGATCGGGATGATGATCAGCGCCGTCGCCGTGTTGCTGATCAGTTGCCCCATGATGGCGGTCAGCAGGAAAAGCCCCGCCAGCAGCGCCAGCGGCCCGGCGTCGCCCACCAGCTTGACCAGCTCGTTTGCCAGAAGGGCCGCAGCCCCGGTCTCGATCATCGCCGTCGAGAGCGGCATCATCGCGCCGACCAGGATCACCGTCGTCCAGTTGATGGCGCGGTAGGACTGCTCGACCGACATGATCCCCGTCAGCACGATAGCGCCCGCGGCCAGGAGCCCCGCCACGGCCGGAGGCACGAGCCCCGTCGCCAGAAGGATCACCATCGCCACCAGGATCACCACCGCCTGGCGCGCGCCCGGTCCCATCGGCAGAGCCTGTCGCCGCACCAGTTCGGGCGAGCTCACCACCAGCACGTCCGGATCCGTCAGGTGATCATCCAAGGCCTTCCAGGTACCCTGCAGCAGCAGCGTGTCACCAGCCTGCAGCGCCACGCCGCCGGCCTCTCCGCTCGCTTCGCCTGCCGCCACCTCATTGCCCGACCGCTGTACGGCGAGAATGATCAGGTCGCCGCTTTCGGTCACCATGCCGGGGAAGACCGTGTAGCCGATCAGCCCCGAGCGCGGCGGAATGACCACTTCGGCCAGCCCAGAGCGGCTGTTGAACAGCGTTTCGGCGCCGCTGGTCTCGTTCGCCTCGCTGCGGAACGCCAGGTGCATTTCGCTGGCGAACACCGCCACCGACTCGGCCTCGCCGCGCACGATCAGATGGTCGCCTTCAGCCACCGGGCGACGCAACGGGCGAGCCGTCTCGCCCTCCTGGGCCGCCGCCAGTTGCACGCCCGACCACGGCTTCATGTCGATGGCGCTGTAGTTGTTCCCGATCAGCGGCGAGGAGCCGCGCACCCGCACCTGGTAGACCCCGTCGGCCAGTCCATATTGCTCCACCAGCGTCTTGGCATGGCTGGAAAAGTCGGCCGGCATCGTCGCCCCGTTGCGCTCGGGCAGCAGGCGTTTGCCGAAAAGGATGATGATGGCAATGGTGCCGATCAGCAGCGGCACGCCTACCAGCGTGAATTCGAAGAACCCGAACCCGCCGACCCCGGCATCCGCACTGGCTTCCGACACCAGCACGTTCACCGGCGAGCCGGTCAGCGCCAGCTTGGAGCCGGCATGGGCCGCAAACACCATCGGCATGAGCAGTTGCGAGGAATGCCGCTTGAGCCGCACCGCGATCACCACCACCACCGGCAGCAGGGCGGCGACTGCGCCGTTGACGCTGATCAGCGCCGTCAGCAGCGCCACCAGCAGCATCATGAGGATGAGCAGCCGCGTTCGGCTCTCCTCCCCCGCGCCACGGATCAGCAGTTGACCGGCCCAGGCCGTCACGCCGGTCACTTCCAGCCCCGCGCTCACCACGAAGAGCGAGGCGATGAAGATCACGGCCGGATCGCCGAACCCCACCAGCGCCTGTTCGATGCTCAATATGCCGCTGGCCCAGAGCGCCAGCGTCACCAGCAGCGACACCACCACCACGGGCAACTTGTTGGAGACGAAGAGGACGACGGCAATGGCGACGATGATGCCGATAAGGGTTATCTGACTCAAATCGATCCGTTCCTCTTCCGCGGCCCTGGCTGCGCCATCGGACCTCGCCAACGTTCTCGGGTGGGCGCGCTCAGTCCTCGAGCGTCGCCATCAGGATGGCCAGCCGGCAGCCCTTTTCGTATTCGTCCAGATTCACGTATTCCTTGATCGTATGGATCTCGGCCTGGCCCGCCCCGATGGTGACCGTCGGGATGCCGTGCTTGTCGAGCCAGTTCGCATCCAGCCCGCCATTGGAGAACTGGTAGTGCGGCGTGATGCCCAGGATCTCGAGCGCCCGCGTGGCGCGCTCCACTACCGGGCTTTCCCGGCTCAGCTCGAACGGCGGATAGGAGGTCACGCGGCTGAAGGCGACCTTGGCCGTTTCCCCCTCGGCATCGGTCACCGCCGCCTGCGCTTTGTCGAAAGCCTGCCGGAAGCCGTCGGCGATGCTCACCGCGAAGGCTGCCTTGGGGCTGCGGGCCTCGCCCTTGAGGAAGGCGTAGTCGGTCACGACGTTGGTCGCGTCGCCCGCCGGCTTGCCGTCCCGGCCACCGAAGATGCCGATATTGCTGGTGCCTCGGCCCTCGGGCTTTTCCACCTTGCCGAACCAGCCGGCATTGCGCGCCTCGACCAGGCCCAGCGCGCCGACCATCGTCGCCGATATGCCCTTGTCCGGCGCCACGCCCGCGTGGGACGCCTTGCCGGTGATCTCCACTTCCCAGTTCTCCTGCCCCACCGCGCCCACGATGAGGTCCGAGGCGAGTTGCCCATCGATATTGACGCACATCGCCGCCCCGCCCAGTTCGGCCGGATCGAGTTCGCGCGCCCCGTGCAAGCCGCTCTCCTCGCGTACCGTGAAGAGCAGCGTGATGGGCGGGTGCGGCAGGTTGTTCTTGATGAGCGTTTCGGCCACCACCACCAGCGCGGCCACGCCCGTGCGGGCATCGCCGCCCAGCGCCGTGGTTCCGTCCGAGACGATCCGCCGGCCTTCGAACCGTGGTTTGGCCCCGGCGCAAAGCGGCACGGTGTCGAGATGGGTAGAGAACAACAGCCGCGGCCCCGGCCGCGTGCCGGGCATCTCGACAATGAGATTGCCCGTCTGGGTCGGCAGCGGAATGCGGCTATTGGCGTCGTCGAACCGTATGGCTGAGGCTGGTATTCCGGCCTTGATCAGCGCCTGGCGCACGGCTTCCGCAATGGCCGCCTCTTCCCCGGTTATCCCCTCCACCGAGAGGAAATCGAAAAGATGCTGTTCGGCAGCCTCCACATCTAGGGGGATTGACGCTTCGCTCATGATAGCCATCCGATCGGTTGAACAAATCCTTGCGCTTGCCGCTTACACGCCCCAGGGCAGCCCCAGCACTTTCCAGATCGAGAACAGCACGGTCCACAAAACGAAAATCCAGACCGTGTAGGGCAGCATCAGCGACACCACCGTGCCCACGCCCGCGTTCTTGTCGTATTTCTGCGCGAACCCGACCACGAGCGCGAAGTAGGCGTTGAGCGGGGTAATGGCGTTCATCGGCGAATCCCCCACGCGATAGCCCGCCAGCACCGCCTCGGGCTCGACGCCCAGTTTCATCAGCAGCGGCACGAAGATCGGCGCGAAGATCGCCCATTTGGCGATGGCGCCGGTCAGCAGCAGGTCGATGATGGCCACCACCACGATGAAGCCCACCAGCAGCGGCAGCGCCCCGATCTGGGCGGTCTGCAGCACGCTCGCCAGGCTCAGCGCCAGCACGGTGCCCATGTTGGTGAAGGTGAAATAGGCCACGAACTGGCTGAGCACGAAGAAGAGGAAGATGGTCGCGCCCAGCCCGGTGACGGCCTTCTCCATGGCCTTGATCACGTCCGAAAGCGTGCGCACCGTGCCCGCCCCGATGCCATAGGCCCAGCCGGTGACCAGGAACAGCAGCACGATGAGGGTGATGAGCCCGTTCATGAAGGGCGAGCTGCCGATGAGCTCTCCCGTCGCCGGATCGCGCAGCGGCGCCCCCGGCGGCAGCGTCAGCAGCGCGAACACCACCAGCAGTCCGATCAGCCCGAAAAGCGCGAAGCGCAGCCCGCGCGATTCCTCTGCGCTCAGCTTGGCCGCAGCCGGTTCCTCGTAGGTTTCCGAGCTCTTGTCCGGCACGTACTTGCCCAGCCGCGGCTCGATCATGCGGTTGTTGATGAAAGCAATCAGCACCGTCAGGAACAGCACCGAGACGATCGAGAACCAGAGGTTCGAGGCCAGCCCGACATTGGCATTGGGGTCGACCAGCCGCGCCGCATCATTGGTGAATTCCACCAGCACCGCATCGAGCGGCTTGATGAGCATGTTGACCGTGAAGGCGGCTGCCACCGAGGCGAAGCCAAGCGCCAGGCCGGCCAGCGGGTTGCGCCCCACCGTCAGGAACGCCACGCCGGCCAGCGGCAGCAGCACGAGGTAACCGGCATCGGCCGCGATGCTCGCCATGATGCCCGCGAACGCCAGGATATAGGCCAGCGCCCAGCCGGGCGCCACGATCACCAGCTTGCGGATCAGCGCCGAAACCAGCCCGGATTCCTCGGCCACGCCCGCGCCGATCATGGCTCCGATCATCAGCCCCACGGCGGTGAAACTCATGAAATTGGGGATCAGCGACACGTAGAGGAAGCGGATGCCGTCTCCGTCCAGAAGGCTGCGGATGGCGACCGTGTTCTGCTCGATCTCGTTGGTGTCGGGATTGATTACTTCCGATGTCACCGAGACCCCGAAAAGGCTCAGGAGCACCGAAAGCACCATCACGATGCCGATCAGGATCAGGAAGATGATGACCGGGTGCGGCACCATGTTCCCCACTCGCTCGACCGCGTCGAGGAACCTCTGCATGACTGTCTTGGGAGCTGTGTTCGACGCCGACATTGACCCACCGCCTCACTGAGTTGGCTTATCTCGACTGCACCTGGAATTCCCAATTACGGCAACGCGTTAATTCAAGTCAAGAACAGCACTGTGACAACAGTTCATTGAGACGCCTGGCAAAATCGGGGGACATTTGCCCATACCCGGCGATCGATCGCGCGCATATTCTCTATCGATCTATAGTAGCGCCGCGCCACTGCACCGGCCAGCGCCTATGATCATACGACGCCATGCGTCGTACACTGATGAATTCTTGCATTTACTGCGCCGTCGTCGCGGTAGTGCGCAATGTTTTCTGTCTTGTGTCTCCCCGGAGTGTCCCCACTGGCTCCCAGGTTTCTCGCTGAGAGGTGCCCGCAGAAATGACCACCGCGGGCGAGTACTGGACGCTTCCCACCGAAAGCGAGCAGCGGCTTGAGGACTTCCTCCCCCTGACCCTGGCGGAGATGCGCGTCGTCGCCGGACTGCGCTCGGGCGATTTCGAGCGTATCGGGGAAGGCCTGCCGCCCGAAGAGCTCGCGCCCGAACGCGAAGTGCGCGCCGATCTCCTGCGCTTCCTCATCCTGGGGGGCGACGAGGGCCACCGCCTGCACGAAAAGGGTTTGCGCCTGAGCGGCGCGCAGGTAACCGGGGTCCTCGATCTGGAAGGTTGCCGGATCCCGCGCGATATCGGCCTCAAGGATTGCCGCTTCGACGCCACGCCGGTCCTGCGATCGGCCATCATCGACAATCTCTTTCTCGATGGTTCGGTCCTCCCGGGCCTGCGCGCCGATGGGCTTGAGGCGCGTGGCGGCCTCACCCTGCGCGGCGCCACCATCGCCGGCGAGGTGCGCCTGATGCGCCTGCGCCTGGGCGGCAATATCGAGGCCGATGGCAGCACCATTACCGTGCGCGACGGCTTGGCCATCGACGCCGATGGCCTGGAAGCGCGCGGCTCCATTCTGCTTCGCGGCGCCAGCGTACGTGGCGGCATCAACTTCTCCGGCGTTCGCCTGGGTGCCGATGTCAACCTGGCCGGCGCCAGGATCGAGCGGCCCGGAGAGGTTGCGCTCAATTGCGACGGCATCGACGCGCGCGGCGACCTGGTCTTGCGCGCCGCCACGCTCGAGGGCGAGACCACTGTGCTCGGGGCCCATTTCGGCGGCAATATCGATTGCAGCTCGACAAAGCTCATCCGCCCCGATGGCTTTGCGCTGCGCCTCAACCGCACCCGCATCGAGGGGGCCTTCTTCCTGCGTAAGCAGGCCAATGTGGATGGTAATCTCGATCTCACCGCTGCCACCATCGGCGCCATTCACGACGACAAGTCCTCCTGGCCCGCTCCGGGCCGCCTGCTCCTCAACCGCTGCCAGTACGGCGCCTTCATCGGCGGTCCCGTGGACGCCGCCAGTCGGCTCGATTGGCTGGCGCGCCAGGTGCCGACCCTTTGGGAGGAGGATTTCTGGCCCCAGCCCTACGAACAGCTCGCCAGCGTCCTGCTCGACATGGGGCACGATGAAGACGCGCGCACCGTGCTCATCGCCAAGGAGAAACTCCAGCGGCGCGCCCGGCGCCGTCGTGCCCGCAACTGGCCGCTGCAGGCAGCCCTCCTCCTTAATGACAGCATCCTTGCCGTCACCGTGCGCTACGGGCGCCAGCCGCTCTACGCCTTCCTCTGGCTGTTCCTGTTCTGGATGATCGGCATCTGGGTTTTCGGCCAGGCCGCTGTCGATGGGTCGCTCAAACCCAACAGCCCCGTGGTGCTGCGCTCGCTCGAGTGGACTATGTGCAACCTGGGCCAGGACCAAACCCGCTACATGCCCTCGGTCGGCGAGGTGCTTCCGGGCCGCGCCCTTCCGGGCCAGAACCAGCTCACCTGCTTCCTGTCCCAGCCCGAGGCATCGAGCTATCCCGAGTTCATCCCCTGGATATATTCGCTCGACACCCTGCTGCCGGTGACCGAGCTCGGGCAGAAGGAATACTGGCGGCCCGACCCTTCCCAGCCCAATGGCGCCCTTCCGCTCAACTACTATTTCTTCCAGTCCGTGGCCGGCTGGGCCCTGAGCCTGCTCGCCGTTGCCGGCTTCTCCGGCCTCGTCAAATCCCGCTGAATAAAAAAGCGGGCCACCTTCTGGCGGCCCGCTGAGCATTCAATTGGCTTACTCGGAGTGGCAAGCCTTTGTTTGCTCTTAGATATTGTGCGTGATCACCGTGCTGTCGAGCAGGATACGGATGATGTCGTCGTGGTTGGTCAGGTTGCTTCCGGTGTCGTGGATCGTCGCGACATCGGTCCAGGTCCCCGAGACGTTCACCTGCAGCGTCACATCTCCGTTGACGCCCGGCGCGCTGCCCGAATGGGACAGCAGTTCGGTCGCCCCGTTGGCGTACTCGAAGCGGACCAGGTCGGCCTTGTTGCCGCTGGCGCCCGAGAGCAGCTCGGAAAGGTCAATGATGTCCCCGTTGCTGCCGGTCTGGAAGTCGGAGATGTAGTCCACCGCCCCGCCGGTCAGGTCGCCGGGCTGGAACTTGAACGTATCCACGCCCCATCCGCCCGTCAGGGTGTCAGATCCGGCCCCGCCGATCAGCAGGTCGTCACCCGATCCGCCGTCGAGCTTGTCGTTGCCGGCGCCGCCCAGCAGAATGTCATTGCCGTCCTCGCCATAGAGGAAGTCGTTGCCATTGCCGCCAAGCAGGATGTCGTGCCCGGTGCCGCCATAGATGGTGTCGTTGCCGTTGCCGCCATCCAGGAAGTCGTTGCCGTCATCGCCGTCGATATAGTCGTTGCCGCCCTGGGCGTAGACTGCATCGTGACCAGTTCCACCGCGGATGTCGTCACCGCCGCTCGAGCCGATGACCACGTCATCGCCGTCGCCTGCCTTGACCGTCTTGTTGATATTGTCACCGATGAGGATCAGGTCGCCATCACCATTGTGATCGTTTGCCCAGCCAACCCCATTATCATTACCTTTGCCGTTGTCGGTCAGGTCATAAATCCGACCCGAGTCTTCGATGGCATTGAAGGCGACATAGGTCGACACCTGGTGGCCGGACGCGTCGGTCGCGGTCACCTTGTACATGTACATCCCGTCGTCATCCCAGTAGCTGCCGAGATAGTCCACCGGGTTGCCGCTGACGGTGTCGCCGTTGCGATTCAACCAATCGTCGTAGTTGCTGGTGTAGACCTTCTCGAGCGTGTAGGTCAGCGCGCCCGCGCCGCCGCCGAAGAGGCTGGCGAGGTCGAAGTTGATCGCGTTGGGCGACATGTAGTCCTTGACGAAAGCATACCGTCCCGCCGCGCTGGTCGTGTCGTCAACTGTCGGCGGATTGGTCACTACCACCTCGTTGGCACCCACGATGGTCACGGTCAGCGAGTTGCTTGTCTGCGCCTGGCCGTCCGAGACCTTATAGGTGAGCGTCAGCTCGTCACTCTCGCCGTCATTGAGCGCATTGAACTTGGCAAAGCCCGCTGCCGTCAGCGCGAAGACGCCGTTGGTGACCGTGTAGTCCGTGCCGAGCAACAAGGTACGCAAACCCGAAGTCGTGACCGAAGTCGCAACATCCTGCACCGAAAGCGCATCGCCATCCGGATCGCTCGCGCTGGCGAGCAGGTCCTGCGAATAGGACGGACCGTCCTCACCCACCGAGCCGGTAAGGGCCGTGGCCTCCGGAGCGTCGTTGACCGGATCGACCGAGAACGTGAACTCACCCTGCACTGCCGGGCTGCCGTCCTCGTTGCCGTCCTCGACCGTCACGGTGAAGCCGGCCGAGTTGCCTTCCGAACCGTCATGCTCGAAGGTCACGCGGCCGTCGATGACCGCCTGTGCCGTAAAGCTCTCCGAGAGAATGCCGTCCAGCAGCACGCGGCCATGCGTGGCGCTCACGATCTTGAAGGCGACGCCACCGGCGTTGTCGTCAGGATCGCTGAAGCCGAGTTCGGCCAGGGTCAGCGTATGGGTGCCGCCCTCGGCGACTTCGGCGTGCATGGTGCCCGCGAAGACCGGCTTGTCGTTGAGCGGAATGACATTGACCGTCGTGGTGTGGGCCACGCTGTCGTCCATGCCGTCGTTGACGACCACGGTCAGCTCGCGCCCGCCCGAAGTCGGGTTGTCGCTGCCGTTGTTGTAGATGATCCCGTTGAGGACCGTCTGGTAGGTCGCCACCGACGCGTCACCCGAGATCACGAACCCGCCATCGGCGGTCGCGGTAACGATGAGGCCCGCTGCGGCAAGCGCAGTGCTTGCCGCCGTGTTGAACGAGAGGACCTCGGCCGAGCCATCCGGACGCGTGGCGAACGCCACCGTCATGGAGTGCAGGTTGCCGGTGTCGGCATCGCTGATCTTGGCGCCCGAGAAGATCCACTGGTCGAGCTGCTCGACGGCGGTCACCGTGGCATCCTGGCCCGCGGCGTCCCCGTTGAGGTCCACGACCGGCAGGTCGTTGGTGCCGTGCAGCTTGATCTGGACGACATGGGTGTCGGTCCCGCCGTGCCCGTCATCGACCTGGATGGTGTAGCTCAGCACCGATTCCCAGCCCTTGGGCAGGAAGTTGAAGGCTTCCCCGTTGGAGTCGAACGTCCAGCTGATGTCGCCGGCCGTATGCGTGCCGTCGATCACCGGGTTGGTGCCGACCTTGAAGAACTCGAGGAGCTGCGCTTCCGTGAACAGGTTCTCGATGCCCGAGCCCGAGGCGGTGACGCCCAGGACCGTCGCGGTAACGGCGTCCTTGACGTCCGCGTCGGCGACGCTGAGCGTGCCGTTGGCCTGCTGGCCCGCGTCGGTCTCGGTGAGGAACACGTAGTCGGAGTCCCCCTGCTCCACCGAGATCACCGGCGTGTCGTTGGTGCCGACAAGCGTGATGGTGATGTCGCGAGTGGTCTGCGAGCCGTGGCCGTCATCGACCGTGACCTGGAAGACTTCGGTGCGGGTCTCGCCGGCCTGGAGCGGATTAAGGTCCGCGTCCGAGATGTGGTAGTGCCAGGTGACCAGCCCCACCCCGTCATTGACCGTTTCTTCGCTCACCGAGGCGGTCAGGTAGCCGAGCGCGCCCGACGGGCTCGTGATGCTCAGCGTGTGGCTGTCGCCTTGGTCGTCATAGATGTAGAACGCACCGCCATTGTAGCCGGCATGGCCCGGCTCGGCGTCGAACACAGTCCGGTCGTCGGTCGAGTTCGCGGCCGGGTTGGTCTCGTCGTACTCGGTGATCGTGCCGCCGTCGGGGAAGGCCTCCGAGGTGGTGACCGCATCGTTCTTGCCCACGACGGTGAGCTGGTAGATGCCCGTGGTCGTGTCCCCGTCGCCATCCGTCACGGTGAACGGAATGCTCAGCGTGGCGATCTCGCCTTCGCTCAGGCCGTTGAAGCCCCAACCCGGAGCCACCGTCAGCGTGCCCGTGGCCGCGTCATAGATGAGATCGGGAACCGCAAGCGTGGTGCCGGTCGGCGTGGTGATCACGGTCGCGTCCTTGTCGAACGCCACCGAGCCGGCGCCGTCGGCGCCGAACGAGTAGCTGCTGCCTTCGGTGAGGACCACCGTGGCATTGCCCTCATCTTCACCGATCGTGCCGTAGATGACCGGAGCCGAAACCATGTCGGACGGAGCCAGGCCGACATTGGCGAGGTAGGTGCCCGTATTGTCCGGGGTGCCCACTTCCTTGAACGAGATGACGCCATGGCCCTGCGCGTCCGGCAGCAGGTCCGCGATGGTCATGGTGGTCATGGTGCCGGTCGGCACGAAAGTGCCCACGAGATGACCGTTCCAGTAGACTTCCAGCTTGGACGACGCCGTGTCGGGCGAACCGATTTCGAAGGTCAGCGTATAGGGCTTGTCCGTCGCCAGGCCCGCGATCGACTGCGAGATGGTGATGTTGCCTGCGGTCGAGCCGAGGTCGACCATCTGGCCATGGGTGGACGAGCTCATGCCGAGATAGTTGTCCTCGACGCGTTCGAGCTGGACGGTACCGGTGCCGGTGATCTTCCAGCCGGTGGCCTCGGTCGCCCAGGCGCCCCAGCTTTCGGCATGCGGCCAGGAGCCGTTCGAGAAGTCGCCATTGGTCAGCAGGTTGACCGCCGCGCTCGCCTCGTGGATCACCGGCGCGTCGTCATCCACCGTCACGGTGAACGAGCCGCGGCCCGTCTTGTCTCCGTCCGAATCCCCGGCGCGGAAGCTGAACGTCAGCTGCAGGTCGTCTTCCTGGTTGGCCACCGGATGGTCGAGGCTGCCCAGCAGGTCGAACGTGTAGCTGCCATTGGTCGCGGTCGGATCGAGCGTGAGCTTGAAGACCTGGTTGGCCTCCACGCTGGCGTCGGTGCCGTCCTTGTAGGCGGTCAGCACATAGCCGCCGTTCCAGTGACCCTGACTGTCGAGCATGTAGTCGATGCGATAGTCGAGGCCCACGCCGTCCGACTTGAGGTCGGCAAAGCCCGCGCCGAGCTGGGCGGCATTGACCACGCCGACGCCGAGCGTCTGCGCCGAGCCGCTGGCCCGGACGAACTCGACCGTGCGGCCGATCGGATCGTCAACCGTGCCGATATTGCCGCCCGGGGTCAGCGCCTCGGACTTGAGATCGGCGTCGGCGCCCCAGTTGATGCCCAGCGACACCGCGCCAGTATTGGTGGCTTCCCCGGCAAGGTCGGAGCCGGCATAGGGCGCAGGCGCACCCGGGTTGCCGTTGAGCCCGTCCTCGTCGACGCTGGCATTGGTGGCGCCGCCAAGCGAGGGGCCGTCGTCGAGGACAACCACAACGAAGCTGCTGTTGACGCCGTCACCGTCGCCATCGATCGCCGTGAAGTTGAAGCCCAGGCTATCGGACGCGCCGTGGCTGTCGATATTGTCGAGCAGGGTGAAGGTGTACGAGCCGCTGCCGGTGTCCGACAGGGTCACCGTGAACACACGGGCCGCGTCGGCCGGGCTGGTCCCCAGGTCTTCCCCGTTCGGGCCGACATAATGGCCGTTCTCGAAGCGGTAGGCGGTCAGCAGCGTGCCGTTCTCGCCCACTTCATAGCGCACATGCGCGCCATTGGAGGTGAGCCACGACGGCGCATTGTTCTGGCCGAACACCACCGCGCGATCGCCGTCGAGCCCGGTATTGCCGCCATCGACCACCGAGTTGCCAAGGTCCGAACCCCAGAAGATCCCGAGGGCGCCGGTCTGGGCGGCATCGGCCGAACCGATATCGCCTTCGTCGACCGCCACGGGCTGGTTGATCAGGACCACCGGCGTGTCGTCATCGATCGAAACGTTGAACGAGGACGAGACTGCGTCGCCATCGGCATCGGTCGCGGTGAAGCCGAAGTTGAGAACGGTGTTGTTCTCTTCGCCGCCGCGAGCCTGGTCGATGTTGTCGAGCAGGGTGAAGGTGTACGAGCCGCTGCCCGATTCCGAGAGACCGACCGTGAACACGGCGGCCCCGGCCTTGCCGGCTGCGGTGAGCACTTCGCCATCGGCGCCGATATAGTTGGTGCCGTCGAACCGGTAGGCGGTCAGCATCGTGTTGCCGGCGCTGTACTCGTAGACCACGGCGATGCCGTTCGAGGTCAGGTCGGCCGGAGCCGAAATCGCGGCGGTGTTGAACGTCACCGAGCGGTTGGAGCCGTCATCGGCGCCCCAGGAGATCGCCAGGCTGTGGCTGTCGATGGTACCGGCCAGGAACTCGTCCCCGCCCCCGAAGATCGGGCCGGGATTGCCAGCGCCCGATTCGAGCTGCGGGAAGCCGTCTTCGTCCACCACGCCCGTGTGCTGGCTGCCGATCACCGGCTTGTCGTCGGCAATGGTCACCATGAAGGAGCTCTTGCCGGTGCTGTCGCCGTCGGCATCCGCGCCGCGGAACCCGAAGGTGAGCGTGGCCGAGTCCGAATTGGCCGCGTGGTCGAGCTCGCCCACAAGGTCGAACTTGTAGCTGCCGCTCGTCGAGGTCGGGTCCAGCGTGACCTTGAAGATCACGTCGCCGCCGACTTCACCCTTGTAGGCCGTCAGGATCTGCCCGCCATTGGCGGTGTTGACCACCTGGTAGACGAGCGCCACGCCATTGGAGGTCAGCGTGCCGCCCGAGACCGAAAGGCCGACCAGCGCCGCATCGGTGAAGGTCTGCGCCGAAACCACGCCCGCATTGGTGGAGAAGCCCACGCTGCGCCCGAAGGTGTCGCCCGCACCGGTCCGGATATCGTCGTCCGCACCCCAGGAAATATTGAGCGCCTGCGTGGTCGACTTGCCGGCATCGCTGAACGGCGTACCGTCCGTCTGCGGCCAGCTCGAGATATCATCCTCGTTCACCGCCCCGGTCGTGGCTTCGCCCGCGACCGGCTTGTCGTCATTGACGGTCACCTTGAACGACCCTGCCGGAGCATTGTCGCCATCGGCGTCGGTGCCGCGGAAGTTGAAGTCGAGGTCGAGCTTGTTCGAGTTGGCAGCGTGGTCGAGCTCACCCTTGAGCTCGAACGTATAGCTGCCGTTGGTCGCGGTCGGATCGAGCTCGATGGTGAAGATCACCTCGCCGCCCGCACCCTTGGTGGCGGTGATGGTCTGGCCGCCATCGTCATTATCGGCGACCACGTAGACCAGCTTGACGCCGCCCGAATAGAGGTCGCTTCCCAGGCCCACGTCGCTGGCGCTGGCATAGGTCGCCGCGGCCACGTTGACGCCGTTGGCCACGAAATGCACGCTGCGTCCGAACGTGTCGCCCGCCCCAGTGCGGATATCGTCGTCGGCGCCCCAGGCGATCCCGAGCGACTTGGTGACGATCGGGCTGGC